>Ga0209648_10002251_pt1 | contig 15941 bp, 15 predicted proteins | sample GraSoi2013_115cm_FD_185830 | JGI IMG/M metagenome (GOLD analysis project Ga0209648, IMG submission 185830) | Grasslands soil microbial communities from the Angelo Coastal Reserve, California, USA - Sample 9_17_2013_115cm (SPAdes) (version 2) | ecosystem: Environmental > Terrestrial > Soil >...
GGTGCTTATACTGACAACCCGGAGGATGGCCGAGGTCAAATCGATGCGGCTCGCGATCGTCTATACAATCATTGCTTTGATCGCGACGGCGGCGAATCTCGGCGCCCAGGAGCTCACGGTCCGCACCTGGCACGGCGCCTTCCAGATCGAGCTCTCGGTGTTCATCGGCACCGGCGTCGGCTTGGTCGTGAAATACGTCCTCGACAAGGTCTTCATCTTCCGTTTCCGCGCCGCCAGCACCTTGCACGACCTGCACACCTTCATCCTCTACACCGCCATGGGCGTGGTCACGACCCTGCTGTTCTGGGGCTTCGAGTTCGGCTTCAACAGCGCCTTCCAGGACAAGAACATGCGCTATGTCGGCGCCCTGATCGGCCTCGCCATCGGCTACTGGGCGAAGTACCACCTCGACAAGCGTTTCGTCTTCCGCAGCCATGTCACGTCATGAGCAGCCATGTCACGTCATGAGGCGTGTCTCGTCATGGGGCCGGCTCTCGGCTTTTGCCCACGAGGTGATCGAGCTTGGCGACCGCAGCAAGGTCGCCGGCGAGCTGGCGCGCGGCCGGCCCGGCATCGCCCATGGCCTGGGGCGGAGCTACGGCGATGCCTGCCTCAACCCCGACGGCGTGCTGTGGCGCACGGCAGGCCTCGACCGCTTCATCCGCTTCGACGAGTCGAGTGGCCGATTGGTCTGCGAGGCGGGCGTCGTGCTGCGCGACATCCAGCACCTGGTCCTTCCGCGCGGCTGGGGCCTGCCGGTGCTGCCGGGCACCCAGTTCGTCACCGTGGGCGGCGCCATCGCCAACGACGTGCACGGCAAGAACCACCACGAGACCGGCACCTTCGGCGATCATGTGAGGTCGCTCAGACTGCTGCGCACCGACGGCCAGGAGATCGTGTGCGGCCCCGACCTGCGGCCCGACTGGTTCGCGGCGACCGTGGGCGGCCTCGGCCTGACCGGCCTCATCGTCGAGGCCGAGCTGCAGCTCCGCCAGGTGCCCGGCCCGTGGCTCGACGCCGAGACGATCGCCTATTCCGGCCTCGACGAATTCTTCCGCCTGTCCGAGGAATCTCATCCCGCCTGGGAGCACGCCGTCTCGTGGATCGACTGCACTTCCAGCGACGCCGTCCGCGGCCTGTTCATGCGCGCCCAACCGGTGGCTGGCGAGCACGGGACCTGGCGCGAGCGGCGGCGCGCCATACCGCTGGTGCCGCCCGTCTCGCTGGTGAACAGGCTGACGCTCAAGCCGCTCAACCGGCTCTATTGGACGATGAACAAGCGCCAGCTCGGCCGCCGCATCGCCCATTACGAGCCGTTCCTGTTCCCGCTCGACGGCGTCCGCGACTGGAACCGGCTCTACGGCCCGGCGGGCTTTTATCAGTATCAATGCGTCGTGCCGCGCGACGCGGGATCCGCTCCCATCCGCGAGATGCTGGGCGCGATCGCACGTTCGGGCGACGGTTCGGTGCTGGCGGTGCTGAAAACCTTTGGCGATCGCTGGCCAACCGGCCTGTTGAGTTTCGCGCGGCCGGGTGTGACCCTGGCCCTCGACTTCCAGAACCGCGCCGGCGTTGAAATCCTGTTCGAGCGGCTGGACGCCATCGTGGCGGCAGCCGGCGGTCGCCTCTACCCCGCGAAGGATGCGCGCATGCCGCGCTCGATGTTCGAAGCAGGCTATCCGCGCCTCGGCGAATTTTTGGACTACCGCGATCCGGGCATGAGCTCCGCCATGTCCCGCCGCCTGATGGGAAGCTAGCAAAGGGATCCGGCATGAGAATCGTCGTCATTGGCGCCACTTCCGCGATCGCCGAACATTGCTGCCGGCTGTGGGTCACGCGCGAGACCTGCGACCTCGTGCTGGTGGCGCGCGATGCCGCCAAGGCGGGCCGAGTGGCCGAGGACCTGCGGGTGCGCAGCCCGGCTTCGACCATCACGGTGGTCGAGGCCGATTTCCTCGATCCCGCGGCAATCGGTCGGCTGGCCGCCGAGACCGCCACGCGTCCGATCGACATCGTACTGATCGCCCACGGCATGCTGCCCGAGCAAAGCCTCTGCGAGAACGATCTCGTGCTCTGTCGCGACACGCTGGAAGTGAATGCTGTATCGCCCGCCTTGTTCGCCGAGGCCTTCGCCGGCCATTTTGCGAAAGCCGGCCGCGGCACGCTCGCCATCATCGGCTCGGTCGCGGGCGATCGCGGCCGCAAGGCGAATTACACCTACGGCGCCTGCAAGGGCCTGGTGGCGCGCTATGCCGAGGGGCTGGAGCACCGCTTTGCCGGGACCGGCGTCAGCGTCGTGCTGATCAAGCCCGGTCCGACCGACACGCCGATGGCCGCTGCGCACAGAGCCAGTGGCCGCCGCCTGGCGTCGGTCGAAGAGGTGGCGCGCGCCATGCTGCGCGGCATCGACGCCAAGCGACCTGTCGTCTATGCGCCGGCCCAGTGGGCGCTGATCATGTTCGTGGTGCGCCATCTGCCGCGCTTCGTCTTCAACCGGCTGAACCTCTGAACCGGCTGGCGCGGCTTCTGCATGGATCGGTGGGTCGTGGCGGCGCAAAATAGCCGCGCGGTGTCATTCAAGCGCGGGAGGCTGAGATGGATCTTGGGCTGAAAGGCAAACGGGTCGCCGTCACGGGCGGCAGCAAGGGAATCGGCCGGGCGATCGCCGAAGGCTTCGCCGCCGAAGGCGCGCATGTCTCGATCTGCGCGCGCAACGAAGGCGAGGTCGCGGCGGCGGTCGCGGCACTCAAGGCCAAGGGCATAAAGTCCTTCGGCAAGGCGCTCGACGTCGCCGACGGTCCGGCGCTCAAGGGATGGATCGCCGCCAGCGCCGGCGAGCTGGGCGGGCTCGACGCGCTGGTCTGCAACGTGAGCGCCTTGGCGGTAGGCGATACGGAAGAGACCTGGGAGAAATCCTTCCGCACCGACATGATGCATACGGTGAATGCCGTCGGCGCCGCCGTGCCGTTTCTCGAGAAATCCTCCTCGCCGTCGATCGCGCTCATTTCCAGCGTGTCCGGCTTCGAGGTCGACTTCGCCGCCGGCTCCTACGGCGCGATGAAGGCTGCGTTGATCCACTACGCCAAGGGCTTGAGCCGGCAACTGGTCGGCAAGGGCATCCGCGTCAACTGCGTGTCGCCGGGCAACACCTACTTCGACGGTGGCATCTGGCAGAACATCGAGAAGAACATGCCGGATCTCTTCGCCTCGACGGTCAAGGTCAACCCCACGGGCAAGTTCGGCACGGCCGAGGAGGTCGCCCATGGCGTGGTCTTCCTGGCGAGCCCGATGGCCAGCCGCATCTCCGGCACCAACCTCGTGATCGACGGCGCCCTCACGGTCGCGGTCTAGGAGCCCCGTTCATGCACAGCCATGCCAAGCACACGATTCACCGGGAGCATATCCATCACGGCTGGAACAATCAGTTCCCGCCGCGGCTCACCATCGCGCCCGGCGAGACCGTGCAGTTCGAGACCAGGGACGCTTCCTCCGGACAGCTCTCCAGGAGCTCGACGGCGGAGGCCCTGAAGAAGCTCGACCTCGCCTTCGTCAACCCGGTGACCGGGCCTGTCTTCATCGACGGCGCCAAGCCTGGCGATGCGCTCAAGGTCACGGTGCTGTCGCTGCAGCCGTCGGGCTGGGGCTGGACGGGCAACATTCCGGGCTTCGGCCTGCTCACCGACCAGTTCCCCGACGCGCACCTGCATCATTGGAACTACGATCCCGGCTTAAAACCCGCGATGTACGGGCCGGGCGGCAAGGTGCCGCTGAGGCCCTTCCCCGGCACGATCGGCGTGGCGCCGGCGGCGCCCGGCCTGCACAGCATCGTCCCGCCGCGCAATGTCGGCGGCAACATGGATGTCCGCGACATCACCGCCGGCGTCGAGCTCTATCTGCCCATCGAAGTCGATGGCGCGATCTTCTCGGTCGGCGACACCCACGCCGCCCAAGGCGACGGCGAGGTCTGCGGCACGGCGATCGAAAGCCCGATCGACGTCGCATTGAAATTCGATCTCATCAAGGGCGCCAATCTAAAAATGCCGCGCTACGTCACGCCCGGGCCGGTGAGCGACCATTTCGACAAGAAGGGCTACGAGGTCACGACCGGCATCGGCCCCGACCTGATGACCGGCGCCCGCACCGCCGTCATGGAAATGATCGATCTTTTGAGCAAGCGCTTCGGCTATTCGCCGATCGACGCCTACATGCTGTGCAGCGTCTGCGCCGACCTTCGCATCAGCTCGATCGTCGACGTGCCCAACTGGGTGGTGTCGTTCTACTTCCCGCGGATTGTGCTGGAATAGGCCGACCGGAAATACCTCATCCTGAGGAGCACGCCGAAGGCGTGCGTCTCGAAGGATGGGCCTCAGAACGTGCGCGTTGCCGCCCCTTCGAGACGCCGCGCTTCGCGCGGCTCCTCGGGGTGAGGCAAATCGTTAAGCCACCGCCGCGAGCTTGGCGCGGCGGCATTGCATCAGCGGCTGGATGCGCTGGCCGAACTGCTCCATGCCGATCAGGAAGTCGTCGAAGGTCAGCATGATGCCCTTGGTGGCGGGCACGGTGGCGCATTCGTCGAGCATGCGCGCCACCGAGGCGTAGGAGCCCACCAGGGTACCCATGTTGAAGTTGACCGCGCCTGTGGGCGCCGACATCTGTCGCGCCGTGCTGCCTTCGGGCGCATTGGAATCGGCATTGGCTTGGCCTGCCAGCCAGCCCATCGCATCCAGGTCGGCGCCTTCGTTGTAGTGCTTCCACTTGGCCATGGCGGCCTCGTCGGTTTCGTCGGCGATCACCATCAGCAGCACATAGTTGCCGACGTCACGGCCCGTCTTGGCGGCGGCCTGGGCCATCGCCTCGTTGGTCGGCGCATGGGCCGTCGGCGTGTTGATGCCCTTGGCTGCGACGAAATTGTAGTCGCCGTGGGCGGCGCCGAACTCGATGCCGCGCGGGCTCTGGCCGGCACAGACGACCTTCACGTAGGCCTGGGGCGGCGGAGAGAGCTTGCAATCTTCCATCTGGAAGTACTGGCCCTTGAAGTTCGAGGTCCCGGTCTCCCAGAGCTCGCGCAGGATGGTGACGTACTCGGTGCTGTAGTCGTAGCGCTTGGCGAAGTGCTCCTCGCCCGGCCACAGGCCCATCTGTTCGTACTCCGCCTTGGCCCAGCCGGAGACGATATTGATGCCGAAGCGGCCGCCCGAGATCGAATCGATGGTGGACGTCATGCGGGCCACGATGGCCGGCGGGATGGTGAGGACGGCTACCGAGGCATAGAGCTGGATGCGCTTGGTAGCGGCCGCCAGACCGGCCATCAGGGTGAAGGATTCGAGATTGTGGTCCCAGAACTCGCTCTTGCCGCCGAAGCCGCGCAGCTTGATCATGGAGAGGGCGAAGTCGAACCCGTAATGCTCGGCCCTCTGCACCACCTGCTTGTTGAGCTCGAAGGTCGGCCTGTATTGCGGCGACGTCGTGGAAATCAGCCAGCCGTTGTTCCCGATCGGAATGAACACGCCGATGTCCATCGAACGCTCTTCCATGGGGCGTCCTAGGCCACCTGCTTGAGCTTCGTCGCCCGACTCTTCATCAGCGGCTGGATGCGCTGGCCGAACTGCTCCATGCCGATCAGGAAGTCGTCGAAGGTCAGCATGATGCCCTTGGTGGCGGGCACGGTGGCGCATTCGTCGAGCAGGCGGGCCACCGTGGCGTAGGAGCCGACCAGGGTGCCCATGTTGAAGTTGATAGCGCCTTCGGGGGCGGAGATCCGCTTGGCGGTGCCGTCGTCGGCGGCGTTGGGGTCGGCGTTGGCCTCGCCCGCCATCCAGGCCAGCGCGCCCATGTCGGCGCCTTCGTTGTAGTGCTGCCACTTGGCCATGGCGGCCTCATCGGTCTCGTCGGCGATCACCATCATCAGCACGTAGTTGCCGACGTCGCGGCCGGTCTTGGCGGCGGCCTTGGCCATCGCCTCGTTGGTCGGCGCATGCGCCGTCGGCGTGTTGACGCCCTTGCCCAGGGTGAAGTTGTAGTTGCCGTAGGTCGCCCCGAACTCCATGCCGCGCGGGCTCTGCCCGGCGCAGACGATCTTCATGTCGGCCTGCGGGCGCGGGCTGAGCTTGCAGTCCGACATCTGGAAATACTCGCCCTTGAAGTCGGACGAGCCCTTCTCCCAGAGCTCGCGCAGGATCGTGACATACTCGGTGCTGTAGTCGTAGCGCTTGGCGAAGTGCGCCTCGCCCGGCCACAGGCCCATCTGCTCGTACTCCATCTTGGCCCAGCCCGAGACGATGTTGATGCCGAAGCGGCCGCCCGAGATCGAATCGATGGTCGAGGCCATGCGCGCCACGATCGGCGGCGGCAGGGTCAGCACCGCCACCGAGGCATAGAGCTGGATGCGCTCGGTAACCGCGGCCAATCCTGCCATCAGGGTGAAGGATTCGAGATTGTGGTCCCAGAACTCGCTCTTGCCGCCGAAGCCGCGCAGCTTGATCATCGACAGGGCGAAATCGAGCCCGTAATGCTCGGCCTTCTGGACGATCTGCTTGTTGAGCTCGAAGCTCGGCATATATTGCGGCGACGTCGTGGAAATCAGCCAGCCGTTGTTCCCGATCGGAATGAACACGCCGATATCCATCTGAAGCTCCTGCGCCAACGGTGATATCAGGCCGGAGCAAGCGACGTGCCAACCCGCCGGCCGGCGGGGGACTTTTCTAGTGCTGGGTCTGTGGAACCTTGAGGCGCAGGCCGTCGAGCGCGGCGCTGACCTTGATCTGGCAGGACAGGCGCGAGCTCTCCTCGACCTGCGGGCAGAATTCCAGCATCGCCTGTTCCGTCGAATCCCTGGCCGGCAGGCGGTCGCGCCATTCCGGGGCGACATACACCATGCAGGTCGCGCAGGAACAGGCGCCGCCGCAGTCGGCGTCGATGCCGGCGACCGAGTCCTTGACCGCCCCCTCCATGATCGACAGCCCGTCGGCGATGTCGACGGCATGCTCGTTGCCGTCCGGTTCCTCGAAGATGATCTTCGCCATCCGTCTCTTCCTGCGTCCACGCCTGCCGTTTTCTAGAGCCGAACGTCCTTCATGGCCACGCGTTCGTCGCTGAGCTTCGCGGGATCAACCTGTGACCGTTCGGCGATGAGCTGCTTGGACATCATGAATTCCGGCGCCCGGTTCACCGCGTCGACGGCGACCAATTCGCCCTGGCGCAAATAGAATACCGCGAACGATCGGCCGCGATCGGGATCGCCGCGAACAACGACGGCGTCGTGCCGTGCCGACAGCCCGGCCATCTGCAGCTTCACGTCATACTGATCCGACCAGAACCAGGGCGTCTGAACGGTCGGAGCAGGCCGCCCGCAGATCGCCGCCGCCACCGTCCTGGCCTGCTCGAGCGCGCTGTGCACGGATTCTAGCCGCAGGTGCTGGTCGAGCAGCGGGTGCGACTGGCTGGCGCAATCGCCGATAGCGTGGATGGCCGGATCCTGCGTGCGACACTGGGCATCGACGACGATGCCGTTGTCGACGGCGAGGCCCGCCTCGCGGGCCAGCTCGCTGTTGGGGATCGCGCCGACGCCGACCACGACCAGGTCGGCCGCAAGCCGCAGGCCGTCGCAGATCACCTGCTCGAGCCGGCCGTTGCCCTCGAAGCCCGTGACCGCCGTGCCGGTCGCGATCGTCACGCCTTCCTCGCGATGGAGGCGTTCGTAGAAGGCCGAAACGATCGGGCCGACGCCGCGCGCCATGACCCGCGGCGCCTGTTCGAGGACGGTGACCTCGACGCCGCGCTTTGCCGCCACCGCGGCAAGCTCGAGGCCGATATAGCCGCCGCCCACGATCACCAGGCGCCGTCCCGGCGCGAGATAGCGGCGGATCGCCTGCACGTCGGCGATGGTTCGCAGATACATCACGCCTTCGAGGTCCGCGCCGGGCAGTGCCAGGGGGCGGGGGCGGCTGCCGGTGGCGATGACGAGAGTCGAATATCGAAGCGCCGCGCCGACTTCGGTTTTGATCGCCCGTGCCTGGCGATCGATGCCGGCGACGCGGGTACTGAGCATCAGCGTCGTTCCGGCCTTGTCGTAGAACGCCGCCGGCTTCACGAAAAGCCGGTCGAATTCGATCTCGCCGGCGAGAAACTTCTTGGACAGAGGCGGGCGCTGATAGGGCGGATGCGGCTCGTCGCCGACGACGGTCACGCCGCCGGCAAAGCCGTCCTGCACCAAACTGGTAACGAGCTGGCCGGCGGCCTGTCCGGCGCCGACAATGACAACGGGATCGATCAAGCGGCCGCCTTCGACATGGCGTAGCGGATGGGCAGGCGTTTCAGGCCACTCACGAAATTCGCTTCCACCCAGGCCGGTTCGCCGGCGAGCTCGACGTGGCGGAGGCGCGGCAGCAGCTCGCGGAAGAAGGCGCGGATTTCCAGGCGGGCCAGGTGCATGCCGAGGCAGAGATGCGGCCCGAACCCGAAGGCGAGATGCCGGTTGGGCGATCGGTCGACCTGGAAGCGGAAGGGATCGTCAAACACTTCCTCGTCGCGATTGCCCGACGGATAGCACATCATCAGGCTGTCTCCCGCCCTGATCTGCCGACCGCGCAGCACGTAGTCCTCGGTCGCGGTGCGGAAGAAGTGTTTTACGGGCGAGACCCAGCGAACCATCTCTTCGACCGCCGTCGGCAGCAGGCGCGGGTCGGCGCGCAGACGGGCCAAGGCTTCGGGATGCTGAAGCAGCGCTAAAAGGCCGCCGGCGGTTATCGAGCTCGTCGTGTCGTGGCCCGCCGTCGCGATGATCACGTAGTAGGACATCGCCTCCTGCCCGCCGATCGGCTTGCCGTCGACCTCGGCATTGGCGATCACGGTGGCGACGTCGTCGCGCGGATTGCGTCTTCGGTCGGCGGTCACCCGGGCGAAATAGTCGAAGAAATCCTGGTAAGTGCCGCGCCGCGCGCCCTTGCGCTTCAAATCGGGGTCGCTCGAGCCCAGCAGCTCCTGGGTAAGGCGCAGCATCAGCGGCTCGTCCTCGGCCGGCACGCCCAAAATGGTCATGATCACCCGCAGCGGATACCAGTTGGCGACGTCGCAGGCGAAGTCGCAGTCACCACCCAGGCCGGCCATGCGGTCGACGAACTCGCGCGCCAGCGCCGCCACGCGGGCCTCGAGCTTCTGCAGGTTGGGCGGCATGAACCAGGCCTGGGCGATGGCGCGGAACAGGCGGTGATCGGGGTTGTCCATGTTCACCAGCGTGCGCAGCATCGCGCCCTTGGCGGCCCCCATCCGCCGTTCGTCTTCGATCGTGCTCAGGATGAGCCGCGGCTCGTTCACGAACCGATCGCTTTGCCGCTCGATCTCCATGATGTCGGCGTGCCGGGTGACCATCCAGAACGGCCGGTAGCCGTCGGGTTGCGTCCAGTGCACCGGCGAGTCCCGTCGCAAGCCGGTAAACAGCGCGTCGCAGGCGCGCTGATCCACATAGGTCCGGGGATTTGCGACCGCCTGGCTGATTGCCTTGTCGTCCATCACCGCCTCCATCGTCCCTAAGCTAGGACCGCAGGGCGGCTGCCGCCACAAAAATCGAACATTTGTTAGTTATTTTATTGACTCCAAAATCGTCTGTCGAGAGCATCGCCGGACAGGAGGGAGCGACGCCATGGATTTCGAATTGCCGGGCGAGGACCATCCCCAGCGCAGGGAGGTGCGGGCGTGGTTCGAGGCGAATCCGCAGCCCAGCGGCCGTGATCTTGCCGAAGCGGGCTACATGGTGCCGCATTGGCCCAAGCCGTGGGGCCTCGCGGCGGAGCCCGAGCTGCAGCTCATCATCGACGAGGAGATGAAGCGCGCCGGCGTCGTGCCGCCGCGCAATCCGGTCGCCATCAACAACTGCGCCCAGTCGCTGCTGACCCACGGCACCGAGGCGCAGCGCCGGCGCTTTCTGCCGCCGGCGCTGTCCGGCGAGGAACTGTGGTGCATGTTGTTCAGCGAGCCGTCGGGCGGCTCCGATCTTGGCGCGCTGCGCACCGTCGCCCGGCGCGACGGCGATCACTATGTCGTAAAAGGCCACAAGATCTGGACGTCTCTCGCCCACAAGGCGAAGGTCGGCGTGCTGGTCGCGCGCACCCAGCCCGACCTGCCCAAGCATCAGGGCCTGTCGGAATTCCTGATCGACATGGACAGTCCCGGCCTCACGGTGCGGCCGATCATCGACATGTCGGGCGACGAGAACGAATACAACGAGGTGTTCCTCGACGAGGTGCGCGTGCCGGCCGACCGGCTGCTGGGCAAGGAGGGCGAGGGTTGGGCCCTCAGCATGACTCAGCTCCAGACAGAGCGCGTGGCGCTCTCCAAGCCCGGCGCGATCTGGGGCAGCGGCCCCTCGGCGCGCGAACTGGTCGAAGGCCTGTCCGAGATCGGCGCCTTGTCGGACGGCGCGCTGCGCGATGAAGCAGCCGACATCTACATCGAAGGCGAGATCCTGCGGCTGCTGGCCTGGCGGGCGCTGAGCGACCGCATGAACGCCCGCACGCCCGGACCCGAGGGCGCCATCCGCAAGATGCTGGCGGCGCCGCACGGCCAGCGCGTGGTGGATCTCGCCAAGCGGGCGCAGGGCGCGCGCGGGCTTATCGCCGGCGAGCAGCCCTTCCCCTCGCAGCTCGGCGGCAAGGGCACGTTCGAGGATTGGGACTACGCCTTCTGGTTCAGCCCGGCGGTGACCCTGGGCGTCGGCACGCAGGAGATCCTGAAGAACGTCGTCGCCGAACGGGTGCTCGGGCTGCCGCGCGAGGCCGATCCGACGGCGCGCGTTCCGTGGTCGCAAAGCCGCAAGGCGGGATGAGGGAGGGACCGATGGATTTTGCCCTCAGCGAAGACAATCTGGTGCTGCAGCAATCGGCGCGCACATTCCTGGAAAAGGAAATCTCGCTCGGCCGCGTGCTGGTGCCGGGCGCCACCGTCGCCGATGCGGACTACGACCGAAACTGGACGAAGATCGCCGCCATGGGCTGGCCCGGCCTGGTCGTCGACGAGGCTTTTGGCGGACTTGGGCTCTCCTGCATCGATCTGGCGATGATCCTGGGCGAGATGGGCCGCACGCTCGCGCCCAGCCCCTTCCTCGGCACGCTGTTCGGTGCCTGGGCGATCCAGAAGGGCGGTTCGCCGGACCAGAAGGAACGGCTCCTGCCGCAGGTCGCCGCCGGCACGGTCAAGCTGGCGTTGGCTGTTGCGGAGTCGAATGGCGCGACCGACGGTCCCGGCCGCGAGGCGGTGGCCCGCCAGCAGAGTGGCGCGGGCTACCTCATCACCGGCGTAAAATCCTTCGTCATCGACGCTGCCGCCGCCGATTGGCTGGTGGTCGCGGCGGCGGAGGAGGGGGTGGCCCGTCGCGCCTTCTTTCTTGTCGATGCGAAGCAGGCGGCGGTGCGGGCCGATCCGCTGCCGTGGCGCGACGTCACGCGCCAGGTCTGCGACGTGCGCTTCAAGGATGCGATCGCCGAACCGCTGGCGGCGGACGACGCGGCGCTATGGCCCTGGCTGCGCGACCGCATCCTGCTCGCGCTCGCGGCCGAGAACGCCGCGGGCGCGCAGCGCGTGCTCGAAATGACCGTCGACTATGCCAAGGAGCGCACCGCCTTCGGCCGGCCGATCGGCGGTTATCAGGCGATCAAGCACGCGCTGGCCGACATGCTGGGGCTGGCCGAATGCTCGACGACTGCCACGCTCTATGCCGCCTGGGCGCTCTCCGAGGAAGACCGGCGGGCGTCTTTGGCCGCTGCGATGGCCAAGGCCTATTCGAGCGATGCCTACGTCTCGGCGACCCATCGGAGCGTCCAGATCTTCGGCGCCATCGGCTTTACCTGGGAGATGAAGAACCACCTCTATTTCAAGCGTGCCCGGGCCAACGCCGAGCTGTTCGGCAATGCCCGCGCGCAGCGCTCGCGCGTCATCGACATGGTTGAGAAGAAAGCCGCCTAGGACCGCCTGTGCCTCCCTCTTGTCATCCTGAGCGCAGCGAAGGATCTCATGCCCGTGGCAAGCGGCGATGAGATCCTTCGCTACGCTCAGGACGACAGCATCACCTCGTTGACCTCGGGCCGTGCAGGGAGATAGAATTTCAAACAAGTGTTAGATAAGACGACGAGGAGGACGCGATGGACATTACCGTGCCAAATCCGAGGCTACCCCTGACCTCGTCGGACATGGTCGTCGAGGACCGCCAACGGCATCTGTTCCGGGTTGCCCGGCGCGCCTTCACTGATGAGGAGGTGCTCGAGCAGGAGCGCCGGCAGATCTTCGATCGCTGCTGGCTCTATCTCGGCCACAGCTCGGAGATCCGCGACAATTGCGACTTCGTCACCCGCGCCGTCGGCGGCCGCGAGCTCATCTTCAACCGCGATCGCGGCGGCGCCGTGCACGCCTTCCTCAACACCTGCCCGCATCGCGGCGCCATGGTGGTGCGCGAGAAGAAGGGTAACGCGCTGTCGTTTCGCTGCTTCTATCACGGTTGGTCGTTCAACGTGAACGGCCGCTTCGCCTCGCGCTTCGAGGAAGGCAACTACGGCAAGGAGCACTATGGCGGCGGCTGCGCCGACCTCGCCCAGGTGCCGCGGCTCGAAAGCTACCGCGATTTCTGGTTCGTCAATTTCGACCGCAATGCCGTGTCGCTCAGCGACTACCTCGCCGGGGCCAAGGAATATATCGACCTGGTCGCCGACCAGGGCGAAGCCGAGATGGAGATCGTCGGCAGCGGCCAGCAATACATCATCAACGCCAACTGGAAGCTTTTGGCCGAGAACAGCATCGACGCCTTCCACGGCTTCCCGGTGCACAGCACGTATTTCGACTACCTGCAGAACATCGGCAGCCTGCGATCCGATGGCTTCAACGCCAAGGGCATGACGAGCCTCGGCAATGGGCACGCCGTCATCGAGTATGCCTCGCCGTGGGGGCGGCCGATTGCCCGCTGGGTTCCATCGTGGGGCGAGGAGAAGCGCGAGCTCGTCGAGCGAATCCGCCAGGGATTGATCCAGCGCTTTGGCGAGGAGCGCGGCCTGCGCATCGCCGAGACCAGCCGCAACATGGTGATCTTCCCGAATCTGGTGATCAACGACATCATGGCCATCACCGTGCGGACCTTCTATCCCGACGCGGCCAACCGCATGACGGTGAGCGCCTGGGCGCTGGGCGCGCGCGACGAGGATCACGAGCTGCGTAAGCTCCGGCTGTTCAACTTCCTGGAGTTTTTAGGGCCAGGCGGCTTCGCTACCCCCGACGACCAGGAGGCGCTGGAGAATTGCCAGCGCGGCTATCGCAACCAGCGCGAGGCCGCCTGGAACGACATTTCCAAGGGCATGCCCCGGGTCGGGCCGCCCAAGAACGACGACGAGGAGCAGATGCGCTGCTTCTGGCGTCAGTGGCGCCAGCGCATGGCGGGTGCGGCATGAATGCCGATGTGAACCTGCCGCACGGCCTTGCGAAGGACGATCCGGGCCTGCGCGCCAAGGTCGAGGACTTCCTCTACCTCGAGGCGGATCTGCTCGACGAGTGGCGCATTGAGGAATGGTTCGCCCTGTTCGCCGAGGGCGCCACCTACGAGATACCGCCGACCGGGGAAGATGACGCCGATCCGGCCACGTCGCTGTTCTATATCGCCGACGACTATGTCCGGCTGCGCGAGCGCGTGGTGCGCCTGACCAAGAAGGAGGCGCACTCCGAATTCCCGCGCTCGCGCCAGCGTCACATGATCAGCAACGTGCGTATCACGGCAATGACGGCCGGCGTCGCCGACGTCACCTGCAACTTCATCACCTACCGCGCCAAACGCGGCGTGGTCGACACCTACTACGGCAAGCACCACTATCGGATTGACTGCACGGCCAGCCCGTGGAAGATCAAGTCCAAGCGCTCGGTGCTGGGCATGGACATGCTCTATCCGGGCAAGCTCACCATCATCATCTGATCGCCTTGGCAAAGCCCCGTCTCATCGATGTGCATTCGCACATCGTGCCGCGCAAGCTGCCGGCCGATCCGACCGGCGGCGGCATCGACAAGTGGCCCTGCGTGCAATGCCAGAGCCTGACCGCGGCGACGGTCCTGATGGGCGCCAAGCCGTTCCGCGAGATCGACGAGCGTTCCTGGGACGTCGGCCGCAGGGTCGCCGACATGGATCGCGACGAGGTCGTGGCGCAAGTGCTGTCGCCGATGCCCGAGCTCCTGTCCTATTGGCTCGATACCGCGCCGGCGACCGAATTGGCCCGTTACGTCAACGGCGCGATCGCCTCGATGGTGGCCGAGCGGCCCGATCGCTTCTACGGGCTGGGAAGTGTCCCCCTGCAGGATCCCGAGAAGGCCGCCGAGGAGCTGCGGCTGGTCAAGGAGCGCTTTGGCCTCAGCGGCGTCGAGGTCGGCAGCAACATCAACGGCCGCTACCTAGGCGAGCGCCGCTTCGATCCGTTCTTCGCCGCCGCCGAGGAACTCGGGCTCGCCGTGTTCGTGCATGCCTTGCACCCGCTGCAGGCGCCGCATCTGGCGGCGACGCCGAACTTGGTTCCCTTTGCCGCTTTCCCGGTCGACACCGCGCTGTGCGCCGCCAGCATGATCATGGCGGGCGTTCCGGAACGCTTTCCGCGCCTGCGTTTCGGCTTCAGCCATGGCGGCGGCGTCCTGGCGCCCATCCTGCATCGCCTGGAACATGGCTGGCATGCCACCAAGGGCTTCGAGGGCAAGCTGCCGTGTTCGCCTAAAAGCTATGCCGCGCGCTTCTTCTACGACAGCCTGGTCTACGACGCGCAGTATCTCGCGCATCTCGCAAACCACATCGCCCCGGGGCAGGTCTTCGGCGGCACCGACTATCCCTATCTCATCGAGCAGCGCGAGCCCGCCGCCTTCATCGGCGGTGTCGCCGGTACGGTCGCCCGGGGCGATACGCTGTGGTCCGATGCGGCCCGCCGCTTCCTCGGGCTGGACGCTCCGTGAGGCCACTCCTATAAGATTCAGAGGGTGATGCAGCAGTTCGTCAAAGCCAGAAAGAACGGGGCCACCAAGGCGGACAAGACCCGGGCCCGGCTGATCGAGGTGACCAAGCGCCTCATCCAGGAGCACGGGTCCGACCGCATAACGTTGCGCAGCATCGCCGCTTCGGCCCGCATGAAGGCCGGCAGCATCTACTACCACTTCAATTCCAAGGACGAGATCATCCGCACGGTGCTCGAGAGCGGCGTCGGCGGTGCCCGCAAGTCCGTGCTGCAGGCGATCGATGACGCGGGGCCCGCCAGTTCGCCGCTCGTGCGGTTGCGCGCCGCCCTGGGTGCCCACCTCGAATACACCATCCAGGAGCATTTCTCGTCGCGGCTCAAAGCCGTCCGGCGGCTGCCCAAGCGGTTGCGCGACCATCACATGAAGCAGGAGCGTGAGTACGCTGCGATCTTTGCCGGCCTTCTGCAGGAGGCGCAGAAGAAAGGCATGCTGCGGTCCGGCTTCAACCTGTCGGTGGTTCGCATGCTGAGCATGGGCGCGCTGACCTGGGTCGCCGAATGGTACGATCCGAAGGGCCCGATGACGCCGGCCGACATCGCCGACGAACTCATGCGTATCCTGAGCGGCGGCCTCGTCAGGCAGTCCAACAAGCCATAGTCGCTGCGATCCTTCCCGCAGGACTGCGCGCGCCTTCCGACACGATAAAATAACTATCACTTGTTAGATTTTGGTTGCGCGGCCCGGACGCGCGGGGAATCATCGACGCAAAACGAGCAGGGCCTTGCCAGGCCTTCACGCGGGAGGAAAAAATGACGACAGGATTGAAGCGGCGCACGCTGCTGGCCGCGATAGGCGGCACGGCATTGTCCAGCGCTGCCGTCGGCACTGGCTGGGCCAAGGAATATGGCCCAGGGGTTACCGACACCGAGATCAAGCTCGGCACGACGTCGCCCTATAGCGGCCCCGCATCGGCCTACGGCGTCTAC
>Ga0209648_10002254_pt1 | contig 15931 bp, 17 predicted proteins | sample GraSoi2013_115cm_FD_185830 | JGI IMG/M metagenome (GOLD analysis project Ga0209648, IMG submission 185830) | Grasslands soil microbial communities from the Angelo Coastal Reserve, California, USA - Sample 9_17_2013_115cm (SPAdes) (version 2) | ecosystem: Environmental > Terrestrial > Soil >...
GGTCGCGGCGCTGGCGGTGGTGGTGTTCGTCATGGTCATCGCGCTCTGCGGGGTGGACGCCGCATCGAGCACCGTAGTCGCGCTCATCGACGGAAAGACACTCGCCTATCCCGACGGAATCACCATCGTGAAGGCGGTTGTGGCCTGCTTCCTCATCTTTGGGTTCTGGGCGATGTTCGGTTTGGCCCTCGCGACCCTGTTCCAGCAGTCCGCGCTCGCGATCGGCCTCGGGCTGGCGTACGCATTGGTGGTCGAGGTGCTGATTTTCGGCTTGCTGGCGGGGTTGGGTGGCGACTTCGTGAAGCAGGTCCAGCAGTGGTTCCCCGTTGCGAACACCGGCTACCTCGTCGACTCTTTCGGGTCGCTCAGGGTCCGGGGCGTGCAGAGCACGACGCCTTTTGCGGATGCCACGCACGCAGTGCTCATGCTGCTGCTCTATGTCGCGGCGTTCACCGCGATCTCGGCGTACCTGTCGCGCACCCGCGATATAACCGCCTAAGGAGGCGCCCCTAGACCTCGGCCTGCGGACTTCTCGCTTTGAAAACCCTGAACAGAAGCCACAGGGATGGGATCAAGAGCAGTCCGCCGGCTGCAGTGACGAACAGGAACGCGGTCAAGCTCTCCGGCGGCGCCGCGGTGGCGGAGATGGTGAGATCGGGTGGAACGAGGTACGGCCACTGGCCGACCGCCCAGGCCCACAGCACCAATACGACTTGAGCAATCACCGCTCCCCTTGCGATGCGCGGTCGCGAACGCCAGACCGCCCACAGCGCCAGCGGGCCGTTGAGCAAGGCGAGCACAAAGAGCGGAAGTCCGCGGCCGGTCAGCGAGTGGAGCAGCCTCGGGCCCTCCACCGCCGCGATGGGCAGGGCGATCAAGGCCAGGACGCCGGAGACGACGGCCGCGGCGATCGCGCGGCGCCGGAAGTCGGCCAGCAGCTCGGGGCGATGCTCGTTTTCGACCATCAGGTACGCGGCGGCGAGATATGCGCACATCGAGAGCGCGAAGAGGCCGATCACGACGCCAAGAGGCGACGTCCAGCCATCGAGGAATCCGCTCGAGAGCCGGCCGTGCGGAGCGCGAATCGAGCCCGACGCGACTGCCGCCGCCGCGGTGCCCAGAAAGATCGGGGTGACGACACTCGCCACCCCGAACACGACGCCCCATGGCGACAGCGGGCCGACAGCGGAGCTACCGTGCGCCCGAAAAGCGAACGACGCGCCGCGGAACACGATGCCGAACAGCGCGATCGAGAACGGAAAGTACAGGGCGAGCCCCAGCACTCCGAAAGTCACCGGAAACGCGGTGAAGAGACCCACGATCATGAAGATCAACCAGACGTGGTTGGCTTCCCACACCGGGCCCATGGCCTCGGCGACGGCGGCGCGCTGGGCGGTCGCGCGCGGGCCGCTTGCGAAGAGGTCCCAGACTCCGCCGCCGAAGTCGGCTCCAGCGAGCACCGCGTAGGCGGTGAGCGACAGCCAGAGGACGCCCGCCACCAGCTCTGCCTCGCCGATCATTCGGCCCCCCTCGCCCGCTCGCGTGCCGCCAGCGCGAGCAGAAGGCGGCCCGTGGTGAGCGCAAGCGCGGCGTAGATCGCGATGAAGATGGCGAACATCAAACCAAGCGCCGGCGCGGATGTCGCCGCGTCCGACGTGCGCATGATGCCGTACACGACCCATGGTTGCCGGCCGAACTCGGTCACGAACCAACCGGCCTCCATCGCGCCGACGCTGGCGGGGCCGGCGACGACAAGACCCATGAGCAAGGGACGCCATAACGGAACTTTGCGGCGCCGGAGCACCATCAGCCAGAAGGCCGCGGCCAGCAGACCGATCAGCGTGCCGAGGCCGACCATGCTGTCAAAAGAAAGATGGACGAGGACAGGGTTGGGACGGTCGGTAGGAGGAAAGCTGTCGAGGCCCTGGACTTCCGCGTTGGGGTCGAACGCGGCGAGGAAGCTCAAGCCTTTCGGGATCTGAATCCCGTAGAGGACCCGCTGCTGGGAATCGGAGGGGATCCCGCCAATCGTGATGGGAGCTCCGCGCTGCGTCCTGTAGAGCCCCTCCATGGCGGCGAACTTCGCCGGTTGAGCGCCGTAAACAAAGCGTGCGCTCGAGTCGCCGGTCACGCCGGCGAGCACGATCGCGATCGCGGCCATCGCCATGCCGGCCGCGAGCCCGCGCCGGTGAAAGACGTCGTTGCGCCCTCGCAGCAGGCCGGCCGCGTAAACGGCCGCCACCAGGAAGCCGGTGACGACGTAGGCCGAGACCAACATGTGTGGATCCTCGGTCGGGGTAGATGGATTGAGCGCGGCGCCGAGCGGATCGACGCTGACCAGCTGCCCGTTGCTGAGCCGGAACCCGGCGGGCGTATTCATCCAGGCGTTGGCCATGACCACGAACACGGCGCTGGCCGCGCCGCTCAGCGCGATCGGGATCGACGTCAGCCAGTGCTTCAGGGGACTCAGGCGCTCCCAGCCGTATAGATAAAGACCCAGGAAGATCGCCTCGAGGAAGAACGCGAAGCCTTCAGCCGAGAACGGAAGTCCGAAGATTCCGCCCGAGAAGGCCATGAAGCGTGGCCAGAGGAGGCCGAGCTCGAAGGAAAGCACGGTGCCCGAGACGGCTCCCACCGCGAACAGGACGGCGAAAGCCCGGGACCACCTTCGCGCGAGCACCATCCATGACTCGTCATGCCGCCAGAGGGCCAGCCCCTCGGCCACCGACATGAGCAGCGGCATCCCGACACCAAGCACCGCGAAAACGATGTGGAAGCCGAGCGACGTACCCATCGTGGCCCGCGCCAGCGTGGTGTTGTCCATGTCGAACCCCTCGGTTAACCGGCCGTACCGTTCCTCACTTTCGCACAGCAGAGACGTTCTCGCCCGAGCAAGCCCGACTCAGCGACCGGCCGCGTATCCCTGCCCGCCGCGCGGGTTGGCGGCCGCGGAAAGCATCCCGGTCTCCGGATCACGGCCAACCGCGCACAGGCGACCCAACGACCACGCCCCCGCGTCGACGATCTCGTGACCGCGATGTCGCAGCTCCTGCAGCACCGCAGAATCGACGCGCGACTCGATGTACAGGCTCCCCGGCTCGGCCGTATGCGGCGCGAACGAGCTTGGAAAGTGCGCGGTGTGAAACATCGGAGCGTCGATCGCCGCCTGCAGGTCGTGAGCGAAGACGGCGTGCGCCAGGAAAAACTCCAGGGACCACTGGTCCTGCTGGTCACCGCCAGGGGTGCCGAAAGCCAGCCGCGGCTCGCCGTCGCGCAGCGCGAGCGAAGGGCTGAGTGTCGTGCGGGGTCGCTTTCCGCCTTCGAGATGGTTTGGGTGCTCTCGATCGAGATTCAACATTTGCGCGCGGGTGCCGAGGCAGAAGCCGAGGCCGGCGATGACCGGCGAGCTCTGCAGCCAGCCACCGCTGGGCGTGCACGCGACCATGTTGCCGTGACGGTCGACCGCGGCGACGTGCACGGTGTCGCCCCGCACCTCGCCGACGGCCTGCGCACCGGTCCCCGTCCAGTGGCCCTCGGCGACCGGCTGATTCGAGGGCCGGGGCAGCCGGGGAGGGCGGCCGCCGGGAGCACCGGGACGCAGCTCGAGCGAGGCGCGATCCGCCACGAGCTTGCGGCGCGCGGCGGCATAGTCCCTGGACAGGAGGTCTTCCAGTGGAACGTCCGCGAAATTCGGGTCCGCGTACCAGGCATCCCGGTCGGCGAAAGCGAGCTTTGCGCACTCGGTCACGCGGTGCACGTGCCCGGCCGACAGAAACCCGGCCGCGGCAAGGGCCTCCCCATCGAGCATCGAGAGCTGCTGAAGGAATACGGGTCCCTGGCTCCAGGGCCCGCATTTAGCGACCGTCCAGCCCTCGAACTCACTGGTGACGGGCGCCTCGTGCCTGGCCTTGAACGCGGCGAGGTCAGCGCCGGCAAGCAGCCCGCCATGTGCGGTCCCCGAGCTGTCCATGAACTCCTCACGACAGTGGCGATCGACCGCATCTGCGACGAAGCCTGAATAGAACGCGCCCAGCGCGGCGTCGATCTGGGCCTCGCGGCCGCCCCGCGCCGACTCGGCTTCGCTCACCAGGCGCCGGTACGTCGCGGCCAGGTCCGGATTGCGGAAGCTGGAGCCGTGAGTGGGCAACCCGCCACGCAGATAGACCTCAGCCGAGGCCGGCCAGTGCTCGCGGAACAAGCCCTCGACCATCGCGATCGTGTCAACGACGCGGGGCGCCAGCGGGTATCCGGCCCCCGCGTAGTCGATCCCGAACCGCATCACGTCGCCGATGGCCCACGTTCCGTGGTCCCGGAGCAGCGTCATCCAACCTGCGAAAGCGCCCGGTACGCACGCGGCGAGCAAACCGGTCCCCGGGATGTCGTTCAGCCCCAGGGCTCGGATCGCATCGATGGACGCCGACCTCGGGGCAGGGCCCTGACCGCAGATGACCTCCGCGCGTGATCGCGAAGCGTCCCAGAGCAGGATTGGCACCTCGCCGCCCAGCCCGTTCAGGTGCGGCTCGACCACCTGCAGCACGAACCCGGCGGCGACGGCCGCATCGAAGGCGTTGCCGCCCTGCTCGAGCACGGCCATCCCGCACTGGGTGGCGAGCCAGTGTGTCGAGCTGACCATCCCGAACGTCCCCTTGAGCTCGGGTCGGGTGGTGAAGGCCACCGCTCGATCATAGTTTGGAACCCATGGGCCTCCGGATCACTCGAGCTGAAGGGCCGCTGACCGATCGCTGGCGCACCGTTCCAGTGGAATCGCGCGGCGCGACTCGCATTGGCATCAGCTTCCGCCCGCTCCAGGCGGAGGGCCTCGGACTGGACCCTAGCGCGACCCTGACGGCGCTGCTCGAGCATTCCTTCCAGGTGGTCCGCCTCGCGGCGCTCTGGACCCGGATGGAGCCGGCGCCCGATGTGTTCGATCCATCGCACCTTGATTGGCAGGTCGAGAGCGCCGAACGCGCCGGCAAGCAGGTGATCATCGCTGTCGGCGCGGTCAAGAACTTCGGCTACCCGGAGTTCTTCGTCCCAGCGCACCACCTTCCACAGCCGCTGCCGGAAGGCTCGCTGGTCGGCGAGGCGTCTCATCCGGGGCTCTTCGCGGCTGCGGTCGAGTTCGTGGGCCGGGTGGTGGAACGTTACGCTGGCCACGAATCGGTGGTCGCCTGGCAGGTCGAGCACGAGGCGGTGGATCCGCTCGGCGTGGAGCACTCGTGGCGGCTCACGACGGGCTTCGTGAGGGGCGAGATGGCGGCGGTGAAGAGGCTCGATCCCGAGCGGCCGATCCTTCTGAATGGATTTCTTCCGATGTCGACTCCGGTCGCCGCTCAGCAGCGGTGGCGAACGCGCGACCAGGGCGACTCGCTGTCTCTCGCCGAGGCTGCGGCGGAGATTGTCGGAGTCGATTTCTATCCTTGCCACGCGCTGGGGGCTGTGGGCGGGATCACCGCGTACATGAACGCCCGCGGTGACGCCTGGCCGGAACGCGCACGGCGCGTGGTCGAGCGGGCGGCGGCGAATGGACGGCGGCTGATGATCAGCGAAGGCCAGGCCGAACCGTGGGAGGCCATCACCACGCCGCCCAGTCCCGCGGGGCGGGCGATGGCGAGCTGCCCCCCTGAGAGGGTGATCGAGAACTACAACCGGTGCCTGCGCCTGGCTCGCGAAGCGCGCGGCGGGCTCGATGCCTACCTGTTCTGGGGTGCGGAGTACTGGCACTTGAGACAGCAGGGCGGCGACGGCAGTTACATGGGCGCCTTCGACCGAATCCTTGAGGAGGGCTCGGGTCTCCCCATCCGGCGCTTCGCGCCACCTTCCACGCAAACGGGTCCTTGAGGGGGGCTCGGGTCTCCCCATCCGGCGCTTCGCGCCACCTTCCCCCCGAGCGGGGAAGTGACTATTTATGAGGCAGCTTTCGCCTCGGCGGCTTCTTGCATTCCTACTCCTACCAGCAGCAACCAGGCGCCGGTCACCATGAATATGAACGACGACATCATGCCCAATGCAACGACGTAAAGTCCCCACGAGAAGCCGAAGAAGAGGACCAGCGCTCCCGCTTGTTCGAGCACGAGGCAAGCGAAGCTTCCAATGGCACGAAGGAGCACCGCATTATCGGCGGCTCGCGCGGCTTCCCTGATGCTCCTGTACAGGATGATTTCCACCACCACCAGCACGGCGATCAGCTCGACCGCCACGGCCTGGGCGTTCTGGCCGCCCATGAGCACGAGCGCACAGCGGATGAAGACCGCGGTGAGCCCGGCGAGGATGGTGCGCGCACGATGCCGGTGTACGGGGTTGTTGATGACCTCGTCGAGATGGAGCGTCATGGCCACGAAGACCAGCCCGGTGAGGGCGGCCGCCCCACCGCCCACCGTCATGAAGTAGTCGTGCCACTGGCTCGCTGGAAATATGGTCGCGGGCATCGGCCGGAACGCTACTCCATCAAGAGCAAAGTGGTGACCGGGCAGGCTAACGTTCCATCGACATGAGCACCACACGTTTGGAGGCATTCAGCGACGGTGTGTTCGCAGTCGCGATCACGCTGCTGGTGCTGCAGTTCGTGGACCCCGGCGCAAAAAACGGCGAGCTGCTCTCGAAGCTCCTCGGCCAGTGGCCCCAGCTGGCGACTTATGGCGCGAGCTTCCTGACGATCGGAGTGATATGGGTCAATCACCACACGGTTTTCAAAGGCATCCGAGAGATCGACCGGACGATCCAGTTCATCAACCTGGTGCTTCTGCTCTTGATCGTCCTCGTCCCGTATCCAACCGAGCTGCTCGGCCGCTACCTGAACTCAGGCCAGAACGCATCGGTCGCCGCGGCTTTCTACGCGATCGTCATGACGGCGATGAGCATCTCGTTCCAGGTGCTTGTGGCCTACGCGCTCACCCATCCGAAGCTTCTGCGGCCCGAGATCAAAGCGACGAGCGTGAGGTCCGTAATCCCTAGGTTTGGCCTCGGCCTCGTCACATACGCGTTGGCCATCGGGCTGTCGTTCCTGAGCGCGACGCTGGTCGTGGCTCTCTTTGCCGCGACCGCTGTCTACTACGCCTTCAACCAGCTTCCCTGGATGACCGCGGATCGGGAGTGATCAGTTTTTGCGTTCGCGCTCGCGCTCGGTGATCTCGTCGATGCAGACGGCGGCCGCGAGGATCAGGGCCTGGTCGAGCTCAGGCGCCACCGCCACGCCGTAGGCGTCGCGGATCGAGAACCACTGCCTCGAGATCTGCGCGACTGGGGCGCCATTGCCCATGACCTCGTACTCGTGGTTGGTGATGTCGCCCTGCGCTTCATAGGCCGGCCCGCCCTCGACCTGGATCGTGAAATGCTGGTGAAACAGCGTGAACAGCGCCTTGGTCACAGTGGCGTAGAGGCGGCCCTGCCGCTCGATCTTCATCGTCGGCTGCAGAGCGATCAGTTTGGATTCGACTGACAGCAGCTCGGTCCCGGCCTGGTCCTCGACCAGGAACGTGTGGCGGAGGCTGAGCGCTTTGCCGTCGACCTTGAAAACCGCCTCGCCCTGGTCGTTTTCGATCCAGAAGTCTTCGCCGATCGCGAACAGCTTTCGCTGCAGCTTGTAGCGCGTCCAGGGCTGCGTCGCCATCAGGCCTTGCCCAGGTCGGTGATTCGACATGGGATGTCGGCGTCCTCGTCGAGCTGGTAGCTGGCGCAAATCCGGTGGTAGCCGTCGGCGATGATCAGCGGCACATGCAAGCGCACCATGCCGCGCACGCAGAGCACCGGTGAGAGCAGCCGGCCCTGCGCGACCTTCTTCAGATCCTTCGCCACGTGAAAGTTGTCGGGAGTGAGAAGGGGCAGGCCGCTCGCGCGCAGGAGGTCCTTCGCCCTCCGATGAACGAGCTGCGCGGTACGCAGCCGACCGGCGAGGGCCTTCGCCGCCGCGGGTGTTGTGACGAGGCTCAAGTAGTCCTCGGCGGCGGGATAGTCGTGGTCGTCGGGGCTCTCCTTCCAGCGTTCTTTGCGAGTGGCGGCCGCGGGCACGGGCCGAGGGTACTACGGCGCAGCCTCGAGAGCCTCCCGTCCTCGCTCGAGAAAGGCGCGTTCGGCTTCGTTGGCGGTAAGCCCGATGGCGGATTCGTAAGCCGCCGCGGCCTCCGCCTTGCGGCCGAGGCGGACGAGCAGATCGGCTCGGATGGCGTGAAACAGGTAGTAGCTGTCGAGCCCCAAATCCTCGAGCAGAGCGAGGCCTGCCTCGGGCCCGTGGACTTCGGCGACAGCGACCGCGCGGTTGAGCGCAATCACCGGGTTGGGTGCCAGCACCAGCAGCTGGTCGTAGAGGCGAACGATCTGCATCCAGTCGGTGGCGGCCGCGGTGGGCGCATCGCTGTGGACCGCGTTGATCGCCGCCTGGACCTGGTAGGGCCCGGGCTGGTTGTGCCGCAGGCAGGCGCGCACGATGGCCTGCCCCTCGGCGATCAGCTCGCGGTTCCACGCCGACCGATCCTGGTCGGCCAGCAGCACAAGAGCCCCATCGCTGCCCGTACGCGCCGCGCGGCGCGACTCCGTGAGCAGCATCAGGGCGAGAAGACCCATGACCTCGGGCTCGTGGGGCATGAGCTCCGCCAGGAGGCGTCCGAGGCGAATCGCCTCAGCGCACAGGTCGTCGCGCACCAGCCGGTCTCCAGAGCTTGCTGTGTAGCCCTCGTTGAAGATCAGGTAGACGACGGCGAGCACCGCCCGAAGGCGACCCGGCAGCTCAGATTCACCGGGGACCCTGTAGGGGATCTTCGCGTCGCGGATTTTTCCCTTCGCGCGCACCAGGCGCTGCGCCATCGTGGCCTCCGGGACCAGGAACGCCCGCGCGATCTCGGTCGTGGTGAGCCCGCCCAGCAGCCGCAGGGTCAGCGCGACCTGCGCGTTGGCCGCGAGCGCCGGGTGACAGCAGGTGAAGATCAGGCCCAGGACGTCGTCACGCACAGGCCCCTCCCCGGCAGACTCGCCCTCGCCCTCCAGCAGCAAGGCGGCCTGCGCGTGGCGGTCCTCGCGTGACGCCTCGCGGCGGAACCGGTCGATGGCGCGGTTGCGAGCCGTGGTGATGATCCATCCCGCCGGGCTCGGCGGCATTCCGGTCGACGGCCATCGCGCAACCGCCACGGCGAATGCGTCTTGGACTGCTTCCTCGGCAAGGTCGATGTCGCCGAAGGCCCTGACGAGGACCGCGACGGCGCGGCCGTACTCCTCGCGAAATACCCGCTCAATCTCCGATCCATCGACGACCGGCACTCGGTCAGTCCGGATTGAGGTTTTGGAAGGGGCGTACTTCGACCGGAGCGGTGCAGGCGCGAGTCGCCTTGGCGGCCCACGCCAATGCCGCGTCGAGGTCGGCGGCGGCGATCACCCAGAACCCGCCAATGTGTTCCTTGCCTTCGGCGAACGGCCCGTCCGTCACCAGGACCTCGCCCCCCTCATGGATGCTCACCACTGTGGCCGTATCTGGGGGGTGAAGCCCACCCGCGAACACCCACACACCAGCGGACCGAAGCTCCGCGTTGAACACGTCGACGTCCCGGTAGACCTTCTGTCTCGCCTCGGCCGAGGGCTCGGGGCTGCCCTCGACCGAGTGCACGGTGAGCATGTACTGCTGCATCAGGCGGCCCGGTACGTGAGCATGACGATTCCGTCGCCTGCCGGCTTGGACTCGATGAGCTCGAGCGCGGCCATCTTGCCCGCGTCCGCGAACAGGCGCTTGCCGCTGCCCAGGATCACCGGGTAAACCATCAGCCGGTAATCGTCCACCAGCCCGTGCTCCGCTAGGCCCTGGGCGAGCAGCGCGCTACCGAAGACGAGCAGGTCGCCACCTTGCTGAGCCTTGAGCCTGGCGACCTCGGCCGCCATGTCGCCCCGGATGATGGTCGTGTTGTTCCAGGTTGCATCGGAATCCTTGAGCGTGTTCGAGACGACGAACTTGCGAATGCCGTTCATCTTGTCGGCAAAACCGTCCGGGTCTTTGATCGACGGCCAGGCCTGCGCGAAACCCTCGTAGGTCACGCGGCCCAAGAGCAGCGCGCCGGCCGCGCCCAGCTCGTCGACCTTGAACTTGTCGCCTTCGGGCCCACGCTTGAACTTGAAGGACCAGCCTCCGTGCTTGTAACCCTCCGCCCCACCTGGATCCTCCATCACTCCGTCCAGTGAAACGAACTCGCTCACAACCACTTTCATGATGTTTCCTCCGTCCTGAGAGATCGCCGGCCGGGCCGGTCGTCATCAACTACACGAACGCTCCCAGGCCAGATCGACATCCGGCCGCAACTCGTTTTGGGTTCGAGCTCTCTCAGTACTTGAGCTCGGGTCCCCAGGTGGCGCCCCTGCCTTTGGGCGTGGTGTCGAGGATGCTCCACACCGGCCACATGAAGTCCACGTGACGCATGTCCTGGCCCGGATCGGGCCCCGCGAACCACAGCTCGCTGCTCCAGAAGTGCCGGATCTTCTTCCCGCGGCGCACGAAAACGTGAGCCAGCGGGAACTGTTGACCATTGGGCGCTTCAGCCCGGTAGTCGGCATTGAAAGTGTTGTTGGCGGACGAAAGCAGCTGAGCGTGGCGCCAGCCGCGACTGCGCCCGTGGCGGCGGAACTTCTCGATCGGAGCCTTCGCGACCACGACAAGATTGATCCGCTGGGTGAGATGCCGCGCCGCGCCGTCGACGGCGTCGACGATCGAAGTGCAGGACGGGCACGGAGTCATGCTGTCGACCGATTCCGGGTACATGAAGTTGTAAAGGAAGAGGGTGTCTTTTCCGGGCTGGAACAGCTGGGAGAGGCGGACCTTCTTGACCTCCTTCTCGCCCGCCGGCAGGGCTTCGAAAACGTAGTCTTCGAGGACTTCGCCTCCAGGCGGAAGCTTCCTTCGCTGCGCGGCGACGGACTCGATCTGCCGTCGGAGCTCGACCTCAGACTTGAGCAGCCGGTTCCGAGCACGGCGATAGTCGGCGGTCTCGCCAGGAAACTTTGAATTGCGACGCGTCTTGACTGCTGCCACGGTTCCTCCTCTCGTCCAGCGGGTTTCTCGAGTCGAATATAGAGGGGACGCGCGCGCGAGGTTCGCTAGGACTCGGGCGGCTCCCGTGGGATCTCGTGGCCGCCTGGCCGGCGCGCGAACGCAGCGTAGAGACCAAGGTCATAGGAAATCTTCAGCCCTCCGGCCAGGAGGAACGGCAAGCCCGCCGCAGCGGCCTGGATCGCGAACCCTGCGATGAGCGGTCCGACCGCCTGCATGACGCCGCGGACGGTGCCCATGAGCGCGAGCGCACCGGCCCTCTCCGCAGGCGGAACGATGGAGGCCACGTACGCCTGGCGGGCAGGAACGTCCATCTGCGCGATGGAAAAACGGAGGGTGAGGAGAACCAGGGCCACCGCGAGGTTGGGGCTGAACGGCACGAGCATCAGCAGGACATTGCTCGGGAGGTGGGTGAAGACCATCGTGCGCACGAGGCCGATGCGGTCCGCCAGCCTGGAGGCAACCTCGTAGGACCCTGCCTGGACCAAGGCGATCAACGCGAAAGATGGGCCCAACAACCCGCTGCCGGCGCCGAAGCGGATGTGGAGCCAGTAGGCGATCACCGTCTGAAGGACAAGGCCTCCGCCCAGCGCGTCGAGCCCGAAAAGAGCAGCGAGCCCCGCTAGCGGTCTCGCCGACGAGCGGCTGATGATGGGGCCGGGTGCGGCTGCCGCCACCTGCGGTGAAAGCAACAGGCTGATCGCCGCGGCCAGGACGCCCAGCGCCGCGAAAACCAGGAAGAGCAGCTCCACGCGGCCCGGGCTGGTGCCAAGTGAGGCGACGAGTCCGCCGGCCGCTATGGCAAGTCCGCCCGTCAGCGAGTAGCGACCGAAAGCGCGGTTACGGCGCCGATCTGGAACGGAATCGACCAGCGCCGCCTGCTCGATCGCAAGAAACGGGCCGAGGTCGGCGCCCGAGGCGCCAAGCATGCCGGTGACTCCGGCGAGGACGAGTAGGGCAGGCTGGGTCGCCAGCGCAATGTCGACCCCGGTGATGGCCATGAGAAGCCCGATCGCGGTCAGGACCGGCCGGCGCCCGAGCCTCGACGCCAGGGCCGCCAGCGGAAGGCCGGACAGAGCGGCCGCAAGCACAGCGATTGCCAGCGCAACGCCAAGGGATCCAGCGCCCAGCCCGCGCTCTTCGAAGCGCAACCCGAGCAGCACGGGGATGAAGCCGAAGCCAAAGCTGCGCAGCAACCTGACGAGAAGCAGCAGGCGGTAGTCGCGCCCCATGGCCCCGTTCAAGTATTCAGGCGTCCTGGTGCGCCGGTCAGCAGCCCAGCTTGTCCGCCAGGTCCATGAAATCGGTGGCCTGCACGTCGGCGAGTGGATCCGGCAGGAGGTCCGCCCCACCACCCGCTCCTTTCTCGAGCGGCCGCTCGACGAACGCCGCGCGCAGACCGGCCGCCTGTGCGGCCCGCAGGTCTGATTTGTGCGACGCCACCATCATCACCTGGCTCGCCTCCAGGCCGAGGGCGGATGCCGCGCCCAGGTATACCTCAGGGTCGGGCTTGTAGTGGCGGAAGTCCTCCGCGGACAGGAGACGTTGGAAAGGCAGCCTGTCGAATTCAATGAGAGCGGACTGCTGAGACCGATTGCCGTTGGAGAGCGTGGTCACCGTGAATCGCCTCCCGAGGCGCTCGAGGCCGGGCGCGGAGTCGGGCCATGCGGGTAGGCGCTGCCATGCCTGGGTCAGCTCCTCGCGTGCGGCTGAATCGAAACTTTCGGCGCCGACCTCGCGGAGGACCTGGTCCAGCGATATGCGATGGAGCCGGTCGAAGTTCGTCCAGGGCAGCTCGCCTCGCCGTACCCGGTCCATCGATGGCATGTACAGCGCGCGCCAGGCCAGCGCCAGCCCCTCCCAGTCCGCCTCCACACCATGGAGCGCGCCGAGCCGCGACGCGTCGGCGGCAACTCCGGACAGCCAATCGACCGTGGTCCCGAACACGTCGAATGTGAGCGCGCGCACACGGGTCAGGTCTTGGCGATGCACCCGTTGAGTCTATGAGCGCTTGAAGGCGCGGTCGTAGTCGGGAAAGTAACTTTGAATCACCGAGAGGTCGAAGGTGGCGAGGATCGCGCTCGGCGGCTCCCGCTCGAGCAGAAAGTCGAAGCTCTTCGCGACGAGCCGTTCGACATCCTTGCCGTCGCCGCCCTCAGCCCAGCGCGAGACATCGCTGGGCGTGACCGTGACCAGGTGTCGGCTACGCTGACCGGCATGGTCGACGCTGACCTCGCACCGCCAGCTCACACCCTCCTTTTGCGCGTGCACCACAACCATCGAGCACAAGCATGACGGCGCTCCTCGGACTCGACGTCGGGACGACCGGCGCGCGGTGCGTCGCGATCGATGAGACAGGCCGCCTGCTCGCGGAGGCCACCGCGGAATATCCGCTGTACTCGCCGCGCCCGGGCTGGTCGGAGCAGAACCCGGAGGACTGGTGGGAGGCGAGCCGGTCGGCTATCGGGCGGGTCGCCGAAAAGGTCGGTCCAGACGTCGCCGGGATCGGGCTCACGGGCCAGATGCATGGGGCGGTCTTCCTCGATGGCCGCGGCGCGGTCATCCGGCCGGCTCTCCTGTGGAATGACCAGCGCACACAGCAACAGTGCGACGAGATCAACCGCTTGGTCGGAGCGGAGGAACTGATCCGAATCGCCGGCAACCCCGCGCTCACAGGGTTCCAGGCGCCGAAGCTGCTGTGGCTCCGCGAGGAGGAACCCGACGCCTACGCTCGCCTGCAAAGGCTCCTGCTGCCCAAGGATTACATCCGGTTCCGGCTCACCGGCCACGCGGCGACGGACGTCTCGGACGCCTCGGGCACGCTGCTGCTCGATCTTCGCTCCCGCGATTGGTCGGACGAGATCCTCGCGGCGCTGGAGATTCCGCTCCGGTGGCTCCCCGATGTTTTCGAAGGCCCTGAGGCGACCGGCGGCGTGCTGGCCGCGGCCGCCGGCGACCTGGGACTTCGACCAGGCATCCCGGTAGCGGCCGGCGGCGGCGACAACGCCGCGGCGGCGGTCGGCAACGGCGTCATCAAAGGCGGGCTGGCCAGCTGTTCGATCGGGACGAGCGGCGTGCTGTTTGCCCACTCGGACAAGCTCTCCCTCGATCCGTCCGGCAGGCTGCATGCGTTCTGCCATGCCGTGCCCGGCCGCTACCACCTGATGGGCGTGACACTATCGGCGGGAGGCTCTCTGCGCTGGTGGCGGGACGTCCTCGGAAATATCACCTATGAAGAAATGGGGCAACTTGCCGCGCAGGCCCCTCCCGGGTCTGAGGGATTGGTGTTCCTTCCATATCTGACTGGCGAACGCTCACCGCATCTCGACCCGCTGGCGAGGGGAGCGTTCTTCGGCCTCAGCTCGAGGCATTCCGCGGCGCATTTGACGCGCGCCGTCATGGAAGGCGTCGCCTACAGCCTGCGAGATTGTCTCGACGTGATGGAGCAGCTCGGCGCAGGCCCGAAGCAGATTCGAGCGACTGGAGGAGGGGCTCGCAGCGGCCTCTGGCGTCAGGTCATGGCCGATGTGTTCGATTGCCGGATCGTTCGAACCGTGTCAGACCACGGACCCGCCTACGGGGCGGCGCTGCTGGCAAGCGTGGCGGCCGGGATTCACGCCGACGTGGAGGAGGCCTGCGCTGGAATCGAGCTCCGCGCGGAGGCAGATGATCCGGACTCGGCGCGAGTCAGGATCTATGACGAATATCACGCCGTGTACCAATCGCTCTACCCGGCTACTCGGAGCCAGATGCACGAACTCTCGGCGCTCGCCGAGCAGTAGCTCGCGCTCGTTTCAGTCGAGTTGCTTGCCCGCAGGCAACCCGAGGCGCGGGAAGACCTCTTCGGCGAAACGGCGGATCACACCGCCCTCGAACGCGTTGGGAACGTTGACGATGAAGTACTCGATTCCCGCATCCGCATAGTCGCCGATGGTCTGGACGATTCGCTCCGCATCGCCGGCCCACGGGTGCCAGGACCGAACGAACGCTTCGTCCTTACCCGTCCTGCGCGCGGTGTCTGAGACGACCCGATCTACCTCGCGCCGGTCGCCGAGGATCGTATATAGCTCGATCGTCTTCAACACCGAGCCGTAGTCGCGCCCAACCGACTCGCAGTGCCGGCGGAGCACCTCGAGCTTGTGACGCACGGTTGGGACGTCCGCATTGAAGTTGCAGGCGTCTCCATATTGCGCGACGAGCTTCAGGGTCACCTTCTCGCCGCCGCCCCCGATCCAGATCGGCGGGTGGGGTTTCTGCACCGGCTTGGGCTCGTTGATCGCGCCTCGGAGGTAGTAGTAGTGGCCGTCGAGCTCCGCGTAGTCCTGCGTCCACATCGCCTTCAGAACCTGCAGTGACTCGCGGAGCATCCGCAGGCGCTCTGGCGTCTCGGGGTAGTCGTACCCATAAGCCTCGTACTCGTGCTGGTACCAACCCGCGCCGATGCCGAGGATCAGGCGCCCGTGGCTCATGACGTCAACGCAGCTCGCCATCTTGGCCAGCAACGACGGTGGACGGTAGCCGTTGCACGTGACCATCTGACCGAGGCGGATCGTGCTGGTGTCGCGCGCGAGCGCGGCCATCGACGTCCAGCACTCGAAGGTCGCCTCCAGCTGGGCGGTCGGCACAGTGTGAAAGTGGTCGTAGACCCAGATCGCGTCGAACCCGGCTTGCTCAGCCTCCAGGGCGCAGCGGCTCATGGTCTCGAACTTTTCGACCGGACCGGCGACGTCGGCCAGGTCCATCCGCCAACCCTGCGGCACGAACATCCCCAGCTTCATCAGCCGTCCCCCTTCGAGTTGAGAGAACCTCGGATTGCCGCCAGCAGATCGGCCGGCTCGAACGGCTTGGCTACGACTGCGTTCGCGAGCTTCGTCACCTCAGGGTCGGGCAGGAGTCCGCTCAGAAGCACGA
>Ga0209648_10002255_pt1 | contig 15926 bp, 11 predicted proteins | sample GraSoi2013_115cm_FD_185830 | JGI IMG/M metagenome (GOLD analysis project Ga0209648, IMG submission 185830) | Grasslands soil microbial communities from the Angelo Coastal Reserve, California, USA - Sample 9_17_2013_115cm (SPAdes) (version 2) | ecosystem: Environmental > Terrestrial > Soil >...
CGACACCACGACCGTGCTCGGCACCAGATTCGCCAGTCGGCCGCTCGAGCTCGCGATCCCCATCACCATCGCCGGGATGAGCTTCGGCGCCCTGTCCGCGCACGCCAAGGAGGCGCTGGGCCGGGCCGCGACCGCGGTGGGTACCTCCACCACCACCGGCGACGGCGGCATGACGCCGGAGGAGCGGAACGCGTCGCGGCTCCTGGTGTACCAGTGCCTCCCCTCGCGTTATGGCTTCAACCTCGATGACCTGCGGGCCGCCGACGCGATCGAGGTGGTGATCGGCCAGGGCGCGAAGCCGGGCGGCGGGGGGATGCTGCTCGGCCAGAAGGTCAGCGAGCGAGTCGCCGCGATGCGGACGCTGCCGCCCGGCATCGACCAGCGGTCCGCCTCGCGGCACCCGGACTGGACCGGGCCCGACGACTTGCGGATCAAGATCGAGGAGCTGCGCGAGGCCACCGGGTGGGAGAAGCCCGTCTACGTCAAGCTCGGCGCGACCAGGGTCGATCACGACGTCAAGCTCGCCGTGGCCGCGGGCGCCGACGTGGTCGTGGTCGACGGGCTCCAGGGCGGGACGGGGGCCACCCAGACCGTGTTCATCGAGCACGCGGGGATCCCGACGCTGCCCGCCGTGCGGATCGCCGCCGAGGCGCTGCGGGAGATCGGCAAGCAGAACGAGGTCCAGCTGATCGTGTCCGGCGGGATCCGCTCCGGGGCGGACGTCGCCAAGGCGCTCGCGCTCGGGGCCACGGCCGTCTCGATCGGCGTCGGCGCCCTGATCGCGCTGGGCTGCAACCGGCCCACCTACCGCGCCGCCGGCACCGGTACCGATCACGACGCGACCGCCGATTACACGGCCATCGGCACCGCGCCCGGCTACTGTCACCACTGCCACACCGGGCTGTGCCCGGTCGGGGTGACCACCCAGGATCCGGAGCTGGAGAGCCGCCTCGACCCGGAGGTCGGCGCCCGCTGGATGACCAACTACCTCAAGGCGCTCACGATGGAGCTCACCGCGCTGGCCCGGGCCTGCGGCAAGTCCGACGTCCATCACCTCGAGCCGGACGATCTCGTCGCGCTGACGGTCGAGGCCGCAGCAATGGCCAAGGTGCCGCTGGCGGGCACCGACTGGGTTCCCGGCGCCGGCGGCCGACCGTAACCGGGCGCCCGGCGCGGGCCGTTCATAGGTCAAGGAAAGGAGGCCCGATGTACGAGAGAGTGCTGGCGGCCGTGGACCACTCCGAGGTTTCCGAGCGCGTGCTCGCCGCGGCCCGGGATCTGGCATCACTATCGAAGGGGGAGGTCTGGGTCGTCCACCTACGGGAGCGCGAGGTCATCCCCCGGATGGGCCTGGTGCCGACCGAGTCGGAAACCGACGCGGAGTCGGCGGTCACGTCCGCGGTCGACTCGCTGACCCAGGCGGGAGTCAGGGCCCACGCCGTGGTGCGGGACACGATTTTCGGGCACGCCGCGCGCGAGATCATCGAGGACGCCCGGGAGCACGACGCCGACGTCATCATCATGGGCTCGCGCGGCCGCGGCGACCTCGCCGGGCTCGTCCTCGGCAGCACCGCGCACAAGGTGATCCACCTGGCTGACCGGCCAGTGCTCGTGGTGCGCTGAATCGAGCGTGCGGACCCAAGTGACCAGGGCGCTCGCGGTGCAGCACATCCGGTGTGAGCCGCCGGGGGTCTTCGCCGGCGTGCTCGGCCGGCACGGGATCACGATCGACACGGTCGAGCTCGACGAGGGCGACAGGCTGCCGGACTGGCGCGACGTGGACCTCGTCGTGGTCATGGGCGGCCCGATGGGGGTGCATGACGAGGCGGAGCACCCCTGGCTGGCCGCCGAGAAACGGTGGATCGCGGCCGCGGTCCGGGCTGGAGTGCCGTACTTCGGAGTCTGCCTGGGCGCGCAACTGCTGGCCGGCAGCCTCGGCGCGCAGGTCCGCACCGGAAGTGCGCCAGAGGTCGGTGTCCTTCCCGTCACGCTGACCGCTGAGGGCCGGGCCGACCCCGTCACTTCCGTTATGGGCGACGAATTTCTGGCCTTGCAGTGGCACGGCGACACATTCGATATCCCGGCCGGGGCGGTCCGCCTCGGCCAGTCCCCGGCTTACCCGCATCAGGCCATGCGCTTCGGCGATGTCGCGTATGGGGTCCAGTTCCACGTCGAGGTGACCGACCCGATGTTCGCCGAGTGGCGGCACGTGCCGGCCTACGCGGCCTCGGCCGAGGCCGCGCTCGGCGCCTCGGGCTTCGACAGCCTCGCCCGGGCGTTCGCCGAGAACCGTGATGCGATGGCCGAGTCGGCCGACCGGATGTTCCACCGCTGGCTGTGCCGGACCGGTATTCACTCCAGTGAAACGTAGTTAACCGACGGGTAACCGGCCAGCAATTCCGGCGCAGTGCCCGAATCCCGGGGCGCGACGCACCCGCCATTCTCAGCCAGTCGGCACCCAGACCCCGCCATGAGGCAGCCAATCCCAGAGACGAGGCACTCAAGTCCCGACACTGAGCTGTTGGCTTCGCGGAGTTACGGACTTGTCACGCAGCAGTGCAACATATAGACACAGCGGGGGATGCATGCTACACAACGTTTACCTGGGGTGAACGGCCGCGCCCGGCCGACTGCCCGCGAGGATACGACGGAGTGTGCGCATGCCAGACGTCGAGGGTGATCTCAGGGCACGGGCCGAGTCCGATGGCGTCGAGTTCTTGTTCGCCATGTTCGTCGATATGCACGGCAAGCCCTGCGCGAAGATGATCCCAGTCGAGGCGCTCGACGTCCTCGTCGGCGGCGGCGCCGGCTTTGCCGGGTTCGCGGCCGGCCCGATGGGCCAGAGCCCGGCGGACCCCGACATGATCGCGGTGCCGGATCCGGCGTCGTACACGCTCGCGCCCTGGCAGCCGGGGCTCGCGGTCCTGCAGTGTGACATCCACGTCGAGGGCGAGCCGTGGCCGTATGCCCCGCGGCTGATCCTCAAGGGCATGGTGGACAAGGCGCGCCAGCGCGGCCTCGTGTACAACGTCGGGTGCGAGGCGGAGTACTTCCTGGTGCGGCGCACGCCGGACCGCGGCATCGAGGTGGCGGACCCGCTGGACCGCTCGGACGCACCCTGTTATGACGCCAAGGGCCTGACCAGGATGTTCGACCACCTGACGACGATTTCGAAGTACATGAACCGGCTCGGGTGGGCGAACTACGCCAACGACCACGAGGACGCCAACGGCCAGTTCGAGCAGAACTTCGCCTACTCGGACGCGCTGACCAGCGCCGACCGGCTGATCTTCTTCCGGTACATGGTGCACACGGTCGCGCACCAGGCGGGCATGGCGGCAACGTTCATGCCGAAGCCGTTCGCCAGCCTCACCGGGTCCGGGTTGCACCTGCACTCCAGCCTCTGGGATGCCGAGTCGGGCGTGGAGCTGTTCGCCGATCCCGAGGACGCCCGGGGGCTCGGCCTGTCCGGTCTGGCCTACCAGTACATCGGCGGCCTGATCGCCCACGCGCCGGCGCTGGCCGCGGTCACCTGCCCGACGGTGAACTCCTACAAGCGGTTCGGCGTGGGCGCGCCGAACTCCGGGGCCACCTGGGCGCCCGCGTACGCGACCTACGGCGGGAACAACCGGACCCAGATGCTGCGGGTGCCCGACGGCGGGCGGGTGGAGAACCGCGCCTGCGACGGCTCGGCGAACCCGTACCTAGCCATGGCCGCGCAGCTGGCCGCGGGCCTCGACGGCATCGACCGCGGCCTCGACCCGGGCGAGCCCAACCGCGACAACCTGCACGTGCTGTCGGCCGAGGAGGTCGCCAGCCGCGGGATCCGCGCCCTGCCGCCGACCCTGCTGCACGCGACGGACGAACTGGTCGCCGACGGTGTGCTGCGCGAGGCGCTGGGCAAGACGCCCGACGGCGATTACATCGACTACTACGCGAAGGTCAAGCGCGAGGAGTTCCACGCCTGGCACTCCGTCGTGACCGACTGGGAGGTAGAGCGTTACCTGACGCTCTTCTAGGAAACGTGGCTGGAGCATTCGGCGCGGGCCTGATCTGGCAGGAGGGGTGAAGTTATGACCTCGGTAGACGGAGTGATTCAGGAGAAGGGCCTGGCCAAGGGCACGAACTGGTGGGGCGCGTTCGTGATCGGGCTGGCCGGCACCATCCTGGTCACCGGCATCGCGCCCTTTGTCGTGCAGGGCACCGGGGCGCTCGGCATCATCCTCATGGGCGTGATGACGATCGCCGGCTGCTTCCTCTGCTTCTGCCTCGCGGAGCTCGCGACGATGTGGCCCGATCGGACGGGCGGCATCCCCTCGTTCGCGACGGAGTCGTTCCGGCCGTTGGTCGGCGACACGGCGGCGAGGCATATCGGCGGAGTATCAGGGTGGGCGTACTGGCTGGGCTGGTTCCCGGTGGCCCCGATCAACGTGATCCTGACGGCGTCCTACCTGGCGGTGCTCTTCAAGTTCAGCCCCGGGCACCTCATCGCGCCGGTGGGTCACACGTGGGGCGCGCCGATCGGCGTGACCCTGGTCCTCATCTGCTTCGCGCTGCTGCTGGCGATCTTCATCCCGGCCTATCTCGGGATCAGGCTCGGCGCGGCGTTCGCGACCGTGCTGGGCGTGCTGTCGATGGTGCCGATCACGGTGATGATCTTCCTGCCGTTCTTCAAGCCCAGCTCGATCCACTGGCACAACGTGGCCGGCTTCCACGCGCCGCCGCACGTGGCCGTGACCGTGACCTTCGTCGCCGCGTGGTTCTTCCCGATCCTGTGGAACGTGATCGCCATGGAGGCCGCCGCCTGCTACGTCGGCGAGTGCCGGGGTGGCGCCCGGGACGCCAAGATCGCGCTGACCGCCGAGGGCCTGTTCGGGGTGTTCATCTACATCATGACGCCGCTGATGTTCGTCGCGGTGCTGGGCCTGCTACTCACAAGCGCCGACCCGCTGACGCTCTACCTCAGCTACACCAACCACATCTTCGGGGCCGGGTCGTGGGAGCAGTGGTTCGTCGGGATCCCGCTGATCCTGGCGCTGGCCTTGTCGGTGCTGAACGCCATCATGGGCGTGGGCCGGTCGCTCTACCAGGCCGCCGAGGACGGGCAGCTGCCGCGCTGGTTCGAGCACAAGAACCGGCACGGCGTGCCCGACTACGCGATGGCCTTCAATGTGGTCTGCTCGGCGATCCTGGTGCTGCTCGGCTCGCCGCTGCGGATCTACATCATCTCCAACGGCGGTTACCTGCTGTCCTGCTCGCTCGCCTTCGCCGGCTACTTCGTCTACCGCCAGCTGCGCCCGGACACGCCGCGGCCGTTCCGGCTGCCGACATTCGCGAAATGGATCGCGCTCGCGATCTTCGTCATCTGGATGGCCATCTACTTCTTCGGCGGCTGGAACTCGCCGAAGATCATTCTGGCTGACCCGCACCAGGGACCCTGGCTCTACCTGCTGGGCCTGGTGATCGTCGCCCTGTACGCGCCGCTGTACTGGTGGCGCGCATGGCAGGACCGCAGGCTCGCCGCGGCAGGCCGGCTTCCGGGCCAGCTCGCGCCGGTCGGCTCGGGCGGTGCGGCGGCCTCGCTGGGTGCACAGGGCGGGCTGGCCCGGACGGAGGCACCGCTCGGCGACGGTGCGGCACCGTCGGCTGACGGCGCCACGCCCGACCCGGTAGGCGGCGCGGAGCCGTCCGGCGAGCCGCCGGTCATCCGGTAGCGGGGGACCGGTAGGCATGCCGCTGCTGAAACGTCGCTGGGACCCGCAGCCCACGGAAAGCGCCGGCGTGCTGCTCGCCTCCTCCGGCGCGCCGTTCAGCCGGGCGGCCGTCCGCCGCGCCTACGAGCTCGCCGCCGGGCAGCCGGTCGCCGTGCTGTCGATCCTCAAGGTGTATGGCTCCACCTTCGGGCTGCCCAACCCCGGGCTGATGCCGACCCGCAGCGAGCGCGAGGAGCAGCTCAAGATCGTGGGCCAGGCGATCGCCGAGCTGGAGCGGCGAGGCTGCGCCGTCGACGGCCAGATCGCCGCCACTCGCAGCGCCGGGCGGATGATCGCCAAGGTCGCGCGGACCCGGCAGGTCCGTTACGTCGTCATGGACACCCAGTCCAGCACCGGCGTCCGGCAGCTCATCGAGGGCAGCGTGACCGGCATCGTGCGCCGCAGGCTCCGCGACCGCGCGGCACTCGAACTCGTCGGCGGATCCTGACTCCAGCCCACGGCGCGGCAGCGGCCAGGCAGCTGGCATTCCCCACCACCACCTGGCCATCCACGCCGTGCGGCCGGAACCCTAACGGGATCCATACGGCCCTGCCGACCGTGCGCCCGCAATGCCGGGACATGATTGATGTGATGCCAGACGGCTGGCAGAGCGACACGAAGGCCAAGTGGGGTGCGATGTTCGCCAGGATCCTGGTCGCGATCGATGACTTCAACCAGAGCCAGGCCGTGCTCGACCTGGTGAAGGACGTCGCCGCCCCGGGGGCGTCGGAGGTGCGGGCGCTGCATCTTCGGGTTCGCGAGGTTTCCGGCTTCGGCTGGTACTCGCGGGAAACTAAGAAGGACGCCTCGTTCGTCGCGGATGCGGCGACGTTCGAGCTGCGCATGGCCGGCCTGGCCGCGGGCGCCGGCGTCCGTTACGTGGCCGTCGACCGGGTGGCCGAGGCGATCCTCGCCGAGGCCAGGGCTTTCGAAGCCGATCTCATCGTGCTGGGCCGGCCGAGGCGAGGGGAAATGCTCACTCGCCTCTTCGGCAGCGTCACGCTGCGGGTCATCCGGCGGTCGAGCTGCCCCGTTCTCGTGGCGCAGCGCAGGCCCCGCGCTAAGAAAGCTATTTCCTCGGACGCCTCAGCCCGCGGAAACCAGCCCTGACCGGAGCGACGATGCAACGGTTAGCGTTTGCAGATTATTAACATGGCGCTTTGTGCCCAGGGGTGAGGGTTATGCCGTGCGCTGCGGCGAACGTGGTGAGCTCGGTCAGGGTCCTGAAGGTGGTTGCGGCGGGTTCGATGGCGTGCCGGCGCTGGTCTAGGAGCGGCCGGATGTGGCGTTCGGCGTTGGCGATGGTGCCGGTGACGACGCCGAACAGCTCGGCGATGACTGGCTGGGGCAGGCTGAAGCGGGCCCGCAGGATGGTGGCGAGGATCATCTCGGTCAGGGTGAGCGCCGGCGGGTAGCCGCCGGCGGGCTTGCGCCGGGCGGGGCCGCCTCGCAGGACGTGCAGCCTGGCTTCGCGGTGGGCCTGGTAGGGGATGACCAGCGCGGCGGTCAGCAGGTCCCAGGCTTCGGGTGACATGCCGGTGAGTGCGGGGTGCGCCCAGCCGGCGCTGTCCCGGGGGGCCGGCCGGGAGGCCTGGGTGGCCGGGGCGGCGGGGCGGGGCCGTTCGGGGCGCAGGGTGTAGTTCCAGTCACCGTGCCAGTCGTGGCGGGTCAGGGGTAAGGCACCCATCTGCTCGTCGCTGATCTTGACGCCGGCCGGGTAGCTGGCGGAGTCGAGTTCGGCGCGCACGCGCAGCCCGGTGCGGGTCGTGGTGGCGGCGATGGTCTGCACGATGACCTCGTGGCTGGTCAGCGGCCGGCCGCGCCAGTTCATCGTGATGGCCGAGAACAGCCGGTGCTCGATCTTGTTCCACTTGGAGGTGCCGGGCGGGAAGTGGCACACGGTGATCTCCAGCCCGGTCTCCAGCGCGAACGCGGCCAGCTCGGCCTTCCACGCGCGGGTGCGGTAGCCGTTGGAGCCGCCCGCGTCGGCGGTGATCAGCAGCCGCCGGGCACGGGGGTAGTCGGCGCGGCCGGCCGCGTTCCACCAGCGGCGGATCGACTCCACCGCGAACGCGGCGGTGTCATGGTCGGTGCCGACGTTCACCCAGCCGGCGTTCGCCGTGATGTCATAAACCCCGTAGGGGATGGCCTTCCCCAGCTGTTCATCTGGGAAGTCGTGGGTGCTGACCCGGGCCGGCTGGCCCTGAGGCTGCCATTCCCGGCCACCGTTCTTATACGCCCCGGCCAGCTCCTTCTTCTTGGTGTCCACGCTGACCACCGGCTCGCCGGCGTCCTGGCGGGCCCTGGCCTGCTCGCTGATGTACCGGAACTGCGCGTCCCGGTCGGCGTGCTGCTTCCCCTCGACGGTCTTGGCGTTGGCCTGCAGGCTGAACCCCTCCTGCCGCAGCAGGTCACCGACGGTGTCCGCGCCGACCTTGTGGCCCTGGCCGGTCAGCTCGGCGGCGAGCTTGCGGGTCGACTTGACCGTCCACCGCAGCGGCGACATCGGATCGCCCCGCTCCTGCGGCTCGACCAGCGCCAGCAGCGCCGGGCGCAGCCCGGGATCCAGGTCAGCCGCCCGCTTGCGCCCCCCGCCCGGCCTGCGCGCCCGGCCCAGCGGCCCGGCGCCCGAGTCCAGCTCATCCACGCCCGCCGACACAGTGGCCTCCCGGACACCGGCAGCCCTCGCGACCGCCCGGATCCCGCCATGTCCCAGCGCCCGCGCCTCGGCCCCCATCAGCAGCCGCCGCTGCCGTTCATCCAGATGCGGGAAGATCGCCTGGAACTTCGCCGCCAGCAGCTCCCTGCTTTCGTCCATGCCGCTCATACCACACCAGCATGACGGATCGCACGAGGCTACGAGTTATTCTTCTGCAAACGCTTATTCGGGCATGATCATGTGGCCCTTCTGGCTGCGGTGGCCGGAGATCACGATCGCGGTGCAGGCTCCTGCGCGATACGTCGGGCCCAGCCGGTCAGCCAACGTCGCGGCGCAGCAGGTCCTCGTCGGTCTCGCGGCGGACCAGGGCCCGGGCCCGGCCCTTGTGGACGCCGATGACGGGGGGCCGGGTGAAGTGGTTGTAGTTGGATGCCATGGCGTGGTGGTAGGCGCCGGTGCAGGGGACGGCGAGCAGGTCGCCGGGGCGGGTGTCTGCGGGCAGGCGCGCGTCGGGGACGAGCACGTCCCCTGCTTCGCAGTGCCGGCCGACCACCGTCATCGGCTCGGTCTCGGCAGGTGCACGAGTTCCGACCCGCTCGATGTGGTAGCGGCTGCCGTACAGCGCGGGCCGTGGGTTGTCGCTCATGCCGCCGTCCACGACGACGAAGGGGCGCGCACCGTGCTTCACGGTGAGCACCCGGTACAGCGTCACCCCTGCAGAGCCGACGATCGCGCGGCCTGGCTCGACGGTGAGGCGTGGCACCGGGATGCCGCGTGCGGCGCATTCCCGCTCGACCGCACCGGTGATCCGCTCGGCGAAGGCGGTGATGTCCAGGCCGTCCTCGCCGGGACGGTAGGGCACGGCGTGACCGCCCCCGAGGTTCAGCTCGGGCAGGCCGCCCAGCCCGGCCATGAAGGCGACCAGACGGCGGGCGGCCGTCTCGAAGCCATCCAGGCTGGTGATCTGCGAGCCGATGTGGCAATGCACGCCAGCCAGTTCCAAGGAGGGCTGGCGGAGGATGCGGCGGGCCACGTCCGTGGCCGCGCCAGAGGCGATCGACAGGCCGAACTGCTGGTCCTCGGTGCCGGTGGTCACCGCCCGGTGCACGTGGGCGTCGACCCCCGGGGTGACCCGGACCAGGATCTTCTGCCGCCGGCCGGCCAGCGCCGCAAGCTGCCCGACCTCACCCGGGGAGTCAACGACGATCCGGCCGACGCCGTAGTCGAGCGCGGCTGACAGCTCATGCGACGTCTTGCCGTTGCCGTGCAGCAGGATGCGCTCGGCGGGGAAGCCAGCCGCCCCGGCTACGACGAGCTCCCCTTCGGAGCAGACATCCAGCGATAGTCCCTCCTCGGCGATCCACCGGGCCATCGCGCGACACCAGAACGCCTTGCTGGCGTAGGCCACCTCGTGCGGGGCCATGGCCTTGGCGTACTCGCGGCAGCGGATCCGCACATGCTCCTCATCAAGCACGTACACGGGGGTACCGAAACGCTCGGCGATCTCGGTCAGGCTCACACCGCCGACCGATAGCGCTGGCTGCGCGGTGAGCGGCCAGATGTTCATCACGCGTCCACGCGGACGCGGTGCAGCACGAGGATGTGGGAATCGCCTGTCACGCCGGCACCGAGACGGGGAGGCTTGCGGCGATCAGGCTCGGGTCCACCTGTATCCGGGTCACGCCGAGCGGTGCGAGCATCTCTTGCATGGCCCGGTGGCTCAAATGTATCCATGGCTGACCTGCTCCCAATACCCTGACCAGGCGGGCTTCGGTGGTGAACGCGATCCCAACGCGCTCTCCGGTCGGCAGCCGCCCGCACCGAAGGCAGGCCATTCCCGATCCGGTTCGCACCGGCACGACCATCAGTCCCGTCGCGCTCATATCCGATGACGTTAGACCCGAATCGGCCAGCGCATGGACGCGCATGCGGAGCCCTAACGGCCGCAAGACCATCCCTAACGAAACGCTCACCGCAGTGCTCGGGAGCCGCAGCCAGCGGTAATACCGGCCGATCACGCGGTATCAGCGGTGTCGCCGAGCGCTTGCTGCACGATCTCCAGCGGATGCCAGGCCCGCCGGGCGGTTCCGTGGACGATCTGCTGGCGGCAGGAGACGCCGGTCGCCGCGATGATGGTGCCGGCGGCCTCCGCCCGGATGGCCGGGAACAGCCGCAGCTCGCCGATGCGCATGGACAGCTGGTAATGCTCCTTCTCGAAGCCGAAGGAGCCCGCCATGCCGCAGCACCCGGCGTCAACGTCGATGACGTCTACGCCGGGAATGCTGCGCAGCAGCGCCAGGGTCGCCCCGGTGCCGGCCAGCGCCTTCTGGTGGCAGTGCCCGTGGAACAGGATCCGCTTGCCGCTGACCGGGCTATGCTCAGCCAGGGCCAGCCTGCCCTCAGCCACGGCGACCAGGAGCAGTTCCTCCGGCAGCCGGGTGGCCGCGGCCACGGCGGCCACGCGGGGATCGGAGGGCAGCACCGCCGAGTACTCGTCGCGCAGCGTGAGCAGGCATGAGGGTTCTGCCGCGACGATCGGAACACCGCGCCCGGCCTCGTCGCCGAGGCGCTGGACCATGCCGGATGCCATCCGCCGGGCCTGGTCGATCAGGCCCTTGGAGAGGCTGGCCCGGCCGCAGCACCCCGCGTCCTCGAGCCGGACGTTCCACCCGGCGAGCTGCAGCAGCGTGATGGCGGCACGGCCGACCGACGGCTCGGTGAACGTGGTGAAGGAGTCCGCGAGGTAGACCAGCTCGCCCGCTGGCGCCGGCGTCGCTGGCGCTGCGCGGCGCCGGAACCACCGCGACAGGTTCTCGCGCTGGAATCGCGGCAGCGGCCGCGCGGCGGTGACGCCCAGCCAGCGCTCGGCGACGCTGCGGGCGGGCCGGACGCGGCCGGCCAGATTCGACAGCGGGTAGGTGGCGGAGCCGATGCGGTTGAGCGCCCGGATCGATCCGAACATGCGCGAGCGCAGCGGGACGCCGTGGCGGTCGTGGTAAGCGGCCAGGGCCTCGGACTTCAGGGCCGCCATGTCCACGCCGAGCGGGCACTCGCTCTTGCAGGCCTTGCACTCCAGGCAGAGATCGAGGATCTCGTGGAGCCGGTCATCACCGAGCGCGGCCCGCGGGTCGGCCGCCGAGAGCGCCTTCACCAGGGCGTTCGCACGGCCGCGGGTCGAGTCCTCTTCCTCGCGGGTGGCCATGTACGACGGGCACATGACGCCGGTCGCCGACTTTCGGCACAGGCCGATGTTCATGCACCGGTCGGCCGCGCCGCGCATCCCGCCGGTCGCCTCGAAGCTCAGCCTGCTGGCGTACGGGGGCGGGATGAGCGGCACGGCATCGCGCAGGTTCTCCGTCATGGCGGGCGCGTTCACTATCTTGCCCGGGTTCATCCGGCCGTCCGGGTCGAAGAGCCGCTTGCACTCCTGCATCGCCGCATACAGGCCGTCACCGAAGACGCGTCGGTTGAACTCGCTCCGGGCCAGGCCGTCGCCATGCTCGCTGGAGTTGACTCCGCCGCAGGAGATGACCAGCTCGCGCACCTCCTCGGCGACCGCGCGCATGGTCTCCCGCTGCCCGGGCTCGGCGAGGTCCATGAACGGGCGGATGTGCAGGCATCCCACCGAGCAGTGACCGTAGAAGCCGGCGGTCAGGCCGTGGGAGTCCAGGATTTCCCGGAAGCGCCTGGTGTAAGCGGGCAGCCTGCCCGGCTCGACGGCGGTGTCCTCGACGAACGCCAGCGGGCGGCGGGTGCCGGTGCTGGCGGCCATGAGCAGGCCCAGGCCGGCCTGCCGGACCTTGAGCAGAGCCTCCTGCTCCGCGGCGGCCTGCGCGCGCAGCGTGTGGTAGCCATGGCGGTGGTCCCGCCAGCGGCGTTCCAGGCGGTCCATCCCGGCCGCGGCCTCTGGTTCGGTGTCGCCGAAGAACGTGACGAACAGCAGCGCTTCCGGGTCGCCGTGCAGGATCGAGCCCAGGGCCCGGTACTCGATCTTCTGGCGGGACAGCTCCAGGATCGTGCGGTCGATCAGCTCGACGGCGGCGGGCTGGCAGGCCAGCGCGTCCTCGGTGGCCGCGATGGCGTCTTCGGTGGACGAGAAATGGCCGACGGCGATCGCGCGGTGCCGCGGCCTCGGCACCAGCTGCACGGTGGCCTCGACGACGGTCACGAGCGTGCCCTCGGATCCGACCACGAGCTTGGCCAGGTCGAGGCCGCCGGCCGCCGATGGCCCGGCAGGCTCGGGCAGCCGGTCCAGCCGGTAGCCGCCGGACTGCCGCCAGAACCGGGGGTACCCGGTGGCGATGTCCTCGCGGTGCCGCTCCGCCAGCCCGGGCAGGTCACGGCAGAGGGCACCCTCGAGCGTCGGCCGGGCCGCCCGGCTCACCCGTTCGGCCTCCGACAGCGGCTGGAAGCCGGCCCGGCTCGCATCGGACAGGATGACCTCCAGGGCGAGCACGTGGTCGATCGTCATGCCGTAGCGCACCGACTGGCTGCCGGCCGAGTTGTTGCCGATCATGCCGCCGATCGTGGCCCGGTTGGCGGTGGAGGTGTCCGGGCCGAACATGAGGTCGTGCTGAGCGGCGGCCAGGTTCAGCTGCTCCTGGACCACGCCGGGCTGGACCCGGGCCCGCCGCGCCTCGGGGTCGATCTCGATGATCTTGGTCATGTGCCGGGACAGGTCCATCACGACGGCGTGACCGACCGTCTGGCCCGCGAGGCTGGTGCCAGCCCCCCTGGGCAGGACCGGCACGCCGAAGTCGGCCGCGGTGGCCACCACGGCGGCCACGTCGTCGCCGTCGCGGGGGAACACGACCCCGACCGGCTCGATCGCGTACATGCTGGCGTCACGGGAGAACAGGTGACGGCTGTAGGCGTCGAAGCGGACCTCGCCGCCGATCGCACGCCGCAGCGCCCCGGCGAGCTCGCGCCGGTCAGTCAGCCCGGCCGCCGCGATAGCAGGCTCCGGGGCTGGGCCGAGAGGCGGGCTGCTGATCGCCGCACCTCCCTCCGCCGCTCAGAAGGCATGCTAGTGCACGGAGGATGAGTCCATGGCGTACCGCAGCGGCCGGCACTTCCTGCAGATCCCCGGCCCGACGAATGTACCGGAACGGATCCTGCGGGCGATCTCGGCGCCCACCATCGACCACCGCGGCCCGGAGTTCGCCGCGCTGGCCCGGCAGGTGCTGGCCGGCGCCGCCAGGTTGTGCGGCACTTCCGGGCCGGTCGCGCTGTACCCCTCATCGGGCACCGGCGCCTGGGAGGCCGCGCTCGTCAACACGCTGTCACCTTCAGACCGCGTGCTCGCCTTCGAGACCGGCCATTTTGCGACCCTGTGGTCGCGCATGGCCGGGCAGCTGGGGCTGGATATCGAACTCGTCCCCGGCGACTGGCGTCATGGCGTCGACCCGGGCCAGGTGCACGAGCGGCTGTCGGCCGACCACGGCCACGCCATCAAGGCGGTCACGGTCGTGCACAACGAGACGTCCACGGGAACGGCTAGCCGGATCCCGCTGATCCGCGCGGCCATGGACAGCGCGGGCCATCCCGCTCTGCTGATCGTCGACACGATCTCCTCGCTCGGCTCGGTCGACTACCGGCACGACGAGTGGGGGGTGGACGTCACCATCTGGTGCTCGCAGAAGGGCATGATGCTGCCCCCGGGGCTCGGCCTCAACGCGGTCAGCCTGAAGGCGCTCGCCGCGTCCCGCCTCGCGCGCCTGCCGCGCAGCTACTGGGACTGGGAGCCGGTCGTCTCCGCCGCCGAGACCGGCCTGTTCCCCTACACTCCGGCCACCAATCTGCTATACGGGCTCCGCGAGGCTCTCGCCATCCTCGACGAGGAGGGCCGGGAGGCCGTGTTCGCCCGGCACCAGCGGCACGCGGAAGCCACCCGCCGCGCGGTGCGCGGCTGGGGCCTGGACATCGTCTGCCTGAACCCCGACGAGTACTCGAGCACGCTTACCGCCGTGATCGTCCCGGACGGGCATAACGCGGACGACCTGCGGCGGCTGATCCTGGACCGCTACAACATGTCGCTCGGCGCCGGGCTGGGCCGGCTGGCCGGGCGGGTGTTCCGCATCGGGCATCTCGGGGCTCTCGGCGACCTCGAGCTGGCCGGCGCGCTGTGCGGCGTGGAGATGGGGCTGACCCGGGCCGGCGTGCCGATCAGCCGGGACGGCGTGCCCGCGGCCCTCGGCTATCTCTCCGCCCAGGGCTGACCGGGCCCTCCGGGCGGCGGCCGGAGCACGCCGCGCGCGATGCCGCGGCGGCACAGGTCGGCCGGGGTGAGCCTGAGCAGTCCCGCGACCCGCGGTGCGTCGCTAGCGGGGAGCTTGAGGATCGAGGCCGCGTGCTCCGGGCTGGTCACCGCCAGGTAGCCGTCAGGCCCGAGCCACAGCCGGCCGGGTGCGGCCAGCGCCAGCGCGCCCCCGGATACCCCCTCGCCGATGATGACCGAGGTGACCGGCACGCTCGCCGACGCGACCGCGATGAGCAGCTCGGCGATGGCCGGGCCCACTCCGGCCGCCTCGTCCTGCGGCTCGTTCGCCGCCCCGGGGGTGTCGATCAGCGTGATCACGGGACGCCCGAACCGCTCCGCGAGATCCAGCAGCCTGGCCGCGGTGCGGAAGCCCGCCGCGGTCGTCGGCTGCCCGGTCTGCGCGATGTACCCGATCGTGACGCCGCCGCGGGAGCCGAAGCCGCAGCGCAGGCCCGGGTCCACCGCCCCGGTGCGGTCTCCCCGGATCTCGAAGCTGCGGCCGAAGTAACCGGCCAGCCACTGCTCGGCGCGCGGCCGGCGGCGCGTGCGCGCGCGGCTGACCTGCAACCAGGCGTCCTGGCTCCCCGCGGTGGCCGCGTCGCCGGCACCGGGGGCACTGGCGGGGGCGCTGGCGGCGCTGGCGGGGGCCGTGGTGGCGGCGGGCGGCGGCGTGGTGGCGGCGGGCGGCGGCGTGGTCGCGGCGGGCGGCGCCGTGGTCGCGGCGGGCGGCGGCGCGCCGTTGGTCGCCTCGCCCCGGGTTTGCGGCGACAGCAGGCTCACCACGGCTGCGACCTCGCCGCGCAGCCTCTCCTCGGGAACGATCATGTCGAGGAAGCCGCCCGCCCACTGGCCCTCGGCGCGGAACTCGTTGGCGGCCGGATCGGCGCAGGCCGGACGGGTGCGCGAGCCCGAGAAGCTCACCTGCGCGCCGTGCACTCCCATGATCACGTCGGCCGACGCGACTAGTGAGGCCCAGACGCCTCCGGTGGTGGGGTCGCCGGCCACCGCGATGTGCGGCATCCCCGCGCGGCGGGCCCTCGCGATGGCCCCGGCCACCACCTGCATCTGGACCAGTGCGCTGGAGCCCTCCTGCATCCGCATGCCGCCCGACTGGGCCACCGAGACGACCGGCAGGCCCAGGCCGACGGCCAGGTCGAAGGCGGCGGCGATCCTGGCGCCCTCGGCCTCGCCGATCGAGCCGCCCAGGAAGGAGAACTCGAAGCCGACGAGCACGCACTGCTCGCCGCCGACGGTG
>Ga0209648_10002256_pt1 | contig 15925 bp, 13 predicted proteins | sample GraSoi2013_115cm_FD_185830 | JGI IMG/M metagenome (GOLD analysis project Ga0209648, IMG submission 185830) | Grasslands soil microbial communities from the Angelo Coastal Reserve, California, USA - Sample 9_17_2013_115cm (SPAdes) (version 2) | ecosystem: Environmental > Terrestrial > Soil >...
CTGCGGGACCAAACTATTTTCTGCCCGTTTGATGCTCGTAGGGGAAATGCTGAGCGTCGGCGGTCGCAGGCTCCCATCCATCCGCCCCCGCCAGGAACTTTTGCGCAGTGAAACCCTCCGCCTCGGCTGCAGTGAGCGCGTGCGAATAAGGCTCGCGTTTATCTTTGGTTGATGCAGGGGCGGCTGAGGCAGGGCCGATGGAGTTGAACTCGGCGTAGTAAGCGGTCTGCAGTGAATTGGTTTCTCCTGGATGCCATTCGCGCCAGCCCTCGGGTTCAACGTGGGCCTGCATCTCGCTATTCAGAAAGACCACGCTGGCATAAGGTCGCCATGGCCTGCCCAGAAAAATGTGCTCCACGCCCGGCTCGGCCGTGATCTTGCAATGGTCGAACACAAACCCGCTCTCCTCTTGCGGGTAGCGTTTGCTCTGCGCCGTGAGCATGACGATGGAATGCGGAATCGCATGGATCTCGCACTTGATGAATACTGCCTTGGCATCGCCAAAGATGAAGTCCACGTTGCCCTCGATATAGCAATGCGAGAAAAACTGGCGCGTCGAGGTGCAGGAGCCCTGCTCGCTGGCGCAGCCCTTGCTGCCGGCGTAAAGCGTGTCCTGGGCGCCAAGCATCCGCACATTATGAAGAATGGCCCGATCCCCGGTGATGGCCAGCGCTACCGCCTGCGATCCTTGTGAGGTGAGCGGCCTGTCTTTGCTGAAGTCGTTGGCAAACGTCATACCTTCGGCAGAAAAGTCGTCTGCTGTGACGCTGACGGTTGCGGAATTGAGCGTGCCTCCGCTCGTGCCCGCGCTGTTACCGTAGACAATCGTGACCTGCGAAGCGTCACTTGTGCCTTCAAGGTGCACATGCGGCTTGCTTACCCGCACCACCTCGCGATATACCCCAGGACGAATACGAATAGTGCCACCCTCGTCCGTCAGTGCGTCCACAGCTTGTTGCACTGTGCGAAAGTCCCCGCTGCCATCAGCCGCAACCACGAACTGAGATTGCTTGGAGTGGGAAGCTTTGGAAGGCTCGCTTGTTGTTGCTTCGGGAAAAGGTACGAATACATTTTTCTCGCAAGCGGGCGGCTTGCGCTCCCCGGGCAGGTTGGTCAGCTTAACGTCTTCGCCGGTCGGGATGAAGCTTGCCCGGCCGGGCCCGAAGGTGAGGTGCGCATGTTGGGCGCGAATCTGTGTCTGCTTCAATCCGTCAACCGCCACGCCATCCATTGTGAGCTTCAGCGGGTGCGCGGCGTCTGGCCCCTCAAGAGTAATTTCGCCGGGCGTTGTGCTGCGTACATCGTGAAGAGCGATCTCTTGAAAGTCAGGAATCAGGTTTCCGGTCTGGTCGCTGTAGAACGGGTCCATCATGATCGGATTTTTTACATCTCTCATGCATACGTTCCGGTAAGAGACATCGCGCACGGCGCCGCCCCGGCTTGCATCGGACTTGATGCGTAACCCATTGTCGGCACCATCAATCGTCAGGTCGTCCACTTCAATTGCGTTCACCCCGCCGCTGGTCTCGCTTCCAATGGACATGCCGTGACCAGAAAAGAAATGGTTATGCGCGACAGTAATATGTGCTGCCGGCCCCGCACTCCCGGCTTTAATCGCAACATTGTCGTCCCCGGCGCGTATGTATGAATAAAGGATGCTGACGTTGATCGAAGACGATGGATCTATGCCGTCCGTGTTGCGCGCCGTTCGCGGGGAATCAATCTTCACGCCCCAGGCGGTGAAGCCATTCGTTCGGCCCACAATCACGTGAAAGTTGGGCGAGTTCCGCAGCGTGATTTTGTACAGCGTGAATCCATCAGCGTGATCGGCAACGATAATTCGCGGACAATTCTGTTTGGTATTTTCGCGCTTCGCCACTTGTGCCAGGTCCCACCAGGAAACATTTGTCTTCGTGTTGGCGAGCTTTGCCCCTCCTTGTCCGTCAATTACACCTTCACCCATGACGGCGGCATTGCTGGCGTCATGAACGCGGATGAACGGCTTGCACCCCTTCCCGTTCTGGTCAACCACGCCGCAACTGCCCGGGGTAACGTCAAAATCGCGGGGGTTGCGCGAGGCGTAAAGCGTGGTATTTGCCGCCACCAGAAGCGTAACTCCGCTTTTCAGCTCCAGGGGGCCAGAGAGGAAGGCATTCTTTCCGCCGTCAGCGCGCAACTCCACACTCATTCCCGGATGGCAGCCGTTGATCGCCGCTTGTATCCGTTCGGTATCAAGCTTGTCTTCTTGTGTGCTGCCTGTCTGATTTGCGAGCTGGGCATGCAATGTAGTGCAAATTGGAGGGATGCGCGGTTCGGTTACAACGCGCGTGTCCTGAGCAGAGGCGTTCAAGGCAGTTAAAACCAGCAGGATGATAAAGAGTGATGCTGGGACTAACGGCACTACAGTTGAAGAGGCTGCGGAAAAACATCTATTTATGCGCTCCGCTCCGCTGCGCGCCTGCCTTCGGCAGAGCGGAAGTGCTGTCTTTCGGCGACTTACGGCCCGACTAAAGTCGGGCCCTGATACAAACCTACCGCATGATTTGTGTAGCTGCAGAGTGTAATCACTGGGTCTCATCGTCTCATCCTTAAAAGTCATCGTGAGCTATCGAGCGCTTTCTTGAGGAACATCGCCACGTATTCCGTCAGTGCGCGCGGGCGTGATGTCAATGGCATGGCGAACGCTTGCCGCCTGATCAGCCGGTGCCCCGCGACCCTCAGGGTCTGGAAGTACTTCGTAGACCGTCGCAGCGCATGCTCCGGCAGTATGGAGTAACCCAGGCCCGATTCCACCAGGTGCTTGATGGCTTCTGTGTCCGAGGCTTCCATGATCACTCGCGGTTTCAAGCCCAGGCTCTCCAGAAAACGGTCAATGACCTGGCGCATATTGGTCCCTTTGGTGTAAAGCAGGAATGGAACGTTCTCTAGCTGGCTGGGACGGATCATGCCGATGTGATTGCCGTGGACCTGCTTCGGCGACGGACGTATCACCAGCAACTCTTCGTCAAACAGCGGCACGATACGCAGATTGTTGGTCTTGACCGGCAGCGAGATGAGCCCAAGGTCGAACTGGCGGTCCAGCAACCCGGCGACAATCCCTTCAGTGGTAAGCACCGAAACATGCAGATCAAGATTGGGAAGCTCCTTGCGGAGTTTATTAATCGGGTGTCCAAGCGCAGGACTGGCCAGGCGATAGATCAGCGTTGTGGTGCCGCTTGCGAAATGAAATGGACGCGAATCGCGGGCGGCGTCATTCGCAAAATCTTTCTTCAGGTACTGAAACCGCACCATGACCGCCTTGGCTTGTTCCGCAAGCCGCAGTGCGGCCGGGGTAGGCGTGAGCTTTCTGCCTGATTTCACGAAGAGATCAACCCCTAATTCGGAAGCCAGCGCCTGGATTTGCCGGCTGACCGCCGCGGGCGAGAGCCGCAGGTTCTCCGCCGCCCGTGTCATCGTTGGAGAGTGGATGACTTCCAGCAATGATTCAAGTTGTCGTATATCCATGTCTCAGTTTCCTTATCTGGGAATCACCCAAATTCGCGACGGCTTGGTCCAAAAGCTCATGGAAGATAGTTGAGCAAATGTCAAAGATGATAGCTTTTTTGCGAAACATTTTATTGTTTAAAAAAATTGAACGTATCATTGCAATCTTTTAGTTTGACGCAACGATGGCATCGTTTTAGCTTCTGAAACGCTCGCGCGGGCGAACGCTTCGCCCGGTTCAGGAAACCACCACAGCGGGCGGGCGCAAGTCAGTTCCGGCGCCGTTTAGTAGTGCATACCAACCAATTCGAGAGACCCAAGGACCACTTGGGCGACTGATTCAACGGAGGATAACATGTACCAGTTCATTCGTTTGAAGATGCTCACTCCATTAGGGTGGCTGATCGCAGGTTTGATCGCTATCGTAATGCTCCCCCCTCAACTTATGGCGCAGACGTTTGAGAACAGCCCCATTGGATTTGCGTCGGTCAATGCCAATGGGCAGAATGGAACCACCGGCGGCGCTGGCGGAGCCACCGTCACCGCCACAACCGATAGCGAGCTGAGAAGTTTTGCCGGCCAGTCGGGCCCGCTGATCATCCAGGTCTCCGGGACCATTGGGCTTACCAGCGACGTCAATGTCGCCTCCAACAAAACCATCATTGGTCTGGGTTCCACGGCGGCCATCACCGGCCACGGGTTGATCATCAGCGGCGTTCAGAACATCATCGTGCGTAATATCGCCTTTTCCAATGCAGCCATCAACTCCATCACCATCGAGGTGAACGCCCATCACGTATGGGTGGACCACTGCAGCTTCACCAACGCCACCGATACCTTGATGGATATCAAACGGCACGCGAACTACGTCACCGTGTCGTGGAACCACTTCACCAATACGCTGGAAACAATCCTGCAAGGGCACGATTGCGCTTTCGACGACACCGGGTTCCTGAAGGCGACTTTTCACCATAACTGGTTCGACGGAACCCAGACGCGGCACCCGCGCACGCGTTACGCGGACCCGAATCACGTCTACAACAACTACTACCTCAACATCCCCGGCTATGGCGTGGCCTCGACGTGCAATGCCCACACCTTGGTGGAAGGGAACTACTTTCAAAATGTGCCGACACCTACTTCACTCAGCGAGGGCGGCGACCCGCAAGGACAACTCGTGGCGCGAAACAACGTGTTCGTGAATAGCGGCACTCCAGCAACGGCCGGAACGGTGACCGAGCCGAGCACGTTTTACAGCTACACGCTCGACCCGACTGCCAATATTCCCACGATTGTGACCAACGGCGCGGGGCCCGGCAAGATCAATACCAACCCGAACCCGGATTTCAGTATTGCTGCATCTCCCGGTTCGCAGACCGTGACCGCGGGATCGAGTGCCAGCTACACGACCAATGTGACAGCATTGAACGGCTTTACCGGTACGGTGACGTTCAGCGTGAGCGGATTGCCGAGCGGCGCAACTGGTAGCTTCAACCCAACTTCGGTTGCCGGTTCGGGCAACTCGACCCTATTGGTCTCCACCAGTTCGGCGACGCCGGCAGGAACGTATCCTCTAATCATTACTGGAACCAGTGGCAGCCTCGTGCATTCGGCGGCGGTGTCCCTGGTAGTGAACGCTGCACCGGTGCCGAACTTCACCATCTCGGCCACGCCCAGTTCACAAACCGTGACTGCGGGATCAGGCACCAACTACACGACCAGCGTATCGGCAGTGAACGGTTTCACCGGCACGGTGACATTCAGCGTGAGCGGGTTGCCGAATGGTGCGACGGGCAGTTTCAGTCCGACTTCTGTCGCGGGCTCGGGCAGCTCTACACTCTCGGTCTCTACCAGCTCTTCCACGCCTGCGGGAACCTCCACACTGACCATTACCGGGACGAGCGGCAGCCTCGTGCACTCAACTACAGTGTCGCTGGTGGTGAATGCAGTCGCCACGCCAAACTTCACCATCGCGGCCACACCCAGTTCGCAGACCGTACCGCGGGATCGGGCACCAGCTACACGGCCAGCGTCACGGCAATGAACGGCTTCACCGGCACAGTGGCCTTCAGCGTGGGCGGATTGCCCAGCGGTGCGAGCGGCAGCTTCACTCCGACTTCGGTTGCGGGCTCAGGCAGCTCGACTTTGTCGGTCTCTACCAGCTCCACAACGTCGGCGGGAACTTTCACCCTGACTATTACCGGGACCAGTGGCAGCCTCGTGCATTCAGCTACTGTGACCCTGGTGGTGAATGCGGCTGGAGGAGGAGGGGGGCAGTGGACCAGCGTTCTGGGCAGCATTAGCCCGAATCCTACTCATGTTGGCTCCAGCACCGGCGTAGTGGTGGTTTTCACGAACCTGGCGAGCGGTCATCAGACCGCCAACTTGACCATTCAAGTTGTGAATTCATCGGGAACGGTGGTGGCTTCGACGACGGATGCTAACGAAGATGTGGCTGGAGGACAAACCGACAGCGACACTCTTAATTGGACGCCCGCTGCGACAGGCACCTACACGGTGATAGGACTGGTGACGAATTCATCCACCGGGGCAGTGCTGTCACAGAAAAATGTCGGCACAGCCACAGTCAACTAGGCTCATGATTGCCATGAGCTGAAGTCCAAGCCGCAGTTTTTAACAACCTCCGCCGGGGAAAAACATTTGCCCGGCGGAATCTTCTTTGGTAGAGACGCAGCTTGCTGCGTCTTCCAATCGTTTAACAAATGTAAACATATCGTTGCTATCTTTGAGATTGACACAATCATTGCACAGTTTTACATTTTGAAACGTATTGGATCCGCGCATTCTACCGCTCGCAATGAGGAAACTACATGAAGAATCGCCGTGAATTGCTGCAGATGTCGTTGCTGGCTGGCGGAGCGCTTTTTGCTGCTCCTGCGTTGTTGCGCGGCAGAGCATTGGAATCATTTTTGCCGGATGCAGATTCATCAGAGGATCCCTGGAACCAGCTCCCGGCCATCCTGGAGCGGATCAAACCACCCGTATTTCCCGACCGTAGCTTTAAGGTTACGAAATTCGGAGCGGTTGGAAACAACAAGACCGACAACACAGAAGCCTTCCAGAAGGCGGTTGCCGCGTGCGTGCAAGCCGGCGGCGGCCGGGTTGTTGTGCCTGCGGGCGAGTTCCTCACCGGCGCCATCGAGCTGAAGAGCAACGTCAATCTTCACGTCAGCAAGGGAGCGACCATTCGCTTTACCCACGATACCAGCAAGTATCCGCTGGTGTTCACTCGCTGGGAGGGTACCGAGCTGATGAATTACTCGCCGTTTATTTACGCCTTCAAGCAGGAGAACGTCGCCATCACCGGAGAAGGCACGATTGATGGCAACAGCGATTGTGACCATTGGTGGCCCTGGAATGGCCGTGCGAATTGCGGATGGAAGCAGGGTGATCCGAATAAGCAAGACGATCGCAACAGGCTTCTCGACATGGCTGAAAAAGGAGTGCCCGTCAGCGAGCGCGTCTTCGGACAAGGCCACTATCTCCGCCCGCAATTCATTCAGCCCTATGCTTGCAAGAATGTGCTGATCGAAGGCGTCTCGCTTCTCGGATCGCCGATGTGGCAGGTGCATCCCTGCCTCTGTACGAACGTCACCGTGCGCGGGCTCAACATCAGCGCCTTTGGCCCGAACACCGATGGTTGTGATCCGGAATCATGCACCGACGTGCTGATCAAAGACTGTTTCTTCAACACGGGTGACGATTGCATTGCCATCAAGTCGGGAAGGAACGCCGACGGCCGCAGGACCAACACACCCTCGCGCAACATCGTCATCCAGGGATGCCGCATGAAAGACGGCCACGGCGGCGTGACCGTCGGCAGTGAAATCTCCGGCGGCGTGAGTAATGTCTTTGCGGAAAACTGCCACATGGATAGTCCACATTTGGATAGCGCGGTCCGCATCAAGAACAATGCCATGCGCGGCGGCTTGCTGGAAAACATCTATGCGCGAAACATTGAGGTAGGCCAGGTGGCCGTTGCGGGTCTTTCCATAGATTTTTTCTACGAGGAAGGCCAGTCCGGCAAGTTCACTCCGGTTGTACGCAACGTTGAGCTTCGCAATCTGAAAGTGCAGAAGGCGGAGTATGCCTTGTTCCTCCGCGGATTCAAAGACGCGCCCATCCAGAATGTTCGCCTTATCAGGTGCGACTTCAATGGAGTGGCCAAACCCAACATCGTCGAGAATGTGAAAGATATTTCTCTTCGCGACGTGCACGTGAACGGCAAACTGCTGGGCTCAGCCTGAAACGGATAGAACGCTTGCAAATCGAAGGGAAGAGAGCATGTCTCTGATGGTCAAGCTGGGTGATTATCAGCTCAACAAAGTGGCCGAGCCGCCTCATCACTGGCGCTACCGGCCGTCGAGCCTGTTAACCATATTAAGATTTTACGGAGACAAATTCGTACGGCTGGTGCGCGGCATCGAGTACGTCCGTACTCTGGTTGAGTATGGAGGAAGGTCCGCAGACTCTGACGATGCGATTCCCCTCGAGGCCATTAACTTAATGCTTCCGTCCTTCCAGGAAATAGAACAGCATTGCGATCAGTTAGGCCTGCATGATACCGGAAACTGCGTTCGCCGGTTGATCAAAGAGCTGCGCTCTTTTCATAACGTTCGGACCTACAGTCAAGCCATCATCGAACTGCAAACCCGTCTGGCGGAAGAACTCGCGCATCATGTTTTTGTACGCGTGGAAAAGCCGCACTACTACGGGAAGAACCCGCGTTTTGCTCAGCTCGTAGCTGAAATCTATCCGGAAATTGCTTACGACGTGGTGGAAGCGGGAAACTGCCTGGCCACGGGCCGAGGGACGGCCTGTGTTTTTCATCTCATGCGGATCATGGATTTCGGGCTGCAGAAAATGGGTCCCAAACTGAAGATCGAGAAAATACAAAATAAGAGCTGGCAACAGATATTGAGCCAGATGAGCAGGGCCATCAGCCGAATGCCGGAGAGCACTGCAGTTTTAAAAAAGAAGAAAGAAGTCTATGCCGAAATGGTGGCGCTGCTGGAGAGCGTGAAAACGGCTTGGGGAGATGCTGCCATGACTCCCAAACCGGCCCATACATTAAAAGAAGCGGAGACATTGCTGGCTACGGTAAAACGAATTTATGGTTCACGTTGCTTTCATCCTGAATCCTAAATCTTTCAAACCCTCCGTTGACAAGAAACGAAGCCGATCGCTGACGCCCTATCTGCAAGACAAAATTCATTACAACTGAAGCAAATAGATAACGGCAGGATGTTCGATGTGACCTGAGCAGCCGCGAACAGCCCTCGTTGATGTGTCTTCAGCAACGGATAGGCAGGATGAATCGGCCAATCGGACTTTGTGTCGGTAAAGGCGGGCCAAAAGGCAAGAGGAAGGGTTTGGTAGCGCTAACGGGAATCGAACCCGTGTTTTAAGATTGAGAATCTCACGTCCTAACCCCTAGACGATAGCGCCACTCACGGGGACAAAAAAAATTATAACAGCAATGCAGCCTGAGCTGAATTGCTGCGTCCCCATTTAACGCTCATCCTCGCCCGCCCAGAGATCAATGCCCCAGATGGAAGCGCCGGGTTCAACGCACTCCAGGCCTACTTGGCCTTCGGTTTTAAGTTCGCGGCTACCGACCCAGGCCACACGGTAGATGGCTTTTTCCTTGCCGCGTTGAATGGTTACGACGTCGCCGGGCTTGACTGAGCTCCGGACGCCGCCGAGCCGCGCGCCGCGCGGGCTTGCGTTCAGCGTGCATGCCATTTCGGTCTTCGGGCGCTTGTCTTGGTCCATGATGATGACCTTCACAGGAAGTGCTATTGGTGTGCGTTGTTCGCGGCGTTTGCCCATTCTGGAATTTTCCGTTTCTGGAATTTACAGGGACTCAGCGCGCGCTTTGCAGTCCGCGCCAAAAAGAATAAAGATTTGCTGAAACCCAAAGGAGGAGGTAAGGAAGAATATTAATCCAAATTGCTCAAAGCTGCAAGAAATTTAGTTAAACCAAAACGGGACAGCAGCCAGATGCGGCAGAGCCACGATTATAAGCGCCGCCGAAGTCAAGTCCCAAAATGAATCGATTTTCAGTGCCCTTGTTCTTCCAGAAACTTTTCGACTTCCAGGGCGGCCATGCAGCCGGTGCCGGCAGCGGTGATAGCCTGGCGGTAGCGTCGGTCCTGGACGTCGCCGCAAGCGTAAACGCCCGGCACCTTGGTATGGACATAATCTCGCGTAACCAGATACCCGTCTTTATCAGTCTCCAGGGCCCCGTGAAACATTTTGGTGTTGGGAATATGGCCAATTCCCAGGAACATGGCGCTCGCGGGCAGCGTACTCAACTCGCCGCTTTTGACGTTGCGCAATTTCAGGCCAGTCACCTCTTTCTTGCTGACGTCGAGCACCTCTTCCACCACGGTATGCGGCAAGAAGTGGATCTTCTCGTGACTGCGCGCACGCTCCAGCATGATCTTGGATGCGCGAAAAGCTTCGCTGCGATGAATCAGAGTGACCTTGGTCGCGAAGCGTGTCAGGAACAGCGCTTCTTCCATGGCGGAGTCACCACCGCCGATCACAGTAATCTCTTTGCCGGAAAAAAAGAAGCCGTCGCAGGTCGCGCAGGAAGAGACGCCGTATCCAATCAGTGCCTGTTCGCTGGGCAGTCCGAGCCAGCGCGCGCTGGCTCCGCTTGCGATGATCAGGGTGCGGGTGCGCAGCGTTTCTTTTCCCAGGTTCAGCACAAAAGGCCTCTGCTCCAAGTCGGCGGAGACAACGTGTTTCAGTTCAATCTCGGCGCCGAAGCGAATGGCCTGCTTCTTCATGTTTTCAATCAGCTCTGGCCCCTGAATACCTTCGGGGAAGCCGGGAAAATTTTCCACCAGTGTGGTGAGTGAAAGCTGGCCTCCGGGTTCATGTCCTTCGAGGACAAGCGGCTTCAAGTTGGCGCGTGCAGTATAAATAGCGGCGGTCAGCCCGGAGCATCCCGAGCCGAGAATCACTGTGTTGCGAACAGAATCATCCATAGTTGTTGGATTCCAACTTTTCCTTAAAGTTTCAGAGTCACAAATCCAAGATTCGTTGAACTGGTTTCTCGCCCAGCCTAAGGCTGTTTGCTCGGCGGAGCGGGCTGCCCAGGCTTCGTGCTTTTCGCCTTGTGGGTTTCCGGGCTATTTGTTTTTTCGCCCACTCCCAGCCGGCGCAGGTCGGTAGGCACGGTGGTGCGCACATTCAGCGCCGTGCGGTAATGACTCAAGATGGCCGAGGCTTGCTGAAACAGTGGATCATATGCGTGCTGATCGGCTTCAGGACAGCGCGCCAGCGCCACTGACGATTTGCCGAAGCGCTCGATGCGAACATGGTCCACCGGCGTATCGGACTTTAATACCTGGGCAGGATCTGCGCTGGCAGAGACCTTGTCTTCCATCGAAACCTGGATCACGTCTTTCATTTCGCGCGACCGGAAAACCAGCGTTTCTACGATCCCGCCGGAGTCTACGCTGATTGAGTATTGCACGCTGACGAAAGGGGAATCCGGCGGAAACTCTCTTCGTATTCGCACCCAGTTGGAAGGTGCACTCTCGCCGCTGACCACCTGCGAGGATCCCAGCACGGAACTCAGCCCCGCCGGCGTTTCGGTCATCGTCGTGCGCCCGCGCGATATCTCAAAATCAGGCGCAAAATGGATCTTTGCCGGCAAGCGCTCCAGCGCGGTGCTTAACTCCTGCTTTTCGGTTTCTGAAGGGGCGCATACATTCAGGTAGTTGATTTTGACCTGCGATTTGGTTCCCTCGGCCGTTTGCTGCGCAAATCCTGCTGCGCCCGCAAGTCCAGCCAGGAAAAAAGAGAGAAGCAATAGAGGTTTCCTCAGCACGAACAAGATTGTATTCGCCCGGCAGCCCGGCTGGCTACGGAAAAGCAGTTTCTCCGTTTGGCATTGAGCACTCGGCATTTGACACTTTATAAAAGCAACTCCTCGTGGTCTTTCTCCGTGTCTCTGTGTCTCCGTGGTGAATCGGCGTTTCTGGTTTTTCTCCGCGCCTCCGCGTCTCCGCGGTGATTCCCCGCCATCCGCAGGCAAAAAACTGGCAACTGGGAACTGGCAACCGGCAACCGGCAACTGCTCTACAATTAATCTATGGCAAATTTGATTCTAGTTTATGGAATGCGGCTGCTCCCTGCCGATGAAATTGTCGAAGTTGGCGAAGCTCCGGTGAAACTCAAGAACGGACACGAGGCGCACGTTACCATGCACGTGCTCGAAGGCAGCAAGGAAGACATTGAAAAACAATTGCGTACAAGCCTGGAAGCATTTTTCGATTTTTACCCGGAAATCTAAAAGATTGAGCGGAATCGGGTAATTGTGTAATTGATTAAATTTGAAATCATCCCATAATCACAATTACCAAATTACGCAATTACCCGATTGCTCAATTCTTCAGCTTCAGCCGTATGTTGACGAAGTTATACGGCGGCCAGGGGCCGGTATATTTAAAGTTGAGCCGGTCGCCGAATTTTTTGGCGATTTTATTTACGGCAGCGTCGAAGTCGGTCTCATGTTTCCGCTCCATCAAAAATGCTGCGTTCATGATCATTTTGTCGCCAATAGGTTTGCTATCGCGTGAAGCCACGCATACTTGGCGCAGCCCGTCATAAATTTCCCGGCGAAGCTCCGCCGACCGCTCGCCCAGGGCCTTATCAATCATGCGGCCCAGTTGCATGCGGGCGAAGTAGGTTGACTGCAGGTGCTTCTTGGTCAGCTCCAGATGAAAGCGGTGTATCTCTTCGTCATCGCGCTTGAGCTCTTCAATGATCCGGTCGCGGTCCCAGGTGACTTTAATTCCGAACTCCACCTTGCCCGACATCTGTTTCAGCACATCTTTCAGCGAGGCGTAGATGCTCTTCAGCACCTCGCGGATATCATCATCCGTGCGGAAGACGGTGCTGAAGCTCATAGGGATGATGCTATGCGTCTTCATCACAGTCTCGATAACGTGCTCGTGGGCCAGCGCGTTTTCTCGTGTGGGGTCGAAGATGAAGACGCTGGTCTTGCTCACCACGGCTGCGATATCGCCATGGTGCACGCTATAAACCTGCTCGCCGAAGCCGCCCATACCCGTGCGGCCGAAATGGATCGGCTCTTTACTCGCGGCAGATTCAATCACCCCGTAAACATAGCTCCCGCCCGGGCCCGTGTTAGCCGCTGTTGGCATGGGTTTGCGCCGCGCCTCCAGCAATTCGATGCTGTGAACATCGGCCTCCTGGGCTTTTTCTACTGCCGGGGTGGAAGCTTTTGTCGGAGCGGCAACAGCTACGGGTTTAAGTCTGCCTCCACCATCGTTCCTTGCCGGCGAGTGCCCGCCAGGGGCTTTTCCCCGCACACCGGCGCGTGTCTTGTTTGCGGAGCTGCTAGTTGGTTTTGCCATGATGGTGGTTCTTTAATAATGTCTCAATCGTCGAGAGAAATTCATCAATATCAATGGGCTTAAAAAGCACCGCAACTCCTTCCCGGTCGGCCCGGTCCACTGCTTCCTTGGAGGCGTATCCCGTGAGCAGCACGCAGGGAACATTGGGAGTGCGCACCCGTGCTGCATCAAAAACTTCGAATCCCGTGCGTTTTTCTTCCAGCGAGAGATCGCACAGCAGCAAGTCGAAGTTCTGCCGATGCACCTCGCTGACCGCTTGCTTGCAGCTTCCAACCGCGGTAGCGGCGTAGCCTTGTTGTTCAAGAATCATCCGGTAAGTGAAGAGGACAGCCGCCTCGTCATCCACGACCAGGATGGATGGTTTGTTGTTCATGGCGAACACTTTGCTCTATGCAGTTTTAACTATGACCGCGTTGCGGTTTGCATCTGTCATCCTGAGCGAGGCGCTTGCGCCGAGTCGAAGGACCCCCAGATATTTCGGTCGCCAATATCGCGTCAAGGCATTCTCTGAGGTATTTCGCAATCTGTGCCCACCTGCAGCGAAAACTATTTGGCCTCCCACGGCAATCTTCCGTCGCCAAAAACTGGCAACTGGCTACTAGCAACTGCTATCGAACCACCGGAAGATCAATCTTAAAAACCGTGCCCTTTCCCAGTGTGCTTTTTACGCGCATCTTGCCGCTGTGGTTCTCAATAATACCTTTCACAATCCACAATCCCAGGCCTGTGCCCTTTTCGCCCTTGGTGGAAACAAAGGGTTCAAAAATCGTCTTGAGGATCTCGCTGGGAATTCCAGTTCCGGTGTCGGCCACGGTGAGGCGTGCCCATCCATGGATTCCATCAGAAGCGGGAAAGTGCCGTGTGCGCAGCTTCAGCACCGCTGGGCGCGTCGAAGCGCTGCCTTCGCACTCGCTGGAAGAAACCATGCTGTCTCTGGCATTGATCACCAGGTTTGAAACCACCTGCCTGAACTGGTCAGGAGAGCCCACGATCACAGGCAGCGTGGCCAGGTCTTTTTCAATTCGGATGCCCGAACGTTCCAACTGTCGCGAGAAGAGCGTCAAAGTATCTTCCACGACGCTATTGACGTCAATCGCGCACACCTGCTCCGAATGCCGGTAGAGGCCGAGCATCTGGCGCACAATACGCGCCACGCGGTCGGTTTCGCTTTTCAGGATCTCATAGATGGGCTGGGCCTCCGGCTTCATTACCCCTTGCATGAGGAAGATGGCATTCTTGATCGCCTCCATGGGGTTGTTGACCTCATGGGCAATGGTTCCCGCCAGCCGGCCGGTGGCGGCAAATTTTTCCATCTCGATCATGCGTCTTGTCATCTGCAACTGTTCCAGCTTGCGAAATGCCGAAAGGTCGCGCAGCACGGTAATGGTGTAAGAGACCTGTCCGCGCTTGTCATAAATCTTGCCCGAGCGGGTGTCGTAATCAACCTCGCTCTTGTTCTCCAAGGAATAGAGACGCAGACAGCCCTCCTGGCGGGTAGCAAACGAGAAGGTAAACGCCTGCAGATGTGCATCAAGCTTCACTTGGTTGTTCACAATGCGCGGATCAACCGTGCCCAGACGAATCGGTCCGTCCCTGGTCTGACGCACCTGGCCAAACAGCTCCTGGGCGAGGGAATCGAGCATCACCACCCGGGCCGAGCCGTCGGCCACAATGAGGGGATCGCCCACGTTCTCAATCACCATGTGCATCAGGTCGCGGTCCTGGCGCACCACCTCTTGTGCATCTTGCAGGCGCTCCATGCTAGCGCGGAACTCCTGATCGGCGCGGCGCAGATCGGTGACGTCGCGCATTACGGTAACCAGCCCGCTGCGCTGTCCATCGCGGCTGAAGCTCGGCGCTGTGACGGCTTCAAATAGAACTTCTTCGCCTTCGTGAGTGTCTACCAGCGTCAGGTCGCGTGAAGAATCCGGGCTGCCGGAAACCGCCATGGAAGAGAGTGCAGCCGAAAACAGAAGGTTATTGAGTTCAACTGCGCGTGCCGCGCCCTCAGAGACTTCTTTTTCTGGAAGCTTGAAGAAGCGCTCAGCAGCGCAGTTCTGTGCAATCACCCTGTGCTGCGCGTCGGTCAGGATGACCGGGTCGGCCATGCTCTGCAGCAGGGTCTGCATCTGCGCGATGATTGCGTCGTTGTCGCGCATGCGATTGTAGTAGTGGTCCACCTTGAACAGGCGGGAGAGATGTCCGTTGGCCGTCTCGATCAGCGAACGCAGATCGCTCATCTGGCGCTCACTCACCTGCGCTGGCATTTCCACCAGGACTGCGCCGGCGTAGGCCCGCATCTCGCAAGTGCGGCACACTTGCTCAGAAATTTCCAGGGCGCCGGGCTTGAGAAAGTTCTGCACCGCCAGGCAGGACCGGTTTCTGCGCTCCGCCTCCCAGCAAGCATTGCGGTTCTTGAAGAGCACAGGATGGCAATGGATAGAGCGCCCGCTGGTGCCGGCCTTGGGGACCACTGCCGGCTTCAGGGAACGCAGAACGCCCACAATTGAATTCTCTCCCTGCCAGAGGGCGGTTGTGAACTTTTGCAGGTAACTCTGGCTGCAGTTGATGGCTGCGACCGGCTTGATTTCACCGCTCTCCAGTTCGAGCGCGACTACCAGGGCGCGCGGAAAGCCCAGTGCAATCACCTCTTCCATTAAGATGGGATAAATCTCGTCGGAGCGTTCAGCGGAAAGCAGCCGGAAAGTGGCTCGGCCCCTTTCGGGAATCGGACGGCGTTCGCTCTGGGGCACGAGTTGCGGAGCTTGCGCGCGCATTTCCGGAGTTGCCATACTTCGAGAACTTTTGGACACAAGGATTCAACTCTTATCTGCGCGCGGCAGTCCGGCGCAGGCGCGTTGTAGTTTCAATCACCTGCGGCGCTGGGGTCTCTTCCGATAGTTGCGGACAGGCAACCAGTCCCACCGGGCCGACGGCATTTGCGTGTTTAAGGTATGTATCAATCGAGGCCACCACCACCCGCGCCTCTGCCCTGATCAGGTCTATACCGGCCTGGGAGATGC
>Ga0209648_10002258_pt1 | contig 15922 bp, 16 predicted proteins | sample GraSoi2013_115cm_FD_185830 | JGI IMG/M metagenome (GOLD analysis project Ga0209648, IMG submission 185830) | Grasslands soil microbial communities from the Angelo Coastal Reserve, California, USA - Sample 9_17_2013_115cm (SPAdes) (version 2) | ecosystem: Environmental > Terrestrial > Soil >...
GCCGAGCAAGCCGCCGCCACGCCAGGGGCGCGCCTGGAGATGCTCGATGGATACGATCACAACGCCCCGCCCGAGGTCATCACCCCCATCCTGATCGAGTTCTTCGGCGCGCACCGGTAGGGGTAGGCCAGGCCTTCCTCTGACCTCCTTATCTTTCCCCTGCCCGAGCCCCACGGGATAGGAGCCACCATGGCACAGCCCGACAGCACTACGTGGGTTCCGCGCACGCAGCCGCCGGAGCGGCGCATCGGGAGGATAGTCTTCTGGGTGCTGTTCGGGCTCGCGGCCGTCCTGCTGGTTACCAGCATCGCGATTCCGATCGTGACCATCCGGCCCTATCGCGTGCCATCGATATCGATGGAGAATACGATACTTCCCGGCGATGAAATCCTTGTCGCACCCGGACCCGGCCTACGACGCGGCGACGTGGTAATTCTCCATCTGCGTGCTGCGATTTCCGGTACAAACGGCGATTTCGCAAAGCGCGTGATCGGTTTGCCGGGTGATCACGTGGCCTGCTGCCCCGGGGGGCACGTCACCATCAATGGCAAGCCGCTGGACGAGAGCTATCTGTATCCTGGCGATCCGCGGTCAAGGATCACGTTCTCCGCCAGGCTGGGCCATGGACAGCTCTGGGTCATGGGTGACCACCGCAAATTCTCGCTCGACTCACAAGATTGGGGTCCGGTACCCGCCAGCGACGTCGTAGGCCGCGTCGTCCTCATCGATCACGGCTTCTCGTTCACTGCGCTGCATACGCCCCGGACCTTTGTGACCGATGGCCTGGCCCCCGTGGACGCGCGCTCCAACGTCTACGTGGCAATGGCGGTCCTGGCCGCCGGTTCCGTACTCGCGCTGCTGGTCCTGGCCATCACCGGGATCACCCGCTTCATAATCCGTCACCGGCGTTCTTCGCAGAGCCCTCCCGTGCCGCCCGCCGCCTCTCCCTCGAGCGGCTGACCAGGATCGAACTGGCGACCTCGGCGTTGGCACGCCGCGCTCTGACATGCTGAGCTACAACCGCATGATGCCGACCGCGGGCAGCCGGGCCATCGCGCCACTTCGTACACGGAGCCCGGTCGGCCAGCCGGGTAACCCGCGATCGGTGCCGAAGGGCCCGCACGCGCGGCGTAGACGATGCCCGCGACGCCCGCAACCAGGGCCGCGGCGTGGCACATCGCGCACCGCTCGCAGCTTGCCACCAGGCATGGCTCGCTCATCGGGCGGTGGCTTCCTCGAGGAACTCCGCGATCATCGGGACCACCCACGGCGCACGGCCGGACAGGCCGATGTGGCTCGTACCCGGCACCACCGCGAGCCGGGCGGCGGGCAGCCTGTGCAGGTCGCCGGCGATGCCGCCGCCGAGCAGGTGGAACATCTCGACGGCGTGCTCGAGCCGGACGATGTCGTTGTCGGCTACGACCAGCATGGCCGGCGCCTGGATCCCGGCGATCTGGTCCTGCCAGTTCTGCGGCTGCACGTCCAGGTCCAGGACCTTCCGGACCAGCTCGGGCCAGTTCCCCGGGTCGGGCGCGACGGCCTGGTAGGCCCGGTGGTACGGGCTGCCGGACAGCTGCTCCAGCGCGCTGTCGTCGGATACCGCGGCGGTCATCTCGGCGTGCAGGCCGTCGCTGCGGTACGAGGCCGACAAGGCGGCGAGCCGGCGGACCCGGCCGGGATGCCGGATCGCGACCTGCATGGCCACTCCGGCTCCCAGCGAGTACCCGACCAAGTCGGCTTGGTCCAGGCCGAGATGATCGAGCAGCGCGGCGATGTCGTCGGCGAGGAACTCATACCGCAGCGGGCGGCCGATGTCGCGGGTGTGCCCGTGGCCCTGCAGTTCGACGGCGATGACCTGGCGGTGCCCGGCCAGCCGGGCCGGATAGTCGTTCATCAGGCCGATCGTCATCAGCGAGCCGTGGATCAGGACCAGCGGCGGTCCGGTGCCCTGGGTCTCGTAGTAGAGCCCGAGCACGCCCAGGCGGGCGAGCCCCGCCGTCCGGGCACCGGCCGCCGATCCGGCTAGCGTCACGTCACGACGCCGGGTTGAGGTGCAGGTAAACCACGCCGTTGTCGTAGAGCTCCGCGTTCGCCCGGTTCCACCTGGCCGGCGGGACGCTCTCATCGAACAGGCGCACGCCAGCCGAACGGTTCAGCGGGAAGACGAACAGGTGCACCTCGTCCACCAGCCCGTCGGCAAGGAGGGCGTGGACCAGGGTCGCGCTGCCGCTCACGTAGAGGCCCTTGGCCGTTTCCTCCTTGAGGGCCTGGATCTTCCTGGCGTCGTACGGCCCGATGATCTCCGAGTTCCGCCACGTCGGCGTGGTGAGTGCCGACGACACGACGTACTTCGTTGTGTCGTTGAAGAACGGCGCGCCGGGGTCTTCTTCCACGGTGCGCTTGGACCAGGCCGGCTCGAACATCTCGTAGGTCTTCCGGCCCAGCAGGATGCCGTCGCTGTCCGCCGTGATCCGGCCGATCGCCTCGCCCATCTTCGGGTCGAATCCGAACTCGAAGGTCCAGGTCGGAGTGTCAATCACGCCGTCCATGCTGATGAATTCGTGTACTCGGATCGCTCCCACATCATCCTCCTTGTCTGCGTGGCCTTTCCATCAGGACTGCACCGTGCAGGACCGCCCGGTCCGGGCGGATTGCCCGCGTGCCTGGACTACGGCCCCTTTCATGAGCCCGATGAGGTTGCCGTCGGCGTCGGTGAGCATCGCGATCGACGGGCCGCCGGGAGCGCTCACCGGTGGCATGACGGTCTTGGCGCCCATGGCCTGCGCCGCGTCGGGCTTGGCCTGCAGGTCCCCGACTCCTACGTGGAACGTCGTTCGGGTCGAGCCGTCATGGGGAGCCGCCGCCGCCGATGCCGCCGCTGGCCGCGGCGACGCTGCCATAGTTCAGCGGGTTATCGGCGTCGATGTCCCAGCCGAATAGATCGGCGCAGAACTTCCGCAAGCTGGCGGCGTCCTTGCCGATGATCTCGAAGTGAGTCACGGGATCGGCCATTTCTTCGTTCTCCTTCTTGCCGGTCTGCTATCTAGCAGGATGCGTACAGGGATTGCTCAGCAGCGACCGGCGGGGGGTCCAGTGCGGGCTCACGGCGGATATCCGCGGCCTAGTCCCTGCCGGGATTGGTCATGGCCGCGGACGTTGAGAGCTTCACGGGCGTGGTCGCGGGTTTCGGCGAGATCGACCAGCAGGCTGGCCGCGTCGGTCCGGGACAGGCCGGCAGGCCGGTCCAGCAGGCCCGTCGAGATGTGCGGCGGGCCGACAGGACGGTGGTCGGTGAGGCGGTTGAGCCGCACGATGGTCCAGTCCAGGCCGCTGGCGGCGGTAATGCGCTCGGCCTCGGCGGTGTCGGCGTATGGCGTGGCCAGCACCCGCCGCAAGACCCACATGACGGCCACCGGCCGGGTCGCGACGATGGGATAGGCGCTGGTGATCACCAGGCGGCCGACGCCCTGTTCGCGCATCGCCGTGGTCACCGCGCGGGTCACGTCCGCGGCCTGGTGAGGATCCTGCCCGGTGCCGCCGGCGACGGTCATGACCACCGCGTCCGCCTCGCCCACTGCCCGGGCGGCAGTATCGCGGTCGCGGCCGTCTCCGGCGGCGATGTTTCACAGCAGTTCGGGCCTGGCGAGGCGTTCGGGGCGGCGTGCCAGGCCAGCGACCTTGTGGCCGCGCCGGCTGGCCTCCTCCACGACCCGCCACCCAAGGCGGCCCGCGGCGCCAATGACCGTGATGTTCATGACCGGGTAGCTTCCTGTGTGCGGTCGGCTGGCTCATTCCAGTCGACGTGGTGCTCGTAGATCTCGCGCGCGCTCTTGGCGTTGGCGGTGACCCGGAGGATCACCGGCAGCATCAGGTCGCGTACCACGCGTCCCGCCGGGCCTGGCGCCTTGTTGCTGTTGATCCGGGCAGCGGCTTTGATGATCTTCTCCGCCCGGGGGCGGCGCACCGTTTCGAAGTGCGCGAACGCTGCCGCCGCAGGCCTGATGTCACGCAACGAGATTGCGAGCAGCACGGCGTCCTCGATGGACAGCGAGGCACCTTGCCCGGATGTGGGCGATGGGGCGTGCGCCGCGTCCCCGACGACGATCATGCGATCGGTATGCCACCGCCTCAGGTGCGGAACGGTGTGGATCGGCGTCATCGGGGCGAAGTCGGGAGTCGCGGCGATGAGCTCAAGCGCAGGCCCGGCGTCCTCGGCGTAGGCCTCGGCGAACCGCTGCCGCCACTGCGTGCTGCTGATGGCCTCGGCCTCCCCGCGCCCAGGCTCCCGGTGCTGGGGAAGGTTCACGAACCACCAGACATTCCCGCCAGGAGCGGCGGCGTAGCCGAAGAAGGCCCGCTTGCCGAAGATCATCTCGTAGCTGCCTGGTACCGCAGGCACGGTCACCCCCGAGGCGTAGCCGCCGGTGGTCAGCAGCCCGGCATAGGACGGGGCGGGGGCCGCGGGCGTGATCAGCCGACGGACGGTGGAATGGACCCCATCGCAGCCGACGAGGATGTCGGCCTCGGCCTCGGTGCCATCGGCGAACACCGCGCACACCCCGCCGGGGTTTTCCTGCGCGCTGACCAGCCGCTTGCCGCGTAGCACGGCTATTCCCCGTGTCTCCGCCTGGCTGTGCAGCACCTGGTAGAGGTCAGCTCGCCGGATGGTGTGACTGACGGTGCCGTCGGCGAGCACACCACCGGTGGTGGTCACGCCCAGCCGTTTGCCGGTGTGCGTACGCAGCGTGATCTGCGGGGTGGGAAACCCGGCGGCAACCGCGGCGGTGCCGGCATCTATGGCGCGCAGAGCGTCAATGCCGTTGGCGGCCAGCGTGAGCATGACCCCGCCACCGTCGGCGCCGCCGGGGCGCGCCTCGTACACGGTGGCCTCGAGCCCGGCCCTGGCCAGGGCCATGGCTGTCGCCGGGCCGGCGATGCCACCACCAATGACGATGGCCGTGCGCGGGTGATTCACTGGCCTGCTCCTTCCGTGCCACCGGGGGTGCCTGCCTGGATGCCGGGCTGGCCGGGTTCCTGCGCGGCGTGAAATGCCTTCCACGGCCCGGACCAGCCGCTCTCCGGGTCCTCGATCTTGCCGGTCAAGGCGGTGATGAATGACGCCTCGGCCTCCAGCAGCGCGATCCGGTAGTCGTCCTCGACGAGGAACACCGGATGCACGCCCCCGGCCACGGCCGCGTCGCGCTGACCGCGGATCTCCGCCGCCGCGGAGACGACGCGCTCCAGCCGGGTTCGCAGCAGATCCGTCACCTCATCGGGGGGCAGCACGACCACCAGCGAGAGGGCGGCGGCGAAGGCCGGGTACTCATGACGCGGCTCGCTAAGCAGCTCGGCCAGCCACGCGCGCATCTCGGCGCGCCCGGCATCGGTCAGCTCGTACACGGTGTGCCTAGGCAGCCTCCCCTTCTGCCCGGTGCCGCTGACCCGAATCAGCCCGGCATCGGCCAGCTGCCGGACCACGCCATACAGCGCGCCATAGCTCAGCTTGAACGTCCGGGCCGCGTCGCGGTCTATCAGCATCCGGTTCAGCTCATAGGCGTGCATGGGCCGCTGAGTCAGGTATGACAACACCGCCAGTCCCAGCAGGTTGTTCACCGTGCGTGGCACGGGCATCACCTCCGCCGACAAATCTAGTTTTTTAGAACTAGTCTGTCAAATCTAGGCGCGTCTGCGCGCAGGCATCACCCCTGGGAGCCGCCGGAGGCGGAATTTCCCGGCATTGTCACGATCGACACCCTGCTGCTCGGGCGGACCGACCAGGTCGCCGTGGCGGTCACCGGGCTGTCCGCCTTCTCCGCCGGGATCGAGATCTTCGTGACCGCGAGGATCCGGCCCAGCGCCGGCCACCCCGAGGAGCACCTGCCCGGCGGGCCGCGTGACCTGGCCGCATCCCGCCGCTCGTTCCGGTTCGGCCTGCAGTTCGCCGACGGCGCCAAGGCCGCCGGGAGCCCCGGCGGCGGCAGGCCGGACCACGATGCCGAGCCAGCGGGCCCAGTGCTGTACCCGTTCGCCGGCGGCGGCGGACCGCACTCGTTCATCTCCCGGTGGCGGACCTGGCCGCTGCCGCCCGCCGGGCCGCTGGAGTTCGTCTGCGGGTGGCAGCCGTTCGGCATTACCGAATCTCGGGCCGGCATCGACCCGCAGCTCATCCTCGACGCGGCACGGCGCAGCATCCAGCCATGGCCAGAAAACGAAAGCTGACGACCAGGCCCCTTACCGCAAGCCCCAGCTAACCAGGAACGGATAATCGAGGATCCGCCCCCGGGCACCCGCCCGCGTTCGGGGCCGCGGATCTCAACCGACGCGGGTCTGAGCGGATGTCCGGGACCGGTGAGACTGCCTAGATTGACCCGCAGGCTGGCGGTGACGCCTCGGCGTGCGGCTGCCGGTCACCCTGGGTCTGCTGCCAGGTACTGCGCCCTGGTGATCGCGTGGACCCGGATCGGGCGGTCGCAGGTGGGATCGACCGTTTCCCGGGCCAGGCGTATGCCGAGCTTGCCGATGATGCGCTCGGAGGCGTCGTTGCCGACCTGCGCGATGCTGATGATCTGGTCCAGGTGGCGGTCGATCAGGCCGAAGCGAAGAGCCGCTGCTGCCGCTTCGGTTGCCAGCCCGCGGCCCCAGAAAGGGCGTCCGAGCCGCCAGCCGATCTCGACCGCTGGCATCACCTCGGGGAGGAACTCCGGTACCGCCAGCCCGGTGAAGCCGATCAGCTCGCCGGTGGCGCGCAACTGCAGGGCGAACATCCCGAAGCCGCGCTGGTCCCACTGGCGCTCCCAGGCCTCGATGCCCGCCTTGGTCTGCTGCTCATCGCGGACGGATCCGTCGCCGATCCAGCGCATCACCTCCGGGTCGGCGTTGATGGCGCTCATCGGCGCCACGTCGTCCTCGCGCCAGCGGCGCAGCACCAGCCGGGGAGTGCTGATGCTGATCATTCGAGCCATGCTTCCACGCCGACAGGGTACAGAACCGGAATATTGGCGCGCCCGGTGGCGACGGCGAGATCCCCGCGATCGAAACGCCGAGTCGATAGGCATCGCACCGCGGGTTTCGCTCGTTCACAAAGTGTCATCTGCCCTGGACCTCGGCTGGGCGCGCACTTCCGCCGTAGTTCTGCGTGGCCGCCGGCCTGATTCCGATCAAGGCGCTGACCGCCCAGATCTGGGCATTATGCGACCCGAAAGGCGAAAGTGATCATCGATCATCCACTTAATGCCGAGATAAGGGCGTTCGCGGAGCATCCGGGCGCTGTAGTGCGGTGGTGCCACAGCGTGGCCTGCGGGAAGGGGGCAGGTTAGCGTGGGGAGTTGCGTGATTGCGCCAGCCTGGCATGGGCCGCGCGCAGGCGTTTCCGGCGGCTCCCTGGTCCTCTGCCGGTTTGGTCCTATGGCGGCGTTCCGTTCGCAGTGCGGCTACATTAATGCGCTATGGCCAGGTTCTTCAATTTGCCCAGATCACGGCAGGTCCTGGCCGCCATTGCCGCGGTGGGCCTGGTGACCGGCTGCTTTCGGCTGGGTGGCTTGCTCGGGACGGCCGCGCAGGTCACCGCGTACGCCACGGTGGTCCTCGCGTTGGGCGCGATAGCCCTGGCTGCCGGGGCGGTCGGGACGTATGCGGAGCTGCGCACGGCGAACCAGCAGCTAGCGGGCCAGTTCGCCCGGCAGAGGCTCGCCGACCTGGCCCAAGTGAAGATCGAGCGGCTGAGCGGGCCCGGCGAGATGCTGCGGGTCGAGGTTCATAACGGTAGTGAGCGGGCGATCACGAACGTGTATGTGTGGGCTGACGCTCGTGGTGTCCGGGGGCACTACGCCGCTGGTGTCCCAGTTGAAGATGCCCAGGCACGACGTATGGCCAATGTTCCACACGACGGTGACCTGTTCTGGCAGCTGCGCGTTGTCCGCCCTGGCCAGCACGCGTCTTTCACCCAGCTCACGCACCTGAGCCCGCAACCGGTAGCAGCCCGCGCCGATGCTGATATCACCGCGTTCGCCGAATTCACCGATACCGACGGGGTGTGGTGGCGCTGCGATGAGGACGGCCGTGTCAGCGGGCGGCGGCCCGGTGAGCCACAGCCGGGAGCAGGCGGGCGTAGCGGGGGCGGCGAAGGGCATTCCACCGCGGAATCTGTCCGGTCCCGGCCGGGTGCCAGGACGCCCGCTGCCGCGGTCCGGGTACTGGGCCAGGCACGCCGCCTGGTTGTCCGCCAGCACGGCCGGGCCGGCACGGGGATCCCGCGCCCGGGCCAGGACGAGAACGCCGTGGTGTCGCGCCACCGCCGGTGACGGTCCTGCGGCCTCCACCGGTGACGCTGAGGCGAAGGACCAGGCCATGATGGGCGCTGTCGGCCGGCAGACCAGGAAGGCCTCACCATCAAGGCTCAGCGAGCTGAGGCTCTGGCTGGCTGCGCCAGCGCCGGCGGATCGTTATGGCCCCGTGCCGGGACCGTGAACGCTGGCCAGGCACACCGATCTTCTTGTGCACAAACTCGTGCTTGTCGCGCGGGACCGCAGCCGCCGTTCGTTCACGGTTCGCTGCGCAACCTGGTGCGTCACCTTTCGAATCCAGGTAAGGCACCAGGCCCGGGAGCCTCTCTCCAGGTCCCGCCGCGACCATATCGGGGATATGGCATGGCGGCTCGTGGTGCCTGCGGGCGAGGCCGGCGTAATGGCATGCGCTGTTGGGGCCGGCCGGCGGCCCGTCGTCGGGGCCAGGCCAGCAGGGGCACCGCCCCCGGCTCGACTAGGTCCAGGCCGGTGAAACGCCTCCGTCTCCTCCGGCTGCGTGGCACCAAGGTGATGCCCCCGGCGCTCGGCGGCGGCCACCGCGCCGGCCATCGCCTCGGCGTTGAAGCCGGCCGTAGGGTGGGTGATTGCCAGGTAGCCGCCCGGCACCAGCGCGTCCACCATGGCCGACCTCATCGCCTGCGGGTCCTCCTCGTCCCGGAAGTACATCAACACCGCCACCAGCATCAGCGCCACCGGCCGGGCCAGGTCCAGAGCCGCCGCCAGCACCGGGTCCGCCAGGATCTGCGGCGGCTCGCGCAGGTCGGCCTGGATGAACGCGATCTCCCTGGCGTCATCGCTGGCCCGGGCACACCACCCGGATGTCCCGTACGAGCAGGCCAGGCAGTCTCGAGCGCCGCGAAATGGCCGCCGGTGCCGGGCGCCTCAGGGAACAGTCGCGGCGGCTGTTCGCCGGTTATGCCACCATGGCGATTGCCGTAGTTGCTACGTTCACTGCGATAGCGTCGGGCGGTACGGGGAAGGGCGCATGCCGACGGGGTCATCAGGCACGCGGCTCCCCGCACGGGGGGCCCGCGCAACGGCCAGCGCCAGAGGCAGGCACATCTGAGAGGCCAGCGATCCGCAACCCGGCCTCGGCTGGTCTTCCCGGCTTGCCAGACGGCGATGGGCCGCAGCAGGGGTGGCTGTCGCGGTGCTGGCGCTGTGCGCCGCCGGGACGATCGTCATGCTGCCTCAGCCGGCCAGGAAGGCGCCCGCCCGCGTGGCCGTCTGCGGTCTGGTGCCCTGCGACTTCCTGCCCCGGGGCACGGCAGCCACGAGGGCCACGGCCAGCCTTCCGGCCAGAACGCACCGCGCGGATGCCACCCCGACCCGGGCGCAGGCATCGCCCTCACCGGCTGCCCAGGTGCAGGCATCGCCCTCACCGGCTGCGTCGTCACCGGTCCCGGCCGTCCGGCCCGCGCCCACGCCACGGCCGACGTGCCGGCACCCGGTCCAGCCGCCGCGACGGTGCCCGCCTGGCCTGCGGTGAGGCTTGCGGGGGGCGGGCGCCAGCAGGCTGCCTGGTGCCTGGCCGGAACCCCGGTGTCCGCCGGCAACCGCGGGCTCGAGGCCCCAGCAAGATTCGAAGCCGCGCACACGGCTCCGGAGGTGGTGGGTCTGCAATACGCCTAGCCGCAAGGCCCACGTGCCGGTGCCGCCCTTGTCCACGTCTGGTCCGCGCCAACGCGAGCTTCCTCGTGGGGAGAGTCCCTTAGCAAGCTAAGGGGCTCCGTGTCACCAGCCGTCGGAAGGGTTCGCCAGCGGTGTCCATCCTAGCTAAATCGAATCTTTGTTCGCAAGGAATCATGTCACGGAGCGAGGAACGCGGGGTACACCGGCGAGTGGCTTACGGGTTCATCGGGCACGATGTGGTACGGCCCCGACCGGTCCTCTCGGGCGCGGCTGCTACCTGCTCATGCCCAGATCAGGCCGGTCCCGGGCGCTCGGTGAGTGGCCGCCGCGACAGGATGCCCGGCGCGAGGAGGACGACCGGACGGCTCTTGCAGCCGCGGCACCAGGGAGTTACGGCGGGGAGCGCCTGCGGCCGGTGCCGGGGACGCCGTGCGCGGCAGCCGCCGCGTCCGTGGGGTTTCCGTCCGAAGGACGCGAGCGAAGCTGCCGCCCCGTGGACGGCGAGACCCCGGCGACCTCAGCCGCCTACGGCCGGTCACCCTGGCCGCCCTTCTCCCGGCACGTGGCCCGTTGTTCCAGCCCGGCTCGATTGGGGAAGCTGTGACACGTGGCTGCAGACAGGCCATGGTGGCAACTGACGAAGACCCCCTTCTGGGGCTTTTTCTTCGGCGGTTGGTTTGGCTTGCTCGGATTGGTGGCGCTTCTCAACAGCGGCGGCCACGCTGTGCTCCGGGTTCTCAGCATCGTCGGGCTGGTGCAGGCAGGCTGTCTCCTGGCATCGGCGGTTGCGCAGTACCGGCGTGAGCATTCGCGCGCTGCCTCGCACACCTATGGCCCGCCTAATCTTCCCCCGTCCTCCTGATAGGCGCCGGAATTTGCCGTGGAAGATCACAGTCAGGAGTGCCGCGAAGCACCGTCCGAAGGACGCGAGTCAAGGCCACGTAGTTAAGGTTCCGACCCGCTTGTCAACACGGGCAAATCGGGCGTGACGACAGCTCCTATGCTGCCACTGACGCCCGGGAACCGGACAAGTCGACACACGGGGGGGCTGGCGACGTGCGCCAGTGGCCCACTTGACAGAGCGCCCGAAGCCCTAACTTCGTGGCCTTGCGTGCGCACGGCTCGTACGACAGGTCGATCCGCGATCTTGAGTTCCTGCGGTTCTTCCCCCACGCTGCGCAGGTTCTCCGCCGACGCTCTCTACCATTCGCTTGAGTCGATCGCCGGGCTCGGGTACCTTCCCGCCGATGCGCAATGACCGCCGCCGATCCGGGCGGGAACCCTGACCCCGCCGTCCGGAATCCCCCATGGGAGGAATGACAGATGAGAACCGCCAGCTGCCTCACCTTGATTGCCATTGGCGCAATTTTCACTTTCGCCGTCACGGCGCACCCCAGCTTCCTGAACCTGCAGATCGCAGGCGTGGTGATCATGGCAACGGGCGTCGCGGGCCTGCTCCTTCCCCGGCGCCATCAGCAAGGCTGGCTGCGCCGCCGGACGATCCTGCGGAGGGGCCCGCGCGGCCCCGTCGTGGGCCAGGTCGACGAAACCCGCCCCCCCGTGCGTCATGCTTAACCCGGGTGCCTCCGCCCACGAAGGCAACGGCGACCAGCCCCGGGGATCTGACGATGCGCGCGGCGGCCGGTGAGACCATTCCGGACCTGCCCGCGGACGACCGGACGACCCGGCCGGACAGCGCGGTAGTCGATGATTCGCCGGCCGCAGCCTCGGAGGTCGTGGAGGAATACATCGACCAGTGACCCCGCGTGAGCACCCCGGCCACCCTGACCACTCCGAGGGCGCGGCCGCTGTGCGACGAGCGTGCCGAGGCGCGCTTCGCCGGGCACTCGTCCGCCTCCGGTACCTGCACCTGAGGGCAGTACGGATGACCCGCAATCCCACCGAAAGAGTTTAAGCGCCGGTTATCCAGGTACTTAGCGAGCTGAGTACGGCGGTTGACTTCGGCGGTGTCGAAGAACGTGATGCCGCGCTCAACGGCGGACGGCAGCAGTGAGATCATCTCCTGCCTGTCTGCCGGTGGCGGCTGCAGCTCTGGCTCATGCCCATGCAGCCGAGCCCGATAGCCGGAGCTTCCAGGCCGCTGGTCCCAAGTCCGCGCTTCCTCGTCGTAAGAGTTCCTGTTTTCCGAGCGGGGCTTCTTTACGTCCCTGCCGCGCACTGGCTGTGGTGTAGCGCCCCGGCGATGCCCCCCCGCGCCGCGGCCGGCCGGTCATGGCCACACTTGGAGCCGGCACACGGGCAGAGCGGATCACGGCTTCCGATGCGCGTATTAGCTCCGCGTTAACGTACCGCGCAGGGTGCGGATCGCCCGGCGCATGGCGGTCAGCGCCCATAAGGCACGTCGGCGACGGGGCCGCCGTGTCGCTGTCTTAGCGCTCACGTCATTCGTGGTACGGGGCAGCCTGGATCCCTGGTTTTGCCTACGGCGTGAGCCGCCAGCGCCGGGCGGGGGCGCCTGGGCGCCGCCGGAATCGTCGTGATCCGGTTTCGCCGGGCGGTCTCGCGGGATGTGGTCTTCGCGGATATGCAGCTCGAGAAGCGGCCTGTTCGCAAAGCGGAGCCCGCAGAGCGGGCAGGCCGGGGCCAGCGTGCTGGGCATGTCGTCCTCCTCTGATCCCATGAAAGCCAGCCGCGGTGCAGCCCAGATGCGTCCGCTGTGGTCGCCCGATGGAGACGGTCTGGCGCCTGCCGGGCTGAAGGGTTGGGTGGCCGGCTGACATCTTCGTGCTGTCCCGGCCGGTCAGCACGCCTATGTCCTTCCCGTGTCCATCCCCGCTGCGCTGTAGTTTCACGCCCCCCGACCACACTTAGAGCTGTGTTGTAGATCAGCCGGCCCTCGTCCCTGGGTTCGTCGTCGGTGCCGAAGGTCATGCCTGCGATGTCGGACAGGCGTATCGGCCGGCCGACTCGAGAGCCTGGGGGACGAGCTGCTCGAATGCGTCGCGGACGTCGGCGTCGAGGGGGCCGGGCTCGGCGTGCTTGCGCCGGAGCCAGTCCGGGCGGCGGTCCTCACGCGTCGTAGTCATGAGTCCAGTGCGCTGCACGCCGGCTCACGAGCCGCGGTTTGTAGCAGTCTTCCAATGTGCCTCCCGGCGGGGGGTTCTTGGCGTACGGCGGGAAGGCCGTTTCGCCCGTCTCCGTGGCTCTCAGCGAAGCGCAATCGGGTGCGGTGCCCTTCCCAGCGCGATCAACGCAGAAGTCTTCCCGATTAACTCAGGCGTCGGAGGGTAGCTGGCGGCCATGGCTACTAGCACTACAACAGCGTGCCGTGATCGGCGTGGCTGCGTGATCTGACGGGTCTGGCCAGGCAGGCTTGCGCCATGCTGGCTGTCGTGGATGCGGCGCGAATGCAAGGCGATGAGGGGCATGCCGCGTGGTCTGAGTCGTTTAATGAGATGTTCGCGCAAGTCGCGGGGGTTTTCCGGAACGCCGCTGTGCGGAGGCACGGGCGGGCGTGCCTGCTGGGCCTGCTGTCGCACGCTGAGCGGAAGAACTCCTGGTCGCTGGCGGAGTTCGCTGGCGATGTATCGCCGGACGGGATGCAGCGGCTGCTGAATTTCTCGCCGTGGGATGAGGATGCCTGCCGGGACGCGCTGGCCCGGTACGTCGCGCGGAACCTGGGGGATCCGGCGGCGGTGCTGGCGGTGGACGAGACGGGCTTTTTGAAGAAGGGGACGATGTCGGCCGGCGTGGCCAGGCAGTACACGGGCACCGCCGGGCGGATCGAGAACGCGCAGGTCGGGGTGTTCCTGGCCTATGCGGCGCCCGGCGGGTCGCGGGCGCTGATTGACCGGGAGCTGTACCTGCCGGAGAAGTGGACCGGTGACCGGCACCGGTGTCGGGGGGCGGGGATCGGCGACGACGTGGCGTTCGCGACCAAGCCGGAGCTGGCCCGGCGGATGATCGAGCGCGCGGCGGTAGCAGGAGTGCCGTTCGGGTGGGTGGCCGGCGACGAGGTCTACGGCGGCAACCCGAAGCTGCGCGAATGGCTGGAAGGGCAGGAGATCGCGTACGTGATGGCCGTCGCGTGCAGCGAGATGATCACGGTCGCGGCGGGCGCCCGCCGCGCGGGCGAGCTGGCGGCCCTGGTCCCGCAGGACGGGTGGCAGCGGCTGAGCTGCGCGGACGGGTCGAAGGGGCCACGGCTGTATGACTGGGCGCTCATCGAGGCGGCCGGCCCCGGTCACTGGCTGCTGGCCCGCCGGTCCCTGGCCCCGGGCGAGAAGGGCAAGCTGGAGCTGGCGTTCTTCCGCTGCTGGTCGCCCCGCCCGGTCACCCTCGCTGAGCTCGCGGCCGTCGCAGGTGCCAGGTGGGCGGTGGAGGACTGCTTTGCCGAAGCCAGGAACGAGACCGGCCTGGACCACTACTAGGTCCGCCGCTACCGCGCCTGGTACCGGCACGTCACCTTGTCGATGCTGGCCCACGCGTTCCTCGCCGTCACCGCCCGCGCCGCCGGGCCGGAACCCGCGCCCGCCAGCCAGGACGACACTGGTCCCGCCCAAAGATGACCTGACGCCTGTGGACAAGTTTTCTCCCCGCCGAGGACATACGCCGCTCCCGCGTTTCTGACCGGAGAAAACGGGCGCGACCTGATCCCGCTCACCGCCGCCGAGGCCCGCCGCCTGTCCAGCCTGCACACCCGTGTCACCCGCCCGGATGCTTTCCACGGGCACTGGTCAGGCTGGAGGCGCTGCCGGCAGGCCAGCGCCCGGAAGTCGCACTATGCCCGCCGAACCGGAAATCACAGGTCCTGAGCTGGGCCAGGTTAGTGCGCACCTGAATCGCGGTAGATGCGGTCGGGGGGCTTGGGGAGGCCGATGGGGCAGGGATCGGCGGCGATTGCCTGGCGGGCCGGATCGGGCCGTTGGTGCTGGCACTTGATGCTCGCGGCGAACAGGGACCGTTCGGGGCACCTCTGGCATAGCGTGGCCACGTGGTTTACGCGGGTGGGCAGTTCTGGGATCGGTTCTACCTGCAGCGGCGCGAATCTGGCCGTGATCTGGACTGGGCAGGATTGTGGACTGGGCCGTTCCTGGTCCCGCTCCGGGAGGCGGGCGTACGCACCATCCTGGAGCTGGGATGCGGAACCGGCAACGACGCGGCGCGGCTGGCCGGTGAGGGCTATTCGGTCACCGCGATCGACCTGTCTGGCGAGGCCATCGGCCAGGCGCAGGCCAAGTTCGGCTCCACGGTCAGGTTCATGGTGGCCGACATAACCCGGCGGCTTCCCTTCCCCGATGACGGCTTCGATGCGGTCATGTCCAACGTCGCCGTGCACATGTTTCCTGACGCTGTGACCCGTGCGGTATTCGCAGAGGTCGGGCGGCTGGTCCGCACTGGCGGGCTGTTCTTGTTCCACGTCAACGCGCTGGAGGACCGGCCGCTGCGCGCCCGCTCGCTGCCCGCGCGCGAACTCGAGCCGGATTATGTGGCCGAGGAGTCGGGCCAGACGATGCACTTCTTCTCCGAGGCCTACCTGCGCGAGCTCCTGGAAGGATGGCAGGAGGTCCATCTAGTCGCGCTCTCGATTCCGCATCGCGAGACCGGTGAGCCGTACAAGCATGCCTGGCGCGGCATAGCCCGCCGCTGAACCGGCGCGAGTGGCCTTTCCGCGGTCCGGTATTCGTGCGCAGGTTGAGGGATCACGAGAAAGAACCCGCAGGTCAGCGACTTGCCAAGTCGGGTTCCACCTGCACTGGTCATGCTGGAGGCGCTACCGCCAGGCCAGCGCCCGGAAGTCACACTATGCCCGCCGAACCGGAAATCACAGCTCGCTGTTGTAGTACTAACGGGGCTTCGCCCCAGCCCGTCGAGGCATGCCCGCAGCTGAGGTGGGCCCAAGGGGCTCCGGCCGGATCGTTGCGGTGACAGCATGTGTACCGGTATATGACCGCTTGTGGCGGTAGCTGGCCTGCTAGGGCCTGTCCGACCGGAGCCATCAATGACGCTACCCCGTTCCGCTGCCG
>Ga0209648_10002259_pt1 | contig 15920 bp, 15 predicted proteins | sample GraSoi2013_115cm_FD_185830 | JGI IMG/M metagenome (GOLD analysis project Ga0209648, IMG submission 185830) | Grasslands soil microbial communities from the Angelo Coastal Reserve, California, USA - Sample 9_17_2013_115cm (SPAdes) (version 2) | ecosystem: Environmental > Terrestrial > Soil >...
GTAGGCGAGGACCACGCCCGCGGTGTTTTCGGGGCGGAGGGTTAGCGATTGGCCTTTGTCACTTTCGGCGCGACCGCGATCTTCCCAGGTGAACATTTCTTTGATGACGATATCGGTTTCTTCGCCGACGCCGCGGGCGAAGAGTTCGGTGGACTCGAAAATGGGGGTGCGGATTTCGTGGAAGTTGTAGGCGCGGAAAACATCGCGGACAGCGGCTTCGACGAAGTTCCAGAGCGCCGTGTCGGGTGGGAGAAGATCGCGGGTTCCTCGGGGGGATTTGATCATAGTGCGTTAGTGTTGGTCGCTGGTCGGTCGACGCCGGTCGCGAAGTTTTGCCCAAAGTGAGACGGGGCAAGCCCCGTCTCTACGGATGGTGTCATTAGTGTAACGTCGAATTGGCATTTTGAGCTTCAGCTTCCATCTAGTTTAAGGGCGAGATTTCCCCTGTGAACCCCTGTGACCTCTGTGGTTGAGAAGTTCCTTACCACAGGGGTCATAGATGCTCACGAGGATTCACAGGGAAAATCTAAACGAACTACAAGCTTTTTCTCTCCATCAAGTACGACTTCGTGTAAGCCACGTAATTATCGACGTAGCGGAGGATTGTCTCCTCGTCTTTCTTTTCCAGGCGGCGCCGGAATTTTCCTGGGGAGCCCATCCAAAGGGAATTCGGTTCTACGATCGTTTTCTCGGGGATTAGGGTACCGGCGGCGATGATGGAACCGGATCCGATGACGGCGCCATTGAGGATGATGGAGCCCATGCCGATGAGGCAGCGAGCTTCGATGGTGCAGCCGTGGAGGATGGCGTTGTGGCCTACGGTGACGTAGTCGCCCACGTAGACGCCGTATTGTCCTTTCATGCCGTGGAGGACAGAGTTGTCCTGAATGTTGGAGTAGTGGCCGACGCGGATCTGGTGGACGTCGCCGCGGAGGACGGCGTTGATCCAGACGCTGGAGTGCTCGCCGACAATGACGTCGCCGATGAGGTGGGCGGAGTCGTCGATGTAGCTGGTTTCGGGGAACTGGGGAGTGATGCCTTTGTAGGAGCGGATCATGGGTTTGAGCAGCAGGACTTGAGCTGCGAACCGTCAACATATCATGGAGGCATCGCCGAAGTCAGATGGCAGATGGGAGGCAAAGGGCTTAACCACAGTCCACATGCCGCCGTGCGGCACCCAGAAAATGTAAAAATGCGGATTTTTGCGCCGAGTGAATCCAGTTCCCTTTAGACGTATTTTAAGGGCAGAGTACGCAGGGTGTTCTCCGCGCGCCTGGGAAACTTCCGCGGTTGGAACATGGTCGCGTCGCGAAAAAGCTCGCAAAGCGGTCCCATTCGAGATTATCGAAGGCCTGAACGAATTGCGAGAGAGTCTGGCGAACCTCGGTTTCCGGATTACTATTTTGCGAAAACGCAAGCACTTTCTTCATATCAAGCAGTATATGTTGGCACCGCGCCGGCAGTTCCGTTTGACCGAAGCCTCTTATGGTCTAATCAAATCATGACCGACCCGGAACTTCTGCAAGCTCGCACGCAAAAGTGGCGCCAAAACGGCCAGCCCGTGCGCACGCTTGACGACGCACGCGCCTTCCTCGAGTCGGTGGGATTTTGCCTGATGTATCCGATGCGGCCAGCGATTCTGTTGCCTACTTTCGTGGGAGCGTGGGTGGGTGCCGACGACAAGTTGCCGACGCGCCAGCACGCTTACAACGATCCGCGGGCGAAAGAAGCGACGGAACTCATGGTCCGCTCCCTGCGCGACCACGCAGCCTACGAGGCTCCGCTGATTGACGAGAACAACGTGTTCTTGCTGGCACCCTCCGTGTTTCCGTACTTTTATTCGCTCGTAGGCGAGCGCAATCCGAAGCAGCCGCCTGCATCGGGACCGCGGTCTCCGTATTCGCCGCTAGCCTGTGACGCATTCGAAATCATCCGGCGCAGTGGACCGATTTCGAAGAGTAAGTTGGGCGAGATGCTGGGGGGCTCGGTTTCGAACGCCGGGCTTGATCGCGGGCTCAGCGAACTGTGGGCCAAGCTGCGCATCACCCGCGTCGATTACACGGCGGAGGAAGGCTCCGTGTGGGACGAGTTGTCGCGCTGGTCGCCGGAGGTGGTGCGCGAAGGCGTGGGAATTTCGGTGCCGGAAGCGCTCTCTGCGCTGGTCTCGAAGTATCTGGACTGCGTGGTGGCGGTGGATGAGGGCGAAGCGGAAAACTTCCTTGCAAACTTCGTTCCGCGGACGCGAGTGAGAGAAGCAATCCACGCCTTGCTTTCGGCGCGCGAATTAAGCTTTGTGCATGTGGGGAACAAGTCGCTCCTGCAAGTAACCCCGCCGAAACAACCGTACGTCCCTAAGCAGCGCCCAGAACGGGTGAGCTGAACGTGTTGCACCGCGGAGCACACGGTGGCACACAGCGTATCTCAAGGGCACTTGCCCCGGTTTTCCCCGGTGTCCCTGTGTGTCCCTGTGGTGAAGCTCGCGCGCGCTCCGTGTACAATTCACTTCGCCCATGACCTTCGCCCAATGATCTTCGTCCAATGACCGATCCATCCCCGCGCAAGCTAATCATCGCCATTGACGGCCCCGCCGGAGCGGGCAAGAGCACGATCGCTTCCCGCCTGGCGCGCAAACTCGGCTATGTGAACCTGGAGAGCGGGGCGATGTATCGCGCGCTGGCTCTCAAGGCGATCGAGTGGGATGCCTCGTTCGACGACGAAGCTGCGCTGCTGAAGATGGCGCAGGATTCTCGCATTACTCTCGATCGCACCATCGGCGGCAATCGTGTCCTGCTCAACGGAAAGGATATTTCAGCGCGCATCCGCGAGCGCGATGTGACGGAAGCGGCGTCGCGCGTGTCAGTGCATCCCAAAGTACGTGAGTGGATGGTGGCCCGGCAGCGCGAAATGGGCATCGGCGGCGGTGTTGTGATGGAGGGCCGCGACATTGGGACGAAAGTTTTTCCGGACGCGGATTTAAAGATTTTTCTCGACGCCGATCCCGTAATTCGCGAACAGCGGCGGCTCGACCAGGAGCGAGTGAAAGGCGCGCCAGCGCAGGCGATGGCCGCCGAACTTCGCGAGCGCGACCGGCGGGACCGGACGCGCTCGGCTTCTCCGCTGGTGGCCGCAGAAGATGCGGTGGTGCTCGACTCGACGAACATGAGCGAGGATGAGGTGCTCAAGCGAATCGAGGAGTTGGTGGAGCGGCGGCTGGTGGCGAGGCGCTAAGCGTCCCGTGGCGAAGTGAGAGCCCTCTTGCGCTCGCAATTACCCCAGGCGTTGTCATAAAAGGTGTGGCTCTCGTACGCCCGCTTACCTCGCCGCGTGTTCCGCGTCGAATGCTTGAGGCATGCTTATGATCCCAGCCCGCTGGGCTGTATCGCTTGTTGTAATGTTGCTGTCTTCGGTTACTGCAAACTCCCAAACCCAGCCATCGTCTTCATCGGCATCCCAAACAGCGACTGGAGACTGGCCCACGGCCTCTCCCGCCGAGGGCGGCGGCCTTTCCGACGCTCGCCTCCGCTCTCTCGATGCCGCCATTCGTTCGGGAGAGTTCAAGAAGATTGGGAGCGTCCTGATCGCCCGGCACGGCAAGCTGGCATATGAGGGCTATTTCGATGGCGACGCCGGCACTCTCCGCAACACGCGCTCGGCGACCAAAAGCATCACCGATGTTCTGATCGGAATTGCCATCGACGAGCACAAGCTCAGCGGAGCGGACGCGAAGATTCTGACGCTGCTGCCGGAGCGCGCTCGCAAGATTCAGAATCCCGATCCGCGGAAGGCGGCGATCACGGTGGAAGATTTTCTGACCATGAGCTCTCCGCTGGAATGCGATGACTGGAACGATGCTTCGCGTGGCAACGAAGAGCGGATGTACGTCGTGGAGAATTGGGCACAGTTCATTCTGGATTTGCCCATTCGCGGTCGCATGCACGTGGGCGAGCAGGTGGAAGCGCCTCCCCATGGGCGCTACTTCAGTTATTGCACGGGAGGAGTTTTCACGCTAAGCGAAGTGCTCGAGAAAGCGACCGGTATGCGAACGGATCACTATGCGCGCAAGAAGCTCTTTCGCCCGCTCGGCATCACGAACGTGGAGTGGGTCTATTCCCCGATGAACGTCCCGCAGACGGGCGGGGGATTGCAGCTGACCAGTCGCGACTTGCTGAAAATCGCGCAACTCTATCTCGACGGCGGCGAGTGGCAGGGGAAGCGCATCGTGAGCGAAGCGTGGGTGCGTAGTTCGACGCAGCCGCATGCGCGCATCGATGAGGCGACCGAGTACGGCTATCTCTGGTGGCTGAAGTCCTTTAAGTCAGGCGAGAAGAGTTATCCGGCGTTTTTTATGACCGGTAACGGGGGAAACAAGGTGGTCGCGATTCCCGCGCTCGATATGGCCGTCGTGATCACCAGCACGAATTACAACACGCACGGAATGCACGAGCAGACCGACAAGATACTCACAGACTATGTGCTGGCGGCGATCGAGAGATAGAGGGTGCCCCGTCCAAGCTCAATCAGCACTCCTCGATTCGCCGCACGATGTTGTCGATCGCCCCCATCAGGATGGAAAGCCTCTGACGCTCCTGTGCCGATAGAATCGTTGATCCGCCCGATGACAGGAGAACATCTTCAACTTCGCAGCGCGCCCCAACCAACTTAGCGATGACACCGGTTCGCCTTTGTTGTTTATCATCCGCTATCTCGCGAACTTCCACGAGGGTTTTCGGTAGTGCGTTATCCTCCGTCATTATCCCCTCCCCTGTGTCGGCCTTGCTCGCATTTAAAACTTCTCTAAAACGCGCTAAGAACGCTCACTGAGCGTGTCCGCGGATCAATTGGACGAAACCACCGCCACGCGATTGCTGGTCAAGGTCTGCGACATGGAGTTTCCAAAGTAGGGGAAGGTCGGTGCGCTCGGCGAAACCGTGCTGTTCCAGCAACTCGAGAGTTCTGGTGATAGCACGCTTTGTTTCTCGGAAACGAAAAGCTAATTCCTCCACCTCGACTACCGTAATCTCGTTTCGATACAGCTGATATTGCATTTTGCCAAATTCCAAGACAGCATATGCAAGCTGCTCAAGTTCCTGTTCTCGCGCTTTGGTGTGCGTCCGGACCGCACTCCAAGGAAAGTCACTAACTATCTGACTCACCACCTCACATATGCGACCCAACTGCATGACCCAACGTGACCCCATGAACTCTACCCAGTAAGATCCTGGTCTAACCACTGAAGCTGTCTGATACCGGAACATAGAACGCGATAGTAAACTTCCTCCGTACGGCGATTGCAGATTTCTGTTTTCTCGCCGCAGAGGTATCGCTCCAGTTCGCGCGCTGCGTAGAGCGAGAGCGAAATGTCCGTCGTTCCGGACATCAGTCCGCGTCTGTCCATCTCCGCTCCAACTCGTTCCAGCACCCGCGTGATCGACTGGATTGCCGCTGCCGCTTCTTCTGGCCTCAGGATTTTATATTGCGGAGCGTTATAGACCTTCGACCACCGTTGCGTGCAGCGACCAGTCTTGGCTGAAGAATCTGTATCTGCACTCACGGAACGCATCGACCCACCTTCCCGGTTCATTCACACGCGACTGATGCCAACCGGTATTTTGAGACCCAAGGGTGGCGTGCCGAACAGAAGAATGATTCTTGTTCCAGAAACGGAACAAATGGCCTAGCTGGCTCCGCGAGCCAACTAGTACCGAGACCGCGTGATTGTTAACGCTGTCGATCCAAGCTTGCAGTGGAGAGCCGGGCGTACCTGCCGCGCCTGGACGGGCGAGACGCCCGTCGCTCCATCGTATGATTTATCACGCGGTCGCGGCACCAGAGAACACTGTCCGTCCAAAAATGAAGCGTACAAATCAGTCTCGTGCTGCGCTCTGGCTGGATTAGGAGTTTTGTAGGGCCTACCAAGAGCGGTCGCGCTGGATACGAGCTACGATCGGGTTCGAGCACGGTCAAGCGTGCCATAGCGAAGCAATAAACCGTTGGAACGCGCATACTGCTCAAACAGGGAATGCGGACAACGTTGGGGTAAATCGGGGAAAGTGGCCGCAATGAACAGTCGTCCACTCGCTTCCAACGCACGTAAGCGTAAGGAGACCGCACCACTAACAATCTGCCGCCCCAGTTCGGCTAGTCGGGGATCGGGGCTGTGGCGCGCAGCATGGCCGAAATGGGAGAACTCCAGGGCGATGTGTGACAAGGTCCTCACATAGGCGAGGGCAGCCCAGGCTCTTTCGCGCTTGATTGTTCTGAATTGAGCTGCGGGCAGGCTCAACCGAAGGAAGGCCTCCTCGTCCGGATCCACTAGATTCTGGAAGGCCTCAATATCCAGCGAACCCATCAACGCTCGGGCCTTGTCGATGGCGAGCGGTTCTCTGCGGCGTCTGGCCGCAAGGTAGACAAACAGTGCCGCTAGGGCAACCGCGATCGCGACATAGACTGAGGCGCCACTCATTGCAAGAATCGCTCCAATTGTCTGTTCCACTGATCCACCTCACCGACAGGCACATCACTGGGCCGAAGAATTTTCCTCGCCGGAGCAACCAAGTACCCAAGCCAGAGTAGAACGGCGACGTGATAACCCCCGGTTGGGAGCAAATTCAGCGCCCTAGACATGGACTCCGAGAGCTCTCCAGTACGCAGGGCCCAGTTGGCAAGTTCCACACTCGATAGAATACCGAAACCCAGTGCGATGCCAAACACGTAGCTTTGCAGAGACAGGCCAAACAAACCAGAGAACGCGAACAAGAAAACCACCAAGCCACACTGAATGATTGCGGCACCCCGACCGAGCCACGCCAGGCCCGCTATTAGATTGTCAGAAGTCTGTCCGGACCCGAAGATTGCGCATAGAACAACGACGACGAGCAGAAATCCGGTAGTCCAGCGTAGCGAGATCCTGGCGAGTGCATCCAAGTGTCCCGTCTCACGAAATACGTTGTCGAAAATCTCCTGAATAACTCCGAATCGAAGTGCGGTGCTTACTGCCAAAGTCACGAGGAAAATGCGCACGTACCAAGCTCCTTTGTTGAGCCCAGTCACCGCGATCGCGAAGAGCAGGACACACTCCGCGATTTCGTACCACGCGTACAGGAAGAACGCGGGGAAGTCTGTGTGCACACGCCTGATCAGCAGCAGGACTGCAACAACCGCGAGGAGAACATGGGGCGCAATCCAGAGGTAGAGCAATAAGAACTTGTACCAATGCGTCATCTCAGTGGCATGGTACTATACTTCCCGAAAAAAGAATTTGCAATCCAGATTATGCGCCCCTTTAGGTTATCTCTACAGCGGTCCTGTGCAACCCTTGGACGTGCAGATCGGGAAGGGATTGCCGTCGGCGAAACCTGGGACAGTTGAAGTAATCAGCAAGAAAACGGCTATAGCCAGAACTCGGCAAATTTGCTTCATGATGTTGCTCCTTTTGCAAGATGGACTGCACCGTGTTACTGTGCAGAACGGAGTCGTTATCCTGGACGGCGGTCGCTGTTTATTTTCTTTTCGGAAAACGTAAATTTGTGATGTTGCGATCGGCTCTTGAAGACTTCGAAGACAGCACGCTGAGTGCAGTACCCGGCCTTTTAGGAAAATTGCGCTACGTTGCGCTTTTGCATAGCGGCGGGGGCGTCTATTCGCATTGGGGGTTGGAAAAGGTCTATGGGAATGGACCTGCGGAGAAGGCCATTCGGACATCACATGGGGCCTTGGTTTCCGGGATACTGAGAACGCCGTTGAAAGACCTCGCGGACGACCTCAAGTGGTCGGCAGCGGGTGCGCAGATCGCGGAACTTGAGTTGTTGTCAGGCCTGGAGCCGTCTCTGGGAAATGAACTCCCCGGTCAGCGTCTCCGCGTTTCAGAAAAGCACTTCAGATCAGTTCTGCACTCTCTCTCTGCTCTAGTGCAGAACCGAGCACCTGCCACCCCCCGAGACGTATCGCCGCTCCCACCACCTGCCCAATAACTTCCGCCTCTTGGGGATGCTTAAGAGTACGCACAGGCACGGGTGACAATGGGTGCGATTGCAGGAGGATGCGGTCCCGGCTGACATGGCACCAGCAGCAGACAAAACCATCGCGGGTCTCGACGAAGTAGATAGGACGCTCGAACTCAGACCGCCAAACGCCTTCAGCGACCCTATTTTTGGCCTCATCTACCTGCACAAAACTACCTGGCGGAAGAATAGGGTGCATCGTGAAGTCTTCTGCTCCGATGTAGCCGTAGGAGTACCGGTCATCGGCCAGCGTGGAAAGATACGTAAGCGGCACTACACCCCACTGTTCGATCATGCGGGCGATGTTCGTGGTTTTGGCCAGCGTGAACCCTGGGTCCAGCCGGACCGGGATGCGAGCCTCCGTTACGCTGCCTGAGACCTGAGAAAAATGAGAGTGGTTGGGCCTTGCAGAAAAAAGATCGGCGTGAATATTGTTCAGGTCCACGCCATACCACCCCAATAGCTCGCGGTAATCGCACCGATAGATTGCGGCCAGGGTGTACAGGCGATAGATGCTGGGAACAACTCCCTTGGTCTCGATATCAGACAGTCGACTGGGCGGAATGGCAAACTCTTCGTTTCCAAGACGGCGCGAAACCTGCAGACTGCCAGCTTCCACATCCCTCATGGTGTAGCCCAGCACTTCTCTCAGTGACCGGAGCTTCTGTCCCCCCGTCAGTTGCACCGCGCACCCCCCCACAATCCTCAATATTAGCAGTCACAATCGTTCCCTTGGCTGAAACTTCGCAAGCGTCCGCCGATCTCTGTTTGATTTCCGTAAACTACAGTACCTACTCAATCGCTTGAAAAACACGGGTTAGGTAATCGCCTCACGGCAAGAACTGGTGCTCTCTGATGTTCGGTTCTGAACTCGCTGAGACTCAGTACCTGAGGATTTGTTCGTTTTTCGCAACAATTTGGGGGCGATTTTGAAATAAGAGTTCCTCTCCCAGAAGCGAAGACCTCAACCTAGCACCCGGCGTAGTCCGAATCTATTGTGCGTTGGTACTGCTGGACTTCCTGTTCGGAAGGGAGGGCTTTACGAAGGTTTAGGGCGATTTTGCGATGCTGCTGATCCCCATGCCCGATGTGTTCAAGGTTTCCTCAACCTTCGCGATTGAACAGTGGAGGGCGAGGTGCCCACGACTCGAGTGCTTTCGGTGCACAAACGGCAAGGCGATTGGGCCGAACTCCGCTTCATGGCGAAAGCCACAGAACACGGGAGCGCGGGTGGACTCGAGAAAGCCCTACCGTTCGGAGTCGCCGACGATAATGCGGAGATTCTCCACCGGGTGCAGCACTCATCGCGCCCTTTGCGATGAGTAGGATTTCACCGCTGTCCGCAGCTACTTTTTCACCACTATCCCAATCCCCAACTCCCGCAGCTACCCTTTCGCCACGGCGTTGGCGCTTCCATCATCAAGTCTTTCGCGGCGGCGGTTCGTTTTTCGCAACAATGGACTCGTCGAAAATCCTAAACGGGAGACGACCGTGGCATCCCACCCTCCACAAAACGAAGGCTGGACGCCCGGCGTTCTTTTTGCGGCGTGCGATTCCTGACATATACTTGTCACCCGAACGAACTTCCCATACGGACATCCCTATGGACCCCAATCGCCGCGCGCATGCACGACTCAAGACCACTGTCCCACTTGAGATCCAGGTTGAAGGCAGTAACAGCCCCCATCGCGGCGCGACCGCCGACCTTAGCCTGACCGGATGCTACATCGAAACCATCTTCCCCTGGCCCATCGGGACCAACCTCGAACTGAAGCCACAACTCGGCGGCACCCTCCTGGTGTTGGGCACCGTGGTCACCTGCGATCCCCAAGTAGGCAACGGCATCCAATTCAACAAAATGCTCCCCGAAGACATCGATGAGCTCCGCTCCTTCATGGAAGCAGCTGAAAAGTCAGCGTGACGCTGATCGGGTAGAGCAACGCAGTTATCGAATCGGCCCTGTCGTCGCCACCAACCGTCGCCCGTTTATAATCTTCGTTTCGGCTCACCACGGTAATTTCAGCTAAACGAATTTCAGCTAGACAAGGCGAAAACGTGCTCGATTTTTTAGGCGACCTCAGGCGAACTCATATGTGCGGGGTTCTTCGGCTCTCGGACGCTGGCAAGAAAGTTGTGCTCATGGGGTGGGTCAACCGCCGGCGCGACCTGGGGCAGATCATCTTCGTCGATCTGCGCGACCGCACCGGCGTGACGCAAGTCGTGTTCAACCATGAACTGAATGCTGGAATTCACCAGAAAGCGGAAGCGCTGCGCAACGAGTTCGTGATCGCCGCCATTGGCACGGTGAAGCGCCGCGATGCCGACACGATCAATCCCAATATTCCAACCGGCGAGGTCGAATTGGTGGTGGAAGAACTGCGCATTCTGAACGTGTCGAAGCCGCTGCCCTTTTTGCCCTCGGACACGGCGCTCGCGAACGAAGAAATGCGGCTAAAATATCGCTACATCGATCTGCGTCGCGACGCCATGCAGTTCAACATCGAACTGCGGCACAAAGTGGCGCTCGCGATCCGCGACAACCTCGCTTCGCAGGGCTTCTTCGAAATCGAAACGCCGTTCATGACGCGCTCCACGCCCGAAGGCGCACGCGATTATCTCGTCCCCAGCCGCGTGCAGCCGGGATCGTTCTACGCCCTGCCGCAATCGCCGCAACTGTTCAAGCAGATACTGATGATCTCGGGCTTCGACAAATATTTCCAGATCGTGCGCTGTTTCCGCGACGAAGACCTGCGCGCCGACCGCCAGCCCGAATTCACCCAGATCGATCTCGAAATGTCTTATCCGCAGACGGAGTCAGTGTGGGCGGTTGTCGAAGGATTTCTCACGGCGGCGTTCAAGGCGGCTGGACACGAGATCAAGACGCCGTTTCCGAGAATGAGCTATGACGAGGCGATTCGCCGCTATGGTAGTGACAAGCCCGATATGCGGCTGCCCGCGATGGTGGATGTGCGCGAGGCAATGGCGCCGGAGGAGCGGAAGAGATTCAACACCGCATTTCGGGTACGCGGCGGTTTTCCGATTCAATTAATTCGAATACCGGCGGCTGGTGACATTTCCGGAACTGAAAGGCGCACGATTGGAACTTACGGCGCCTACGCTTACGCCCAAGGAGGATCCGTGGTGAACCTGATGACGGATCCAAAACGGTTTGCCAGGGACTATCCTGCTTCGACCGATCGTATTCTCACTTTTGCCAATATCGCGCCAGATGACCTATGGCTTTTCGCGTGTGCCGATAACACGCCAGCGACAGCGGTGCAGGATTACCACAGCTTCTGCCTAAGGTGTGGCTTCTTGCGGCTCGATCTTGCGCAGAAATACGCTGGAAAACACAAAGCGTTCGAGAAAACGGGTAACCCTGAAAACGATTTTCGTTTTCTGTGGGTGTCAGACTTCCCGATGTTCGAGTGGGACAACACTGACAAGCGCTGGAACCCGGCGCATCATCCTTTCACTTCGTTGCATGAAGAAGATATGGTGAAACTCGAGGCGAACATTGATTCCGTGCACGATCCCAAGTCTCCGCTGGGCGAGATTCGCGCGCTGGCGTACGACGTTGTGCTCAACGGGACGGAATTGGGGTCGGGTTCGATTCGTATTCATCGCCAGGACATCCAGCGCAAGATTTTCCAAGCCCTCGGCATGACGGAAGAAGAAGCTCGCGCGCGCTTCGGCTTCTTCCTGGAAGCCCTAGAGTACGGCACTCCTCCCCACGGCGGCATCGCGCTCGGCCTCGATCGCATCGTGATGATTCTGGCCGGAGCCGATAGTTTGCGCGAGGTAATTCCGTTCCCCAAGACCGCTGCTGCCAAAGACTTGATGATGGAAGCCCCAACGCCGGTAGCGGAAGGGCAGCTGCGGGAGTTGGGGATACAGGTAAAGAAGTGAGGGCGGCATCGGTGACGAATGCCCCCGCTTTTCCCGTAAGTAGAACCGGCCCGCCCGCCGTTATGATTTCCTTCCCAGCCTGGCGAGGACTCTTTGCCACACTCTCCGCCGATACTCCGGATCTTGCACGCGGCGCAAAATAAAGTATTCATTCACCGGGCGGTCATCCTGAAGGGCAGGCACGCCCGGGTTCCCGCGCAATCAGTCCGTCCAGAGACAGCTCCTGATTCAAAACACCAGCAAACTGTTGTTCGGCGTCGCGCGCCGGTTCCCACTCGATCAGATCGGCCGCGCGAACTAACGATTCCCGAAACGGAAGACGATACCGGTGGCGAAGCGAAGATTGTTCTGGAATGTCATCGCGGCGGTGGTGTTGGCAAACGTGGTGCGTAGATAGTCAGCACCGACGCGGATGGCCAGCGGTCCGGAGACGGTGCGCTCGACTCCGCCACCGAGCGCATAGGAGAATCGGGTTACGGCTCCACCCAGGTAATAGGTTCCGTTGACCGGAACCGCGCTGTTCACCAGACTGACGCCGGCCAAAGTGTGAATGAAGATCCGGGTATTTCCAAGCTCCGCGGGATAGAACACGGGACCGATCAGACAGCTCCAAACATTGCCGCTGTGTCCGGTGCCGAGCACATTGCCGGTGCGGGCGTAGCTGGAATCCAACATGATTCCCCAGCGCGCGTTGAAATCGACAAAGGCGTTGGCATCCACACCGCTAAGGCCGACGCGTTGTCGCGAGGGCGTATCCAAAACCAGATAGGTGTAGCCAGCGCTCGCCTCAAAAACCGGGCCGTGGACCGCGGCTGGCGGTGCCCCGGTTACAAAACGTTGCGCGAGAACGGGCGCAATCAAAAAGAAAATGCAAACCGCGACTTTTCCCGTGATTCTCATTTCAATGATTCTCATTCCAATGATTCTTGTTCCTGCGACCGTTCGGCCAGCACGTTCCCGTTTGCTGTAGCACTCTTCTTGCCAAGTGTCTCGGCTTCCCTTCTGCCGGAAATTCGCGAGTATTCCCAGCAATTTGCAACCGGCACCGTGAACGAGAAGCGGGCGCATAGCGATCCCGCTCCACATTGGGAAATGAGAAGATCGTCAGGACCGTAATGGTCGAGGAACGCGTGGTGAATTTGAATTCGACATCCGACGCCTGAAGGCGGATTCATTTTGAAGGGCGTTCGGCACACCTGAAGGTGTGGCCCGATTCGAATCCCGTTTGTGTGGCGCGGGCGCCCCCGTCCGCGTACCGCGCGCCGAACAGTTTGCGGTGCAAGCGGGGCTGCAAGCGGCTGGACTTCAAGCAACTTCCCCGGTCCGAGCCGCCAGGTACTCGAGCAGTTGGCCGACGGTCAAGCCCGATTCCAATAGCCGAATCATCTGATCCGCGCTGACTCCTGTTTTTGCGCCCAACGCAACAATCTTGGCGACGGCTCGCTGCAGTGTCTCTTTCTGCGCAGGCGTAAGCGGCTCGCCTCGATCACGACTCATGGCTGCGGTGAGATCCTGTTCTATCGTCATTCGAACCCTCCACGACTCTGCAAGACGCTGGATTGGATCCCGCGCGGCAACATCATTCCATGAACCGGAATCCGGCCAGGGCCACCGCCTTGTGGCCGCCGATTTGCGCTATGATCCACCAATCCTGCGGTCCGGGCTGTGATGCCGCTTACTTGAATTTGTGATGGAACGGACAGGGTCCAAGTTAAGGATGAGACCCGCCCGGGGGTCCTCCGCCTTGCTCACCGGAGGAACGCAGAGCCGTCTATAGCAAAAGAACGGGTTGATCGCCAAAACAAACTACCGAAGGCTGTTACTCCTGGTGCTTTGCGCCGTCCCTCGTCTTTTCGCCAACGGACCCGAATTTCGCAGCGTTCGTATCCCGCGCGTCCCCAGTCCTCCCCCTCTCGAAGACTTCCTCACCATGGAGCCAGCGCCCCCTTGGCAGGGCAAACTGGCCAAGGTAGACGGTTTCACGCAGAGGGTTCCTAGCGATGGCGCTCCGATTTCGCAGCGGACGGAAGTGTACCTGGGATATGACGACAAGAATCTTTACGCTATCTTCGTGTGCTTCGACCGCGAGCCCAGGAAAATTCGCGCCCGGCTTTCAAGGCGCGAGGACATCTTCGACGACGACACAGTCGAGATCATGCTCGATACCTTCCATGACCATCGGCACGCCTACGCCTTTTTGGCAAATCCTTTGGGTGTGCAGGCGGATTCCATTTGGACGGAGGGTCAGGATTTCGACCCATCGTTCGATACGGTCTGGAACTCGGCGGGAAAAGTAACCGATCGAGGTTTTGTAGTGTGGTTTGCGATTCCCTTTCGCAGCCTGCGCTTCGCCTCCAGCGACCCGCAAACCTGGGGAATCCTGCTGAACCGCGAGATTCCCCGCTCCAGTGAAGACGCCTTCTGGCCGCCGTATTCCAGCCGCATCCAGGGACGGCTCAATCAGGAGGGTACGGCTACCGGTCTGGAAAAAATTTCGCCCGGCAGGAACGTTCAGCTCATCCCCTACGGCATTGGGCGCTCGTTCAAGGAACTTGACCTAAACGATCCGAGCCACGTCTTCTACTCGCGACGATCCGCCTTCGGGCAGATGGGCCTGGATGCCAAGCTGGTGCTCAAAGACAAGTTCGTCATCGACGCGACCGCCAATCCCGACTTCAGCCAGATCGAATCCGACCAGCCGCAGATTACGGTCAATCAGCGCTTCGAGGTTTTCTTTCCGGAGAAGCGGCCCTTCTTTCAGGAGAATTCCAATTATTTCCAGACACCCATCAATCTCGTCTTCACGCGCCGTATTGCCGACCCCAAATGGGGCGTGCGCATGACGGGCAAGGACGGGCCGTGGGCGGTCGGATTGCTGGTGGCCGACACCGCCTCGCCGGGAGAGCAAGTGTCGTCGACGAATCCGCTGTTTGACCGGCACGCCCTTTATTCCGTGGGACGGGTCAGCCGCGATATCGGCAGTCAGTCTTCGATCGGACTGCTGTACACCGATCGCGAGGTCAACGGGTTCTACAACCGGGTAGGCAGTGTTGATGGACGCTTCAAGCTAAATGACCACTGGACGCTGAACGCACAGGGGGTGCTCAGTGCGACCATCAATCCGAACCAGGGCGTTTTCAACCAGTTCAATACCACGGGAGGTTATCAAGCCGGCAACGCCGCGGAAGTTGTGTTGAACCGGGATGGGCTCAAGCTGCACTACTTTCTGGACTATGCCGATCGGAGCCCCAATTTTCGGACGCTTACGGGTTTCGATCCCCAGCAGGATATCCGCAACCTGTATCAGCACTTCAAGTACACCTTCCGCCCCGAGGGCAAACATCTGATTTCCTGGGGACCAGAGTTTGAAACTTACCAGACTTACGATCACGAGGGAAATCGCATCAATTCCGGTTACTTTCCTTCGGTGCGGGTGGAGTTGATCGGCCAGACGTTCCTGACCGCTTTGTATGCTCAGGAAATGGAACGGCTGCGGCCGCAGGACTTCTCAGCGCTCACCAGCATCCAGAAATACGTTCGTCACACCACGGAGTTTGCAATCGATTCGAACTATTTCCGGAAGGAAATCTTGCACGCCGACTATCGCTTTGGCACCCGCGTGAACTACGATGCGCCAAACGTCCAGAAGCCGCAGCTGTTTCCGCTAACTCCATTTCTCGCCCGGCGCACCAGCGCCAATGTGACCCTCACACTCCGTCCCAGCCGGGCCCTGAAGATTGATAACACATACATCATGTTTCGCCTGCACAGTCTGGATGGCTCGTTCGGCGCCATGAACAATCACATCCTCCGGACCAAGTGGAACTACCAGTTCACCCGGGAATTTTCCTTCCGCTTCATCGGCCAGTACAGCACGGTGCTGTCGAATCCGTATTTCACTTCCCTGCAGACCACCAAGAACTTCAACGCCGATTTCCTGTTTACCTATCTCGTGCACCCCAGCACGGCAATTTACGTCGGCTACAACAGCAATCTGGAAAACGTTTGGCC
>Ga0209648_10002260_pt1 | contig 15912 bp, 15 predicted proteins | sample GraSoi2013_115cm_FD_185830 | JGI IMG/M metagenome (GOLD analysis project Ga0209648, IMG submission 185830) | Grasslands soil microbial communities from the Angelo Coastal Reserve, California, USA - Sample 9_17_2013_115cm (SPAdes) (version 2) | ecosystem: Environmental > Terrestrial > Soil >...
TTGTCTGCGTGCTGCGAAGAATTCCGGTGTCTTGGTTTTTCACCGTTACGCTCGCGCCGGCGACTGCCGCTCCCGACGGGTCCGACACCGTGCCAAGAATCGTGCCTCGGAACGTCTGGCCGTTTGCTGCCACTGCGAGCGACAATACAACTAGAATTGTTAGAACCAGCCGTTTCATAAACCAACACCCCCCATTGAGATCAAACACAGCACTCGCATACACCCTGTCGGCTCCGTGGCTGAATAAATGGAATTCACTGAAAGGCCGCATGGAAAACCATTCGCATTCAGTTGAATGACCGAAACCTGTCGTTGAAAAACCAAGTACAAGCTCCCCGGACCAGCTTGTTCTCTCTTCGGCTCAAAATTACGATACAGCTTCAGACCTATATGGCTTTGTTCTGTGACTTTTAACCCGCATTTGCGTCGGGTGTCAAGGACAATGAATTCCATCCACTGCATCAACAAATTCCATGGTTGCCCTGGGTCTCACTCCGGCTCCACACTACCCACTCTCACTGCTTCCTGCTACCGTCTTGGAGGAAGTGCGCGCAACTATTTTCGGAGACCCTCATGGCTACCTTCGGATTGATCGAATACCAGGACGCGAGCCCGGGAGTGCGCACCGTTTACGACGACATCATGGCCACGCGCCAGACCGACTGGATCAACAACTTCTGGAAGGCCATCGCCCACGATCCCATTTTGCTCAAGCGCACCTGGGAAAGTATCAAGCAAATCATGGGGCCGGGCGCGCTCGATCCGCTCACCAAGGAACTGATTTACATCGCCGTCAGCGTCACGAACAACTGCAACTACTGCATCGCCTCGCACACCGCTTCCGCCTTCGGCAAAGGAATGACCGATGCGATGTTCAAGGAACTGCAAGCCATCATCGGCATGGCCAACGAAACCAACAAGCTCGTCACCGGCTATCAGGTCGAAGTCGACCAGCGCTTCCACCCCCTCTTCCGCGATAACCTTTCCAATTTTTCCCTCTCGTGCCGTTCCAGCTTGTTCGAGCAAATCTGTTCAAGAGCGCTTTTTCAATGTTCGCTTCAGATCCTTAGACCGCGATCTGGCCGATATATTGGGAACGGCACTCGTTCCGCGTCGTTTTCGAACCGCCGCGCGCGACGCCTGCTCCTCCGCAGAACTTTTGCCTGTCCGCCCGGACAGGTGTTTCCACTGTAGTACGCACGTACTATGGTTGACCCTCTTCCTGGAGGCAGAACATATAGATGTATCCGGGGAGCCCTGCTTCAGGCAGGGCCGGGCCGAAAATCTAGTTTGGCGAGTGTGCCAGCCATGCCTCCTACCGTGAAAGAGAACGCGATTTCAACTGCAAGGACGGAAACCGCCTCGCGAACCGCGTCAACCGGTTCCTTGCCGGGTGAGACATCCGCCAAGCAGCAGCCCGTCGCGCTTGAAGTGCCGGTGTCCGTCAATGGCGCACGCGCGATGGAAGGCAGCGAAAAGCGCGAGCCGTTCTCCGAGACCACCAAGACCGTTCTCGTTTTCGGCAATGGCGCCGTCATTCGTCTGTCCTCTTCCGTTGCTCCGGGACAATTGCTTTTTCTCACCAATGAAAGAAGCAAGAAAGAAGTGGTCTGCCAAGTCGTCAAGTCCAAGAATTACCGCAACGTGAGCGGGTATGTGGAGCTTGAATTCACAGAGCCCGCGGTCGGCTTCTGGGGCCTGCGCTTTCCGGGTGACCGCATCAGCTCCGCCTCGCAGCCAGCCGCGTCTGCGCCGGCGACGAACGTTACTCCCAGCGCCGTCGTAGCGAAGCCTGCTGCTCCCGCTGGCATCGCCAAAGAATCTGCGCCAACGCTCTCGGATGCGAAATTTTCTGCTCCCACGGCGCCGGTCACTCCGAGTCTCGCATCGCCGAGTGTGGAAAAGCCCGGTGCGCAGAAGCCGGTCGCGCCCGTTGCGCCGCTCTCCGTCCCGCTGTCGACGTCCCTCGATCTGGAAGCTTCTCTGCACCTTCGCTCGACAACACCGCATGGGCCCGTGGTTCCGACGTTACCCGTTGCGCCGGTGTCCGCCGCTCCGGAATTTACGGTGAATTCCGAGCCCGCAAAACCGGTCCTGCCCGAATCTGTACTTTTTGATGCGCCGCGCCAATCGGAAGTGCAGGCTTCCATTCTTGAACCGGCTAGCGCTCAGGCTGTTCCGGTGACGAGCACTGCTCCCAATCTGCTCGCTCTGTTCGAGGCCAAACCTACTACTCCTGAGATTGCCCCTCCGCCCCTCGTGCAGGTTTTCGCTGACCCGGAAACCGAGACACTCAATAGCCAGACGCTCAAACAGCATACGGCGCGCCTTCAGGAACAGCTTTCAAACATGACGTTCTCCGGCGAACCTGCCACGGTTTCCGCGCAAATTCCGCTGGAGGCACCTGTCGCCGCAGAAAAGGAACCTGCAGAGAACACCGCGAAAATTCTAGATAGATCCCAACCTCGCACGCCGGAACCTGCGCCTACCGCTCCGGTTCAGGCCGTGAAACTTGAGCCGCTGCCTGCGAAATCGCTGCTCCGAGACGAAGAGCTGCAAGTTCCAGCGTGGCTCGAACCTCTTGCTCGGAATTCCGATGCGCCCTCATCGACCCAGGAACTCGTAGAGAGAGAAAAGTCAAAGCGCCTCGCGGAACAGCCTAAGGTGGAAAAAATTGCCCCGGAGACCGTTACAGCAGTGGAAGAACACAGCATCCCCGAACTGCAGCTTCCGACGTTTGGCAACGCGCTTCCGTTTGACGAAGAGAAGAACAACGGACCCAGGAGTTCGAATAATGGCATCTTAATCGGCGCGATTGCAGCCGGTGTCCTGCTGCTCACCGGCGGCGGCTGGTGGTACGTGCAACAGCAATCCGGTGGCGTCCATGCCGGACCCGCGTCGGCGTCGAATGTGCAGGCATCCGTGGCCGCGCTTTCGGTAGCGAGTTCGCCGTCACCGCCCCAGGGAAATAGACTTCCGGAGACGAATACTGCGGCTCCATCGAATCTAGCGGGACGCACAAACATTTCCGCCCCATCCAATTCGGGCCCGAACACTCTGAGCGTCATGACGGCTGGTTCATCGGCCGCGACGGCGCGCAATTTGCAACCTACTTCGAATCCCGCTAACGCGAGCGCGGCTGCGACGACATTGGCCTCGGCCCAGCCGGCTGCGGAGCCGCCGAAGAAGCCCATCCTCGGAGAAGTTCATCTGGCGAAACCCAAGGTCACGCCAAGCCGGCACGCACAGAACGGCGTAGAGCCCGATGCAGGCATCGCCTTTGATAGCGAAGAACAGCCCGGCGCAGAAGCGCTTAACGCCGGTTTCGTCGGCGGCAGCAACCAGCCTTCGGCACCGACAGCATCACTCCCCGTCGGCGGCGACGTGAAACAGGCAAGATTGATTTCTTCCGTGCCGCCGGTGTACCCGACGCTCGCCAAAAACCAGCATGTTTCGGGCAACGTTCTCCTCGACGCGCTGATCGATGCCAGCGGACACGTGACCAGCATGAAAGTTGTTTCCGGCCCCACGCTGCTGCACCAGGCGGCCATGGACGCTTTGAAACAGTGGAAATATCACCCCGCGTCGCTCGACGGCAAACCTGTGCCCATGCACCTGACCGTCACCATTCAATTCCGCTTGCAATAGTCGATCACATCTCCCGACGAAGTTCCCCGGCGGTGGGGGTATGCTCCCGCCGTCTGTGAAGGCGCCTCCGGGAGCCCGCTGGTCAGTCTCCGATGGCCGCGAGCATGGGTGGTCGATCAATCTCCATTGTAAGGTCAGGTAGGCCGAGCGGATTGCTTCCGGATAACCCGTCGCTCGGGATGAAAGAGCATCGCCCTACATTCCATCGGTAAAGACTGGTCGCCGACCGACGTGCGTCGACACTTGTCATCACCTAGTTTTCCTAATTGCCTTCACAGCCAATCTTTCCTCATTCACGGTTCCGATAAACTTCGCACGCCAATGATTGGGTGAGATCGAGCGTCAGTGTTCAGCCGGGAGATCAGCCGTACCGTCCGACCACTTGCGGACCGGAATCATGAATACGGTCAGTGGGTCCGGAGTTACGTTAAGTGTCAGAATCGGGGAGCCGGGCAGATCTGCGCCCCAAATTGCAGCGTCCGTTTGCGGAACGAAAAACATCAGGTGGGGATGCCAGTGCCCGACCTGATCGTTCAAGTACCCTTCCTTTGACATCATGTAACACATTGCACTAAATTCCGGCGTCGGCAATTCCTTCTTGTCGAGGCTGGCCTTTATACTTTCGAACATTTGAGCTTTGGATTTTCCAGCTAGTACCAACTCGGTCTTTTTGATAGTGAGTGGAAGATAGGATCGTGCGGCCGCCGGGTTGAAGCAGATCGGAGCGCGCAGCTTGGGATTCCAAAACTCAGGATCGTCGGTTCCGGCGGTCCATGATCGCTGCACTATACACACGAAACCGTTCTTACCTTTGACTGCGGTTTCGTAACCATGCCCTCCGAGGACCAAAACCTCGGCATCGCGTGAGATGGATTCCGGGGCCGCGCTCCGCGCCAGGGCTATCTCGGAATTCCGATTCGCCATCAAATATTGCTCAATCGGGGCCATGCTCGGATACGGTGCCTTGGCGTCCTGTGCTTGCCCCGGCCACGCGGCGCTCAACACGACGGCCAGCACGAAGACTGGTAATGTAATTGTCCTGACTATCTCTCGCTTCATTGATTTCTCCTGAGACATAGGATTCTCCTTGTGATACGAACCGCTGCGGCAAGCCTTCCTCTCGTGCCGCTTGGCAATATACGTTGATATCAATATAATCTAGCTATGTCAACGGTTACGAACTCTCCTTTTGAGATAACGCTCCTGGTCCGCGACTCTTGCCTCTGTCTTCATGTCCAGCGAGCGGCAAGGGCGCTGGCACGGCGCTTCGATGATGCTCTGCGCCCACTCGGCCTGACCAACGGGCAATTCTCGCTAATGATGTCCCTGAACCGCCCGGAACCACCAGGTATGGCGGCAGTTGCGTCCCTACTCGCAATGGACCGGACCACCCTGACGGCCGCTCTCAAGCCGTTGCAGCGCCGAGGTCTGGTCAAGGTCACAGCAGACCCGAGGGACCGCCGCAGCCGTCTGACGACTCTAACGCCAAAAGGGCGGAGCTTGCTTGTCCGCGCCGTTCCAGTTTGGCAGCGTACACACTTGGAAATTGAAGCGCTCCTTCATGATGGCGATCCCGAGCGCCTCCGGAAGAATTTGCGCGCACTCTCCTAATCCTTTCAACACGTCGCGAATCATTCTCTGTTCGATTTGCTTCAGAGTGGTCGGCCACCCGGAAGCTATGGTCCACTCCTACTTGGTCGCAAAGTCGGCTTACTAGAACTCGACCGAATACAGAACTGCGGACGCGCTTGCGGGATATGTGCCGGGTTCGTATACTGGCGGCCCGGCCAAGTGGTAGTTCTGGCGGTGGGGTAGACCGCTGGCAATCACCTCCCTTGGCCTTTTGAATCGCGTCCGTAAGTCTGCGAGGATTGATTACAGGTCAGACTGAGCAAGGACAGCCGGCACCGGAAAGGCTGAGGTGATCCCTGCGATGACCGCATGGCAGCCGGCTCTTCACGCGAGCGCAGCTCTATCCGGAGCGCGATCGAAGTAATGCCGCTCCGAACCAAAGGAGAATTCCGCATGTCGCAAATTCCGATGCCGGAAGAAATGAATGTCTACCAGAACGCGGAAGCGCGCTTTGAAGTGGCCGCGAGCAAACTGGGACTGGAACAGGGGCTGTACCGCTACCTCAAATACCCCAGCAAGGAAATCACCCTGTACATTCCCATCGGGATGGATAACGGAACTCTGGAAGTGTTCACCGGATATCGCGTGCTGCATTCCACGGTGCGCGGGCCGGGCAAGGGCGGAATCCGTTTTGCGCCCGATGTTTCGATTGACGAAGTGCGCGCGCTGGCCACTTGGATGACCTGGAAGTGCGCGGTAGTGAACATTCCCTTTGGCGGCGCCAAGGGCGGAGTGATTTGCGATCCGCGGAAGATGTCGCGTGGAGAGTTGGAGCGGCTCACCCGCCGTTATACCGCGGAACTTGCCAACTGGCTGGGCCCGGAGCGCGACGTGCCAGCGCCGGATGTGGGCACCGGCGAGCAAACGATGGCTTGGGTCATGGACACCTACGCCATGCACGTCGGTCAGGCTACCACCGCTGTTGTGACCGGCAAGCCCATCGAACTCGGTGGATCGCGCGGAAGGAAAGAAGCCACTGGCCGCGGCGTGATGATTTGCTGCGACAAAGCGCTTGCGAAACTCGGCATCAAGAAGGAAGGATGCCGCGTGGTGATTCAAGGCTTCGGCAATGTCGGGTCTATGGCCGCGGACTTGATGCACAAAGCAGGTTACAAAATTGTGGGACTCGCGGATATCGGCGGCGGTTTGTACAACGAAAAAGGCTTCGATGTGCCGAAGGTGATGGACTGGGTGTACATCCAGAAGAAGCCGCTTCAGGAATTCCCCGGCGGTGGTACGAAGATGACCGCGCGCGACGTGCTCTTCCAGCCGTGCGAGATCGCCATTCCCGCGGCCATCGAAAACCAGATCACCGAGAAGAACGCCAAGCAGGTGCAGGCCAGGATTCTCTGCGAGGGCGCCAACGGCCCCACCACCTGGCAAGCTGACGCGATTATCGACGCCAAGGGCATTTTCACGGTGCCTGACATTCTCGGCAACGCCGGTGGCGTCACCGTCAGCTATTTCGAATGGGTCCAGGACCGCCAGGGCTTCTTCTGGCGGGAGAGCGAAGTGAACGAACGCCTCTTCGACGTGATGGACAATGCCTTCGATGAAGTGGTGCGCTTTGCGGAGATGCACAAAGTCAACAACCGTATTGCCGCCTATATGCTGGCCATCGACCGGGTCGCCAGCGCCCTCAAGCTCCGCGGCATTTACGCGTAGCGCCCATCCAAATTGATCAGCCTGGACATTCCATGCGGCCTTGGTGTTGCGAGATGTACGCATGGGCTGTAGAATTTAGTCTGATAATTCTATAGGTCGAAAATAGGGCATTTCTCGAGTCAGGCGTTTGTGAGGAGAATCTGAAGGTGTCCCTTCAATCTTTCTATTTACCGCGCGTCTGGATGGGCAGCCAGCTCTCCACCAAACTCTTGCCCTCAACCATTCGGCCCCTTTCCGCGCATCTCAAATTTACTGAAAATTGTCAGGCTGGATGCATCAGCTGTGATTACTGGAAGTCGAGATGGCAAGACAGGATTGACACCGATCGAGCCGTAGGACTCCTGAACGAGATAGGCGCGGCGGGCATCCACACCCTGCGCCTGACCGGCGGCGAGCCGCTTCTGCGGAAAGACCTGTTTGAAATTCTGCAGAGGGCCAACACCACTTCTTTCAAGCGCATCATCCTCCAAACGAATGGGCTGCTGCTGAAGAAGCTCCACAAGGACATTAACGCCTCTCCGATTACCAAAGTTGCTGTGTCCATTGATGGTTTGAAAGAGTCAAATGACCTGATCCGTGGGATCCAGGGCTATTTTGATTTGGGTATAGAAGGCATCAAGTTGCTGCGAAACAAGCAGCTCACTCTCTCCGTGACTCTGAATCGGCTTTCTGCCGAGGAGCTTGAAAAACTCGCAGATGTGGCTCACGGGCTGGGCGCTGATGTTGAGTTCAATATCCTTAGTCGAAGTCTTTCCTTCCTGAAGGACGCTGATCTCGCCTCCATGTGGCCGCAGTGCAGCGATGTAGCCAAGATTGTAGGGTTCGTGCGCGAAACGCTGAAACGCCCTGCCTACGAAACGAATTACATCCAGAAGTATTACAACAATGAGAATATTGAGGAGCCAGCGTGTGTTCTTGGCTACCTTCAGGTATTTGTTTTATCGAATGGCGATGTGCTAACGGGATGTTACCCCCTAAAACCTGTTGGAAATATTCTGCGGGACAGTCTCGCGAACATCTTGGCGTCGGAGGCTTACTCTAGCCAGTGCGTGGCGATGATCCGCCGGGAATGTCCGGGCTGTACTTGCGGCATTGAGAGTTCTTTGGCCATGAAACATGCTGCTTCCAGCGCATTTTTCGAGCTCAAACGTCTGATGCCTCTTCAGCACGGCGCCAACAGGGCATTCCCCGCCGCGGCGACGCACGCTGAAGGAGCTTCGCGTACATAGTTCGCCAGAGGGAACATTCTTGGAAGAGCGCCTCTCACACTAAGTTCATCACCTTCTTGAACACGCGTCAGATGGACTCACTCTTCAAGAAGGTTGGCGTTTTGCGTGGGATGGCCGCCGGCAGAAACGAAGACTGAGTCTCCGGTCACTTGAGTTGTGCCAATCACTATCAGCGTCCCCTGTCCGTCGAGTCCGCCCCTAGACTTGTTCAAAATCGAGAGCACAGGTAAAGATATGGAATGGCACTAGCTTCTAGGGCCGATTTGTATTAGTTTCTTTTCCGTTCTTGCCGCCTAGTGGGGCTGGCAGGAGCCATTCCGTAACTCCGCTACGGGACGTGTCTGGACCATTGTAAACTTACCGGCCCGGATGAACATTCCGGGCCAGGAAGGAGTCCGCCCGTGACCCCGGACTCACTCTTGTCAGGCCACGCGAAAAGTGAAGAGCAGCACCGTCGCGAGATTTGTGTTGCCGGACGATGGATGTACGAGCGCGGACACATCGTCGCCTGCGAAGGAAACATTTCTGTGCGGTTGGATGACGGCAGTATTCTCACGACTCCTACCTGCATGAATAAAGGAATGCTCGCTCCCGGAGACCTGGTCATCACCGATCTGCATGGCCGGCAGCTCGCCGGCGACCGCAAGTTTTCCTCCGAACTGGCGATGCATCTCCTTTTCTACCGTATGCGGCCGGATGTGATGGCCATCTGCCATGCGCATCCGCCCACGGCCACCGGATTTGCCGTCGCCGGGCGCGCGCTGAATCAGGCCTTGCTTCCCGAGGTGATCGTGGGACTTGGACAAATTCCCTTGGTGCAATATGCAACGCCGGGAACCCAGGGGTTGAGCGAGGCCATCGAGCCGTTTGTGCCGCATTACGACGCGCTCCTTCTTGCCAACCATGGCGCGGTAACCTGCGGGCCGGATCTGCTCACGGCATTCTTTCGAATGGAGACCATCGAGCACAGCGCGAAAATCACGCTGGCTGCGGAAATGGCTGGTGAGCCGGCATTGCTCTCTAGCCGCGAAGTCGCCAAGCTAATGGCGGCTCGTCCACGATACTTTGTTTCGCCTCCGCCGGGCGGCGGAGCGGAATTGCCCATCACCCGCGACAGCGGAGAAAACGCCGGCGATGACGTGACGCTGACGCGCAGCGAACTCGATGCGCTGATCGACGAAGCCGTGCGCAAGGACCGCTCCCGGCGCTGACCTGTGCCCTGACAAATTGGCTGGCCCGGAGCATTTTCTTTTATTGCGTATCCTCTCGCCGGTTCCTATCATCCATCCAGATGAAACGCATCGCGGTGGAAGACCGCTACCGAGCCAGCCCAGTTGCTGGCGGATTCGACCGCGAGTCAGGAGACGATACATGGAACCGCGGATTGACTATCGAAAATATGCGGCGGAAGCCCAGAAATCGCTGTTTGCGCTCGAGAAATATTTCGCCGAATGCGGACTTGAGCATAAGCTAATCCATTTGATCAAGATGCGCGCGTCACAGATCAATGGCTGCGCTTACTGCATAGACATGCACTCGAAGGATGCCCGCGCTTTGGGTGAGACCGAGCAGCGCCTGTACGAGCTCGATGCCTGGCGCGAGACCCCCTTCTACACCGACCGGGAGCGGGCAGCTCTGGCGTGGACCGAGGCGCTGACGCTGGTCTCGCAAAGCCACGTTCCCGACGCGGTCTATGATGAGGTTCGCAAGCAATTCAACGAAAAAGAGATTGTGGACCTTTCCCTGGCCGTGTCCATGATTAACCTTTGGAACCGGCTGGCGATCTCACTGCGCTCCGTGCCGGGGCGTTACAAACCGGCCGCCACGGCAGCATCCGCCTCCTGATGAAATTTCATATCGAGGGACGCGTTGCGCGGCGCGCTCCGCGAAATCCCTTCAAATGCGCGTGATCTGCAACAGAAGGAGATTAGCGCAAACGAGTACGCGATGCCCTGGAAATCTGAGGATCGCGGCGGAACGCCAGGACCAATGATGGAAAGACGGCGCTTAGTTTCTCGCAGGAGCGTGGTCATGCCGAAGTCGTCGAATTTTTGCGCAGTCACGGGGCCGCGTAAGAGAGGATCCGGGAATATACCAGCGCGCACCAAGGTTGCGGTCCTGACCGGCTTCTTGCTATACATCTCCATGTTGTCTCCGGGAAAACTCTTCTCGCAAGCGAAAGGAGGGGCTATGGCATTGCAGATTTCGAGTCCGGCCTTTTCTGCGGGAGAATCGATCCCAAAAAAGTTTACCTGTGATGGCCCAGACGTCTCGCCAAAACTTTCCTGGGGCGATCCGCCAGCAAAGGCGCAGAGCTTTACTCTCATCATGGACGATCCCGATGCTCCCGGGGGCACTTGGGTGCACTGGGTTTTGTACGACGTTCCGGCAGACGCGAAGGAACTTCCGGAAGCAGTGCCGAAGCAAGACCAGCTTGCCAGCAGCGCGCGGCAGGGCCGCAACGATTTTGGAAAGGCCGGCTATGGCGGGCCGTGTCCGCCGCCGGGTAAGCCGCACCGATATTTCTTCAAGCTGTATGCGCTCGATACAAAACTCAACCTCAAAGCTAGAGCCACAAAAGCTGACGTCGAACGCGCGATGAAAGGCCACATCCTCGCGCAAGCCGAACTCATTGGCAAATACGGCCGCTGACGTTCGACTGCGCGTTGACGGGCGAAGGAAAAGCGGCAATACTGGCGGGCGATGATTGGCCAGCTTCGTGGACGGCTCGCCGAAAAAAGACCGAATCAAGTGCTCGTGGACGTAGGCGGCGTCGGCTACCTCGTGCAGGTGCCACTCTCCACATACGCCGCGCTCGGCGAGCTGCACACCGAAGTGACTCTCCTGATCCACACCCACGTGCGGGAAGACGCGCTGGCGCTGTACGGGTTTGTCTCGGCGCGCGAAAAACATTTCTTTGAGATGCTGCTTTCAGCTTCCGGCGTGGGGCCGACGCTGGCGTTGAAAATTTTGAGCGGGATGAACGTCGAGGAACTCGTCCCGGCAATTCGCGGGAGCGACCTGGCGCGGCTGACGAAAATTCCCGGCGTGGGGCGCAAGACGGCGGAGCGCATGGTGGTGGAATTGAAGGACAAACTGGAAGCCGTGGCTGTGGCGACGGAGAAACCGGCGGCTTCTTCGCCCGCGGGAATCGAGGCGGATGTTATTTCCGCGCTGGTGAATCTGGGTTATGACGGCCGCGCCGCAGAAACCGCAGTAGGAGAAGCGAAGCGCGATGGCAGCGCTGGAAAATTTGAGGAGTTGCTGCGCGGCGCATTGCAGTCGTTGAGCGCGCCGAAAGGGCGCGCCGCACGCGGTGCATAAGAAAAGAAACGAGCAGAAAAAGATAACGCAGAGACGCCCCGACTAGGTCGGGGTAGACGCCGCGCGCTGAGGAAAAGCGGAATTATGACGGATGGAACAGCAAAGCGGATGATGCAGCAGAGACAACCCGAGCGCATTGTGTCCGGCCAGGCGTTTGACGAAGACGCGCGCATCGATGTCAGCGTGCGGCCGAAGCGCCTGGATGAATACATCGGGCAGAAACGCGTCAAGGAGAATATCCAAATTGCCATCGATGCGGCGCGCAGCCGCGGCGAGGCGCTGGACCACGTGCTGCTCTACGGACCGCCCGGCCTCGGCAAAACCACGCTGGCGCAGATCATCGCCAACGAACTGAACGTGCCGATCAAGACCAGTGCCGGACCGCTGCTGGAACGCAAGGGCGACCTGACCGCGATCCTGACCTCGCTCGAGAAAAAGGAAGTTTTCTTTCTGGATGAAATTCACCGCTTGCAGCCCGCCGTCGAGGAAGTGCTCTATCCCGCGATGGAAGATTTTCGCGTGGACCTGATCATCGGCCAGGGGCCCGGTGCGCGCATACATCCGTTTGCGTTGGGCCACTTTACGTTGATTGGCGCGACGACCCGCGCCGGATTGATCACCGCGCCGCTGCGCTCGCGCTTCGGAATTGTGCACCGGCTGGATTTCTACGAGCCGGCGGATTTGCTGATCATCATTCACCGCTCGGCCAAGATTCTGAACATCCAGATGGATGAAGGCGGCGCCGAAGAAATCGCGGGCCGCTGCCGCGGTACTCCGCGCATCGCCAATCGCCTGCTGCGGCGAGCGCGGGATTTTGCGGAAGTGCGCGCGGCGGGCCGCATCACACGAGCCGTCGCGCAGGAAGCATTGCAAATGCTCGGCGTCGACGCCCAGGGCCTCGACGAAGTAGACCGCAACCTCATGCTGGCGCTGCTGGATAAATATGCCGGAGGGCCGGTCGGCGTGGGCACGCTCGCCGCAGTTCTAAGCGAAGAAGAAGACGCTATCGAAGAGATGTACGAGCCCTACCTGATGCAGATCGGCATGATCGACCGCACCCCGCGTGGCCGCGTCGCCACTTCCCGCGCCTATGAATATTTCGGTCGCGACCTGCCCAAGCGCCAGCCCCGCTTGTTCTGAAAGACACAGTCACCCACTACCCACGACTCACTCTCTTCATGTACGCTAAATGCATGCTCGACGAAAAAGACTTTCAGCGAAAAGCCGACGCCGCCTTCGAGGACCTCAAGCGCCGCATGCTCACCGCCGGCGACGAACACGGTTTCGATGTCGAAGGCGAATCCGGAAAACTCGAAGTGATATTTGAGGAACCCCAGGAAGCCAAGTTCGTGATCTCCCCAAACACGCCCGTCCGCGAAATCTGGGTGTCCGCGCTTTCCACCAGTTTCAAGCTCGGCTGGGACGAATCGCGCAACGCGTTTGTGCACGAAAAAACCGGCGAAGATCTCCACGCCGTCATGAGCCGGGTTATCTCCCAGCAACTCGGCGCCCAGGTGACCCTGTGATGCGATTCCCCGATTTCGTTACACGCCGGAAAGAATCTGGAGCCAGTCTCTTCCGCGTCCCTCAGCGTCCCTCTGCGTCTCTGCGTTTTCCTTTTTCTTCTTCTTGCTTATTCGCTCTCAATGCGCTCGCACTATGTCTCGCGCTCTCTCCATCCGCGCAGGCGCAGGTTCCCTCGGGCCGCGACGTCGTCAAACCGGAAACCTATGTCTCGCTCGATCCAGCCGGCCGCGGCACTTCGTTCCAGATCGCCGTGGTCATGAAGATTCGCCCGGGCTTCCACGTCAACGCCCGCGAAAAATCAGAAGACTACCTCATCGCCACCGATCTCCAGGCCGCGATTCCAGCAGGCTTCAACAGCGGCGAAGTTTCCTATCCCAAGGGCAAGCTCGAAAAATTTGCCTTTTCCAAAATCCCGCTGAATGTCTACCAGGACACCGTGATTCTTCGCATGCCCGTCACTGCCCTTGCAAGCGCCCCTCTCGGCGAACAGCACATCCCGTTGAAGCTCCGCTACCAGGCTTGCAGTAACGAACTCTGCCTGCCCCCGGTCACAGTCGATCTCGACGCGACGTTGAAAGTCGCCGCCTCATCTTCCGCCGCGAAGCCCGCCCACACGGAAATTTTTGGAAAACAATAGGGTCGAAATATCCACTCCCAATATCGGTTTTCGAGAGAGGGCGGCAGCATTCGAGATTTTCTTGAAGAGAGTTTGCCCTAAGGCTTACCGAAATCCGCTACCGCGTCACGCAAACGGCGGACGACGCGTTGCTGGCCGAGAACGACCATGGTATCGAACAGCGGCGGCGCCACCGCCTGTCCGACGATCGCCACGCGCGTCGCATTGATCAGCAGCCCAGCTTTGACGCCGCCGGCTTCGGCCACGGCGCGCGAGGCGTGGTCGCAGGCGTCGTGATTCCATTCGGGAAGCGCTCCGAGCGCGTCGGCGAGCTTCGCGAGGAGTTCCGGCGCCTTCGGATCTTTCCAGAATTTTCCTTTTGCCGCCGCGTCGCGCGTGAAATCGTCGCTAAAAAATGCGCGCGACCACGAGGAAAAATCCGGTAGCAAACGGATGCGCGGCCGCAGCAAATCGACAGTCTTTGAAAACCAAGCGTGATTTCTGCCGTCAGGACCTGGAGCGGCTCCAGCGGCCCACTCCGGCCTCCACAAGCCGCTGCGCTTCAACTCTTTTTCGACTTCGGGCAGCAACTCCTCGACCGGAAGTTTCTGCAAGTACTGGGTGTTGAACCACTCGAGTTTCGGCCGGTCGAACACCGCGTTGGTGCGGCTCACGCCTTCGAGCGAGAATTTTTCCAGCAAATCCTTCGTCCGCAAAAACTCTTCGTCTCCGCCCGGCGACCAGCCAAGCAGTGCGAGAAAATTGCGGAACGCTTCCGGAAGGAAACCTTCCTCGCGGTACATGTTTACATCGGTGGCGCCGTGACGCTTCGAAAGGCGGGATTTGTCCGCGCCGAGAATCAGCGGCACATGCGCAAAAACAGGAGGCTCCGCGCCCAGGGCGCGGTACAGCAGCACCTGTTTCGGAGTGTTTGAAATGTGGTCCGCGCCGCGAATCACGTGCGTGATGCGCATGTCGATATCGTCGACGACGACTCCCAACTGATACATGGACTGGCCGAATTCCTCGCCGTTTTTTCCGGAGCGCAACAGCACGAAGTCTTCGATTTCATCATTCGAAAACTCGCGTTCGCCGAATACCGCATCGACGAATTTCGTTGTTCCACCGAGGGGAACTTTGAAGCGGATCGCCGGCTTCACATCGGGAGTCGATGGTTTACCGTCGCGGCAGGAGCAGCGCATAACGCGCCGCGGCCCGCCAGCCTTCGGCTCATCGTCTTGCGCCGGTTCGGCGTGATCACCGCCCGCATATTTTTCCGCGGGGCAGTAGCACAAGAATGCGGCCCCGTTCGCCAGGCATTTTTTCGCCGCCGTGCGATACAATTCCGCTCTTTGCGATTGATAAAATGGCCCCTCGTCCCAATGGACGCCCAGCCACTGCAAGCCATCCAGAATTCCCTGCACTAGTTCAGGCTTGTTGCGCTCGGCATCGGTGTCCTCGACGCGCAGAATCATCGTGCCGCCCTGGCGCCGCGCGAACAGCCAGTTAAACAGCGCGGTGCGCGCTCCTCCCACGTGCAAATACCCGGTTGGAGAAGGAGCAAATCGCACGCGCGGTCCCGCTGTCTTGTGGATCGAGTCGCTCATCGTCCGGGAGTTTCTCCGCTCAATTGCGGTTTTCCAGTGTAGCGAAACGGTCTATTTCCGTCCAATGGGTGGGCGGGCCGCGTTTGCATGAGAGACATGAAGCGCCAGGCTAATTCGATAGCCCTAGCAAGAGTCCAGCGAAAGCAGGCCATTTCCCCTAGCTAGAGTATGAACAGTTGGTGCAAGAGCTCTTTTTTCTCGTTACATACTGAAAAATAAGGACTTAGAGCACCTTCCTCCTAGTACCTCCGTACCCCTTCAAACGGGACGCTTGCTTCATTTCAAAGAACGCCCCCTTCCGGCATCCTTCCCTCGACAGGGAATTTACCGGTCTGAGGGAGAGGTCCCCGTGCAAGTCGGACGCTACGAAATTCTCGAAATCATCGGCAGCGGCGCCAATGGCCGCGTGGCACGCGCCCACGATCCCATGATCGGCCGCCTCGTCGCCATCAAGCTGTTCCCCAAGGAATTGGCCAGCGGCGAAGCACGCCAGCGCTTCCTTCAGGAAGCGCGCGTCGTCGGCCAGCTTTCGCATTCTTCGATCATGACGCTCCACGATATGGGCATCGACGAAACCACGCAAACGCCCTATCTGGTGATGGAGTTTCTGGAAGGCCAGCCGCTCGATCGCATTCTCGAGAAGGGCAGCGTTCCCTTCCCAAGG
>Ga0209648_10002261_pt1 | contig 15911 bp, 15 predicted proteins | sample GraSoi2013_115cm_FD_185830 | JGI IMG/M metagenome (GOLD analysis project Ga0209648, IMG submission 185830) | Grasslands soil microbial communities from the Angelo Coastal Reserve, California, USA - Sample 9_17_2013_115cm (SPAdes) (version 2) | ecosystem: Environmental > Terrestrial > Soil >...
CCAACGGCCAGCGGTGCAGGCCAGCGAACACAAGCCTCCACGCGATCAGAGCGAGGAACGCGATCATAGATAGATTTACAGGCGCCATACAGGTACCGCCGGGTTTGAAATGGACTACCGCCAGCGTTCGATTCAGCCCAAGGCCAACGTAGTCTTACACTGCCAGCCGGAGTGGTGTCGGTAGCGGCTAGCGCGCGGTTAGCCGCCTGCGATGGGATGAACCATCAAGACTTCGTTCTGCTCGCGCGTGACTTTCTCGAGGCGTTCACCGGTCGCCATGTCAAATGGCTGCGCGCCGGTCTTGGCTTCATACTCGGCAATCACTTTGTTCACTTCTTCCATTTCGGCGGTTGCCGGATCGTATTCGAGAAGCGTTGTATCGCCGTGGGATGAAAATGTCAGAATCTTGCCTTTCATGTTCGGTCTCCTGTGGGACGTTCCTTATCGGTTTCCTGTGGGAAAGCAGTCGGCAGGTTTGGGTCCCTAAAGGTCATATTGCGCCCTTTCTCAGAGTTGTCAAGATGGCATCTTGCGGTGCAGATGCGGATCGCGTCGTGTTTCATAGGCCTAGCTGCTTGTGGTACAGGGAATACGCATAGGTATCTTGCGCCTTAGCCGAATTGAGGAAAGCAGAAAATACCGCCCTTTCCGTGGTCGTGTAATCGACGGCAGGAAGAATAGCTCTGGCAATTTTGCGTTGGGCTGTTCACTGTTTGTGGAAACGGAGTCTGGCCAAACTCAACGCGAACAATCCACGTGCTATTGCCGATTCCCGTTGGTGGTTCAAAACCGATATTGCCGGTGTCAAGCGACGGAGCGCTCCCGTTCCTTGCATTCGCGGCAGTGGCGTGCCCAGGGGACGGCGTTCAACCGGACTCTTGAAATGGGATGTCCGCACGCTTCGCACACTCCGTAGGTGCGCTTCTTGATCCGAACGAGTGCTTCTTCGATTGCTCTTGCAAGACGCCCCTCAGTTTGATGCAAGTGAATCTGCAGCTCCGCTTCCTCGTCGGCATTGGCTTGATCAATGAGATCACCCTCCCAACCACCTGCCGCTGGCACCCGGGCTCCCGCGTCTCCCTGGACAGACGACAACTCACGCTGCTTCTCCAGCAACAGTTCCTTGTACCGTTGCAGATCTTTCGCGCTTGCCACTGGCTCTCCAATTATGAGCGAGCACGCCCCGGTCGGAAGTCTCTCGTCGAGTCGCTTGTAGAGGATCCGTATTCTAGCTCTTCTTTGAGGTCACTGCGTAAAAGGCTGCCCACCGCTGTTCTACGTCCTTGCTTTTGCAGTGGGGGCAGACGATCTTGTCCTTTTCATGCTCCGAGACTGTCAGGATTTTTGAGAACTCTTTCCTGCAGGCTCGACAGAGAAAATTGTACTGGGGCATAGCTCCCTCCCCATCGCGAACCCTCGCTAACGAAAATCCTAGACGTGCGTACTGCTGGCGTCAATCAGGACCCCTGTCGAGCCCAGACTGCCGATGATCGCCAAATGCGAGCCGGGTGAGCTAACTACGCAAAGCGCAAGTGCCCGCTGCGTTCTAGGTTTGTCCTTCAACGTTCTGTCGCGGCCGCAAGAAATAGAGCACAGCTGCCAGTGCCAACCGAATCAGCGATCGCCCCCAGATTAGATAGCCGGGATAGAGTCGGCGAATGTCCAGCGTGTAGGGCGACAGTAACGGTGTTATGGCCAGGACGCAAAGACCCACAACGAGTGCATTCACGATAGCCACGTTGCGAACCGGGTCGCGAGATGCGAAGAAGAACAACACACCGAGCATGAGAACTAATCCGCCCAATTCCCTCATCACGAAGAGCAGCAAGGTGGAGACTTCAGTTTCGGGAGGGCGGAGAAGGAGGCGCATGACGAGCGGCTTGCCACTGAAGACAAGCAGCAGACCTGCTGCCGCAGTGAACAGGGAAAAGATACCCAGGATGATTCGCAAAGCCCGATAGGGAGCATTCGACATGGGATTTGACCTCCTTTGGTTTCAGATTGATAGAGCCACATTTTAGTCGGGAGCAAGTGAGACCGTTCTTGCGGGCTGCTCTTATCTTCCTTACCTGACGGCTCGCCATTCCCGCCGGTTAATTCTAGCCAGTGCCTGGGCAATCGGCACATCGGAGAGTAGGCGGTGGGCTAGTTTGGCGGCGTAACGATAAACTTGGCTCCCTGCGGCAACGTAACCATGTTTGGTGTGTTGCAAACTGGGCAGGTCACGCTCACCTTTGTCTCTGGTATCTCGGCCGAGGGTTCAGTTACGCTAGACACCTTGAAGCTCTTCATGCAGTTTATGCAGTCGTAGAATCTTTCCATCGACGTATCTTTTCTCAGGCCGCCGATTTATCTTTCTTCATGTCGAACAAGCCCGCCACTTCTTCAAGCAACCAATCGTGAGCTGCTGTGCTCGTTTCCATTGCCGGGCGTCTCAAAAAAGCCCTCGCTACGACCTTGCCGCAACAATTGAGCGTATTGGGCAGGGACCTGAGGCACGGTCAGGCAACCCGGTCCGCTTTGACATTACTGCGCGTAATCCACTTCATCGATGATCCCCCCCCGAGCCTATCTCGCCGTGATCTTCAGATCGTCGAAGTACGTCACCGAATCGGCTTTTGTCCACAGTCCGACCTTGCTTGCATCTTTGAACGTGTCGTCCGTCGCTTCGATCTTTTTCACACCATCGTAATAGCAGATGATCTTGTTTCCCACACATTCGACGCGCAGCTCATGCCATTCGCCTGAAGTCACTTTGAAATTGGCACCTGCAAACTGACGGCGGTTTCCCGCGACAACGTGGTAAAGCCTGTAGTTATCCTCCAAGGCGTTAGCGCGGACGATGTAATAGTTATTTGCGTCCTTCAGTCGGAACACCAGTCCTCCAGCGCGGTCCACTTCGCCGGAAACAGCTTTGAATCTCACGCTGAGTTCAAGGTCTTTGAAGTTGCCTTCGTCCGCAATGAGAAGCGGAAAGCGATAGTCGGTCGTATCCGTCGAAGTTTGCGCAACTACATTGGGTTTTGAAGGCGCGGTAGGATCTGCCAAGACTGCCCATTTGCCTTCGGCTCCTTTCCCAGTGCGCGCACTATGAAACTTCGCTGGCATAGCCCCCACGGCGTCGCTATCGAAGTTGTATGTGAAGGAGGCACCTGCGGACTGCTGAGGTGCAGAACTCTCCGATTGAGATGCGTAGGAGGAATATCTTCCCTCCCTGGATTCAAGAATCACCCAGATCGGTGTCGAAACTGCGGCAACCGCAGCGAGAATCCCCAATATCCTTTTCATTTCGACCCTCCTTTTGCCTGACTTGTAGAAGAGTATTTCACGAGTGGCAGAGAGACTCGAAGCGTGCTGCCTCTTTTCTGCGGCCCGCAACGGAGGACTCTGGCAACCTCACCTGGCCGAGCACTGGGGCGAACCTTGCAGTCAAACTCAAGCTGACGTAGGATTTTCACATCTTTTCTCCTCGCAGGAACTTTCCAGCCCGTCCCCGAGGTGCGACAGAAGGAGGTTCCCAACATGCCTATCAACAAGGAGTTCACAATCCGCCTAGAGGACCGACCCGGGACGCTTGGCAAGCTCTGCCAGGCCCTCGCCGAACAAGACGTCAACATTCTTGCGTATCAACAGTTCCCTCACGAGAAGGGCAAGGGCTCCGTCCGTCTCGTAGTGGACAATCCGGACAAAACCAAGGTGACTCTGGATCGCCAGCGTGCCGACTACAGCGAGACCGAAGTCGCGAAGGTGATGCTAGCTAATCGTCCTGGGGAGATCGCTCGTGTCGCATCGCGGCTCGGCGATCAGGGAATCAACATCAACTACGGCTAGTCCGGAGCTGAACCTGGCGCCGACGCATCTTTCCTGATCCTCGGGGTCGCGGACGCGGGCAAAGCGGTAAAGCTCCTCGAACAGGCGGCCGCTGCGAGCGCGACGACCTAGTTTGACTCACGTTTGTGTCCAACCACAAAGATTCTCGCCATGGGCATCCTGGCAATTCAGTCGTGCGCCAACCTTGAGAGGGAATCGTGAACGACTCCATCCTCCGGGGTGCCCAACTCATCGAACTCAATTCGTTCGACCTTCGCGCTACCAGTAAGCGCGGGAAGAAGACGTACACCTTCATCGCCAGATGAAAACCACGCCCAGACGGGCTTCAATTCGATGATCAGATGAGCGTTGGCATCAGGAGGGGTGAAAAGAGAAGCGCCCTCAATTCTGTCTGACATGATGCGGAGCGGATGCGAGACCGGCTGAGAACGTAGAGAGCACTATTACGGCGACGGCTCTAACTGGAGCGTGCCGAGCAACCTGATAGCCCGGAATTTCCCGTTGGCTAGGGGCACGGCTATCTTTGGCGTCTTAGCAACTACTGGGGCTGGAAGAATAGGACGGCGGGGTTTACATGCAGGTGGAGTCCATTGCGCTTAGCCGAGATGTGCCCGCGATCTTGGCCTCGTTCGTCAGCCCTCTCATCCGGCGTGGTGAGCCAGCACGAAGTGCTCCTTCGCGTCGCAGACAAGACATACCTCGTCGCTTCGCGATTACAATAACACTGCTTCTTGCCTAGTCTGAGACACCGTCCCAAGCGATCAGAACGGCGGCGTAATGCCGGTATAATCCCCGATCACATACGCGCTATAGGGCGCATTCATCCGAATGGCCATGCTGGGGCTAAAGCCAGGATCATTGATCGTGCCGTAACTAGCAACGATCTGGCTCGGAGTGGTATGCGTGACTTCGATCACCTGGTCGTTGAATTGGTCGCTGATCAGCGTGTTGCCGTTGGCAAGCCGCACCGCGCGTGTCGGCAGGGGCGATGGATTGCTGCCCGTACGGGTGTTGGTGAAGTACTCCCAGACCGGACGGTCCTTGGGATCGACTTCGACAATGCGACTGTTATTGGAGTCGGTGAGCAGCGTGTTGCCGTTGGGCAGCCGGCTCGCGAAAGCGACACCGCTGACGGTGCCCCGGGCGGTAAAGGTCTTGACGATCTCGCTCGGAGTGGTGTGCGTTACCTCGATAGCGCGGTTGTTGTTCTCGTCCGAGATAAGAATATTGCCGTTGGCCAGCAGCTCGGCGGCGTTTGGATTGTTGAGCTGATTGGGGCCAACGCCCACGACGCCGTTCTCCCCATATTGCCACACGATAGCACTGTCCGTACGCCGCACTTCGATGATCCGCTCATTGCCCTGATCGGTGATGAGCACGTTTCCGCTCGGCAGATAGGTGTTCTGCACCGGCGTGTTGAGCTGGTTGGGGCCGAAGCCGGTGACGCCGAACTGGCCATACTGCCAAACGATGTTGCCGCTAGGGTCGACGAGGATCACACGGTTATCAACACAGCCGGACTTCTTGCAGTTCGTGGTCGCGCCGACAGGGACGCCGGTGCCCGACATCAGAGTGAGGTTGCCCACGCGCTCGGCGTCGTTGGTGCCAACGATCGCGTTCGCGGAGGTGTCGCCCGGACCGTTTCCAAATTGCCAGACGATGTTGCCAACCGGGTCGATTTCAATCACGCGATTGTTGAACTGATCGGTGATGAGGATGTTGCCGGGCTGATTGAATTTGCTGGAACTCTGTCCGTTCGAGGCGGTCCCCGATAACAAAATGGCGCTGCCGATGAACACCGATGCAGCGACGAGTCCAAATCCAATGAGGTGCTTGCCGTTCATGCGCTCTCCTTTCACAGGCTCCTGCCGTTCCGCTTCTATTGCTGCTGCGCCAGAACAATTTGCGGCAGCGGATTGCCCGAACTGTCCTTTGTGAGTGTGTCGTCGGTGTAGATGATGGCGGCGCGCCCGTTCCTCGGGTCGATCGCGACCTTGAACAGATCGAGCAGATTGCGCGTGCCGGGGACGCAGCCGGTACCGTTGGTACAGATGACGCCAACGTGATTCGCTGTATTGCTCACCGTGCTCTGTTGGAAGCTTGCGCCATCGTTCGTCGTTTGCGCCAGGTAGACGTTCCACACGGCGTTGGGGTCGTCTTTGCTGGAAGCATTTGTGCCGTAGTAAACGAGGTCCACCGTGCCGTTGTATGCCGCGATCCAAGGGAAAACGGCTGTGTTGGCGGCTGGGGCTAGATTGACGACCACGGCCGGTGACCAAGTGAATCCCTCGTCGCTCGAGGTGGAGAAAGAGACTGCGTGTCCGTCGGACCATGCGGCGTAGAGTTTGCCATTCGTGGGGTCTACTGCCAGCGTCGGAAACACGTTGTTGAGTCCGACTGGCGTCGGAGCGTGGAAGACCAGCGTGGCGGTCCAGGACTCGCCACCATCGATGCTGCGCGAGACAAAAATATGGTCGAAGTCCGTCGTTTTGGCCTTAAGAATGCCGGTTTCGCCGGCGGCGTAAATGTCATAGACGTTGTGGGTGAAGCGATCAGCGACAATCGGGCCCTGGTCGTTGTTGAAGGTCGCTTCCCCTGTTGCAGCACCTTGGCCAACGATTGGATCGCCAACGCGCCGCCAGGTGAGGCCGTCGTCATCGGAACGTTGCACATGGATCAGCGTGCTGTTGCCGGAGTCGTGATAGGAAATAAACACGCGCGGACCGTCGGAGGTGATCCACTGGCGGTCCGACTGGGTCCTATCAATGATCTGCGAAGTGCAGTTGCCGCTGTTGAAGCTGGTGGCCCCGTTCGGGCAAGTGATTGCGGAAACGCCGATCTGCGCGGCATGGAAGGTCGGGTTGACCAGAAAAATAAGCGTGGAGGCGTGCAGCGTACCCGTGGTTCCCATGTCCACGTCAGCGTCGCCGCCACCGAAGATACGCTTGCCCGGATGCTGTAGCGCTCCATCAATCACGTCCTGAAAGGTTGGCGTGGAGCCGAAGGAGCCGGTCCAGAGGTTCGTGCCGAAGGTGAGCCAGCTCAGGCCAACGATGCCCATCCTGCCGTTAGCCGCAATGGAAATTTCCGGTTCACTGTTCCCGTCGGGACGTAACAGCGGCGTATTTTTGAACGTCAAGTTGCCACTCGAGGTGCTGCCATAGGCCACCAGCGCGGCCAGAAGAATAACCCCGAGCATGATCCCACCCCACTTCAAGCTGCTTCTTTCCCTCATGGACTTGTTTCCCTCCTATCCGAGTTCTTACCTCATCTGCATGAACGGAACATGAAAGGAGTGATGCAGGTGTTCGAGTTAAAGCCGCCTCTCAATTGAACGTTCCGTCGTTAAGAGCAGCCTGTGAAATCAATCTCCTTTGCAGTGGTAGTCGCACCGGCAGTTGCCTTGAGAGGCATTCCGTTTGTGTCTAGATTCGTGGTCAGGGAAGACGGGGTGCAAATAGCCGTGCCGCCAGACATGGGTTTTGCGGCGTCCGCTTCGACAGAGTAAAGCGGGTCGCCGCTCGCGGGCGCGGTAAAAGTAATCTTGCCCGCCGCGAAGCTGCCAACCTCCGGGTTGCTGGCCGGCACGACCAGCGTGTATTGAGCACAGAATGCTCCCTTTGGGCTTCCTGTAGCCGGACAAGGCTTCGCCGACTCGACGGCGACGTTGGAAGTCGAGCCCTGCAGCAGTGGAATGGTGACAGGGCGTGTCGCGCTGCCCGAAAGCGCAACGGACTGCAGCGCGATGGTGCTGACATCCATGTTTGCTCCGGCGGTTCCGCTCAGCGCCGTGACAATACCTTGAATTGTCCCTGGCCCTTTCGCTGTTCCTGTCTCCGCCACAAGAGGCACAGCGCCAGCATCGGTTCCTCCGGGAACATTGACCACCACGGTCGCGTTGTAAGCGGTGCCCGAAGCGCTGACGGCGTCAACGACGATGTCAAACACTGCGCCCATCGGCAACGGGCAAAAACTGAATCGCCCGGTAGAGTCTGTTACCGCTTCCATGAAGATACGATCCGTGCCGGACATGTCTGCTTTCTCGAGGGCAACGGTAGCGCCGGCGATGGGTTGCGACGTCACACTGTCCACAACTTGCCCTTTGATTCCCGTTGTGTTGGTGCTGACCACACCGGCGGTCAGAGTCGGCTTGAGCCGGAAACTGCCATTGCCTTCCTGGATGATCGAGGCGCAGGCATTGAAATCAATATTGATATCCACGGTCTGGCCATCGCCCACGTGAATGGGGCCGCCCACAACTTGCCCCGGAGGAATCTTCAGGCCGGTATTGGCCTGGCTGGAGAGTAGAAGCTCAGAAGTGCTGTTCCTGTCCACAATGCAATTGAAAACGTTGCCGAGAGTGGAGCAGCCATTCGTAGACGGGACTGCGCTGGAGTTGGAGTTGTTGCCAACCAGGAGAAGACGAATCTGCTGGTAGTCGCCCGCGGGAAGGCTCGAATTAGAACCCAGCTGCTTGAGCAAGCAGGCTCCGTTTGCCGGCAGATTTAGCAGGTCTACCTGAACCGGGTGGGTATTCAGGTCGGGAACGAGTTCCACCCAACCGGGGGAGTTGTCGTCCGCGGTGGTGCTTATGTGCGCCTGCACCGAGCGAATGGTGATGAAAACACTCTTGAAATTTCCCGCCGGTGGTGAGCAACTCGGGGGATCACTGATGCTCACGTTGACGGTGGCCATCCCGTTGTTAATTTGGCCCGTGATAGTTGTCTTGCCGCACGTCACCAAGGTCAGGGCCACTGCAACAAGGGAGGCAAGAACGGCCAACGGCAGATAAGAAGAACGTAGCTGGCGATCGGAACGAGTGCGGAATCCCATCGTCACACCTCCATGCTCTCAGCTATTAAGAGAGGAGATCCCGGGGACGGGGACTTCATCGGTCTTAGGGGAGAGTATGAGAAGAGTGAGCCGGATAGTCAAGGTGTGGAGCCTTGCTTGCCGCGGTGTTTAGCCGTAGGGCGCGCGCTTCCTCCAACCCTCTCCAACCTCTGCGTTGACTCGCAAATAATGCTGCAACTACGCCCGTATGGAGGGGTCGACGAAGCTCTGAAGGACACCACCGTCGCCATCCTCGAAGAGCACTAGGTCGAAACTGGCCGTTGAATTCTCGCGCTCCGAACGTCCTAACCGGCGCAACTTGCGAAAATCGTTATGTACGCGATAGCGTGCGTAACGAGATCGGGCGGCGGGACATCTCAATAGGCACACACTCCTTGTATCAACTCAGAGTCCGGGGGGGCTTGAACTGTGAACCGAAAATTGTTCCGTCCTGGCCTGCAGAACAGAAACGAACAAGTCGGTGACCGCCCGGCTTACAGTTTGACTCCGCCAAAGAAACCTGCGCCTCCTACTCAGACCAACGCCGAAAACTTCTACTGGATCAAACAGAAGCAGCCGGCTGCTCCGCTGACCATCGTGCTGGCGGACGGAGAAGTGTTACGCGGAACTATTGAATGGTACGACCGCGATTGCATTAAGCTAACGCGCCTCGGCAGTCCGAATTTGCTGATCTTCAAGCATGCGATCCGATGCGTTTGCAAGGAAGAGAACACATCGTCAGTGGCCAAAAGCGATTAAAGTACACGAGTTCCCGGCCGTGTCAATGATGGCCTTGCGAAAGGGTTTTCAGCAGTTCTCTCTCGAAAAACCTGTTTCGTCGGCATTTCATCTGGTTGTCCAGACTTTATAGCCGGTCAAGTGCCGTTTCTGGGAAGTTCGTGTTCGCAATCCACTCGGCTGAGTAACGACTCCCGTAAATACTCAGGAGTAGCACTGATTGCGGTAAGACGGACCGCGAATCGGGCCTCGTTCGCGGTGGGCTATTCCTTCAGCGATACGGGATCGGACTCATTCTTCGGCGACTTCCTGTCCAACAAGGAGACGAGTTCGCGCCCCGATGCCGGGACGCCAACCTTGCCCTCGCGGACAATCTCCTTGGCACTGAGGTTTCGGCCATAGAGTTTTTTGTTCGCACTGCAGTCAGACCGGAGTGTCGAGCCCTCCAGCGAGATGCCGGCGAACAATCCGCGTGAGCGAGAATAGCTGAGGACCTCTGCTCTCATCACAATGTCGGTATCCGCCGCCGCAGAGGCATCGGCGCCAAGCTTCACTTTGCTGCTCAATAATGGAGTTAGCCCCTTTTGGATTCATTACTAGCAGAGCGAAATCCGTAGCCTGGCCGCCTAGCGCTTGACATACGAACATGCGAAGGGCAGTATGGCAGCCCATTGAGGGTGTCCCCGCTGATCGCTGGATGAATTTCTTCAACATACTCGCATGGATGGACTACTAACCGTTTTGCTTGGCGCTGCCCAGCGTTGCTGGCAACCGTGGCGAACACGAATGCAGCCTCCAGCGACCGCCCTATCGGCAACACGACGCGCTATGAAGAAAATAAACCGGGAGGGCACAATGACGCGTAACCGTATGCATTACGTTGCGGTCGGCGCTCGACATCTCGTCGCCGTGGCCATTTTGTCAGCGACAGCCGTCGCGGCAGAGTCGCCAACCTATAACGTCGGCCCGATCACAAATATCAGCAGCTCATGCTCCGGCCAGAATGCAGAGGTGGAGCAAGCGGTCGACCCGACGAATCCCGAGTACGTGTACGAAGAGTGGATGGGCTGCAAGGGGATTGCGTTTGCGGTCTCGGTGAACGGTGGACTCACATTCTCCGACCCGATTGCGGTGCCGGGCTCGGTTGGTTCGAACGTAAACTCGTGGGATCCTGGCCTCGCCGTTGCCCCAGACGGCACCGTGTATGCCGCCTTCATGCTGGCCAAGAACGCGCAATGGTATCCCGTGGTGGCGGCGTCCTTCGACCATGGGCAATCTTTCACGCAAGTGACCTCGCTCATCCCACCGGACGCCAAGAACTGGGGTGACCGCGACTTTGTCGCTGTCGGACCCGACGGCACCGTGTATGTGACGTGGGATTACGGACCGGAACGCACCTCCATCACGTTCCTCTGTTCTGCATCGGGAAGCTGTGCCTTCGCTACTGGTGACTTGAACGTTGTGATTCAGAAGTCCACGGACCACGGCAACACCTTCGGTCCAATGGTGCACGTGAGCCTGGGGTTCCCGGCGAGTGGTGGCGACAGCGCGCCACTGGTGGTGGAACCGAACGGGCAGATCGACCTGCTTTACCAGGGCTACCAGATCACCAACACGACGACCTTTACCATGAATCCTGCCTTCAGCTACTTCACATCGTCAGCCGATGGAGGAGAGACTTGGTCGGCGCCCCTCAAGGTGGGCCCCCAAGCAGGAACAATGTCGCTCGCCGAATGGTGGATTGACGGAGATATCTCTATGGACTCTGCGGGCGACTTGTACGCGACCTGGGACACTCAGGGAACAAACAGCGACGGCACACCGAACGACATCGGCTGGCTTTCTTTCTCCACCGACCACGGCCAGAAGTGGTCGGCCCCGGTTCAGGCGACGCCGGATAAGCTCAACGTTCCTCACATAATTCAAGTGGCCGGTGGTGGCTCCGGAATCGCGTATGTGGCTTGGCTCTCAAATAGCAGCCCGCAAGGATACGCAATGTATCTGCGGGCTTTTTCGGTCACGCGCGGATGGCTCTCAGATCCGGTCCAGGTCTCAAACCAATTCGGCAACTCATCGATATGGCCCGGCGATACGCTCGGCGTTTCTGCAGGGTCGGCAAATAACCTCGTCTTAAGTTGGGGTAGCGCCATACCCTCGCAGAACGGTGGCAAGCAGTCCGAGATCTTCGCAGCTCCAGTGTCAATCGAGTTCCACTAGAGCTATCGCGTATCGTTAAGCCGGACCAGCCGTCAAGCAGAACGTGTAAACTTTCAGATCTCGCGCACTTTTTTGCGTCCAATATGTCAAGCAATCAAAGCGCGGCCCCGCCTGCCTTTAGGACCTCGCGGCGAGTCGGTCCGCGATGAAGACGTTCCTGCTGGATGTCGGGACCGACTGAGAGTGCTACACGAGGTGAAGTAAAAAGCAGATTTAGCCCCGAAGTGCATGACTAGGCAGCTCGGTCTCTGCCCGATGGGCTATTCCTTCAGCGATACGGGATCGGACTCATTCTTCGGCGACTTCTTATCCAACAAGGAGACGAGTTCGCGGCCCGACGCCGGGACGCTCACCTTGCCTTCGCGGATAATCTCCTTGGCAGTCAGATTTCGGCCATAGAGTTTCTTGTTCGCACTTCCGTCAGACCGAAGCGTCGAGCCTTCGAGCGAGATGCCGGCGAACAAGCCGCGCGAGCGAGAATAACTGAGGACTTCTGCCCTCATCACAATGTCGGTGTCGGCCGCCGCTGTACGGCCCTTGGGCCCGGCCGCTGCAGAGGCGTCGGCACCAAGCTTCACTTTGCTGCTCAAGATTGAGTTCGCGCCTTTGGGATTCATGACCAGGAGGACGAAGTCCGTCGCCTGACCGCCCAGCTGCAAACCGATGTTTGCACCTTCGAGGGCGAACAGCGCGGGAGCGCTCCAATGCCCCGTAAAATGCTGGCCGGTTCGGCAGGTGATCGCGCCCCGGCCGAAGTCGCCTCCGACGCCGATCGCGAACTTCAGCACCGACGGAATCACAATAACGCATTCGGCCTTGTTGAGCAGGTCTTTCGGAATCCCGTCGGGGATGTCCATAATTTCCTTGAACACTTGGCCACATGCCGCGAGGCGCTTTTGCTCCCTACTTTCATTCGCCGCGAAGGTGGGACAAGCAAGGAAAACGGCAATGACAAAAACACTAATTTTTCTCATGGCACGGCTCCCAAACATCTGCTCGATTCTTGCGCCGTCAGCATTGTACGACAACCGGCTGGGTGGCGGTCTTGTCCTAAGTGAAAACCGAATGGCGCGAGGTGACCCACGGGGGCAAAGCCATGGTGAAAGTAGGCAAAGTTATCCGCAATCGGCCTTCCAAAAGTCGCTGGCACGACACATTCGCGTGGTTAACAAATTGTTGTGCCGTCAGTTTCCAGCTACTCTGGTAGCTGCCCCTCTCAAATTGGAGTGCAGAATGAAATCGACAAAATGGATGTTTACCTGCGCGCTGGGAATCCTCATGCTTACCGGCAATTTCGCGCTAGCCCAAGGCCACGGGCACGGAAAGGGACACGGTAAGCACGGAGATGATGACGACCAAGGTGAACAATTTTATAAGGACCACGACCGTGAAGTTATCCGCGGCTGGTACGACGAACACCAGAGTAATCTTCCGCCCGGGCTTGCCAAGAGAGATCGGCTGCCCCCTGGATTGGAGAAGCAACTCGTAAGGCGCGGCACGCTCCCGCCAGGACTCCAGAAACGGCTCCAACCCTGTCCTGAAGAACTCGAGCGAAGGCTACCACCGCCACCTCCTGAATGCGCGCACGTGTTGATTGCGGGACACGTCGTTTTGCTGAATCGCAAAACCAACGTGATCGTGGACGTTTTCCACCTCGAGATTCAGTAGGCGATTTTTGCGGTTGTTCGGAGTGAACCACAGGATGAAAGACTGGGAGACGAAATAATCGTGATCTACTCTCGTTGAACCAGCCAGGCTTCGATTTCCGACCAACGAAAGCGGAGAAATTTTCCGGCACGAAGAACCGGGAGCGGGCGCCTATTGCGACGGCGAGTCAGTTCATAGACTGTTGAAGGTTTGAGTTGCAGGCGCTCAGCAACCTGTTCAATGGTAAGAATTGGTTCTGAGCTCTGAATAGAAACTACAGGTTGAACAACCCCTTTCTTATTCTTTAGACCCATAAGGCACCAACATCTTCGACACACGTGTCCCTGGTCTTAAATTTCGGTGTGCCTTGGCACGTGAGACGTGGCAGTGTACTGCTCTGGCCCGCTGTCGGCATGGTCGTCTCCTTCGTTGTGAAGAATTTGGCCTTTGCAGGCCAATAAAAAACACTCGTTTCACAGTTGGCGAAAGTTGAGCGCAGGGAGGCGCTGTCAATCCCCGGAGCGTAGGGGAGCCGAAGGGCGCGGAAGTGAGCACGGCGCGAGTTTGGTGTATGCGCCGCATTTCTTTTGCCGCTCTAACCACGCCAGTACATCTCGCCAATCAAACCGTAAGTACAACCCCATTTTGATATGCGGTAGCGGATCGGGGTTGCGAACACCTGAGCGGTTGCGAGTTTGTTCGTAAATCCAACTCGGCTTGACCTGTAGTCGCTCTGCGAGTTGCTGAGGCGTCAGTATCTCTATCGGAACTACTGGCGCGGTCTGTTGGAATGCGTCGGCGGGCTTCGGCATGGTTCGTGTGTGTCCTTTGTTGTGAAGAATTTGGCCTTTGCAGGCCAATAAAAAACATTCGTTTCACAGTTGGCGAAAGTTGAGCGCAGGGAGGCGCTGTCGATTCCCGGAGCGCAGCGGAGCCGAAGGGCGCGGAAGCGAGCACGGCGCGAGTTTGGTGTATGGGCCGCGCAGAGCCTTACCTCAATTACTGATCTTCTTCGCCTCGTCTCCCTTCACTTCTTCTTGATCGCCGCCTTCTTGATTAGCGGTGCCGCTGTCTTGGCGTCGGCTTCTGACTCGAACCCGAGCACGGCCGAGAATCTTCGACCAACCGCCTGAGCCACAAAGAAAGTCATGTTGATCCCAGCCCCTGCGATGGCCTGGGCCATGGCGAGCCCCAACCCGGGCTTATCGTCCCCTTCCACAAACAGCGTCGGAATCGAAGATGCCGATAGCCCCGCTTCTGAAGCCGCGGCAGTCATCTTCTTGCCCGCGATGGGATAAAGCTGAATTGCGGCCTTTGTTCCTTCGCCCGGATAGCGATACCCCATCAGGACATGCAAGTTTGCCCCGGCCTTTGTCACCGGCTCAAGCGTATGCGCGAGCGCCCCAACCTGGTTCTCAACTTCTTTCCGCCAAAGCAAAATGTTTTTCACCGTAACCGGCATAGCTGCGCCTCCCAGGAAGTCCCATCGGGACTGGATGAAGCGAATAGTACGCCCAGTCGTGGTTTTGCCCAATCCCTATCTCTCTGCGATTCGTTCGATGGGCAAGCTTTTCGATACGTCGAGCCCGCGAGAGGGAACCGACCTAAGTTCTTCACAGGTCAGTCGTACAACGGAAAGAGGAGGCCGAGAGGATGAAGGCGTTACCCATGCATGAGATTGAACGGAAACAGAAATCGATTCCACCCTTGAGCCAATCGCGGTATGGCGACATGGCGTGTGAGAGCCTTTACGTTTGCAAGCATGTCCAGGGCACAAGGTTGGGGGAATCAGAGGCCGCGGCACGAGGGACGGAAATCCACCAAGTCCTAGCAGCCTACATCAACCACCTCGTCAGAACGAGGTGCGCCACGGACCTCGAGGTGTTCGACGCCTTGGCTAGAGATGCCTGCGCTGAAGCAGGCGAAGTCCTGGAGAAGTTTCGGGACAACCACGCGTTTGATCCGGAGAAGATCCTTGCCACGGAACTCCACATTGCGCTTGATGAAAACTTCCTTCCCATCGAGCATTCGGACGACTGCGGGCAGCTGGCCCAGTACGAGGGGACGCTTGACTTGGTGATGATCCATTCGTTCACCGAGGCTGAGATCGACGATTGGAAGAGCTATTACCAGGTCATCGACGCGGACACATTCCAATCGAAGTTCTATCCGCTCCTCCTGATGTGCCTCAATCCATCCCTGGAACGCGTGAAATTCGTTTTAGAGTTCGTGCGCTATGGAGCCTCTCGCTGTGCCGAATACACACGGAAGGATTTGCCCTGGCTCAAAGAATTGGCGCAGAGGGAACGGGCGCGCCAAAGAAAGCTCCACGGACTGAATCGAAGCCGGAAACTGAAGACATCCCCAGGGAGGCACTGCACCTGGTGCCCCCTTCTCTTGAATGGCTGCCCAGTGGGAGAGACAAATCCCTACGCCCGGATGACGGCTGAAGGACGCCTCCGCTTTGCCCTCTGGCTGCAGGAAGCAGAAAAGCAGAGCACCAGAGTACTCAAGAATTTCATGGTGAAACGGGGACCGATCCACTACCGTGACGGGAACCAGACTGAGCACTTGGCTGAGTTCGTGCCTGTGGAGAAGAAGTTCTATCCCTATCGCGATGCCGTTTCGATCCTTGATGAATGGCT
>Ga0209648_10002262_pt1 | contig 15907 bp, 9 predicted proteins | sample GraSoi2013_115cm_FD_185830 | JGI IMG/M metagenome (GOLD analysis project Ga0209648, IMG submission 185830) | Grasslands soil microbial communities from the Angelo Coastal Reserve, California, USA - Sample 9_17_2013_115cm (SPAdes) (version 2) | ecosystem: Environmental > Terrestrial > Soil >...
AGGAGATCAAGGAGGTCCTGCTGCAGGTCGCTGTCTACGCCGGGGTTCCCGCGGCCAACCGGGCGTTCGCCGTCGCCCAGCCCATCATGTCCGAGCACGTGATCACGAACCCAGGTCAGTAGGCCCAGGTCAGTAGGCCCAGGTCAGTAGGCCCAAGTCAGTAGGCCAAGCTCAGTCGGCCCAAGTCAGTAGGCCAGCTCTGCAGGTCCAGCTCTGCAGGCCCAGCTCTGCAGGCCCAGCTCTGCAGGCCCAGCTCTGCAGGCCAGGTCTTTAGGCCATGTCCATGGCCTGCCTGACGGCGGCCAGCGTCTCGACAGCAACCGCATTTGCGCGCTCGTTGCCCGCCCGCAGGATTCGCCGCAGCTCACCGGGATCGGCTGCGAGCGCGGACCTGCGCTGTCTGATCGGCCGCAGGTATTCGTTGACCGCCTCGGTCCTCGAGCCGCGCATCGGCCGCTGGGTGGACGGCGCGGTGGTCGGGCCGATCGGCGCGGTGGCCGGCCGGGCCGGTGCGATGGCCGGCCAGGTAGCAAGGTCGGTCGTCATGCTGGTTCACCTCGGCAGTGTCGGGGGCGGATCCGGACAGGCCCTCGACGCTGCCGGCCAGACTGGCGCGACACAACCGCGCACACGGCAACGGACCGCCCGGAGGACGGCCCGTGTGATCCCACGCGAAGCAGCCGCCCTAACCGGACGGCCGCCAGGTGCGCGGGGTGTTGGTCATAAGGCAGTGTTAGCCCTAACCTGACGATCAAGGTTAAACCTTGCCCCGCGCGCAGCACGAACGTACGTCGCGTGCCTGGCCGCAGGCGTGCCGAGCGTCGGCCGCGCATGAAGGGAGCGCCCGTGGGTGCCCGCAGCACCGCCCCGGAAGGGCCGCCCCCCGGATCACCGCGCGACCCTGACCGGCAGGCGTCCGGGCCGGGTGCCCGCGGCTTCCTCCCCGATCCCCCTGGCACGCCCAGGCTCATGCGCACCATCAACGACCGCGCGGCACTCAGAGCGCTGCTCGAGCGCGGCTCGCTCACCCGTCCCGAACTCGGCGCGCTGATCGGCTTGTCCAAGCCCACCGCGTCACAGCTGCTCGCGCGGCTGCAGAGCGCCGGCCTCGTCGTGCTCGACGGGTTGCGGGAGGGCGGCCCAGGCCGCACCGCCGAGGTCTACCGGCTCAACCCCAACGCGGCCTTTGCCGCCGGCCTTGACGTGACCCCGGCGAGGATCGCCGCCGCGGTCAGTGATCTCACCGGCACGATCGTCGGCGAAGAACGGCTCGCCACCCCGGGGCGGGCCGGCGGCGACGTGGTCAAGCGGGTGTGCGCCTGCGTGGCGGGCGCGTGCCGCGCGGCCGGGCTTACGCCCGACCGGCTGCGCAGGATCGTGATCGGCGCGCCCGGCGCGCCGAACCCGGCCACGGGCCGGCTCGAGTACGCGCCGCACCTGCCTGGCTGGCACGCGCCGAACCTGCTCACCAGGCTCAGCGAAGCGCTTGACGCGCCGGTGGACGTCGAGAACGACGCCAACCTCGCCGCCGTCGCGGAACAGGCGCGGGGCGTCGCGGCCGGATCGCGCAGCTTCGTCCTGCTGTGGGTCAGCGACGGCGTCGGCCTTGCGATCGTCATCGCCGGCCAGTTGCACCGCGGGGCCACCGGCAGCGCGGGCGAGATCGGGTACATGCCGGTCGCGGGCACGCCGCTGCTGCGCGACGGCCGCCGGCCGAATACGGGCGGCCTCCAGTCACTGGCCGGCGGCCAGGCGGTCGCGAAGGTCCTGCGTGACCAGGGCTTCCGTGGCTCCGACGTGGTCAAGACCATGGCGGCGGCGGCCCAGGCAGCCCGGGACGGGCAGCCGCGAGAACGCGCCGCCCGCGCCAGCGCCGCCATCGACGAGATGGCGCGGCGCCTGGCCACCGGCCTGGCCGCGGTCACCTCGGTGCTCGACCCGGAACTCGTCGTGCTCACCGGCGCCGTCGCGCTCGCGGGCGGCGAATCGCTGCGCGCGGGAATCGAGCGTGAACTGCACGCCGTGACGATCCCGCGGCCCCCGATCCGGCTGAGTACGGTCGCGGGCAATCCCGTGCTCACCGGTGCGCTCGAACTCGCTGTCAGCGCGGTCAGGGACGAGGTCTTCAACACCGCCGCCAGCTAGCGACCCGTCCCAGCCGGGCGGCTCATTGCGCCGGGCACGGGCCCGGCCGCCGCACTGCCGCACCTGCCCCTGGAATCAGAGGTCCAGATAGGCCCGAACGGCCTCCTCGACCCTCTCGAGTTTGATCAGGTCAAGCCGCCCACGCTGGTGGCGCAGCCGTGGCTTGTCGACCGAATGCAAGTCGGTCGCGTTGACGTAACTGACGTCATAACCGGTAAGGCCTGCATCACGATCCAGCCTTACGTGGGTACTGGGCGGCCCCTCTTTTCCGGTGATCAGGGCAACCGTCACCGCGCTCAGGCGCGGGATCAGGGCATTGGTGGTCAATACCACGACAGGATGGTCCCCGATAGGGCGGGGCAGGCGAGCATCCCACACCTCACCCCGCACCGGGTCCACTGATTAGTCGGCTTCTGCCGGCACGACACCTTCCGGCAGCGGCGCGGGCTGCCCGCCATAGAAGTCGTCATACTCCGCCGCCAGAGCTAGCGCCCGAGCGCGCTTGTGCACCAGTCGCAGTCCCTCGCGCACCACTTCCGATATGGATCTTGCCAGAAAGATGATCAGCAGAAAACCGCGGGCAGCATGGTCCAGGATACGGCTTCCGCGCTGTTCGGCGTGGAGGGACTGAGCGTTGCCGAGGCCGAGACCGAAGCCGATGGCTCAGTCACGGTCTGGGTGGCGACCGATCACCCTGACGCCGCTTGCTGCCCGGACTGCCGGACGCGGGCCGGGCGGGTCCATGAATACGTCGTGACCCGGCCCCGTGACCTGCGCCGGGGCCTGGACGAGGTGACGGTGTGCTGGCAGCAGCGGCGGTGGAAATGCGAGGAGCCGGCCTGCCCGCGCCAGACGTTCACCGAACGGCTGCCGCAGATCCCGCTGCGGCGCCGGCTGACCGGGCGGCTGCGGGAGCTGGCGGGCGCCGAGGTCGCCGGGCGCGGGATCACCCCGGCCGAGACTGGCCGCTGGCACCAGGTGTCCTGGCCGGTGGCCCACCAGGCGTTCATCGAGCAGGCCGGGCCGCAGCTAGCCGCGCCCGCAGCGCCGGTGGCCTGGCTGGGCATCGATGAGCACCGCCGCGGCCGGCCGCGCTGGCGCGCTGATGACGGCACCGGGGAGTACGCGCTGCTCGCGGACAGGTGGCACACCTGCTTGGCTGGCCTGTCCGGAGACCAGCGGCTGCTGGGCCAGGTCCAGGGCCGCACCGCCGATGACGCCGCGTACTGGCTGTGGCAGCAAGGCCCCGCCTGGCGGGATGCGGTGCAGGTCGTGACGATCGACATGTGCAGCATCTACGCCAGCGCGGTACGGCGGATGCTGCCGCAGGCCACGCTGGTCGTGGACTTGTTTCATGTGGTCCAGCTCGCGGTGAAGGTGACCGGGGATGTGCGGCGGCGGGTGGTCCGGCGCAAATACGGCCGGCGCGGCCGGTCCGGTGACCCGGAGTACGGGCTGAAGGGCCTGCTGGTGCGCAACCTGGAGTACCTGTCGCCGGCCCAGTTCGCCAAGATCATGGACACCCTCGGCGGTGACCAGGACGGCCAGGAGATCCTCGCCGCCTGGATCGCCAAGGAAAAACTCCGCGACGTGATCAGGCTGCGGGCCAGGGTCACCGGCTCGGTGCCGTGCAAGCGGGCCGTCCGGGACCGGCTGTTCGCCTGGCTCGCCTGCCTGCTCATCGTCCGCAACCAGCGCATCCTCGCCGCCTACCACACCCGGCAAGCCCACAACACCCGGCGAGCCGCCGCCGGCCTGCCACCCAAAACCCGCCGCCGGCGCCGCAAGACACTCGCCAGCCTCGCCGCCATAACCCACCGGCCCCCCGCGCACAGCTATCCGGCGGCTGTTACATCCGCAGCACCACACCAGCGGTCCCGTGCCGCCTCAGCACCCAAAACCGGGGCTCACCAGCGATCATCTGCGGGCTCATACCGCAGCCCCGCACAAGCCTTCACCGTTCCAGCGAATCCAGCGGCATCCAACCCGGCCAGCCCAGACTGTCAGACCCAAACTTGAAGATAATGCCAGGTCAAACGTGAAGACCTCTTTGGGTTTGGCATGGTGGCCCTGCCCGGACAGATCACGCCGGCGGCCCGAACCGCGATCATCCCAGCTGGGAAACCAGCATCAGCCTGCGGGAACTCCTCAGCCGACGGCATTGCGGAATCAACACAAGACAGGTAAGAAGACACCCGAGGCTCCTGGACAGGGACGGACTAGACACCTGAATCCCTACCAGGAGCCTCTCCCGGTTCTGCGCCCAGCCCCAGCGACCTCCGTCAGACCAGCAAACCCGCAGCTCAGCCCTCAATACCCGCCAAATCCCTGGTGTTGCCCTGTTCCCTTCTGCGGGAACGGCGTCCAAGCTGATGCACCTGCACGGAGTGACGGAGTATCCTTCTCGATGCGGAAAGAGCAAAGGGGGGAACATGGCGGCAGCTGACATCAGCAATCCCATCATCAATTCGCCCTACCATCCGCCCGAGTCACATTTCGAAATCGGCTCAACCGGACCCACCGGGCAGCTCCTACCAGGTCGGCGACCGAGTGAGTCCTACGTTCCTGTACCGGTCAGCAGGAAGGGCCGCCAAGCGGCCCAGCAAGCCTTCGACTTCGACCTCACCGGCGAGCGGCGCGAGCAGAACACGCTGATCAACGACATCCGCCGCGAGGTCGAGCGATGGCGCGCCAACAACTGGAATGGCGTCACCCCTTACACGCGCAAACTGCTGGCCCACTGGGCGGCTGAGCCCCCCGATCGTGACGAGCCAGTCCTGTTCTGCCAGCGGGAGGCGGCCGAGACCGCAATCTTCCTCACCGAGGTCGCCGGCCGTCACGGCACCGCCGACTACCGGCGCCGGCTCGAACCCGAGAACCAACTGCATAACGACGGACTGCCGCGCGTTGCACTCAAGATGGCCACCGGCACCGGCAAGACCGTCGTGATGGCAATGATCATCGCGTGGCAGACCATCAACAAGGTCATGACCCCGAACGACGCGCGTTTCGCCAAGCGGTTCCTGGTGGTGACACCAGGCATCACGATCCGGGACCGGCTCGGCGTACTGCACCCGGAGCGGGACGACAACTACTACCAGGAGCGCGCCCTCGTCCCGCCGGACCTGTGGGAGGCTCTGCTCCAAGCGCAGGTCGAGATCATCAACTACCACATCTTCCTGCCCCGGGACTCCCCGGAGATCCAGGGCATCGCGGCCAACACCCGTAAGCTGTTGCGCGCAGGCAAGCCGGAGGAGGCCGACGCGTTCCGGGAGACCCCGGACATGGTCGCCGCCCGGATCATGCGGGCCTTCGGGACCGGCAAGGGCGAAATTGTCGTACTCAACGACGAGGCCCACCACTGCTACCAGGACAAGCTCCTGTACTCCGACACTGACGCGGACAGCGAAGACCGGGAACGCAACCGGGACGCTCGGGTCTGGTTCCGCGGGCTGTGCGACCTGCGTCGAAAGGCCGGCCTCAAGACCATCTATGACTTGTCCGCGACGCCGTACTACCTGAAGGGCTCCGGCTACAACGAAGGGTTCATCTTCCCCTGGGTGGTCAGCGACTTCTCGCTGATAGACGCGATCGAGTCCGGCATTGTCAAGATCCCCCGAATCCCAGTGGACGACGACGCTGCCGGCAAGGAACTGGTCTACCTGCAACTTTGGGACCACATCCAGCCACCGCTGCCCAAGCGCCGCGCGCTCAAGCCGCGGAATGCGGGCACCGGGCCGCAAGGCTGGGTGATGCCGGAGGTGCTTGAGGGCGCGCTGCGCAGCCTCTACCGCAGCTACGAGCAGAACTATGCCCGGTACGAAGCCAGCCTGGCCGCGCTCGGCGAGCCACCGCCAGTGCTGATCGTGGTGTGCCCGAACACGATCGTCTCCAAGCTGGTCTTCGACTGGATCGCTGGCCGGGAGGCCGAAATGCCGGATGGCGCCAGGCTGCTCGTTCCCGGCAACCTCTCGCTGCTGAGCAACACCGACGACGGCACCTGGACAACCAGGCAACGCACGATCCTTATCGATTCCGAGCAACTCGAATCCGGCGAGCCCCTCGGGACGGATTTCCGCAAGGCCGCCGCGAGAGAGATCGAAGCGTTCAAGCAGTCCTACCGGCTGCGCAATCCCGGTGCCGACGTGGACAAGCTCACCGACGCCGATCTGCTGCGCGAGGCGATGAACACCATCGGCAAGAGGGGCAAGCTCGGCGAGCACATCCGCTGTGTCGTCTCGGTCGCCATGCTCACCGAAGGCTGGGACGCCAACACGGTCAGCCACATCCTGGGTGTCCGACCCTTCCGCAGCCAGCTGCTCTGCGAACAGGTCGTCGGCCGGGGCCTGCGTCGGCGGAACTACGCGGTGAACCCTGATACAGGGCACTTCGAGGCAGAATATGCCGAGGTGTACGGCGTGCCGTTCGCATTCATCCCCGGCGACCGGCAGATCCCCAAGCCCAAAGATCCCCGCCCGTCGGTGGAAGTGCGGGCCCTGCCCGGGCGATGGGACCTGGCTATCCGTTTCCCGAAGCTCGACGGCTACCGGGTCGAGTTGCCCGACGAGACGCTGCACGCGGACTTCGACGAAGAAGCCCGCATGCACCTCGACCAGGCGACCGTGGCCCTATGGGTCCGGAATCAAGGAGTGATCGGGGCGGCATCCGAAGTAGACCTCGACGACATCCGCAGCGCACGCGCTCAACGCATCGCGTTCGCCATCGCCAAGACGCTGATCCAGCGCGAAGAGTTCTTCGCCGCCCTCGGCGGTGCGCAACGGCCTTGGCTGTTCCCTCAACTCGTCGCCATCGCCCGGCGCTGGCTCGACGGATGCGTCACCACCGACTCCGGTGTGACGAAGGGCCACCTGCTCCTGACCCAAGCTGGTTCCCGGGCCGCCGAGAAGGTCTTCTCCTCGATCATCCGCTACCCGGGGAGCAGGCAGCCGGTTCTGATGCCGATCATCCGCCGGTTCGACCCCATCGGGTCCACCGACGAGGTGCGGTTCATCACCCGCAAGGTCGTCATGGACCCCCCACCTGTGAAATCGCACCTCAACCATGTGGTGCTTGACGGCTTGCGCGGCAACTCGTGGGAGGAAGGCATCGCCCTTGCTATGGAAAGAAACCCGCGCGTCAAGTCCTACGTGAAGAACGAGCGGCTCGGTTTCACGATCCCGTACGTGCATGAAGGCCGCACTCACGAGTACGTGCCCGACTTCCTGGTTCGCCTCGTCACACAGCCGGAGGACGTGGAGCGCACGCTGATCGTCGAGGTGTCAGGCGGCCGCAAATCCCCTGGGCCCACCGCAGCGAAAGCCGACACCGCCCGCACCCAGTGGTCCGCGGCCGTCAACAACTGGGGCGAATTCGGGCGGTGGGGTTACGTCGAGGTCCACAATCCCGTCGACGCGGGGCTCCTGCTCCAGGATGCCATCGACAACCTGTATGCCGACCGGCCCATCATCGGGCTGCCGGCCTGACCGCGGTAAGGGTCTCGATGCCAGCACGGAAGAGCAAGACCAACGGGTCGACGCCGGTCGACGCCATCACGCATGCCGACAAGCGGGCCAATCTGCCAACCGCAGACCCGCGGGCGCAGGACTTCGTCACCCCGGCCATGGAGCAACCGGTCCCCGTCCGCTACACGCGCGACCCCACGCTTGACCCGCAGCTCGTCTGGAAGGGCAAAGACGAGCTCGACAGTGAGGATCTCGTCGCCGATGCTCCCACGATCTACATCCAGGAAAAGATCGACCCTAGGGTCATAATCGAGAATCTCCGCCGTACCGCCAAGCGCCCAGAAGACGAACCCGAATTGACCCTGTTCGACTACTTCGACGGTCTCGGCGATCTTGATCTCGTGGACTTTTACCGCCATCAGGCCAACTGGTCGAACCGCATGATCCTCGGCGACTCCCTGAACGTCATGGCCAGCTTGGCCGAGCGGGAGGCGCTGCGCGGTACGGTTCAAATGATCTACGTCGATCCTCCATATGGCATCAAATTTGGCAGCAATTGGCAAGCTTCGACCCGCAAGCGCGACGTCAAGGACGGGAAACTAGAGGACATATCACGAGAAGTCGAACAGATTAAGGCATTCCGTGACACGTGGGAGCTGGGAATCCACTCGTATCTCAGCTATCTTCGCGATCGACTAACCGTAGCCAAGAATCTTCTCACAGATAGTGGCTCCCTTTTCGTTCAGATCGGCGACGAGAATGTTCATCTCGTGCGGTCTCTCATGGACGAAGTATTTGGAAGCGAGAACTTTCTCCGCGAAATCGTCGTCGCGAAGACAGCGGGGCTGGGCTCTGACTTCCTGCCTGCGTCTGTCGATTTCGTGCTTTGGTATGCCAAGATACGTGACAAATTGAAGTCTCATCCGTTGCACCGTCCTAAGGTGTCAGAAATCGGCAAGGATCCCGTCTACCGCCTGCGCGATGACGATGGTCGGCTGTACCGAATCGACAACTTGACAAGCACGAATAACAATGTACAGTCCTGCCTCTACGTCTTCCGCATGAACGGGCGCGAATATCGCCCGGCTCCTACCGCCCAGTGGAAAACTACGGAGCCTGGAATGCGGCGGCTCCTATGGGCCGACAGGCTGCAGGCCGCCGCAGGCTTGTACTACAAGCGCTATTTGGACGACTTCCCGGTAAAACCTATGAACAATCTCTGGGCAGATACGGGATCTGGTGGCTTCGTCGATGACAAATATTATGTTGTCCAAACCAATGCAAAGATCGTGGAGCGTTGCATCCTACTGGCCTCTGATCCCGGTGACTTGGTCTTGGATCCCACGTGCGGGTCCGGTACAACTGCGTTCGCCGCCGAAAAGTGGGGGCGACGCTGGATCACCATCGACAGCTCGCGGGTTGCATTGGCGCTGGCGCGGCAACGCGTGATGGGTGCTCGCTTCCCTTGGTATCTCCTCGCAGAATCGGTCGAGGGCCGCGCAAAGGAGAGCGAACTTTCCGGCATTTCTTTTCCGCCGGCCGAGGTGACGAATGACATTCGGCACGGTTTCGTTTATGAGCGAGTACCGCACGTCACGCTAAAGTCGATAGCGACCAATCCTGACATCAAGGAGGGAATGACCCCCGCCGAGATCAGCGCGGCTATCCGGCGGCATACAGAATTCGAGCTGCTCTCCGACAGGCCTTACGAGGACAAGAAGAAGCTTCGCGTGTCCGGGCCGTTCACGGTTGAGAGCCTTTCTCCGCACCGGTCGCTCGCGTTCGCGGGCAGTGCAGTAGATCGCACGGGCTCGGTGAACACCGATGCGGCCGAGGTCGCATCCAATGGCGACGCCTCGTTCGAGCAGACGATCCTGGCGAACCTCCGCACGGCGGGGATACAGAACGGCCGTAAGGGCGAGCGGCTCACCTTCGACACGGTGGAACCATACGCTGGCTCTTACATCCAGGCGGTCGGAGAACGGGATGACGCGGCCGACGGTACGCCGAGGCGGGTCGGTATCACCGTCGGCCCGCAGTACGGGACGGTGGGCCCATCGTTCATCAAGGACGCGGCCCGGGAGGCGAACCGGGCTGGTGACCTGGATCTGCTGTGCGTGCTCGCATTCGCGTTCGACCCTTCGGTTCTGGGAGTTGACGACGATTACGTCACCTCACAGGAAGGCTTCGCGAACGTCGCGGCCGAGCGCAGGCTCGGGCGGGTGCCGGTGCTCCTGGTGCGCATGAATGCCGACCTAGTGATGGGTGAGGAGCTGAAGAAGACCGGCGCTGGCAACCTGTTCACGGTGTTCGGCGAGCCCGACATCGAGATCAAGGGCGAAGGTGGCGAGCTGCGGGTAATCCTGCACGGTGTAGACGTCTACGACCCGAACACCGGCCAGGTCCGCAGCAACGACACCGACCAGGTCGCAATATGGATGATCGACACAGAGTACAACGAGGAGTCGTTTTTCGTCCGGCACTGTTACTTCACTGGCGGCCAGGATCCCTACGCCCGGCTGAGGCGGGCGCTGAAGGCCGACGTCGACGAGGGCGCGTGGGAGAGCCTGTACCGGACCGAGTCCCGGCCGTTCCCTCGCCCGGACACCGGCAAGATCGCTGTCAAGGTCATCAACGACTACGGCGACGAGGTCATGAAGGTCTTCACGGTCTGACTGCAACCGCACCAGCCGCGAAACTTCTCATCTCTTGGCAGAGGCGCAGATTGTCCGCACCTCGCAGCTTCGGCACCTCGAGCCAGGGTTAGGGATGTAGTCCCGCGCGCGGATGCGGGCAGCGGCCTCCGCGACGACCGCTTCGGCCCGGCTGATTGCCGCGGGTTCCACCGAAACCGGATCCCGCGACGCCGCCTTGAGGTCGTGGATGTAAGCGGCCCGGACGTCGAGTCCTTCCCGCAGTCCGGCGTCGGAGTACACCTGAAGCTGCAAGGCATGATCCTCAATATCGCCGTGGGTCGCGGTCTTGTAGTCGACGATGGCCAGTGCCGTGGGGACGCCGCCTTCCTGGTCGAGAATCACGTCGGCCCGGCCGGTCACGGTGACCCGGTCGAGGTGCAGCTCAAAGGGGCGCTCGGTCTCCCAGACCCGATACAGGTCCGCCTCATATTTTTCTGCGTACGTGGTCACGAGGCGCCTGGCGGCGTCCTTGAGCTGCCGGTGGGCCGGCTTGCTGGCGCTGGGCAGGAAGAAACTCCCATCGAGCAGCTCGTCGATCTGCGCCGCTGTTGGCACATGTCCCGACGCCTTGGTGGCTTCCGCCACCGCTCGCATCACGTGGTGGACCGCCTTCCCGTAACCCAGCTCCGGCGCCAGCCGGGGCTGGAAGCCGAGCATGTTACGCAGCCGGAACGCCTGCCCGCACTCGATGAACGCAGCCAGTTCGCTGTAGGTGATCGAGATTGGATCGCCGTCATCCCGGTCGTCGGTCTCAATCGTGGGCAAGGCGATGTCCTCTGGTGCCACCTCTAGGTGAGCAAGTTCCCGGTAATAGGGGCTGGCCGCCACCGCGCGGGTGGTGACCCGGTCGTGCCGGGAGACCGACAGCCAGTCCCGGGCACGGGTCAGCGCGACGTAGAACAGGCGTCGCTCATCCCCGTCGCTTCCCTCGTACCGGGCGGCGCTGAACCGATCGCGGGGCACGAGCCACGGCTGTGCCCGGCCGGCTCGCGTGTTGGGGAACCGGCTAGCGGTCATGGAGGGGACGAAGACCGCAGGCCATTCGAGGCCCTTGGCCCGGTGGACGGTGGTGAGGTCCACGGCGTTCAGGACGAAGTCGGCTTCGCCGTCGAAGCCCTCGTAGGCCCCCTGGGCGTAGTTGATGATGTGGATGGCGAGGTTGCGGTAGTACCAGATACCTCGGTCCTGCCCGCCGATCTGGTCACCGGGGGAGTCGGGATCAGGCCGCGCCCGCCGCCGGACGGATTCGTAGTCGACTAGGAGCGAGGAGAACCGGGCGAGCGTGCCGAGCCGGTTCACCCGCAGCGGATCGGAGAGATCCCAAGACCGGACCGCCAGCTCGTCGAGCAGCTCGTAAAACTCCGCCATCAGGTTCGCCGGACGGTCTGTTCGCGGCACCGCGGCCTTCCATTCCCGCAGGAACCGCGCCACCCGGTTCCGGGTCCCATCGGGCAGCTCGAAGACGCGCTGATATTCGCCGAGCAAGGCTCCGTCGCTGATGGCTCGGCCCGGCCCATAGCGATCCCGCCATTCGATGTCGCTCAGCCAGGCGACAGTGTGGCCGAGGATGACCGCTTCGGGCTGGTCGAACAGGCCCGAGCGCCCGCCGGGCTGGACCGGGATGCCGAAGGTGGCGAACTGCTCGATCAGGCGCGGGTAGGCGGTCCGGCTGCGTACCAGCACGGCGATGTCACGGTAGGGGACTCCCTTATCGGCTAGGTCGAGGATCAGGTTGGCGATCCACCCCGCCTCATCGGCCTCGGTCGGGGCGCTCCAGACGACCACCTCCAGCCCGAGCCCGCCGCTCGGCGGCCGGTGCGGCGCCATCGTCTTCTCGATCCGCTCCGGGATGGTGCGGGCGAAGCGATTTGCGACTTCGATGACTTGCGGCCTGCTCCTCCGGTTGGTCGTGATCCCGAAGGTGGCCACCGATGGGTAACGGTCAGGGAAAGTTACGATGTTGGACACGTCCGAGCCGCGCCATTGGTAGATGGCCTGCTGGTCGTCCCCCACCACGCACAGTTCCACCTGAGGGCCGGTCAGCAACTCGATCAGCCGTTCCTGCGCCGGATTGACGTCTTGGTACTCGTCCACAATCAGGTGGCGCAGTCGCGAGTGGATCTCAGCAGCCAGGTCTGGGCGTTCCAGTTCCCGCACCGCCCGCACCACCTGCTGGCCGTAGGTGAGTAGCCGGTAGTGATCAAGGGCCTCGTAATAAGCACGCAGCACCGACCCAAACGGGTCAGGCATCGTGGCCGGGTCGAGCAGCTCGTTCTCCACCACGTCCACGCTCTTGAGGAACGCGGCTATGGAGGCGAATAGCCGACCCTGCTGGTCGAGCTGCCGAACGCCGAGCCGCGACGATTCCCGGGACAAGAAGGCGGTGAGCTGGTTGTCGTCCAGCACGTCGTAGGTCTCGTACCTGGGCACGCGCTGTTGCAGTAGACGGAAGCAGAACGCGTGAATGGTGCCCACGTATAGCCCCGATAACCGGTCCAGCGCAACCGCGCCGAGCCTATCCTCCACCCGATGGGCGATCCGGTTCTTCAGCTCGTCGGCGGCTCGCTCCGTGAATGTGAACGCCACGATCGACTCGGCGGGCAACCCCTCAGCGAGCAAGTCCGCCACTCGCTGCGATACGACCTCGGTCTTTCCGGAACCAGCGGAGGCAATGATCTGGACGTGACTGCCCCGATGGCAAACCGCATCGAGTGCCGATCCGGTCAGTTCCGGCGCTGGAGAGCGATGAGCGTCCTGTGGCATGCTCATTACTCTATGACTTAAGCGGCATGGAACACATGTCTGATCCCGATTCAACTTGCTTTGCCTATTGCATGAGGCCTGCCAGGTCAGATGCGTACCGTCGCTACAGCCACGCCTGGCCCCTGTCCGGGTAACGCGGGGCTATGGGTGTGACGTGGGAGAGGCATGACGTGAACGCGCTGAAGCTCAACCGCCTCACTGCCCCGGACCTGTCGCGCCCTTCTGCCGGACGGACGCGCGAGCCGCGTTCTCGGCAGCAGCCTCCACCGATGGAGGTCAGGCGGACGAGTGCAGTTAAAGGTGGAGGACACAGGGCTGCGCTGGCTTTACCGAATGTTCTTGAATTTGTCTCAACGTCCCACAACGTAGCCAAGTTTTTCTCATTTGCGAATGAAGGCCCGCCGATTTCGTTCTAATTCTCTCGCGCTGAGGATGGCCAGGCGGAAGCAAGATAGAGGATAAACCCGGGATATCTGTGGACCGGGCGCGGGCCACAGATGCACAATGGCGTAAGCCACTCACCGGAAAATGGCGCGCGGAGCACGACTGCTCGTGGCTTTCCTGTACATGCCAAGAGGAGCAAAGAGTAGAGGGAGCGGATGGCCGCCGGACGTCACCACGGAACGCCTGAGGTGCCGGGTGCGCGGCGGGCGCGGCAGGTGGTCCGGAGGCGGCGCCGGGTGGAGTTCTCCCTCAGCGAGGAAGAGTATGCGCGGGTGCGGGCGGCAGCGCGGGACGCTGGGCTGGCCAACGGTGCGTACGCGGCCCGCGCCACCCTCGCGGCCGTCCAGTCCGCTGCCGTTCCGGCCGAGGCGCCGTTCCGGGACGCGCTCGCCGAGCTGATCAGGGCTTCCGGGCTGGGCCGAGCAGATCCGCCACCTGGCCGCGGCCGACCCGGATGCTGCGGCCGAGGCCGCGTGGGCCGCCGCCGGCACGCTGCATGCCGCTGCGGCCGTGCTGGGCAGTCGCACGATCAGCCAAGCTGCCGACGCCTACGATCGCGCCGCCCGCCCACCCACGGCCGCATCCCCCAGCCCACCCGGGCCGGCAGCGGCCTGCGCCACGCCGCCCGGCTGCTGTCAGCGCTCGGCACCGTCACCCACGACGAGTCGCTGACCGCGATCACCCTGCTGATCCGGCTGGCCACGCTGGCCGAAGCGGTCGCCGACCTCCGCCATGTCCAGCGGCACGCCGCCCAGGCCGCTGCCGCACGGACAGCAGCCGAACGGCTGCGCGCCGCCACAAGCCACTACACAGCGCCACCACGCCGTGGACCCGCCCAAACCCGGCCACGGACCGCGGCCCAGCTCGTACAGCTCGGCTTCCCGCTGTCACCCGGGCTGGGCCGCCCTGAAATGCCCGGATCAGGACAACCAACGCCGAGCCAGACCAGGCACGGCCGTCACCGGGCCCCCGTCAACCCCGGCCACGCGGCCCGACGCGATAACAGCGCTCGACTAGACACCTCGTGAAGTCCCGCGCCAACAACGTCAACGGCGACGCCGCTGGAACCATCTGCTCAGCCTTGGCTGTTGAGCGGCACTCAGGCGCCCGCCTTTCTGAGTGAAGAGGAATTCGTGCGGGGTGCAGGTGGCGCGATACTCAGGTCGATTCCCCTTCCTTACCGGTGGTGTGTGTTCATGCCATCGCGCGGAAGTCCAAGCGCGCCAAGAATGCCTGCGAGCGTCCGGTGGGGATCCGCCTGGAGCTCGCGGTGCGTCACGGTTATCGTCCGGTCGGCGGGTGCGTTCTCGCGCACGGCGTCCACAAACAGGGACCGCGCATCCTCGGCGTCGAGCAAGTGCCCGCCGACGGCGAACTCGAAGCGATTGCGGCGTATCGAGTCCGCGGTCTCGTCGGCGTCGCGGACTATGTGGAGATATCTCACTGTGCTGCCCCACAATGCCTCGATCTGCTGGATGCGGAACGAGTTGAATGGTGTCTTAGCCAGCAGCGCTGCCCGGCGGAAGTAGCCCAGGTGCGCGCTGGCCGCCGCGTTCAAGATCTCCGTCCGCCCATGCTGGGAGAGGGTTATCTCATATCGGTGGTCGGCGATGTGCCGGTACACGGGCATCGCCCGTGCCCAGATGTCCTCCGCCTCGCCAGGCATCACCAGGCCGGGAATGACGCGCGTGCGCTTGTTGTCCACGCTGAACACGGCGCCGCTGGCGCGAGTGAACAGGAACCGCCCGGGGTGGTGGAGGTTGCGGACCGGCCAGGCCCAGCAGGACGCGGTCGTGAAGTAGCCGAACGGCCCCGCGTCGGCGAGCAGGTTGAACAGGTGGCTGGTGCCCGACCGGGGCGCGCCCACGATCACCACAGCCCGTGGAACTGCCGTCTGCGGTACCTGTTGCCAGGCATATGGGGCGCGAGCAGCCAGCTCACCGGTGACGTCAATGTTTTCGGCGGCTGCCACCTCGGCGTTGAAGCCCGATGGGAGGCCGTGCGCGCGGATGGCCGCCAGGGATTCGCGCACATGCGCGACCGTGGACGGCAGGGGCGGGTATCCGGCGAGCAGTCGTTCTTCGAGTGCTTCGGCGAGCACATAGTGGCGCGGATCGTCACTGAACCGGTACAGACGGGTTCGCAGCAGCGCGAGGTCGCGGCCGACTGGATCCGGTGCGTGGAGCTGGCGCAGGATGGCCCCGGGCATGGCTTCGGCTGGCACGTCACCCCTCGTCGCGAAGGTGGGTCAAGGTTGCGCGGCCGTGGGAGACCAGCGTGGAATCACCGGTCTGGGCCCCGCGTGCCAGGGCAGTGAGAGCGTCAATCGCGCCGCAGTTGAGCACGGCCTGCTGCTCGGCTGCGGTCAGCCGACGGCGGTAGCCGTCGAAGAACGCA
>Ga0209648_10002263_pt1 | contig 15907 bp, 14 predicted proteins | sample GraSoi2013_115cm_FD_185830 | JGI IMG/M metagenome (GOLD analysis project Ga0209648, IMG submission 185830) | Grasslands soil microbial communities from the Angelo Coastal Reserve, California, USA - Sample 9_17_2013_115cm (SPAdes) (version 2) | ecosystem: Environmental > Terrestrial > Soil >...
CCGCCACAAGCAAGTCTTGCGGGAAACCTTCCGTTGGAGGGTTCAGAGTAACCGTTTCGCCTTCGAGATGAAGGACGGCCATGTGGGCGGGTGCACTGGCAAGAATGATTCTATTGTCAGGCGCGGAGCCGACCGGATTGTCGCCGGGCTGTAGCCATTCAAGGCCAGCCAGGGAAAACCAGCCGTCTGGTTTGAGAAGGTCCGCCTTGTGTTCTTCGCGCCAGGTGGCAGTCTCTTTTTGCCAGGAAGTCTCTTGCGAGGTTGCAAGCGCGGGCAGCAACCCAAACAGAAATACGATGAAAGCCAGGCAAGCCGAACGGTCTCTGAAGCGCATGAGGAAGTATAACGTGGAAGAGAAAGAGCTGAAAATGAAGGGGAGAAAGATAGCGCTTGCCCGCCATTGCGGCAGATCATCTGGAAGCGAGGATCGCGGAATAACAGGCGGATCGGGGAGCAGAAGAAATATTCATTCTTGGCATCGTTATTTTCAATTGAGTACACGCTCGGGAGCGCAAACTGTGTAGCTTTGAAAAATCGATTTTCTAATGAATTCATGCCATTCTTTTGTTGTTCAAGATGTAACCGAAAAGCTCTTTTCCTCATCACATAGGGGCAGTCAAATTAAACGTTTCCTCCGCGGGAATGAAAGTTCATGATTCGCTTCCGCGAGACGAGGACAAAAGGAAAGAGAATCTCATGAGAAAGATGCAATTCACTGCAAGCCTGCTGACATCTTGTCTGTTGCTCGCAGCCAGCGCCATCGCCGGCAATGCCAACCACGGTACGTTGAAGGTCGAAGAGACCGTTACTGTAGGAGGCAAGCAGCTCCCGGCGGGCACGTATCAAGTCGAGTGGGCTGGAAGCGGATCAAATGTTGAACTCAGCATTTCCAACAGCAGGGAGACAGTAGCCAAAGTGCCGGCGCAGCTACTTCCGCTGAAGAAGGCCGAGCCCGGGAGCGGGTATTCCACCAACGCCGACCAGGCAGGTAATAAGACGCTGACGGCAATTTTCTTCGGCGGCAAGAAATATGAGCTGGCCATCGGCGAAGCGTCCGCGGCCACGGACACATCTTCAGATAAGACCCGAGGTAGCAACTAGACTCGGTGTTTTTCTGCGGAGTTCGTAGTTAGAAAGAGGAGGGGCCGCGATGCGGTCCCTTTTTTTCGTTATGACAGTAGGGCCAAAGGAACTCGAGCATAGCGACCTGGGACTAAGAGAGATTGCCGATTTTGAGCAACGTGATGTGATTTAACGAAACTAGCTCTCATCAGTGTATGATTTGTAGCGCTTGGCCCGGCGGAGGATTGGCCCTTTCTTGAAATTGACTGAGTTTATTTCCTCGAGTGATTGCAATTCCCGAAAGCAGTTCTGGTTTTAGGCATTGGAGGAAGCTTCATGATTGTGGGTGTGCCCCGAGAGAGTTTTCCCGGAGAGCGGCGCGTGGCCCTCGTGCCTGCCGCTATTCCGAACCTGACCAAGGCTGGCTTGGAGGTCGTGGTGGAGACCGGGGCCGGTATCGCGGCGGGCTATCCAGACGCGGACTACGGCGCCAAGGGCGCGAAGATTGTCTCCGAGCGCGCCGCGGTCTTTCGCTCCGCTGATATCGTGGTGCAGGTTCTCTGTTATGGTTCCAACGACAAGACCGGCAAAGCTGACGTCCCTCTTTTCCGCAGCGGCCAGGTGCTCATTGGGTTTTTGAGGCCGCTCGGCTCCATCGAAACCATTCGGGAAATTGCCGCTAAGGGCTTGACTTCGTTTTCCGTGGAATTGATGCCGCGAACGACGCGCGCTCAGAGCATGGACGTACTTTCCTCGATGGGCACAATTTGCGGCTACAAAGCAGTCGTGCTCGCGGCAGATACTTCACCGCGCATTTTTCCGATGCTCACCACGGCTGCGGGAACGATCACTCCCGCGCGAGTTTTTGTGATTGGCGCGGGCGTGGCCGGTTTGCAGGCCATTGCATCGGCGCGGAGACTTGGCGCGGTGGCTTCCGCCTACGACCTTCGCCCCGCCGCCAAAGAACAAGTGCAGAGCCTCGGCGGACGGTTCGTTGAGCTTCCTATCGAAGCTAAGGACGCCGAAGATGCCCGCGGCTACGCTCGCGCGCAGGACGAAACGTTTTACAAGCGCCAGCGTGAGCTCCTGGGAAAAGTCGTAGCAGAAAGCGACGTGGTGATCAGCGCGGCAGTTATTCCGGGAAAGAAGCCGCCCATTCTGGTAACCAAAGAAATGGTAACGAGCATGGCCCCCGGCTCTGTGATCGTCGATCTGGCCGGTGAGCGCGGAGGCAATTGCGAATTGACGCGTCCCGGAGAGATCGTCGTCGAACACGGAGTGACCATCATCGGATGGTTTAATCTCGCCAGCACTGTTCCGTATCACGCCAGCCAGATGTACGCGCGCAACGTGACCGCCTTCCTCCTCCACCTCGTCAAGGACGGCAAGCTGCAACTCAACATGGACGATGAAATCGTCCGCGAGACCACGCTGACGCACGGCGGCGAAGTGGTCAATCCCAGAGTACGGGAATTTTTTTCGCTGCCCCCGCTACCGGCCGAGTCGAAGGAGATGGCAAAATCATGAAGCTGGACCTGCTTACCAGCCTCTATGTTTTCATGCTGGCGGCATTTATCGGCTTTGAAGTCATCCGCCGTGTTTCTCCTCTTTTGCACACGCCGCTCATGGCTCTCACCAACGCTCTCGATGCCATCGCCGTCGTGGGCGCCATCCTTCTGGCCGGTGAGTACCACGCGCACGGGGCCATGCTCGCCAAGATCCTCGGAACCATCGCCATCGTCGCTGCTACCAGCAACATCGTTGGCGGTTTTCTCATCACCGACCGCATGCTGCGCATGTTTAAAGCCAGCGGGCCGAAGAAACCATGACCAGTCTGCCCGGCTTGGAAACCATCATCGAAATCACCTATCTGATTGCCACGGCGCTTTTTATTCTTGCGCTCAAATGGCTTAGTTCCCCTACCACCGCCAGGCGCGGCGTCTTCGCCGGCGAGTTGGGCATGCTCCTTGCGATTGCCGGCACGTTGCTTCATCACAGCATCGTCGAATACAAATGGATCGTCATCGCCCTCGTGCTCGGAACTATCATCGGCGTACCGCTTGGCGAGGTGGCAATGACTGCGGTGCCACAGCGGACCGCGTTGAGCCACGCCTTTGGCGCGCTCTGCGTGACTCTAGTCGGCACGGCCGAGTTTTATCTGCGCACGCCGGATGTGCCGCGCTTCATGATGGGTGTCCTTTCCCTGGAGGTCATTCTCGGGTCGCTCACATTCACCGGCAGCCTGATGGCCGCGGGAAAATTGCAAGAAGTGCTCCCACAGCGGCCCATCACTTTTAAAGGACAGAACCTCGTCAACCTCGGTCTTCTGGGCGTGGCCATCGTCGTCGCGGGCATGCTCGTAGCGCACCCGGAAAAGACGCAGCTCTTTCCGCTCATCGTCGGCATTCCACTTTTATTCGGCGTGATGATGATTATTCCTATCGGCGGCGCCGATATGCCAACGGTAATTTCTCTCCTCAATTCCTACGCCGGTCTTTCTGCCGCAGCCATGGGTTTCGTGCTGGATAGCAAGCTGCTGATTATCGCTGGCGCCTTGGACGGAGCTTCCGGTCTCATCCTCTCCATCAACATGTCCAAAGCCATGAATCGCTCGTTCTCGAATGTGCTCTTCGGCGCCTTTGGCCAGGAGCAGACCGCTGCCGCAGGCAAGCAGGAAGCGCGGCCTGTACGCAGCGCCACTCCTGAAGAAGCCGCCGCGATTCTCGCCGCCGCCAACAAGGTGGTTATAGTTCCGGGCTACGGAATGGCGGTAGCCCAAGCGCAACACAAGGTGCGCGAACTATACGATGCCCTCACCAAGCGTGGCGTGGACGTAAAGTTTGGAATCCATCCCGTCGCGGGCCGTATGCCCGGCCACATGAATGTCTTGCTCGCCGAAGCCGACATTCCTTACGACAAGCTGCTGGACATGGACGAAATCAACGGCGATTTTCCGCTGACCGATGTGGCCCTGGTCATTGGCGCAAACGACGTCACCAATCCCGCCGCGCGCACCGACGCCAACAGCCCTATCTTCGGCATGCCGATTCTCGATGTGGACAAGGCCCGCACCGTTATGGTCATCAAGCGCAGCATGGCCGCTGGTTTTGCCGGAATCGACAATCCTCTCTACTATCTCGACAAGACACTGATGCTCTTCGGTGACGCAAAATCCTTCGTAGGCTCCATCGTCCGCGAACTCGGCGGCGGCCACGAGTAATTCCACCTTCCCTGAAGCTGGCCGGCAGGAAATCTCATTTCATTTTGCGTCGTGAAAGATGATCCCCAGCGCGTAGCGGGTGCCACGAAGCACGCGGCTCACGCCGTGCCGCAGATTCACTCTGTAGTAGCCTCGCGAACCTTTCACCGGCCGGTAGCGCGTCGTGAAAATAATCGCCTGGCCCTGGTCCGCAAGGACCACTTGCGGTTTGGACTGCGCCCGCGGTTGCTGTTCGACGAGGATGAATTCTCCGCCTTCCCAGTCGCGGCCTTGCTGGCCAAGCAGGAATACCATTTGAAGCGGAAAGCTCACTTCGCCATAGAGATCCTGATGAAGACAGTTGTAGCCGCCCGCCTCGTAATGAAGGATCAGTGGTGTGGGCTTGGTCTGCCCCACTTGATGACAAATCTTCAGAAAAGCTGCATGATCGCGCGGATATCGCAGAGTTTTTTCACCCAGCGCTTCCGCCCAGCAGTTGGCAACTTCCGCAAGGTACGGGTAAACGCTCCGCGACCAATTCCGGCAGCGGGTTCGCGAAGTACTTGTAATCGCCGATGCCAAAGCGGTAGCGCTCCATAATGATGTGGCTGCGAAATCGGCTTGCATCGTTATATAGCGCGCTGAGTGATGCGCATTCTTCCTGCGAAAGAATCGGAGCCGTAATCGCATAGCCGCGCTCTGCAAGCGACTGTTCTGCGGCCGCCCAGTCCAGCCCGTCGATCCGTTGGACGACGGACTGTGTCGCGGCATTCTTTCTTGCTGCTTGACCCATGCGCCCTCCGCTCTTCGCAAAGCCTCCCACAAAAAGCAACAGTCTAAAGCGGGCCGCGTCCGCAAATCTATCCGATCCCGGCCATCAAATTTTTCGTTGATCGCCATCCAAAATGCAAGGGCGTTCGCCGATGCAACCCTATTGCAATTGCCGCTTAAATGCTCCTACGATTCGGTGCTATAGTGAGGCGCAGGCCGGATGAACTGTTCCGAACGTTCTTGCTGGGGGAATCAGGCCATCGGATCTTCCACGGGTAACACTCGCACGTTTCGGGAGGGCCGCATGAAGACCAACGAAATACTTTCCAACGGTTCGCGAAGAACGTTTCTTCAGTTGTCAGCTGCGGCGACTGCAGCGATGGCCTTCCGCATCGTCACCGAACCGGAGCTCGCGGCGCAAGATCGCAACGTTTTTCATCCTGGTGGAGTCGTCATCAACGCCAACGAGAATCCTCTCGGTCCTTGCGACGCCGCGCGAAAAGCCATCGTGGATATGGCCCCTCAGGGCGGCCGCTATTCCTATTGGCTGAAAGAAGAATTCGTGAAGACCTTCACGGAGATGGAGGGCCTGAAACCGGAATACGTGCGCGTCTTTCCCGGCTCGAGTGAACCGCTGCATTTCGCGGTCCTTTCGTTCACCTCTCCATCAAGGAGTTTCGTTACCGCCGATCCCAGCTACGAAGCCGGTATGCACGCGGCGAAAATCTCCGGAGCCCGCGTCGTCACGACTCCACTCACGAAAACTTATGCGCACGATATCAAGGCCATGCTCGCCGCCGCCCCCGACGCTGGCCTTTTCTACGTCTGTACTCCCAACAATCCCACGGGAACTATGACCCCGCACTCCGACATCGAGCAGCTCCTCGCCGCGAAGCCTAAAGGTTCCGTCGTGCTTTTGGATGAAGCCTACATTCATTTTTCCGACGGCGTGAGCGCCCTAGACCTGGTGAAGGCCGACCGTGACGTCATCGTGCTGCGAACCTTCTCGAAAATTTACGGAATGGCTGGGATTCGCTGCGGCATGGCTATCGGTCGTCCCGACTTGCTCGTGAAACTCGAGAACTTCGGCGGCTGGAGCGCCATGCCGATCACCGCCGTGGCCGCCGCAACCGCCAGCCTTAAGCACGAGCATCTCGTTTCCGAACGCAAACAGTTGAATGCCTCCATCCGCCAAAAAACATTCGAGTGGCTTGACCGTCAGGGCTATTCCTATGTTCCCTCCGAGTCCAACTGTTTCATGCTCGATACCAAGCGCCCCGCCAAAGAAGTCATCGAAGCCATGGCCGCGCGCAATGTCTATATCGGACGCATCTGGCCCGTTTGGCCAACCTACACCCGCATCACCATCGGCACGCAGCCGGAGATGGAAGCCTTCCAGGCCGCCTTCCAAGCCGTCATGAAGGGTTCAACCACCAGCTTCGCCACTTCGCCGTCGTTCAAAGCGCGCCGCTCCTACCCCGACGGCCAATCCTGGCCCCGGATTTCTGTTTAACCCCAATCGTTTCGTGCAAATGGGCGAATTTGAATTTGCTCCACTGATGCTGTGGTCAGCCTTCCCTTGTCTGTATGCACCAGGATTTACCGGACTCGCCCTAGCCGACCTGGCATCCCTCTCTTGGCGACATCTTGTAGACAAAAGACATCTTGGAGACAAAAGATTTACAAAGATTTTACAATCAGGAATAATCCCCGCACCTTTTGAGTTGTACACTCCGGAAGCCTTGCTTTTCTCTGATAAGTCCCCCATCAGAATTGGCCCGTCAAAGATCTCTAGAATGCAGAAAGAAGGAGGGACCGTGAAACCGCCGCTCATCCGCTTTGGACTCATAGCCGCCACAATTTTCATCGCTAGCGCGATTTTGTTATCGGTGACTGTCTCGCAGGTGCAAAGTTCCGAGAAATTCAATCATCCTGGCAACATCCTCATCACCGATCAATTCAACAATCGCGTCATCGAAATCGATCCGACTGGCAACATCGTGTGGCAATTCGGAGGAGGCCCCGCGAACGTTGGCCCCACCGCTATTGTCGGCACTAATGACGCCGAGCGCGTCGGTGGTCTCACTTTAATGTCTGGCACCGGCATCCCAGCGGGCGCCACCCCGGCCTGCCCGTCCACCTGCATCGACAACCGCGTCCTGCTCGTCAACCACCATGGCAAAATCGTCTGGCAGTATGGAACGTTCGGCGTTACGGGGTCCGGGTTCAACCAGCTCAATACGCCGGTACAGAACACCTATCTGCCTCAGTCGAACGGAGACGACCACATACTGATCACCGACCAGGGCAATGGGCGCATCATCGAGGTGCGCCGCTCAGATAAGGCGATCGTGTGGGAATACGATGGACTGAATAATCCCAACGCTGCCGAACTCCTCACCGGCGGCAACATCCTTATCTCCGACGAGAACAACAACCAAGCCCTCGAGGTCACGCATACCACTCCGAGTACCGTCGTCGCCACATTCACTACCGCGGGCGGCACGCCCTTCAGCGGCGTGGCCTTTGCCAGCCGCCTCCCCAACGGCCATACGCTCATCACGGACTCCAACAACAACCGCATTGTTGAAACCGATGTAGCCGGCGACGTGTTCTGGCAGTACTTCACCAACAATCGTCCGGGTAGCAATCCGTCCCCGCTACCGACACGTGCGGTACGCCTGGCAAATGGCGACACGCTGATCAGCGATCAGTTCAATCATCAAGTGATTAGGGTCAACATGTCAGGGGTCATCGTCGCCAGCTACGGCACGATCAACAATGCCGGCTTCAACCCTGTCACTGCCGTTGAGATGAATGGGCCCTATAGCGCCTACGTCATCGGCGACTATACCGGCATTACGCCGCCGTTCTAATCACAAACTACGTCCAGCCACTAAAGGCGTGGAAATAGGTTCATCACGTCTTAATCAAGCCGGAAGAAGCAGGAAGTAGCGAAGGGCGGGTTCAAGTCCGCCCTTTTTCTACGGACTGAGGAGCAAGCTCTACGCCGCTGGGCCTGTCGGTATGCCGGCAAAACAGCTGTGGCCGTTTTCATGGCTGTGGAACTGTTCTGCTTCCGTTGAACCCGCCAGAGCCGTCGTTGAAGAATTCCCGCTCGAAACCACCTGTGCGACTTCATCGAAATAGCCAGTGCCTACGAAGCGTTGGTGCGTGACCGCGCGGTAGCCAAGTTCCTGCGCTGCAAATTCCTCCTGTTGAAGTTTCGAGTACGCCGTCATTCCCGCCTGCGCATAACCACGCGCGAGGTGGAACATGGACATATTAAGCGCGTGGAAGCCGGCGAGCGTAACAAACTGGAATTTGTAGCCCATCTTGCCGAGTTCCTGTTGGAAGTTGGCGATGGTCACGTCATCCAGCTTCTTTTTCCAGTTGAAAGAAGGCGAACAGTTGTAGGCCAGGAGTTTCCCCGGGAATTTTGCGTGAATGGCCTCGGCGAATTTCCTCGCTTCGCCAAGATCGGGATGCGAAGTTTCGCACCAGATCATGTCCGCATACGACGCGTAAGCCAGGCCGCGCGCGATCGCGGCGTCAATGCCGCCGCGGAATTGGTAGAAGCCTTCGGGAGTGCGTTCGCCATGGATGAATTCGCGGTCGCGCGGATCCGCATCCGAAAGCAAGAGCCCCGCCGAATCCGCGTCCGTGCGCGCAATCAAGATTGTGGGCACGCCGCAGACGTCGGCGGCCAGCCGTGCAGCCACCAGCTTCTCGATGAATTCACGTATGGGCACAACAACTTTGCCGCCCAGATGCCCACATTTTTTCGCGGAAGAAAGTTGATCTTCAAAGTGCACGCCCGCCGCACCCGCTTCAATCATCGCTTTCATCAGCTCGTACGCGTTCAGTGAGCCGCCAAACCCAGCCTCGGCATCCGCGACAATCGGCGCAAACCAATGCGTCCCGGACTTCTTGCCTTCCGACGACTCGATCTGGTCGGCCCGGAGCAAAGCGCGATTGAGACGCTTCACCAGATTTGGTGCGCTATCGCACGGGTAGAGCGACTGGTCAGGATAAACATCGCCCGCGGTGTTGCCATCCGCGGCCACTTGCCACCCGCTCCCATAAATCGCTTTCAGTCCCGCCTGCACCATTTCAATCGCCTGATTGCCGGTGATCGCGCCGAGCGCCGGAACGTACGCATCTGTGTGCATCAAATTCCACAGCCGCTCCGCGCCCAGGCGCGCCAGCGTGTACTCAATCTGAATCGACCCGCGCAGCCGAACAACATCCGAGTATGAATACGGACGCTTGATGCCCGCCCAACGGGGATCATTGGACCAGAAATTGAGCGCGTGATGTTTGTTCCCGTTTCCGTTGGCCCCGTTCGTTCCGTTGGATGACATGCGATGTTCCTTACCTTTCTGTTTTCCTCGGTTGGCCGGATCTTTCCAAAGAGCGTTTGTCACGCCGGATTAAATTCCCCGCGCTGGATCATCTCTTCGCTGATACTGCGCGCCTGTCGAAGCGTCGCTGCCCCTTGGGCGTCATTTTCATTCGTGTTCTCGCGCACCAACCGGCCTAACTCTTCATCAAAAAGTTCATGAATTAGGTCCGGGGTATGTCGGATCGGCAAGCCTGTCTCACCGAGAATCTCAACCTTGTCCGAATGCTTCATCCGCTGCGCGATCATCAACCGGTAGATTCGATCGGTCGCGAGGTCTTCCATGTAGCCATCGAGCAGACTCGCGCCCTTGCCGTTCAGAACACCGTTGCGATATCGAATGACGGTGCGAACAGCGGCGCGTGTTCCAGCCAACGTCCGCTGCCCTACTCCTGCGGGAACGGGGCGTAAATCTGCGTGCGTGCCCGCGTTCGTAGGCCGCGCCTGAAGTTGATTCGGGGCAGGGAACTGGCTCACGGCAATTTCGTTTTGGTCCGGGTGTCCCGTCCACGCGCCGTCCATAAGCGAGTTGGCTTCGTTTTTCTTGTCTTCCGCAAGAACCTTCAGGGCTCGCGCGTTCAACTCCGCGTCTTCGCGGCTGGGGTAAAGCGCGGTCATCCCGCCGATCGCCAGCATCCCGTGTTTGTGGCAAATGTCCGGCAAAAGATTGCGCAAATTCTGGAAGAACGCCACGTTGTGCGGAATAGTGTTTCGGTCTGGCAAAACCCATTCCGGATTCTCCAGATTGAAATGGATCAAGCTCGCCATGTAGTCCCAGCGGCCAAGATTCAACCCCAAAATGTGCTCGCGCAAGTTCCACGCAAATTCTTCCATCTGGAACGCGAGCGGATGCGATTCCACCAGCGCCATACACTTGATGGCATTCGTGGGCAGGCCCTTCAGTCGCGCGATCATCTCGAAAAGATCGCGCCACCACAGAGCCTCATCGGCAGACTCAGACTTCGGGATGTAAATGCAAAGAGGATGTCTCAGAGCCCGGAAGTCCGCCTGATAAGCGACCATCGCCACATCGAAAAGCGAAGCCGGCAGCAATTCCCCAGGCAAAACGCCGGCTTGGTGAATATGCAATCCACGCGGCCGCGTGAAAATGACCGTGGCGCTCGGATTGATTCCAACAGTCTTGTTCCGCTTGCGATCGAAGTACGTGAGCTTGCCCCCGAGCGCTTCGAGAATGTTCTTGATGCCGCGAGCGTTGTGCTCCCAGGTGTTGGCCGTGGAGTCTTCTAGGTCGAGCATGACGCCGGGAGCGCCGGAATTCAGCATCTTCACAACGAGATCGGCGTCGTCCGCCGGTCCCGTCATCTGATTCCGCTGATCCGCGCACCACGTCGGAAGCTCGACGTGCCAGGAATTTGTCGTAGCCACCGATGGCGGCAGGTAATTGGGAACCTTTCCAGCGTGCGCTTCCGCCAACGCGTAATCCCGGCGTGCGATCAACGCGCGCTGCCGCATCGTGAGCGCTGCGTGCAGCGGCGCCAGAAATTCCAGAAAGCCCTCAGGCAGATCGCGGGCCGCGTCGAAATCAGCCGGCGCGGAATTGATCTTCACGATGCGGTTTGAAAAGGGCAGGGGAGCCAGCGTCGGAGTTGCCATAGTCGAGGTCAGTCCTTTCCACTGCGAATTCCATCAAAAGCTGGCCCCCCATTAGAAAGGCAATTCAAAGGCCAACCAGTTGTACAGAGCGATTTGTAAGCCTCATTTACTCAAGGAGATAAGGAAGCCCTCTGGATACCGCTCCCGATGTTGTGGCCCAAAGCGGACACCCTGCCAAGAAATTTGCACACCATCGGCGAGTTCTTTCCCTCCCGCAGTCGCATGTTCAGCATATGGAACACCTGTTCACGCTCTCCTACGTTGATACCCAGGCCCGCCTGCCAACGCAATAGCCTGTTCAATATTCTGAACAAGTATTCTATGCTGTGAATATAACCGAAACTTATGGGAGTTCGTCCATGTCCGTTTCACAAGCAAGTCCGGCTGTTGCTGTCGAGCGCGCGCTGAATATTCTGGAAGCTGCCGCGCAACGCCGCGATGGCCTCACCAACGCCGAAATCAGCCGCAAGCTTGGCATTCCTAAAAGCTCTGCGAGCTACATTCTCAGGACTCTGGAAAAACGTAGCTACTTGCGGCGCGAAGCCGAAACCGGACGGTACCGCCTGGGCTTGAAGATTTTAAGTCTCGGCGGTGACGCTCAGGCCAACCTGGACATCGCCGACGTGGCCTTGCCATTCATGCGCTCGCTTGTCGAGCGCATTCACCTCACAGTTCACCTCGCGGTTTTGGACCAGGGCGAAGCGGTTTACATCGAGAAAGTGGAAGCGCCCGGTTTTTTCAAGGTGAATACTTGGGTGGGGCGTCGTATGTTTTTGCATTCCACCAGCGTCGGAAAATGCCTGTTGGCTTGGCTACCAAGGCAGGAAGTAGAAACAATCGCCAAGCAGCAAGGTCTGAAAAAGCGCACGCCGGAAACCATCACCAGCATGGCCAAGTTGCTCGCCGATCTCGAGTACGTAAGGCAGTCCGGATACGCCGTGGATGACGAAGAAAACAGCTTGGGTGCGCGCTGCCTCGGCGTACCTATCTTCGATGCCATCGGAAATGTAGCTGCGGCGCTCGGCGCCAGTGGCACGCTCACGCAAACAGACCAATCCAACACGCCGAGGATCATCGAGTCGTTAAAGGAAACAGCGCGGCGCATCTCACGCCAATTGCAGAAGCGCCGAGCAACTGGGGCTGCCTAGGCGCAGCCCCATGCTTCTTATGAAAGTTTATCTCCATTAACCCCTCACGACGCGGAGATTATTCGTCACCGAAAATACGTTGGGAACCCCGTTCGCACGAAGGTTCGCAATGTTTTTGTCGGTTTGGTTATCCACCACGCCTTCCAGGGTCACGTTGCCGTTTTTCACGATGATGTGGATAGGCGGCACCGCCTGATTCGCGTATCGCGAGAGTGTGCTCTCCCCATAGATGGAGCGATACAGCGCACGGCGGAGTTGGCTATCCATCGCCGAAAGCGGAAGCACCTCAATCTTGTTCACCACCCCGGTGATTCCCTCAACGCTCTTCACCGCGGCCTCGGCGTCAGACTTCAAAGTGGGCCGAGTGACCTGGCCGTACAGAGTTACCCTGTCGCCCTCCACCTTAAACGCGAGGTTGTCGAATACTGAGTACCACGGCACCATGACCAATTGATGCCGCACTTCCTTATAAAGTCTTTCTTGAGACTTTGGTTCGCTGCTCTGCTTTCGTGCCTTCTGCTCCCCAGCCCCGGCGGCATTCGGCAACGTCGCAACGGGTGCAGCGAGCAGCGCCAGCATAAACAGCGCTCGTAGTTCCTTTCTCATATTCCCCTCCCGGACCTTGGTCCGATTTCTCTCATTTAGATTCAACTTTCTCTCAGTTAGATTCACGATGCATGGCAGTTGGCTGCCTGCTTGCTCGCTCGGGCCAGGTGGTAGCATGTTTTTATCAGGGCTCTAGGTGGAACTCCCTGAATAAGAGAAACTTTTTTGTAGCCACGGTGTTTAATACAAATTCTGGCAGAAGGATAGCTTAGTGCTGGTCATTGCGCATCGGGGGGCATCGGGAAACGCGCCGGAGAATACCCTGGCGGCGTTCAGGAAAGCGGTTGCCCTTGGGGCTACTTTCATCGAGACCGATTTGCAGCTTTCGCGCGATGCCCATTTTGTAGCCATCCATGACGAGACGGTGAATCGCACCACCAACGGCCAGGGCGCCGTACACGGCATGACGCTCACGGAACTGCGCCGGCTGGATGCCGGGTCCTGGTTCGGAAGCGAGTTCGCTGGGGAACGCATTCCTACCCTCGAAGAGATTCTGGAATTCTCCAAAAAAAATGATGTGGTCTTCTACCTGGAAATCAAACCGGGCGGTTCCTGGGGCGGAGAGCACGCGCTCATTGGCGCGCTGCGCGAATCCGGAGAGATTCCGCGGGTAGTGGTAATTTCGTTTGACGCCGCCATCGTGCTGAGCCTCCGGAAAATCGAGCCGACGTTGATGACCGGCCTCCTCTATGACGGCGAGATCGAAAATCCGCTCGACAAGGCCGTCGCCATCGGTGCGCGCCAGTTGCTTGTGCGGGGGGATCTCGTGACGCCCGCCTTGCTTGCCCAGGCGCGGAAGAAAGATCTGCAAGTGGTGTGCTGGACGGTCAATCATCCCGCACACATGCGCATGCTCGCTGCCGCGGGCGTGGACGGAATCATGAGCGATTATCCGGACCGCCTGGCCGCGGCTGTGAAAAGAGAAACCGAAGTCCTCTCTTAAGGGCCGGAGTCCTGGAAGATTCGCAGATCTCACTCCCCAACTGAATCTCCGCGTGAGGAGCCCAGGAGGCAGATTTTCTCCCGTTAGTTCTTCGAGGTGTTCTTCGCCGTTGTCAGGACGGCCTGCTGATCATCATTCGTCCGGACATTTTCATAGAACCGGCGCAAAGCCGGGTAACTCTCTACAGGCACATAGTAGGCTTCGAATTTGAATTGCCGCTTCACCCGCAATGAATTGGCTTCCTTTCCAAGAATCAATTCGTAGTGCGCACTGCCAGCTTCAATTTTTTGATTTGAAGGAAGAGATTCAACTTCGATCCCTGCGGGCAAATCAAAAGTCACTTCATCGTAGACCTCGGCGGGATAGTCGAAGTAGATGGGGTGAATGCGCCTAGAGGAAGCAAAAGGATTCTCTCCTTTGGTGTGAAAGACGGCGAGCGGAAGCACCAGGCGCTGTCCTGCTCTGTTTGCATAGCTAGGCACTTGCAGGTGGAACTTGGCTTTCAGTGGCGCTTCCGAAGTAGTCCAGCCATCGGTGGAGAGCAATTTCACGACGGCTCCTTGCGGGAGTGACTTCTGCACCGTTTCCTCTAGGTCTTTCCGTCGCTGCGCTTCGTCCTCATCGATGGCTCTGAGACGGCGAGTGAGGGCCTCCTGGCCTTCGTATGTGATGCTGACGTTGCCCTCCAGATTTCCCTCAGCGTCCAGATTTAATTCCGCGCCTCTCCGAATCACAGCATCCTTGCTTTCGGGCTTGGGAGTGCTCCCGATTTGGCCTTTGAAGCTGTCAACGAGTATCCCAGCGGCTTGTGTTTCCTCCCAGGGGAGCAACCCGTATGGACAATAAAGAGTTGCCGGATCAAAGAATTGAGAACCGGAACCGACGACTACTTCGACTACCAAAGAATTCAGCTGGTTGGGATCGAGGCGCTCCGGTGTAAAGAAGTTGCGATTCCGAGCAGTCACCCGCACGGGATAAGCTTGAAAACCTGCAGCGCGCGCCAAAGCGACAAAGACGAGATTGATTTCATTGCCAAATGCGTATCCGCGGTCGAGCACCTCTTCAACATTCTTGTTCTCCCTGAGGCTCTCCTGTTTCCGTTCTTTTTTCGATTTCTCCGGTTCGTAAGTGAGCGCGCGGATCCGCTGAACGCGGGTGTAGATCTTCCTCAGCTTCGTTTCCTCCGAATCACCAGGGCTAAGAAGGCCATCAACTTCCTTCTTGACCCCTTTGCGCTTTCCGACAAAAGCGTCGTAGTATTCCGCTTCGCGCCTGGCAAGGCTCATCCAGTAGTATCTGGTATCTCCGCTGAACATACCGAGGATGTAGAACACGTCGGCGCGAATCTTGAGCGATTCTTCCGGCGGCGAGTATTCCTCTTTTTGAAACGGCGGGATGTTACGGACCTCCAATTCGACGGTGCCATCCGCCAAGGTTCGCTGTACCGCATCCTTTGGAAGCTCGTGGGTGAACGTGACGGTCCGTGTTCCCTTCAGCGGATGGAGCACGAAATGCCCTTGGCGTACCGAGAGTGCTTGCTGGATTTCCCATTCGGCCGCGGGGTAGGCGAACGCCTGAGTAATTAGGTAAGCTCCGGAATTCCGGAAAACGTCTGGAATGTCAGAGCGCCAATGAAGGCGATAGGAGTACTCAATGATGCTTCCCACTTCTACACTGGGAAGAGTAAAAGTCTTGGCGCTTATTCGGTACTTCTTCATTTTGACGACTTCCTTGTCGTAGACAGCGCCGTTGAACTCTTCGGACTTGCCCTCGGGCGATGTGACGCGCGCTCGAATCTCTTCCACCTGCGCCCGCGTTTCAAAATAGGGAATCTCTACATTCGCGTATTTCTTGCCCTCTTCTCGGAATACCTTGATCCGTTTGTAAGCGGTCTCTGTGGACTTCACGCTGTCGGTCTGCACTTCGTAATAAAGAATCAAGGCTGGTTCCCCGGGATTCAGGAGATTGTCTTTCAGAGCGAGGTCCTGGGGAGTGACGTTTGGCCAGCTTTGAGGAGCCTGGGCTTTGGCCGAAAGCACACCGATGCAGAGAGTGATCGCGAGCACGAATGCGGCTCTAAGAATGCGGAACTCAGTCATCGGCGGCATCTTTCCTGAGTGCGGCAGGCGGCGGAACATGCGCGAAGTGTAGTAAGGGCCGCA
>Ga0209648_10002265_pt1 | contig 15894 bp, 16 predicted proteins | sample GraSoi2013_115cm_FD_185830 | JGI IMG/M metagenome (GOLD analysis project Ga0209648, IMG submission 185830) | Grasslands soil microbial communities from the Angelo Coastal Reserve, California, USA - Sample 9_17_2013_115cm (SPAdes) (version 2) | ecosystem: Environmental > Terrestrial > Soil >...
GGTTTGCAAAACCCGGCTTGAAAGTGTCCCAGGGGTGCGAATCCCTCCCTCTCCGCCACAGTCGCCACAATAGAAATGCGGCGATTTCTGCCATGCCACTACTTTGCCCGATCTATTATTTTATTTAATTGTACGTCTCGGTTATTTACGATGGCTCCTCAAAATTGAAAGATCGCGCACTCCGGAGATCTCGGTTAAGCGCCGGAGACCGGCTGGGGGGATGGAACTCGTTGGTTGCCCCCCAACTTCGCAGGGACTGCATTTCTGCGGCGGATCCTGGAGCACCGAGGTAATGTTTATGCCGTCGCAGTCACGGCATGTTCAACGGGTAAGGTGAACTGAAAGGTTGCTCCCCGATCAGAGTTTCCGGTGGCCCATAAGCGGCCGACGAAATGCGGCGCGTGCAACGAATTGCCTACCGAGTCCGGCAGCTTCAACAGCTTTATCGTGGTTTCGCAACCGATAGCAAGGCGCGCTGGCAGACCGATACGTTGTGGCAGCCTTCGCGGATCGCGATTGAGAAATTGCTCATTTGTTACGACTGGGCTGAATCTTTCGTTGCGCTGAACCTCGTGCTCAAGCCCCTGATAGACGAGGTATTTATGAACCACCTTAGCGATGTCGCGCTGCGTGAGGGTGACTATTTGCTCGGTCAAGTCTTTTATTCGCTCAACGAAGACTGTCGGTGGCATCGGGAATGGAGCCAGGCCCTGACCCGGATGGTAATCGAGGACAATTCGCATAACAGCGGTACCATTCAAGGCTGGATCGAGAAGTGGCATCCCGTTGCAGCGCGCGCCTTGCAAGCATTTGCCCCGTTGTTTGAGGGAAAGTTGGAAGATGCTCAGATGCCGCCGCTCGAGGGTGTGACTCAGAAATTGGACAAATTTTATCGGGGCTACTTGTCCGGCATGGGCTTAAGGCCGTCTGTGCCCAAGGCAGATGCGGAAACACTGAGTAGTTAGTTCGTCCAACTTTTTCCTATGTCGCTGATCATGGTTTTGCACGGTATTCGGCAGTGTTTTTCCTCAGTTGTTCCCAAGTTGTGGGATGAACCCCTAGGCTGGCACAGTTTTTTCGGACACGGCTTCCGCAATGATTTACCGGTCCCGCCGAATGATTCAATGCCTCGGCGACCGACCAGGCGACCGACACCGTGCGGAGAGGGTGTTCTTCCAGGGAAGGGAAGTTACTCAGTATGTCAGACGGCAATCGAGGGAGAATAGACTTGGGTTCTTCGATTCTTGCTAACCCTCGCGGGAAAAAACATCCAATTTCCAACAGACTGACACTGTCCAAGGGATTGAACAGACAACTCCCGCCAGCTGAGGGTTAAGTCCTCGCTGCTTAACTCGGTATCCTCCTTGCTGCCAACATCTTGCATGAATGCTTGGTTCCCCTTGAGAAACGGTGCAACACGTGCTTTCGACTAATGTGGAAGTTGAAATCGAAATGGAGGCTCAGACTAAAGGCGATTCGTCATGAAACCAATCACGCAGGAAAACGATAGGCTTGGATTTGTCGGGGTCGGCTATATGGGCCGACCGATCGCGCGGAGGTTGCTTGAATCCGGCTTTAAGCTGACAGCCTACGACCGGAACTACAGTAAGTCAGGGGGACTAATTCAATATGGCGGCAACGTCGCGCAGAGCCTTTCAGAACTTTCCTCCAGTTGCAGCGTCGTGTTGTCGTGCCTACCGAACGACGAAGCTGTCCTGGACATTTATAGAGGACCTGACGGCGTTTTCGCCAATGCGCATCGCGGCTCGCGGGTCATCGACCTGAGCACGGTATATCCAGAGACCTCGCAGGAACTCTCAAGACTAGGTTCAGAGCATGGAGTTGAAGTTCTAGACGTGACTATATCGGGGAGCACTCCTGTCGCCGAAAACGGCTTGCTGACCCTGTTCGGGGGCGGAAACAAGGAATGCTTCGACGCTGCCGAGTCGATCTTTCGCGTTATCGCCAAGAAGTATTTTTATCTCGGACCGAGCGGCTCCGGAGCGACGATGAAGCTTGTGGTGAACACATTACTGGGAATCGGAATGCAGGCGATTGCCGAAGGCGTCGCACTCGGCGAGAAGGCTGGTCTTGAACGCAAGCGCTTGCTGGAAGTGTTGTCGCAGACTGCAGTGGTCGCGCCAGCCCATGTGGGCAAACTGGAGAGAGCGATGAAGAGCGACTACAGCCCGCAATTTCCGATTCGGCTAATGAACAAGGATTTCGGGTTGATTCTCAATCTCGCGGCTGCCGTTGGAGCGCGAATGCCCGCGGCGGATGCTGCTTTTGAGATCAATGCGAGGCAATTGGACGAAGGAGCGGAGCAGGATTTTTCAGCAGTGATTCTGCAAATGGAAAAGCGCGCGCACCTGGGTTCTAACGGCAACGGACGGACGTGATCCGGCGCCAATTCAGCCAAGATTTGATGGGGTTGAGTGAAGTTCATTCCCAGTGCATACGTTCTAAGCGAGAGCAGGAAAATGATTCAACTTAAGGTGAACGGAGTTGACCAGTCCTTCGGCGGTGAACCTGAAATGCCGCTGCTCTGGTATCTGCGCGACGTCTTAGGGTTGACCGGATCGAAGTTTGGATGCGGCGTTGGGCTTTGCGGGGCATGCACGGTCCACGTGAATCGGCAAGCGACACGATCCTGCGTAACAACTATGCGCGACGCGGCCGGAAAAGAAGTCACTACAATCGAAGGCCTCGACAAGAATGGATTGCATCCCGTTCAGAAGGCCTGGATGCAGATCAACGTCCCGCAATGCGGCTATTGCCAGGTGGGACAAATCATGCAGGCGGTGGCGCTGTTGAACAGCAAAAAGAAACCTGCCGATTACGAAATCGATGAGGCGATGGCTGGGAACATCTGCCGATGCGGAACGTATCAGCGGATTCGCATAGCAATTAAAGCAGCGGCGGGGGAAATGACATGAGCCAGATTGAGAATGTCAGCCGGCGCCGATTTCTGACAGGGGGCGTCATCGCGGCGGGCGCGCTTGTGCTGGGTGTGCGTTATTACCACAAGTTGTCGCCGGGCGACAAACTTCCGCACGATACCAAAGCGGACCACGCCACCTTACATCCGAGCGTGTACCTCGGAATTGACCCGGACGGTGCTGTTTGGATCGTGGCCAGTCGCTCGGAGATGGGCACGACAAGCCGCACCACACTGCCGCTCATTGTCGCCGATGAGCTGGACGCGGATTGGAAGCGCGTGAAGATCGAGCAGGCGCTTGGAGACAGCCGATACGGCGACCAAAATACGGACGGATCCCACTCAATACGCTCGTTCTACGACGCTATGCGTGTGGCGGGAGCAACTGCGCGATTTATGCTGATTCAAGCGGCGGCTCAGCAGTGGGGAGTTTCGGCAGCGGAGTGCGAAACCGACTTGCACGTTGTTGTTCACCGCTCGACGAACCGCAGAGCGGGTTACGGCGAACTCGCGAAGGCTGCGGCGAAATTGCCGGTACCCAAAAGAGAAGAGCTGAAGCTCAAGCCAAAGAGTGCCTGGCGGTATGTAGGCAAAGGGCAAGTGAGCTACGACCTCGAAGCTCTTGTGACCGGGAAAGCCATATATGGCATGGATGCTCGTGTGGACGGCATGGTGTACGCGTCAGTTGAGCATCCGCCCGTTCTCGGCGGCAAAGTGAAATCGTTTGACGACAAGGAACCATTGAAGGTCGCAGGTGTAAGTCAGATTATTCCGATTGATCCATTCCAGCAAGCACCGGGGTTTCAACCGCTCGGCGGCATCGCGGTGATTGCGGATAACACGTGGGCGGCGTTTCAAGGCCGAAAGAAGCTGAATATTTCCTGGGACAACGGAGCAAACGAAAGCTATAACTCGGATTCCTACAAGAATGAATTGCGAGCGACTTCGCACGGTCCTTGCAAGGTGGTGCGCAATATTGGCGACGCGGACGCAGTGTTCGCCAAAGGTGAAAAGATCCAGGAAGCGGACTACTACGTACCGCTTCTAGCGCACGCCGCGATGGAGCCATTGGTTGCTCTCGCGGAATTCAAGGACGGCAAAGCGACAATATGGGCACCGACGCAGAATCCTCAAGCTGTGCAAGACATCGTCTCGAAAGAGCTGGGGATCGCGAAGGAAGACGTAATTTGCCATGTGACGCTTCTCGGTGGGGGATTTGGGCGCAAGTCGAAGCCCGACTACGCTGCTGAGGCTGCGGTTTTGTCCAAAAAAATGGGGCGGCCAGTGAAGGTGGTCTGGACTCGAGAGGACGACATCAAGTTCGACTATTACAACGCCGTCGCTTCCATGTATATGAAGGCGGCTCTGGGTGCGAACGGGAAGCCGACGGCGTGGCTGCAGCGCTCGGTCTTCCCTCCAATTCCTTCGATTTTTGACGTGAATGCGGTTTATGGCGATCCTAGCCATCTGCAGCAAGGCTGGACGGACATTCCTTACGACCTGCCAAATCTTCGCATCGAGAATGGCCCCGCGAAAGCGCACGTCCGCATTGGCTGGTTACGCTCGGTGGCCAACATCTATCACGCCTTTGCGATTCAGTGTTTCACGGATGAACTTGCTCATGCCGTCGGTCGTGATCCGCTCGATTATTTACTCGACCTGATCGGAAATCCGCGCACTATTGATTTCAAGGGCGTGGAGTACCCGAATTATGGTGCCGCGTTGGACGCCTATCCTTGGGAGACCGGCCGTTTGCGCAATGTTACGGAGGTGGTCGCGGAAAAATCCGGGTGGGGAAAGCGTAAGCATGGAAAGGGAACCGGCGTCGGAATTGCGGCGCACAGGAGCTTCTTGACGTATGTAGCCACGGTGGTTGAGGTCGAGGTCAATGATCAGGGTGAGGTGCGAATTCCGCGAGTGGATGTGGCTCTGGACGCGGGCTTGGTCGTAAATCCGGAAGCGACTCGGGCCCAGTTCGAAGGCGCAGCAGTGTTTGGCACCAGCGTGGCGCGAAGCGGCGAGATTACGGCAACAAAAGGTGTCATCGACCAATCGAATTTTCAGGACTATTCCGTAGCTCGAATTAATGAGGTTCCTAATCAAACGAACGTTTACATCGTTGAGAGTGACGCTCCGCCGGCGGGCGTTGGTGAGCCGGGCGTGCCGCCGTTTATTGCGGCGTTCTGCAATGCCATTTTTGCTGCAACAGGGAAGAGAGTAAGGGATTTGCCGATCTCAAAGCTCGGCTTAAGTTAACGGTTCTTGCCGCACCGTGGAGAAGCTTTTGCAGCTTCGATGAAAAATTGCAAGTAAAGGAAAAGCCATGACGCAAGATAAGACTCAAAACCATGTAACGTTTGCCTCTGCAATTCTGTTGGTGTTTTTTGTTGGCCTCACGTTTTTTGTTGTTTCGATTGTGCGGGCTGACCGCGGTCCAGACAGCGCGGCGAGCAGTGCGACGTTTCGCACGAAATGCGCGATGTGCCACGGTCCAGACGGAAGCGGCTCCGCAGTCGGAAAGAGCATGAATGTTCCGGACCTTCGCTCACCGGCAGTCCAGAATCTGCCCGATGCGCAACTCGCTCAAATCATTTCCGATGGCAAGGGGGGAATGCCTCCCTTCAAGAGTTCGCTGAGCGCGGATCAGGTTCACTCGCTCGTAGCGTACATTCACTCGCTGCGCGGAAAAAAATAGTCTGGATTCCGTAGACTGCATTGCTGCACGAGCAATCGGGCTGGTGCTTTCAGAGACGAGCCCCCTAAGTAGGACGTACCTCATGGATGACGACAGAAATCAACAGGGCGAAAAGGATTCACTTCATCCTCATCTCCCGCCAGCTTCACGAATTCACGAAGCCGTGGACTCCGGGATTTCACGGCGTGGGTTCCTCGGGTTCGCGGCAGCGTCCATTCTTATGGCGCACGCTGAGCAACGGTCCCCGCGGTCGGAATCAAGGAATGGCATTCCTTATCGAACGCTGGGTCGCAGTGGAGAGAAAGTTTCGCTCATTGGGCTCGGCGGTTATCATCTTGGCAAGCAGATGGATCCGCAGGACAGCATTCGCATCATCCGCACGGGACTAGATGAGGGAGTCAATTTTCTCGACAACTGCTGGGACTACAACGGCGGCGAGAGTGAAATCCGCATGGGCAACGCTTTGCGCGACGGTTATCGCCAAAAAGCGTTTCTAATGTCGAAGATCGACGGACGCACCAAAACCGCCGCTGCTAGTCAAATCAACGAGTCTTTGCGCCGCCTTCAGACTGACCGGATCGATCTTCTCCAATTCCATGAAGTGATTCGCGACATCGATCCGGATCGCATTTTTGCCCAAGGCGGAGGGATGGAGGCCGTCCTGGAGGCGCGAAAGGCGGGCAAAGTCCGTTTCATCGGCTTCACAGGTCACAAGAGCCCGGACACTCATTTGAAAATGCTAGACACCGCTGCAAAGCACGGCTTCACGTTCGATACCGTTCAAATGCCTCTGAACGTAATGGACGCGCACTTCAACAGTTTCGAAAAGAAAGTTTTGCCCGTCCTGCTCAAGAACGCTATCGGCGTTCTTGGCATGAAGCCCATGGGTGACCACTTTATTCTCGAGAGTAAGACAGCCACTCCTGTGGAGTGCCTTCACTACTCCATGAGTCTTCCAACCAGTGTGGTCATCACTGGCTGCGATTCGCTTGCGATTCTTCAGCAAGCTCTCCAAGCTGCTCGAAGTTTTCAGCCGATGGATTCTTCGCAAGTTGCCGCGCTTCTCGCAAAAACCGCGAAGGCTGCGGAAGCCGGCCAGTTTGAGCTTTATAAAACGAGTCATCAGTTCGATGGCACCTACGCCAACCCACAGTGGCTTGGCTAGAAGCACCGCGATTTTCAAATAGGCAAGGAGATACCGACAGGCAGCGTGGGACAGGGTCAAAGGGGAAATTTTGGAGGCTAATTATGAACAAGAAAGAGCTTTCTGCAAATGCGGCTGGAGATATTTTGCTAAGCGAGGAAATTTCCGTGCATCGTCTTGGCTTCGGCGCAATGCGCCTTACCGGCGAAGGCATCTGGGGGCCGCCAAAAGATCGCAGATCGGCGCTAGCGGTTCTTCGCCGGGCCGTCGAGCTCGGTATCAATTTCATCGATACCGCGGATTCCTACGGGCCGTACATAAGCGAAGAACTGATTGCCGAAGCGTTGTTTCCCTACCCGGCTGGCCTAGTAATTGCAACCAAGGGAGGCTGGAACCGTCCCGGCCCGAATCAGTGGACCCACGATGCAACTCCCTCGCACCTTCGCAAGGCGGTCGAGGGAAGCCTCAAGAGATTGCGCCTGGACCGTATCGACGTATATCAACTGCATATTCCGGACCCTGTCGTCTCGTTTGAAGTCTCGGTGGAAACCCTGTCTCAACTGCGAAACGAAGGCAAGATTCGCCTGATCGCGTTGTCCAACGTCACGCAAGAGCACGTCGAGCGAGCGCGCAGAATTGTCCCGATCGTCTCGGTGCAGAACCGCTATAGCTTTGCGGACCGCGAATGGGATTACTTGGTGGATTATTGTGAGAGCAATGGAATTGCCTTTATTCCCTGGTTCCCACTGGGGGCAGGCAAAGTCGCCGGCGACGTGCTGAACCGGATCGCGCAAGCACATCAAGCGAGTCCCACGCAGGTAGCGCTGGCTTGGCTCCTGCGGCGATCTCCCATGATATTGCCCATCCCAGGGACTTCCTCGATCGAACATCTCGAGCAGAACGTCGCGGCGGCTTCCCTGCGTTTAGCTGAAGAAGATTACGAAAAGCTTTCTCGTGTTCCTGCGCTTGTAGCATCGCGGTGAAAGTGAAAGAATCCTCCTATGATGGCTCTCGCCCTTCAGGTCGTCAGCTCTCACCACCTGGGTGCCCTCGACATAGAAAAGGCTCTCTCTGTTCAAGAGCTTCTTGTCAAACGCCTCCTGCCACACGCCGCCAGCGAAGCCGAGACGCTTAAGCGGTCGAATTGCCCGCGCCTTTTTCTGCTGGACGGTTGTTCGTTGAATTTGCCTTTGGGGCCGTTGAGCGGCCGATTGCGTGCCAATTCGCCGGGTAGCAAATTTCTGGCCCTTTTGCCCCCCGATAAAAGCACCGAGAGCGAAATGATGCTTTTGTTTTATTGGGGAATCGACGGTTTTGTGACCTTGCACAAGAAGTGGAAAACGGAACTTAGAAAAGCGGCCCTTGCCATACTCCGAGGCGGGCTTTGGGTGCCTTCGCAAGTACTGCTGGCATTTGTGAAGCAGATGAAGACATTGCTTGATACGCAGCTTTCCGCGGGGCAATCACTGACAGCGCGGGAGAGTCAAGTGCTCCAACTGCTTTTCAGGCACCTCACAAACAAGGAGATTGCGTACCAGTTGAACATATGCGACCGCACGGCACAATTCCACGTCTCGAACATCCTCAGGAAACTCGGAATCGAAACCCGCAGCAACCTTCTTGCCAGTTCTTTGGTGAATTAATTATGCGAGATTTACCGGGGAATAAGTTTGACGTAAGGACTCGCCACCTCTTTACGAAACACGCTTCGTAATAATTCCTAATCCAGCCTAGTCGCCGCTTTATTCAAAGTACGAGAGGGACTCTGCAGCAGCGCCTGGGCAACCAACGCCGGCAGAATCCTACTTTTGCTCACATTTGCAACGAAAAATTGGTTTCGGATGAGAATGGGCCTCCTCTTCCTGTGAACGACCCGCGTATTGTGCACATTGTCTTTTCTGTTCGTTTTCTGTTTGCTGTCCTCGGACCGGCCAAGCAAGCGACAGGAAAACTGCGCGAATTAATTGAATCTGAGACATGGTAATTGTCAGAAAACAGGATGATCATGCGGCTGTGGATAGGAATTTGCCGGGCGAGGTCAACTGGCAATTTTCAAATGAATTTACTTACGCGCCTGGATTATTTCAGTGTTCCAGTTGCACGCAGAAAGATAGGAAACGCTGCAAAGTGGTTGTGATCTCTGTGGGGGTTGGTTGCGGGCGAGTCCCTCCCGCTACCCCAATCCAGTGCGACAGAGATCGGGATCTGCACAGGCAATTACCCTGGTTGCCTGCCAGGTCGGTGTGAGATTTTCTGCGGACCGCGAGATTGTCCATAGGCCATTCGAATCCGTCGGTCCCTCATGATACGGGAGTACGTCCTCCTCTACAGTCCAAACAAAAACGCTGACTATCCATCCATCGTATCCCTTGCGAACGATAGATCACGAAAGGACAGGCTCATGAAGCGAAGAAAACTAATAGCGTTATCGGCGGTTTTCGTCACGGCCATCGCCACTTTACTCATCTCCTCTCAAAGCGTGCTCGTATCGGCACAAAACGCAAGCGCAGGAGCGCAGAAAGGTGATCGCGAGGAGCCGCCACCACCGTTTTACAATCCATACCCGCCCGGTATTTTGCCGGCCGATTTGAATTCAGAGATAGCACGGGTCCTGCGTGAAGTTGACAATATCGAATTCGAAGCGCTGGCGCAGTTGCGAGCGCTGCCACCGCCGACGCTGACAAATCAACCGCCAATATTGGCCCACACCGGACAAAGGTTAAACGTCTTACTGGGCAAGGTCATGAATTTCGACAAGAATATATCCCCATTCAAGGACAGGGCCTGCGGGTTCTGCCATATGCCGTACGCCGGCTTTAGCGGACCGATTCCGTCCGTCAACCTGACGATGGTCGCGTATCCCGGATCGTTCCAGTTTCGGGCCGGTAAGCGGACAGCGCAGAGATACACCTATTCACCCAGTTTCCCCGTTCTCAATTACAACGAGACGCAAGCCGCTTTTTTTGGCGGAAACTTCTGGGATTCACGGGCGACCGGCTATAAGCTTGGGAGTCCCGACGAAGAACAGGCGCAGGGCCCTCCGGTCGATACACAAGAACACGCGTTGCCGGACACGGCTTGCATCGCGTTCCGGCTTCAGACCGCCGTGTATAAGCCTTTCTTTATCGAAGTATGGGGCGATGCCATAGATACAATCAAGTTCCCACACAACACCGAGGAAATTTGCGAAACCCCAGGAGGGGCTAGCGTGTTCGGAACGAACACCATGCCGATCAAGCTATCTTCTGCGGACCGCTCCATCGCAAACGATGTCTATGACCACTGGGCACAATCGATTGATCAATATGAAACTTCACCGGATGTCAGCGCTTTCTCGTCGAAGTTCGACGCCTTCCTGCATGACCCCGCGACCAATCCGTTGACTGGAGACGAGATGACGGGTTACAACCTGTTCCGTGGCAAAGCGAACTGCAACTCCTGCCATCTGGACGGCAGATCCACAGCGCCAACGCCTGCAACAGGCACAGCGCCGAACGGCGAAGATACTGGCGCTGCGGCAGACACGCGACCGGTGTTCACCTGCTTCGGCTCGGCTAATCTCGGCTTGCCGTTGAATCCCAGGGATGCCATCTATTATCAGGACAAGCCAGATTTCTTCGGCTTTACCGCGAATCCATTTGGCTTCGGCTTCCGAGATTTGGGATTGGGAACTTTCCTGCGAAGCGGTCCCGGCTCTTGGGCAAGCCCGAATGATACATGGACACAATTTGCGCCAACTTCGGATGGCCAAATGCAGACGTCTTCGGCACGCAACGTCGCCCTGGTGCCACAACAGTGTCCGACCACGGAGGCTCCAGGACCGTACTTCCAGAAGGAGTTCTTCCACAACGGCTACATCAAGAGCCTGAAGCAACTCGTGCACTTCTACAACACGCGCGACGTTGCCGCATTTCAGTTCAACGTCACTTCCGGGCACTGCCCGACAGGAACAACGGAAAAGGTAGACTGCTGGCCTATGCCCGAAGTTCCCAACAACATTGACATGACGATTGGTAAGCTGGGCTTGAGCGATACGGAGGAGAACCAGATCGTGGCCTTCCTCCAAACGCTCTCCGACGGGTTCACAAGACCGTATCCGGACATCAATACGTTCACCGGGATGTGCACGACGTGCAATCCCGCCACAGATCCAAATTGTTCACCGTCGAGGCAAGGAAACGGTTTCCTTATCCCCACGCCGTCGCCGCTTCCACCCTGCGCATCGGCGATCTGCAGCGTGGCGCCTTTGCCGGGACCTAAACCTATTCCGTGATAAATGTCGGTGGGCTCACGCCCATCTGAACATCTCTTTCCTCTGCTCGTCCGTCTCGCAAACGCGGGCGGACGAGCCAGAGCGAGATATCGCGAATGGTCGACTCTCGCTTGCATTTCTACGGATCATCTATCTTGCAATTTTGTTGAGGTGTGAATATGAATAGACTGCTCCCGACACTGGCAATCACGGTTTTGACCGGCGGCTTGCTGCTCTCAAATCCAATCTCGGCTCAGTTCGTTCCTTCCGCCAAGAAAGCCGCGCATGTCCGCATCCTCAAAGGACCGGAGCTCGAATCAGCCACAGAAAATTTGACCATTATCAGGTGGACCTCCGACAACCCTGGCGGCTCGCCGGAGCACTTTGGAGTTGTGCACTACGGCACGGATCCCAAGAACCTGAGCGAGACTGCGAAATCGCACATCCGGCTGAACCCGACCCATTCCTATACGGTGTTCCGCGTGCGCGTGGACAACCTGAAGCCGCGGACGAGATACTACTACACGGTGGACTCGATGGAGCCCAACGGCAGGGGCGATGGAGTCACCAGTCCGATAAACGCCTTCACGACACCTTAGTGGTGCCAGCTGGCCACGTTGCAGATGGCATGTCCTGAACCGGCGTTCCAGCCGGAGTCAGTCGGCGCGATGCATGGTCGGCTGCAAAAACGTCGGTCTGCAAACTTGCCAACGATGACGCCCGCTCCCGAAGCCGCCGCGAACTCCAATTTTTGTGGCCGGATTACCCAGTGGTCTGCCCTAGCAACGCGGAGGAACGCGCGTAAGAGAGGAATCGTTCAGGCTTTCAGTACCGCTCCGAACTCGAGAGTTTCTTGAGTTAGAAATCTGCTTTCAACAGCGCTGTGCCTCTGGTTGACTGGCTGTGTAGAGCCCGCGCAGGAATCCAGGATTCAGAGTTCTACGTAACTTCCGGCGTCCTTGGAAAACACGTGCCTTCACGGCGGTAATGGAGGTGCCGAGAATCTGAGCTGTTTCTTTGACAGATCGTTCTTCGATGTCGCGAAGCAATATCGCTGTTCGAATTGTCGGACCTAGGCGATTGATTGCATCGGTCACGAGTTGCGTGCGCTCGCGTCGCCAACAGGACTCTTCGGGATCGGGGCTCTGGTCAACGAACGCCTCCGAACTGGACTTCATGCCGTCGTCAGGGCTGTCGGGCAAGACTTCGAAAACTCCCCGCCTTCGACGGAGTAACATGAACGCTTCATTCATTGCGATGCGTGTCAGCCAAGTAGAGAACCGCGACTTTTCTTGAAAGGTGTCGAGATGAAAGAAGGCCTTGTGAAAACTCTCCTGCGCCACGTCTTCGGCATCCTCCCGGTTATTCGTTATCCGTTGCGCCACGGCGAGGACTTTCTGCTTGTGACGAAAGACTAGTTCCTCGAAAGCCTGAGCATTTCCCCGCCTAGCCGCCGCCACCAACGCGCCGTCGGAGTCTTTGTCTATACTGTTTGCATAAGACGTTTCCATGAATCTGACCCTCCACCGCCACTTCGTCACACAGTAGCCGCCCCTGAAGAAAGCAATCTGTGTGCCAAAGACTGCGCGTGACGAAAACATGTAGAAGTGGCTGGCAGAGCGGGAGATACACCGATTTATGAGTGGCTCGGCGACGTCAGTCGGCACGCAAACCTGTCGGAGTGTTGGCACCACTGCGAGCCGAAATCTTGAGCTACTCAAGAGCGCTTGGCTTGTTTGCTGGGGTCTCCCTCGAAGGCTCCACCATCCGTCCGGGCAATGGCGACAACCGCCGTGTGTACGGCAGGAAGACTCCTGCGAGGGACATTGTTCTGTCCGGAAGGGTCGCTGTGCTTCCAGCAGCTGAGCAATTGATCTCGCCCCTGGATGCCAAGACCCCAAGGCACAGGTCATGGGTTCGTCAAATAACTCAGTCTCGCGATGCGGTGAAACGATTTGGGGTGACTCATGTCGATTGTAAAACTAGCACTGAAGCGGCCATACACGTTCGTGGTACTCGCTATTCTGATTTTTATCTTTGGTGGTCTCGCGATTGTTCGTACTCCCACGGACATCTTTACGAATATTGACATTCTCGTCGTCAGCATTATCTGGAACTATAACGGACTTGCCCCGCAGGATATCTCTGACCGGATCGTCTCTATCACCGAGCGCACTCTGACCACTACGGTGGATAACATCGGGCACATTGAGTCGCAATCTCTCTATGGCATCGCCGTAGTGAAAGTTTTCTTTCAACCCTCGGTGAGTATCGACAAGGCCGTTGCCCAGATCACTGCAAATTCCCAAACGCAACTCTGGCGGCTGCTTGTCGGCACTACGCCGCCATTGATCATCACCTACAGCGCCTCGACCGTCCCCATCCTCCAACTCGGGCTGTCGGGCAAAGGCATTTCGGAGCAGCAACTGAACGATTACGGTCTGAATTTCATTCGCCCTCGGCTGGTCACGATCGAGGGCTCATCGCAAGAAGAATACGAACAGCTTGCTGCTGTCCCTGAACTGGTCGCATCGCGGTGAAAGGATTTGTCACTTCTTCACAGGTTTGCCCAATTTTCCCTCGATGGAGGCAATGGCCCCGGTCAACCTTCCAGCGCGATCAGCGTAGTCATCTACTTTCATGGAGGTGATCACTCGCTCGGTCTTCTGGCGCATCTCGGTGTGGCATTTTCGAGCTACGTCCATTAGCAGCTTGTTGAAAAAGAGCCCCGAACCCTTCATTCCGAGCGCAGCGACAAACTTCTCTTTGACAAAAGCCAAGGAAAGGAGAGATTCCTCGTCGCCCCGCTCTTCGGAATGACAAGCTAAAAGAGTTTTTCAACAAACTGTTAGTTGGTCCCAACGCCCCTCGATGATTGTCCCGGCGGCAGTCAATCGATAGTCCAGCCCAATGGCATCAATGATTTTTACCAAGTCAACGATGTCTGCGCTGATTGAACGCCCGCGGCCCAACGGGATGACACTAAGTTCCAGCAGCATACGGACCTCCCTGCGGTTGCGCATTATAGCTCACCGACGGCCCGTTTATGATCAAGCCGCGTTTGGTAATGAATGTTCAGTCGCATTGGCCCTCGTCGCAATCGCATCCTCGTCCAGAATGCTGACAGGCTGTCAGAGACCTGTCATTTTTGCTTTCGTGCTTGCTCGCTTTCTCCATTTCCCCGCTAACCCTTTTCGATAGAACACAACCGCGGTTCGCTTAGGTGCTGGAGGTTGGAATTGCGCGTGCTTTCCTTCATGTGACGCGGAATGGCAAGGTAAGCCGCGTCGTGACGATCTGCGGGTAGTTCATGACTACGATAGCTAATCGCGGCCGGTGTTTTACCACCCGGCATGTCGTGGACAAGGTCGAGAGCAAAAAAATAGAATCGTCAAGCGTGAGGAAGGAGAACGTCATGAATAGAGAAGAATTGAACTGGTTATTGCAAACGATCAAGGACGCCAAGAACGCGGAGCGTTTCGTGTTGGCCCAGTACGAGTGTGGGAGAATTTCCTTTCAGGTGATGGCCGAGGTAGCCCGGAAACGGGGTTGGATCAACCGCAGAGCGAATCGATTCTTGACCACGGCGTCCCGTCACTCGACCGAATACGCGACGACGGGATTACCAATTGCTATTGCCTGATCGCAGCAGCCGCATGTCCGCGCAATGTTTGGAGAATTGCAACAGGAAAGGAACGGGCGGGCCGGCCAAGCGTCGTAGGCTCCGCCGCATGGAATTCGTGGTCACGAGGCATACGAGAGGATGAGGTTCAACACAATGACGCCGCAAACATTTACGCTCGCTAATTCGCCATTTTGGCCTGTCGCCATCGGCTTTTTCGGTCTCGGCACGGGTTACTTCATCTGGGGGTGGGCAAGCTCTTTTTGGCTATCCCAAGGCCGGCCTGGAAGTGGATCGCACGATGGGGATGTGGGGTTTCTGGATGCCCGGCTTTTGTCAATTCCTTACCGGCGTATATCTCATCGTGGGGTTGACTTGGTTCAAACGTCGAGGGGGAAGCGCTCGTTCACCTGAAGGCGGCAGCGATCAATCCCAGCGAAAGGGGAGGAGATCATGAAAACCTCAGACTGTTCGAACGTAATCCAAGGGGACGAGCAGTGCAGAGACGGGCACTATCGCACCAAGCAGGACCTTCGCACGAAGACTGTGACCAGCACAGGCGCAGATCCCGTAGTGGAGCTGGATCCAAACGACTCGACTTCCCTGCAAGCTCAAAACCCAACTGATTTAAGCAAGCTCAGGATCGGACGTGCCTCTGAAGAGGCTGCAGGCATTCCTGCCATCTGGAATACCATGCGCTACGGAATTGGTGAAATGGGTCCGCTTCGATTCGTCCGAAGCTTTTTTGAAGATCAACCAGGTGACCGGTTTTGATTGCCAGAGCTGCGCGTGGCCAAGTCCCGACAAGAAGCGGAAAATTTTTGAATTCTGCGAGAACGGCGCCAAGGCTGTTTCTGACGAGTCCACAAAGAAGCGCGTCGGGGTGGACTTCTTCGCGAAGTATTCGATAGCGGGCCTAGCCGCACAATCCGATTACTGGCTCAATCAGCAGGGGCGTCTGACTTCGCCAATGGCACGGCACGCGAACGCGACGCACTATCAGCCGATCACTTGGCCAGCGGCCTTTACGATGATCGCGGAGGAGCTGAATCGTCTGGATTCGCCCAACCAAGCCTGCTTCTACACCTCAGGTAAGACGACCAATGAACCTGCCTTTCTTCTGCAGTTGTTTGCGCGACAGTTCGGACCAACCAAGGGCAACCGCTCGACCTGACTCGCTTCCTGCGCATCGCCATTGGCTTGGTCGCAGCACGCGGCCAAGTCCACCGGCGTGGTCTGATCC
>Ga0209648_10002268_pt1 | contig 15888 bp, 18 predicted proteins | sample GraSoi2013_115cm_FD_185830 | JGI IMG/M metagenome (GOLD analysis project Ga0209648, IMG submission 185830) | Grasslands soil microbial communities from the Angelo Coastal Reserve, California, USA - Sample 9_17_2013_115cm (SPAdes) (version 2) | ecosystem: Environmental > Terrestrial > Soil >...
AGTGATACTCACTACCCGATTCACCGCCCGGCGCCGTCGCTCGAAGATCAATCCACGACTCTCGAAATGTTTGAAACCGGAATTAAGGTCGTTGACCTTATCGAGCCGTACCTCAAGGGCGGCAAGATCGGCCTTTTCGGTGGCGCGGGTGTCGGCAAGACCGTTCTCATCATGGAGCTCATTCACAACGTCGCGATGAAGCACGGCGGCGTCTCCGTGTTCGCGGGCGTAGGCGAGCGCACTCGCGAAGGCAACGACCTGTGGCTGGAAATGTCCGAGGGCGGCGTTATCGTCCCCGGCAATTCGGAAAAGTCGCGCGCGGCGCTGATCTACGGCCAAATGACCGAGCCGCCCGGCTCGCGTCTGCGAGTGGGCCTCACGGGCCTTACTGTCGCTGAATATTTCCGTGACCAGGAGCATCTCGACGTGCTCCTCTTCATCGATAACATTTTCCGTTTCGTGCAGGCCGGTTCGGAAGTTTCCGCGCTTCTCGGCCGCATGCCCTCCGCCGTCGGCTACCAGCCGAACCTCAACACGGAGATCGGTGAATTGCAGGAGCGCATCACTTCGACGAAGAGCGGATCGATCACTTCGGTGCAGGCCATTTACGTTCCCGCCGACGACTATACGGACCCCGCTCCAGCCGCGACGTTTGCGCACCTGGACGCCACGACCAACCTCAGCCGCCAAATCGTCGAGCGTGGCATTTATCCAGCGGTCGATCCGCTGGCGAGCTCCTCGCGCATTCTCGACCCGCGCATTGTCGGCGCGGAGCACTACGCCGTCGCGCGCGGCGTGAAGTCGATTCTGCAGCGCTACAAAGACCTGCAGGACATCATCGCCATTCTCGGCATCGAAGAACTTTCCGACGAAGACAAGCGCACCGTGGCGCGCGCCCGCAAGATTGAAAAATTCCTCTCGCAGCCCATGTTCGTCGCTGCGCAGTTCACCGGCCTCGAAGGAAAATACGTGAAGATCGAAGACACCGTGCGCAGCTTCAAGGAAATCGTCGAAGGCAAGTACGATGACGTTCCAGAGCAGGCGTTTTACATGGTCGGCACGATCGAGGAAGCGCTTGCCAAGGCCGAGAAAATGAAGGCGAGCGCGTAACAAAAAATGATGCCCGACGCCATCGAGCTGGTGATTGTCACACCGGAGAAGCAATTGCTTCGCGACAGAGTCGTCGAGGTGCAGATGCCCGGTGAGAACGGCTATCTGGGCGTTTTGCCCGGGCACGCGCCGCTTATCACGGAGCTGGGGATCGGCGAGCTCAGCTATCACGATCTCGGTGGCAGGGAATCCGCGCACGTCGCGATCGTTCGCGGATTTGCCGAAGTTCTGCCGGACCGTGTCACCATTCTTGCGGAAACCGCCGAGCGCGCCGGAGAGATCGACCTGCAGCGCGCCAAAGACGCGCTGGCTCGTGCCGAGAAGCGACTGGCCTCGAACGATCCCAACATCGACTGGGACCGCGCCAACATTGCGCTGCAGCGCGCTTTGATCCGCATCCAGGTTGCCACCAAGCGGCGCAGCGCCCTCGTTTCAGGCTCCTGAAGCATCGTCTGCCGCCTCTCGCATGGCGCTTCGTGTGACTTCGCTCCGCAGCCCGCATCTAACGGAATCGAGCGGTGTAAATGATGGAACCGATCACCATGTACAGCACCACCTGGTGCCCCGATTGCCGCCGCACAAAATCCTTCTTGCGGGCGCGCGGCATAAATTTTCGCGAAGTGAATATTGAAGAAGACCCTTCGGGGGAAGCGATCGTCATCAAGGCTAACAACGGCAAGCGCAAAGTTCCCACGCTGGAAGTCGGCGGCCGCTATTTTGCCTGTAGTCCCTTCGATGCGGAACAGCTTGCCGAAGAACTCAACATTCCGCCGAATCCCTAATTCAACGAAACACCTCGGGCCCAAATTCCCGCTACATGCAATCCTTCATCGAGCAGCAAAATATCCGCATCGGCTCCCGCGCGCAGCGAGCCCTTCTTAAATTCGATTCCTAACAGGGAAGCCGGATTCAGCGTTAGCATTCGCACGGCGTCTGGCAAAGATGCGCCCAGCGCTACGATATTTCGCAACGCGCGGTCCAGTGTCAGAGTGCTGCCCGCCAGTATTCCTTCGGCATTCCGGCAGACGCCGCCGCTGACGGTTACTTCAAAGCCGCCGAGTGTGTATTTTCCGTCTGGCATGCCCGTGGCGGAGAGGCCGTCGCTCACCAGGGTAATGTGCGCGGCTCCCTTGGCCAGCAGAAGCAGTTTCATGGCGGCTTCTTCGACGTGCACGCCGTCGGCGATCAATTCCGCATTGACCTCCGGCGAAGTAAGTACGGCGCCTATAACGCCCGGGTCGCGGTGGGAAAACGGACGCATCGCGTTGTAAAGGTGAGTAGCGCTGCGCGCCCCTCGGGCCATGGCCGCACGAGCCTGCTCGTAAGTTGCGTCGGTATGCCCCATCGAAACGACCAGGCCGGCTTCTCGCGCGGCATCAATGCACGGAGCGGCCCCGAGCACTTCCGGCGCAATCGTCAAAATCCTGGCATTTCCCGCGGCGGCCTTAAGAAAGCGGCTCAGCGTCTCCGCCGACGGCAGTTGAATCCATTCGGATGGATGAACTCCGCGGCGCTCTTTGCTGATGAAGGGTCCCTCGAAATGGATTCCCAGGATTTCCGCGCGGGGTTCATCCGTTTCGTGCTGATGGGCGATGTACCCGGCGATTCCCTCAACGGCACGCAGAGTTTCGTCCGTACTCGCCGTTACCGTGGTGGCGACGAGTGACGTGGTGCCATATTCCGAGACCTTGCGGGTGATGGAGCGCATGGCGGCGCCAGTTCCCTCCATGACGTCGTGGCCGCCGGCTCCGTGGATGTGCACGTCTAGGAAGCCGGGAATGGCTGTCTTGTCGGTCGCGCGAATTTCCTGCGCACCCGCGGGCAGGGCCATCCCCGAGCGTGGTCCGATGGCTTCGATGACATCCTCCCGGATCAGAATGCCCGCATCGTTGATTTCAGTCGTCGGGGTTAGCGCACGGCCGGCGTGAATAAGAATGATAGACATGGCAGCACAACATCGTAACGGAAATGCTTCGCCACACAAAACAAAACGGGCGGAGCCGAAGCCCCGCCCGTCTCAAAAATGCTCCGCGAACAGCTCTTACATACTCTTTGCAGGAGCCATGTCGATGCTGGTCAGCTTGAGGTTCTCTCCGTCCACGGTGCCCTTTACAGTCACGTGATGGCCGGCATGCGCCGCCACTTTGTCTTGCGCATCCACGACATATATTTTCTTGTCGGCGTCGTTCACGAACACGTACTTGGCGCCGTGCTCCTTGACGCACTTGGTCGTGCACTCGCCGGCCTTATCATTCGCGCCTTTTACTCCACACTGGCTGTCCGAAATGTAGCCGGTCCATGAGCCATCCGCCGCCATCGCGAGTGCTCCTGCGAAAAGCGTTGCTGCCATTGCCACTGCAAATCGTATTTTCATGATTCCCCTCCAGAAATTCACTTCGGTTTTCGATCCTCTGGGCTGCCCAGTAGCTTGGCACAGCGACGGCCCAGTGTCCAGACTCTTCCTAAGACGTCTTTCTAAGACCATTTCGCGTCAAATTCCAGCCGAAAGCCGGCCTTTTGCGTTTTTCGAAATTCCAGCGTATTCGCGTAAACTAGAAGGCCACGCAGGCAGCACAAAACGATTCCGGAGACTCCATGGCCCAGGTTTATCCCTTTCGCGCTTTTCGCTACAACCCGGAGCGCGCGCCGTTCGACCGCGTGCTGACGCAGCCTTACGACAAGATTTCTCCCGCGATGCAGGACAAATATTACGCCGCGGATCCGCACAACTTGATTGCGGTGGAGAAGGGCCGCACGTACCCGGGCGACACGCCGCAGAATAATGTTTATACGCGAGCGGCGGGGGCGATCGAAGATTGGATTCGCAAGAGCGTGGTGGTGCAGGATCCCGCGCCGTCTTTCTATGCCTGCACGCAGGAATACACGGTGCCGGGGACGGAAGAACGCCGCACGCGCCGCGGATTTATCGGCGCGGGCAAGCTCGAGGAGTATTCGGCGAAAGTCGTTTTCCGGCACGAGCACACGCTTTCCGGGCCGAAAGCGGACCGGCTGGAACTTCTGCGGCACACGAAGACGCACACGGGGCAGCTTTTCATGCTGTATTCGGATGCACAGCGGCGCATCGACGCCATTCTGGCGGATGCGGAATCGGCTGCGGCACCCGCCACCGAAATGCGCGACGAATACGGCGTGATGCACCGGCTGTGGGTTATCACGGAGCCGCTGCAGGTGGCCGCCATCCAGACGGCGATGGAAGACCAGAAGCTGGTGATCGCCGACGGGCATCACCGCTACGAAACGGCGCTGAATTACCGGAACGAGTGCCGAGTCGTTGCTTCGGGGCTCGGGGCAAACGCCGGAAAGATTGATCCGGACGCGCCGTACGAGCGCGTGATGATGACGTTCATCAACACGCGGAGCGAGGGGCTGACAATTCTGCCGGGGCACCGCGTGGCGGCGCACGTTCACGATTTTTCGTGGAGCGGCGTGCGGCGGTATCTCGAGCCATGGTTCACGGCGGAGGAGTTTCCGTTTTCGGAGGAGAGCACGAAGGCCGAGGCCAGGAAGAAATTTCTTGCGAAGCTCACGAGCTCGCGGGAGAAGCGGGCGATCGGCGTTTATCCGGCTGAGGAGCCGCAGAAGCGGGCGTTCTACGTGTTGACGCTGCGCAAGGGCGTCAACCTGGCGGAGCTCCTGCCCAATGTTTCGCCGCTGCAGCGGGAACTGGACGTGGTGCTGTTGCATGAAGGAATCCTGGAGCCGGCGCTGGGAATTACCCCGCAGGCGGTGACGGCGGAGGCGAACCTGACTTATGAACGGGAAGCCGCGGCGGCGCTCGACGCCGTGGACAGCGGGCGCGCGCAGATTTCGTTTTTGCTGAATCCCTGCGACGTCGAGCAGGTGATGAAGATCGCGACGGCCGGTGAAGTGATGCCCCAAAAGTCCACCGACTTTTATCCCAAGCTGATGAGCGGGATCGCCATGTATCGGCTCGAGGGTTAGTGCGATAGAAATACATGTGCCGCCAAAACGAACTGACCGGTCCGAAATTTTGACCCGCATCGGGTAAGGGCCAGGATCATCTAGCCGCATCCATTTCGTCACAATTCTTAGCGTCCGGCGTATAATTGGTGTATGAGTACGACGATTCGCCTCTCGCCCCACGGCGAGCAACTCCTGCGCGAACAGCTCTCGACTGGTCCCTACCGCTCCGCGGAAGAGGTCATTGAGCGAGCCTTGGAATCTCTCGCTCACGAGAACTCCCGGCGCAACGGTTCCGCTGGCGCCGCCATAAAGAGCGCTTCCGAAGCTATTGCGGACATGATGGAGTTGCGCAAGAACATGACTCTCGGCGGGCTGAAGATCAAGGACCTGATTAATGAGGGCCGGAAGCACTGATGTCCCGCTTTGTGCTGGACGCATCCGCAACGCTGGCGTGGTGCTTCCAGGACGAGTCCGTTGACTGGGTCGATGCTCTCTTTCGCGGACTTGGAGCCGGGGATCAGGCGATCGTGCCGAGGCACTGGGCACTGGAGATCTCCAACTCCTTCCTGATGGCGGTCCGACGCGGCCGCATGAAACGGGAGGAACTCGATCGCGCACTCCAAATCCTTCTGGCCCTGCCAATCCAAGCCGACCTTATTGCCGACTCCGTGCTTTTCGAGAAAATTCCTATTCTCGCTGAAAAATACGCCCTCACAGCTTATGATGCCGCGTACCTCGAGCTTGCGCTGCGGGAGCGACTCCCGCTTGCAACTCTTGACGGAGAACTGGGCGCCGCCGCAAGCTCCGCCGGGGTTGCTCTTGCCCGCTAAGATCCAGAACCTCCCAAGCTGATGAGCGGGATCACGATGTATAGAGTCGACAGTTGAAAGTTTACGGTTGTCAGTCCGCGGGGATGGGTGACTGGTGACTCGTGACTGGTAGAGCGTGGTTCGTGATCCGTGTTCCGTGACCCGTGAAGGATGGCGCTCGCGCCCAATCCTTCGACTGCGTTCGATAGAGGTGGTCACACGGGGCCGACAACCTTCCCAACGAGACCGGAGTGTTCTTTCGCCGCGTGTGAATAGAGGTCTTTCGGCTCGCCGCGCTCGCTCAGGACAGGAACCCTCATCGGAAATGCAGAGAGGTCCTTCGTCACGATGCTCCTCAAGACAGATTTCCTCATCGGAAATGCAGAGAGGTCCTTCGTCGCGATGCTCCTCAGGACAGATTTCCTCATCGGAAATCTGGTTAACCATAACCGAGACCCCTGCCCCGTGTTTTTTGTAAGTGTTGCATCTAAAAGGTTTAGCCAGACCGTAAGTCTTTTGTTTGCAACACTTGCGGGGAGATCCATAAGTGTTGCAGCTAAAGAACTTAAGGAAAACCGAAATGAGGGAAGAAAGAGCGAGTGACACCCGGCAGTTTTCGTAAAAGCACATTCTAAAGGACTTACGGACGTCATACTTTTGTAAGTGCGGAATCTAAAGGACTTGCGGTGACGGGTTTTTCGTCACGTGACGGCGGGGGAGGGGTACACCCTCCGTCGCGATCAAGACAGTGCGGAAGTGATTGATAAGAAAAGAATTGCGAGGGAGGCATTGCGGAAAAGAGTGCGCAATCCTCTGAAAAGAAAAGACTTGAACGTGGAGAGGACAGAAGCGAAAACAGCGCGGGAAGAGCAAATCGGGACTGATAGGGAAGCAAGGATGTAACGAAAAGAGCGGGGAGATATTGCGGCGCGGAAGGTGGCGGGGCGCCGAGATGGGGGCGAGAGTGGGCTCGAACTATCAAAGGGGATGGTAGCGCGATGGTTAATGGCTGTCAAGGATAACTTGTTAGTGATTCGAATGGATGTGGCAGGGTTGACACAGTGGGGTTCAAGTTGGTAGAGGGAAAGGATTTGCGGGAAGGGTGGCATTCGAAAGAATTGTGGAAATCTGTGGAAAGAGTTGAAGACGGCAAGAGGTTCATAGTTGAAAGTTAAAAGTTAAAAGTTGAAAGCAAAAGACGCCTGAAGCGCCTCGGCGGAATAATCAAGAGCCTTATGGTTGGACTTCACTCAACTCCAGGCTAGCTTCGTGCAGGGCGAAAGATGGGTCACCCTAAACTCGAACGCGGGCGAACTGGCGGCCCACGCGCCAGCCTGAATTTCAGTAACTCGCGTCTCCGTACTGGTTGACATTAACCGGATACCAGTATACGCTACCACTGTGATCCGAACTTTCCGGTGTGCGGATACGGAGCGCCTATTTGCCCGGGAAGCAGTGCGCCGATTCAGGGCCATTGAGCGGCAAGCTCTGCGGAAATTGGACGTTCTCGACGCTGCACCCGACCTCCGAACGCTCTCGACGCTGCCTGGAAACCGATTGGAGAGGTTGAAAGGCGACCGGAAGGATCAGTACAGCATCCGCATCAATGACCAGTGGCGGATCTGCTTTGTGTGGCGTGATGGGCATGCGCATGAAGTGGAGATTGTGGACTACCACTAGAGGCTAGGAGGGCACGATGGCAAAGAAACTGAAACCGGTACATCCTGGGGAGATCCTTCGCGAGGAGTTCATGACACCTCTCGGACTGAGCATGAATCGGATGGCGATGGATTTGCGCGTCCCGGTGACGCGGATTGCGGATATTGTCAACGAGCGCCGGGGCATCACGGCGGACACGGCCCTGCGGTTTGCCAGGTATTTCAAGAACGCGCCGGGTTTTTGGATGAATCTCCAGACGCGCTACGACTTAGAGGTTGCCACAGATGAGATTGCGGGGAAAGTTGCGCGGGACGTGCGGCCGTTGGAGGCCATTGATGCGCGCGAGGGCTAGGCCCGCAGAACCCGCGGGATGGAGCAGAGGTGGCATTCCCGGATGCGTTCCGCTTGATCTAAACTTCGATTCTAACGATCTGACCAGGATGAATGGATTCGATATGCGCGAGGCAGGCGGGCACGAGTGGCAACATGTCTTTCAGGCGGTTCGACTTCGTATGGAAAATGATAATTGCGATCTTTCGGGCGGTTAGATTTTGCTGGAATTCGATTCCTTGATCCGCGGTGAGGAAAACGTCGAAACTCGAAGATGGAGAGTCGAAACTCGAAATTAGAAATTCGAAATTAGAAAAAGAGGGGCACGATGTCGAGCGCGTTCCCTTTGGGCGGGTGTGACGGGCTGTTTGGCAATCGTGACCGGGCAATCCGTCCCGGAAACGTTGGCGGCCTCATAAAATTGCTATACTGAAAATAGAGGAAGCGATGACCGTTACCCTGAAACTGAAGCCGGAAGTCGAAGCAGGGCTCTTGACACAGGCGCAGGCCAGCGGAATGACGCTGGAAGAGTACCTGCTTTCCATGGTGGAAGGGGCTGTGCTTCTGAAGGCGCAAGAGAGTTCGTCGGCGGAAGAGCGCGCGGCAGCGTTTGAGGCGTGGTCCGCGGGGCATCGCCCCACAGCGCTCCTCTCTGACTACGCGGTCAGCCGCGAAGCGATGTATGAAGGCCGCAACGACTGATGCGCGTCCTGGTGGACACGAATATTCTGCTCCGCAGTGTCCAACCGAATCACCCACTTTGCTCTCAAGCTACTCACGCGGTTTCGAAATTAATCCGGCAAAAGGATGCGGTCTTTTTCTGCGCGCAAAATATCGCCGAATTCTGGAATGTGGCCACGCGTCCGGCCGAGCGGAACGGGCTCGGATTGTCGCCGGAAGAGGTGTTGCAAGAAGTCAGCAACATTGAAAAATCACTGACGCTGCTGCCGGACATTCCAGGGATCTGCAGTGCATGGAAAATAGAGGAAGCGATGACGGTTACGCTAAAACTGAAGCCGGAAGTCGAGGCGTGGCGTGGCTTGGCTAAAGCAATCCGCGAGGGCAGTCGAGGTCAAGGAGTGGATGTGGACGCGATGGGATCGAAGCCGGGGAGGTTGACGACCACGGGTTGGGGACCGCTGCGAATGACGATCCAGGTGACGGTTTCGGCGGTGGGGTTAAGTTCCTGGTGGGGAAGGTGGGCGGGAATGAAAACGAAGTCACCGCGGTGCACGGTTTCGGAGCATTCGCCATGGCGGCCCCAGCGGACTTGTCCATTGCCGCCGAGGACGTAAATGATGGTTTCCTGGTCGCCGTGGTGGTGCACGGAACTGGCGGTGTGTGGCTGGGCGATCATTATGCCGCCACAGAGATGGGAGGAGCTGGAAAGATCGCTGTTGATAGCGGCGAGGCGCAGAATGCCGGCGGATTGCGGCGTGTTGCGGTCGAGGCGATCGCTGCGGGTAATGCGAACGTCGGGCATCGTCTGGCTCCGGAATTTGGATGCCAGGACGTGAAGGCGCGACGCACATTGCAGGGACATTGGGGCGGGGGGAATCGAAGGCGTCCGTTTGCAGTCGTTAGAAAGTTGAAGGCTGTGGCCTGCGGTTTGAGTCAGGCGGCCTTTTGGAATTTGATTTTGGCGGTGTAGCCGAGGGAGTAGAGGACGCGGAGGAGGAGATCCGTAGAGATGTCCTTGGTGTTGCGGTTCATGATGGCGGTGACGCGGGTGCGCGAGGTACGCGCGAGGCGGGCGACCTGAGCGTGCGTCAGGCCCTTGCGTTGAACGACTTCGACAATTTTTGAGTTGAGATCGCTGCGAAGCGCGATTTCCGCTCCGTCCGCGGGAGTGAGGCCTAGCGCCTTGGCAAGCTCGGCGGCGGTGCGTGTAACGGTGACTTTAGACTTCTTCATGGAGCAACTCCCTTAACCGCTTCTTTCCTAAATTCAACTCGCGCAACGGTGTCGCCTGGCTCTTTTTCATGAATGCGTGAAACACCAAAATGCCCCGCGGCGAACGGCTGTAATAGAACGCGCGATAAATTCCAGTCCGGTCGCGGATTCTCAACTCTGCGGCGCCTGGCTCGATGGAAGGCATGGGCCGCGAGAGCGGCATTGTAAGAACTTCGCCCTTCTGCAGATCGTAGATGGCCTTGCCAAGCTCCTGCCGGACGTCTTCCGGGAACGAACGGATAGCAGCCCTCGCTGCAGGATGGAAGATCGCCGCCTTCACTCGTTTAATGTCTCATATCTGGGACATAGTGTCAAGGAAGTGAAATCTCCCGCCCGCCTGCGGCGGACAGACCAAAGCGCCGGTCTTCCCGGTAGGAACCGGGACGCACAGACCGCGAAAGACCGGCCACTACAAAAATCTTTAGTGAGTAACTTGTTTAGGCGCTGTTTTTCTTGTTCAGCTTCCGGTCGTGCGGGCTAGGGCGTCTTCGAGCATTTTGGAGATGCGGCGGTCGCGGGCTTCGGGGGAGCGGTAGTAGAAGATGCCGAGGAGGCGGTGGCGGCGTTGCAGGGGAGTCATGGACTGCCAGCCTTGATAGGCGCGGGGATCGCGGGCGAAGGCGAGTTTCAAAATGGGTGGCAGGTCGAGCTCGGCTTCCATGGTGGTGAGCAACTGTTCGGCGACTTGTTCGGCGCGGCGGAGGCGGGATGCGGGGTTTTTTACGTTGACGACCCAATCGCAAATCCACTTGCGCATGGAAAAGGTGAGCTGGTCGAACCAGCGGTGGAAGGAGCGGTCTTCGTTGAGGATGCGCTGGAGCTCGGCGGGGACGATGGCGACGCGTTTTGCGGTGTCGGGTACGATGCGGAACTGCGCGGAGTCGCCGAGGGCGGCGTTGGCGCCGATCTGCATGCTTCTTTTGACGAGCATGCAGTGGTAGCCCTTGCTGGTGGGGAAGACGGAAGCACGAAAGGCGAAGCCGTTGATTTCGCCTTTGACTCTGACCTTGGCGCGGGTTCCCCAGACTTTAGGGACGTCGAACGGGATGCGGATAATGACCCAGTTGAGACGCGAGGGGATGCGCTCGAGCGTGGCCTTGAAGGATTTCGCGATTGGTTTGGGCTTGGGCTTCATGGCAGGGGAGGATAACATCGCGGAAAATGGAAAAGTGAAATTGGAAATTCGAAAATGGAAATTCGAGATTCGAGCAGACTAGGGAGGCAGAAATACTGCCTGGTGGCGCAGCTCCGGCGCGTGAGGTTGCCAGAAAATAAAGAAGGGGCACCCGCCGCGGTGGGTGCTCGTCAGCTAATTGCGCACGCGCAAAACGAGCGTGTGCGGCGCTCGGAATCTGGCTCGGACGCTTATGCTCCGGCGGTTTTGGAGAAGCTGGCGACGGCTTCGGCTTCGGTGTTGTACACATCGAAGACGGTCAGCAACTTGGTGATCTGCAGGACTTCCTGGAACTTGCTGCCCAGGTGGCAGAGACGCATGGAGGCGCCCTGGGTCTTCACGCTGTGATGAGCGGCAACGAGCGTGCCCAGGCCGGCGCTGTCGATGAAAGTGATGTTGTCCATATTGAGGACAATTTTCTTTTTTCCTTCGGCGATCAAGCTTTTTACCTTTTCGCGCAAGGCGTTGCTTTCCTCACCGAGTACGATACGGCCGTCCAGTGCCACCACGGACACGCCATCCACTTCGCGGTTCGTCATCTTCAAAGCCACGTTATTTTCCTCCTCATCGGAAAGCGGTTCCGGCGGCAACCCGGGCCGGAGCCGTCAAGCTTATCAAAATATGAATGATCCCGGAGGGAAGAATCGTAATCGAAGACCGTGTAGCGGTCAAATCACCGCACGGCTAATAATAGTCCGAGCAGGACATGTAATAGCCGCACACGGAACAGATCAATTTGCAGCGCCGCGACTCCAACCGCTGCGAGCAGACGGGACAATACCGCGAAGGATCTTCAGAACGAGCGACGGGACTCTGACCGACTTGCAAAGGCACAGCGGATTGTGCTGCGGCCTGTGCCGGCGCGGACCGAACCTGGGCTGGCTCCTGCTTCGCGGCGCGTTCCACGGCTGGACGGTTATAGCATAGTGGGAGGGAATAGGGGATAGGGAAAGAACTCCTAGCATAGCGACGGGCAGCGTAGTGGAAATGACGAGCCCGGAATGAAGCGCCAGCGAGCGAATTGGAATGAAACCGATGCTGCGCCGGGCGCATCTTTCTTAGTGAGTGTTATTGAGTGTTGAGGAAAGGTTGATTGTGAAAGGCCTGGCAGCTCGGGCCTTAAGGTGAGATCAATGGTCCGCCAGATCATTCTTGCAGGTCTTGTGGTTTTTCTCCCGGCAGGCATGCAGGCACAGGGGCGCGGAGCGATGCGCCCGGCTTCCCATGCTGTCGGTATTGCACCGAGGGCGGTGACGCAGGCTCCGCGTGCGCGTACTGCGCAGACGATGCCTGGGACGCGGACGGTGCAGAGGGGCGGAGCAGCGCGGCCGAGACCGGCAGTGCCGGGAGTGCGAAGCACGCGGCCGCAGATCACCACGCAAAGACGCATCGGCGAGGGCGATATGCGTTTTAGACCGGGTTGCGGCTCGGCGCCAGGATTTGGATTCGATGCGGTACACCAGGCGGCGACGTGCGGATCAGGGCCGGTGGGCTTCGGGAGGGGCGGGTTTCAAGGCGCGGGTTTCTTTCCGTTTTTTGACGGTGGATATTCCGAGCCCAGTTCTCCGGGCGCCGTAGACGAAGCTTCGGCGGCGCAGGCGCCAGAGCCAGAAGCCACTGACGCTGAAGCTCGCCAGACGGACCGGCGATACCGAGCTCCTGAGCCGGCGCCGACGCCGGCGGCTGAATCGGCCAGCTCCGCACCTGCCGAGAACGAGCAATTTGTTTTTGTGCGGCGGGATGGGACGGTATTTTTTGCGGTGGCCTACGCGTGGGAAAATGGGACGCTTCGCTACGTCACCAGCCAGGGTTTGCGCCGCACGGTCACGCAGGATGCGCTTGATCTGGACGCAACGCGGCAATTCAACGAACAACGCGGATTGAATTTTCAATTGCCGGCGTGAAGTCTATTTTTTTGCAGGTTGCGGCATGACGTAGCCGGACGTAGCCGGCAGGCCTGCGCGCTCCAACTGCACGGTGGTGTGCTCCACTCCAAATTCCTTTGCGGCGACGCGCTGAATCGAGGCGAGCAGGCGCTCGCACTCGTCGAGGTGCATATCCGGGATGCGTGCGTGAAGGCTAAGCGCATGGTGACCGCCGCCGAGGGACCAAAGATGCACGTCATGCACTTCCTGAACGCCCTCTATTGTCAAGATAGCCCGGGCGACATCTTCAACCTGCAAATCAGGCGGGCGACCCTCCAGAAGAATATGTGATGATTCGCGCAGGATGCCGATGCTGGACCAGAGCACGAGCAAGCCGATGGCCACGCCGAGGAGCGGATCGATCCAATATGCGGCGGTTGCATGAATGATCAGCGCGCCGGCGATAATGGCGATATTTGAGAGCGCATCACCAAAATTGTGAACGAGAATGCTGCGCAGATTGAGGTCGCCCCTCGCTTTGACGAGAGCAAGGGTGATGCCGCCATTAACGGCGAGCGCGCCAACGGAAGTCCAGATCATCCAGCTCTCGACCACGGCCACGGGGGAGCGGAAGCGTTGGAAAGCTTCATATCCAAGCCAGAGCGAAAGCAGAACGAGGACAAAGGCGTTGGTGAACGCAGCGAGTGTGCCAGCGCGGTGATAGCCGTAGGTTTTTTCGCTATCGGCGGGCCGTTGGGCCCAGCGCATGGCGAGATAGGATATGCCGAGCGCCGGGACGTCGGAAAGATTGTGAACCGCGTCGTTGAGAAGGGCGACGCTGCGGCCGAGAATGCCGCCAAAAACCTCCGCTACAACCAAACCGAGCGTGGCGGCCATGGCCCAGCCGAGTACTGAAGGGCGAAGCGTGGGGTGCGAGTGGCCGGCGTGAGCGCCAGCGTGAGTGTGGCCGGCGGGATGCGAATGACCGGCGTGACCGTGATCGTGGGAGTGAGCGGCCATCGGACTTATTCTACGCGCAGGATGGCGGCGGCGCAGCCCTTTCGCGTGCTTATTAGGCAGTATGACACTTCGCCTCTGCGAATTGATTGACGCTCCTACCGTCGGCTGCGACCATGAAACGAGGCTCTCGTTCCGCGCGTGCTGGCGTGGAGCGGCCTTCACACAGAGGCGTTGCGCTCAATGCAATGACGGTTCCCATCGCTAAATTAAGTTTCTGGGGCGTGCGCGGATCTACACCGACCGTAGACCCGGCGACGTCGCGCTACGGCGGCAATACGCCATGCCTGGAGCTGATTGCTCCGGACGGCACGCAATTCATTCTGGATTGCGGCACGGGGCTGCGCATGCTGGGGAGCCGCTGGGCCGCGCCGAACGGCGGGAAAACTCCGGAGACGCACATCCTGGTCACGCACTATCACTGGGATCACATCCAGGGGATTCCATTTTTTTCGCCGCTATACGTCGAGAGCAACGAATTTCATTTCTACAGCTTCCGATCGAAATTTCTGGGGCGCGACAGCCTGAAACAAGTCTTCGAAGCGCAAATGGCACTGCCTTATTTTCCCGTGGATATGTCGGCGATGAGCGCGAAGCGAAAGTTCAAGGAAGTGGACGGCGGCGATTCGTTCAACGTTGGAGAAAACAAAATCACGGCGCGCTGGCTGAATCATCCGCAAGGGTGCCTGGGCTTTCGAATCGAGACGCCGGCGGGGACTGTTGCTTATGCGACGGATAACGAGCCGGGGGATGCGAAGCTGGACGAAAGTTTGCGCGAACTGGCGGCCGGCGCGGACATATTCATTAACGACGCGCAATTTACGCCCGAACAGCTGGAGACGACGAGAAAGGGGTGGGGGCATTCCTCGTGGCTGGAGGGAACGAAAGTGGCGCGGCAGATGGGAGCAAAGACGCTGGTGCTTTTCCATCACGATCCCGATTCGACCGATCGCATGTTGGATTCGATCTTGAGGCAAGCACGGGAAGAGTTCGATTCGGTTTTTGCGGCGAGCGAAGGAATGGTGATCACGCTGGGGGCACCGGGAGACAGAGTTCAGGCACATATGCCGGGAGCGCGAACGGCACTGCGCCGCGAAGCGCAATTCCACGCGAAAGTCTGCGGCGTGACCGAAGGGGGGAAGGACTTCGAGGAAGAGACCATGGTCCGAGATATTTCCCTGCAGGGAGCGCTGATTTCGCTGAAGCACCTGCCGCGGCTGCAATCGGAGCTGCAAGTCACCATGGAGGCGCCGGGCACGGATGGGGTGCAAGCGATGAACTTGCGCGGTTACGTGGTGAGGATCGACGCGGCACCGGAAAAGGGGCATGTTGCGGTGGGCGTGGTGTTCACCGATTAATTCGAAATCCGAAGAGCAAAGGATTTCCTAAACAGGGGCGCAGCGTGCTGCGCCCCTACTGTTTTCTTGGCATGGCCGAGCGGGTCCTGTAGGCTGAGGTGACTGCCCATGGCTGAGAAGAGAGCGAATTTCGTTCCCGTCAGTGCGCTGGACAAGCGGGCGCCATCGAAACGCGAATTACTGCGGGGGTTGGTGCGGCAGGCGCCGTTTGTGGCGAAGAATTTTCAGCTTTACTTTCGCAACGCTTGGCGGCGGCACGTTTTGCGGACCAAGGTCGTAGCGCCGTACGCGGTTACGTTTTACGTGACGCATAAATGCAATCTGGACTGCAGTTACTGCACGCAAAAAGAGCCGGATGTTTTCAGCGACGAGTTGCCGACGAGAGAGACGATCCGGTTGTTGAAGCGAATTCGAAAGGAAACGGACTCCATCGTCATTACGGGGGGCGAGCCGACACTGCGGCCCGATATTGAGGAGCTGACCGAGGCGGCGCGCTTCGAATGCAAATACCGCTCGCTGCTGCTGATCACCAACGGCACGCTGCTGGATCGAAAGCCGAGGATTCTGCGAGCGGTGACGGGACTGGTGGTGAGCCTGGATGCGCTGGCGGCTGATCCGACGAATCCGCTCTCGAAGCCGGCGGCGCTGCCGAAAGTGCTGGAAAATCT
>Ga0209648_10002270_pt1 | contig 15883 bp, 12 predicted proteins | sample GraSoi2013_115cm_FD_185830 | JGI IMG/M metagenome (GOLD analysis project Ga0209648, IMG submission 185830) | Grasslands soil microbial communities from the Angelo Coastal Reserve, California, USA - Sample 9_17_2013_115cm (SPAdes) (version 2) | ecosystem: Environmental > Terrestrial > Soil >...
CGCGAGGCCGACGGCAATCCCAACGATCGCAAGCTCCGCCATCGGCATGTCCACGACCCGGGCAGGCCCAAACCGGTCGAGCAAGCCATCAGTCGCTCGGAAGACGCCCCCCAATCTGCCCACGTCCTCGCCTAACAGGACTACGTGGTCATCGCGATCCATCTCCTGTGCAAGACCTTCGCGCACCGCATCCACTAGCGCCAGCCGCCGCCTCGCATCAGGCATACGTGTGCTCCAGCGCGGAGTCCGGCTCGCCGTCTGGTTGCTCCGCCGCCCATGCGACCGCATCCTCGACGGCCACCGTAAGTTCCTGGTCAATCGCATCCACTGAAGGGGCTGGGAGCCGGGCGCGGAGCAAGAGTAGCGGGTCTCGCAGCCGCCAGGCCTCGACTTCCTCGCGGGAGCGGTATCGTGTGTCGTCGTCGTTAGAGGTGTTTGGTAGGAAGCGATAGCATCGGGCCTCAATGAGCGTCGGACCAGCGCCGCTGCGCGCCCGATCTATAGCCTCCAGCGATGCGAGGTGAACGGCCTCGACGTCCATCCCATCTACGCTGATGCCGGGAATGCTGTAGCCAGCGGCCCGCGCGACCAGGTCTGGGCGTGCCGACTCCAGCTCGATGGGCACAGACTGCGTGTAACCGTTGGTCTCAATGCAGAAAACGCAGGGCACGCGGTGTATGGCGGCGAAGTTCATTGCTTCGTGAACCTCGCCCTTTTGGGCGCCGCCATCGCCAAAGGCTATCCACGTCACTGAATCCTCACCCAGGATGACGGAGCCCCAAGCCACACCTACCCCGTGCGTGACATGGTTTGGTTGCGGACCCTGCTGGGAGACGATCCTCCTGTCACGTGAGCCGAAGTGCGCATAAGGTTGGCGACCGCCACTGCAAGGATCGTCACGCTTGGCGAAGAAATGGAGCATCATCTCGCGTGCGGAGAGTCCCAGAGCCAGCATCGCCGACAGATCGCGGTAGTGGGGAGCGACAAAGTCGTAGCCGGCACGAAGGGCCATCCCGTAGCCGACTCCAATCGCTTCGTGGCCAGAACAGGGCACCGCGAAGTGCGCGCGACCAGACCGGGCGAGCCGCCACATGCGTTCGTCCAGCTTTCGGGCGAGACTCACCCAGCGGTAGGCGACTTCAAGATCCACGGTTAACGACTCACAAGCTGCTGAAGCTCTGGAACAGACTCAGAACCCATCAATACATTACGGTGCCGGCGCTGACGTTGAGATCTTCGCCGGTGATGCCGGAGGAAAGATCAGTTAACAAGAAGAGGCACGACTTAGCAACCTCAGCCTCGGTAACGAAGCGGCTCATCGGCGATCCTTTGACCAGGCTCTCTCGAGCCTCGTCTGTGGTGATTCCGCGCGCCTCGGCTTGAGCCAGGATGACTTTGCGGATTCGATCGCCATCTACCGCACCTGGGCATAGGCAGTTCACCCGGATCCCAAAGTCCCCGAGCTCGGCCGCAAGGGTCCGAACGAGCCCGATCACGCCCATCTTGGCAGCCGCATAAGGGGTCCGACCGTGCAGCGGCCGCTTGCCCGTCATAGAAGACAATGCGACCAGATTGCCACTACCGGCAGAGATCATTTGTGGAATAAACCGGCGAAAAGTCAGAAAGACGCTGTCCAAGTTAGAAGTCAGACAGAAACGCCAATCGGCAAGTTCCAACTTATGAAGAGGAATGGTCGGCCCGGGCAAGCCTGCGTTTGCTACCACGCCGTCTATCCGGCCGTACCGCCTCTCGACCACGTTGCCGCACGCCTCGACTGAAGCCTCGTCAGTCACGTCGCATCGGATAGGCGTGCACTCAATTCCAAACTGGCGCAGCTGATATGCGGAGTCGTTGAGAGATGCGACATCGCGCCCAACAATCGCGACTGCGGCTCCAGCCAAGCCGGTCTCGAGAGCGATAGCCTTGCCGATTCCTCTTGCTCCGCCGGTGACAAGAACGACCCGACCGTCAAGGCGGCCTGTGCTTTGACTCCGTCGCTCGACGCGCAGCTGTGGAGTTGACATGCGGTCAAGCTGTGTGCGAACAACCACGCCTTCTGCATCGGCGAGTGTGTTCGCAACGGCCCTCCACGCCAACGCTGAGTATCAGCAACTGCGAGCTCGCCCACCATACTTATCGAGACGCCGCTCCCCACTCAACGCATGCCCAATCATTCCCTCCAGACGTGAGATGCGGCTGGCGTGTGGCGCGATGTAGTTGCTGCCCTCTCGAGTGAGTTGCTGGTAGGTCACTACCTTGATGAATTTCCCTACCCAAAGACCACCTGTATACCGAGCAGCACGGCCGGTCGGAAGGGTGTGGTTAGTGCCAATCGCCTTATCCGAGTACGCTACGGTAGCTTCTTCGCCAAGAAACAAGGAGCCGTAGTTCCGCAGTCGGCTTGCGTACCAGTCTAGGTCGGTAGTGATGACCTCGAGGTGCTCGGGAGCGAACCCGTCTGAGTAAGCAACGGCATCTTCGCGACTGCCTACCAGAGCGATGGCTCCCAGCGCCTCCCAGGCGGCTCCAGCCGTGTGGGCGGTCGGAAGTTCTGTTAGCTGGGCTTCGACAGACTCGAGCACGGCTTCAGCGAGAGGTGCGTAAGTGGTCACTAGATGCGCCGGCGATGTTGATCCGTGTTCCGCCTGCGCCAGCAGGTCAGCGGCCACGATTTCGGGGTCTGCAGTCTCATCTGCGATCACAAGAATCTCTGTCGGACCGGCCAAAAGGTCGATCCCAACCACCCCAAAGAGCTGGCGCTTCGCTTCCGCGACATAGGGGTTGCCGGGTCCCGTGATCATGTCGACTGGCTCGAGCTCCCCAAAACCAAACGCGAGCGCGGCCATGGCCTGAATTCCGCCCAGGCAAAAGATTTCGTCTGCTTCACAGAGATCAATTGCAACTAAGGTGGCAGGCGACATAGCGTTTCCTCTAGGTGGTGCGACGGCAACCACTCGGGACACACCTGCCTCTCGCGCCGTGACAAGCTGCATGAGCACTGAAGCAATCAATGGGAAATTGCCGCCAGGGACGTAGCAGCCGACAGAGTTCACGGGCACCAGCCGATGGCCTAAAACGATTCCTGGAACTGGCTCGACGCGGACCTCGCGCAGGGCATCCCTCTGGACCCGTGCAAACGCCGCTACTTGGTCTCGTACAAAACGAATGGCTTCGACATCCTCCTCATTGACCGCTTGGTATGCAGCCTCAACGTCCGCTCGACTGACGCGGAAGTGGCGCGGATCCCAATCATCGAATTGACGCGAATACTGACGAATGGCGGGTTCGCCTTCCATCTGAATGGCGTGGATAATCCGAGCCACGGTCTCGACTACTTCATCTTGCCTGTCGCCTGACGGCCGAGCTGGGCGTTTGATCCAGCGGACATCGACAGGAGGCGAGAACACTACCTGTCCCACACCGCACAGATCCGAGCTGGCGACCCCGTGCATCCCATGAGGCGGAGTGGCATTAGTACAACTCCAAAGCCGCTGTGCATAGGGATTCGCTCGATGTTGGCGACCACCTCGGTGTGGTTCACCAGATACTCGGCATGCACCGAATGGTTGGGATACGAGAGGTCGGCAGGGTTGTCCGTCGATACTGCGTCGGTAAGGACGTTCACGACACCTTGATCCAGGATCCATCTCGACGCCTCTTCGTCAAGGCCCGGGTATTGGGTTACGAAGTCAAGCGGCATATGCCATTTGGTGGCGGCGCCTGTGTAGTAGAGAAAGCTGCCCCGTTTGGGAAGCGTCGATACTCCAGCTGTCGCCAAGCCGGCACGAATTCGTTCGAGCGTTATGTGGGTTCGGGGGGCCACATCAGACACATCGATCCAAACTGCTTCGGTGAAGAAGAGCTCCATGGGTATCGCGTCTGCGGTTAGGTCCGGCCGGTCCTGGTTGAAGTGATAAACGGCATCGATATGGGTCGAATCGTGATCGCAGAGCGCAATACCGTTCACAGCGTATCCCCTGAACGGCGTGTCGCCGATCCGCAACTTCGATTCGGCGTGGCTGAGGTGAGTCCACATCGCCACCTTCATGTGTCCGGGATAGACTGGGATTTCTGGTGCGAGCTCGCGCGTCAAATCGAGTACGTGGAGCCGCCTGCCAAGGAAGTTGACGACAGTCATGTCGGAGTAGCGGACTGGCTCAGAACACATATCGTCAGAATCGCAACAGAAGCTTCATGTCCAGCCAATCGAACATCACAGAGTGTGCTGCGGTTAGGCTGTCAAATTGGCAGTGAAGTGAACCCGGCTCATTGCGGTGGAAGACTCGCAGCGTCCGATCGCAACGCAAGCCATCGAAGGCTTGGACGGCCTGCGCGACCGGCACCAGTGCATCCTCCTCTCCATGCAAGATGAGAGTCGGACACTCGATTTGGCCGATGATGTCCTTCAGCTTGAGCTGATTGATCACAGCCAAAGTCTCCGTGGTTGAAGATGTCCCGAAAAGCCTTGCGAAATGAGGCACCATCACGTCAGGCAACGGATACGTCTCGTTAACGGCTGCGGCGTCGTAGACAATTCCCCACGCTATGCACGCACTGAGTCGCTTCTCGAAGGCAGCCGCGCGAGGAGCGTAGTACCCTCCCAAGCTTAGGGCGAGCAATGCAATGCGTCGCGGATCCACTTCCGGCCGCGTCAAGGCGTAATCAACTGCGGCTGACACGGGAACTTCGTAGTCTGGCCTGGAATAGATGTGGCGAAGCCGCAGCGAAGCTCCTTGGCCTGGGCCATCAACGATCAAAACCGCATAGCCCCGTTCTACGGCGGCTCTCGCCGCTAGGAAGTACAACTCCTCGGCGACAGAGTCGGAGCCACCGAAAAAAATGATCAGCCGGTGCGGGGCCGGGCCATTTCCCAATGGGTGGCAGAAGTAGGCGGACAAGAAGGAGCCTTGATAAGGAAACTCAATGATTTCAACTTGGTGCGGCAGGTGAGGCAGCGCCAGTTGAAAGCTCTTCCTGCAGGCGAGATAGGTCTCTTCCTTCCGCTTCTCATCGGTCCCTGGCGGCTGCAGTTGGAGGAAGAATTCCGCGGCGCGAAAGTAGTTAGTTGCCCTCAGATAGCCGTTGCGCGCGGTTACTGGAAACCCGGCTGCGAGAGCGTCATCAGCCATGCCTCTGACGTTGGTGGCTAGGTTGATCCAACCCGAAACCCAGTCCTCGACCACCCCTGGTTGCATCTTTCTGGCCGCGAGGTGGCACTCTGCGAAGTCGGCCCCTCCGTAAGTCGAGGTCGCCAAGAGACGCGAGAGTTGAAACGACCAGTACGGGTCCGTTGGCCAGTACTTGAACGCCAACGACGTCGACGACTTTGATTCGTTGCCGTCCGGCTCGAGCATGTGTTTAGTAACTTAGCCTCGACGTTGACGTAGCGCATCGGGAGAAGTCCCGAGACCAAAGATCGAGATGTCAGGCAGTGCTTTCGCTGCGCTCCTTAAGCACCCATGCCACCACTTTCGTGCGCGAGTTGACCCCCAGTTTCGAGAAGATGTTCTCGACGTGACACTCGGCCGTTCTGTCCGCGATCCGCAACCGGGCTGCAATCTCGCGGTTCGAGAGCCCTTCCGCGATCAGCTGTGCCACCTGCCATTCCCTTTGGGTGAGCGTATCTGGTCCAAAGGATCTGGCGACATTGAGCCGACGCGAAGGCGTCGCCGCGTAGGCCAGCGCTTCATCGAGGGTCATCTCTTGGCCTGTGCGACATTCTGCAAAAAAGGCTGACTCTCCGACTACAGTCCTCGCACGATTCACACACTTGTCATGAGTCGACTGAAAATTCGCTCGGATCTTGACGTGAAGACGCGTCCTCAGTTCATCCGCCGCACCGAGCAGCCTGGCGCAGCGAACTACAGAGTGTGGGACATCCAGCGTTATCCAGGCCAATGCTTCCATGGTCAACGCGATGCCCCAAAGATGACCGATCTCGACCCTGAGTGACAGGCTTTGCTGGAGAAGATCCTCAGCCCGCTCAAGATCACCTCGGGTCCAAGCTAGAAGGGCCAGACCAAATAGTGACCACGAGATCTGCCAGACATCTCCATGCTCTCGCTTCAGTGCTAGGGCACGTTCGTGCAAATCCTCGGCACGATCCAAGTCGCCGGCAGCCCAGAGTATCTCTGCCAGCCAATACATTGCGATGTAGTGCCCGGGCGGGTCATCCACCTTAGCGTAGAGGTCCACCGACGTTTCCATCAGGTCGATTGCCTTCGAAGTGTCTCCCTGGTTATAGGCAGCCAATCCATGGCTGCGCAGCAGGAAAGCCCGACTTGCGTCGTCGGGAAAGCCAGGCGACAAGCTAGCACTCTCCTCCGCCAGCGTCTGGGCCGACAGCGGATCATCGCTGACGAGCGCGAGATAAGCGGCCCAGTTAATCGCTTGGATCCTTGTTTGGATCGGAAGTCTGGACTCTGCGAGCAGACGCTGAACCCAGCCGCGCGCCTCGCCCTCATGCCCGCGAACGATCCAGAATGGCCATGTGGCCCCTGTTACTCGAAGTATCGCCTCTGGGTCTTCGCCACGACTGAGCGACCACTCCAGAGCGGATCGGATGTTGTCCAATTCAAGCTCAAGCCGATTGAGCCATTCGACTTGCCGTGGAGTCGACCAAACCTTCTCGGTCGCACAGGCCAGACCCAAGTACCAGACTTTATGCTTCTCGCGGAACAGGTCGCCGTCCTCGGCCGCGTCCAAACTCTCAGCGGCACATGCTCGAACGGTTGCCAGCATGCGGTAGCGATGCCGCCCGGCTTCGTCCTGCGGTAGGAGCAGGGAGGCGCCGATCAAGCTAGCCAAAAGCGAAACTACGTGCTTATGGCCGAGGTCATCGTCAACGCAAACAGCGGTGACGGCGTCCAGATCAAATGAACCGGCGAAGACTGATAATCGCTGCCACAGGAGCTGGGCACGCGGTTCGAGGAGTCCAACACTCCACTCGATAGCCGATCTCAGACTGCGATGTCGGTTTCCGGCAACAACCTGATCGCCTACAAGCTGGAGTGGCTCGCGTAGGTGATCTGCCAATTCAGGCAGTCCTAGGGTCCTCACCCAAGGCGCGGCCAGCTCAATTGCAAGCGGCAATCCATCCAATCGCTCGCAGATTTCCCCGATGAGTCTGAGATTCGAGGCGTCGGCGGGTAGACTCGGATAAGCCGCCCGAGCCCGCTCGAAGAACAGCCGCAAGGCCGGCGGCAACCCGGGCCCACCTGGGCCACGGTCGCTTGCCAAGAGCGTCGTCGACAAAGGCTCAACTGTGAAGACGACTTCGCCTGTCACTTCAAGGCTGGTGCGGCTCGTCGCCAAGACTCGCAGATGGCTGCATCGCGAGAGCAGAAGGTGGCTGAAGCGCGCGCATGCGTCGGCCAAGTGCTCACAGTTGTCGAGCACAAGAAGCGCCCGGCGCTTGGACAAAAAGCCTGCGATCGAACTGGCGATGTCGGTCGCAGATTCGGAGGCCAAGCCCAATACAGTCGATATGGTGTGGCCTATCAAACCTTCATTCGAAACAGACGCGAGATCCACGAACCAGACCCCACCGGGAAACGAACGACGAACTCGAGTAGAAAGTTCGATTGCGAGTCGAGTCTTGCCAACGCCGGCAACCCCGACGAGCGTAATCAGTCGACTTTCGGTCAGTAGTGTCGCGGCTTCGTCCAGCTCAACCTCGCGACCAATGAAGGAGTTGAGTGGGGTCGGAATGTATCCGCCTCTGACTACCGATGTCCGTCGCTCAGTCATTGGTCAAACCCTACGGCGAGTCAGAGGGCGAGGAGCGGTGCGCCGAGTGATTGTTGCTTGATGGGGGCCGCGAACAATGTCGATCCTTGCGAGACCAATCATCCGACTAGAGCCGATGTTTCTGCCACGCAAGTCACTGGGTCAATCGATCCGATCGTGGACGCAAGACGATCTCTTCGCCTCTCGTCGTTGCAATAGCCATCGCCCTGATCCCAGGTGCGCCCCCGACCAGCCTCAGAGGCAGAGAGTCGGCCTCAGGGCCCAACCATTCTTGTATTCGTTTCTCGGGCCCGCCCAACTCAAGCCACGCGATTCCTGTGGGCTGCACCCTGTGCTTCACCAGGGTTCGCGCGGCATGATTCTCCATGTCCTCAAAGGCAAAGAAAGGAGGCAGCCCCTGCGTCATTGCTTCAATGGTCGGAGGGGCGGTTCTGCTCGCGCGTACTGTCCCATCCGGCTTGGTGCGTTGCACGTTCCAGATCTTAACCCCGAGGCGCGTTGCTTCTCCCTCGATGTCGTCTGTGAGGATCCAGAACGCGAGCAACTTGGGGCCGCCCACCACTTGCTCCATTATGTAGCGCCCGTTTCCCCACTCGGCGCGGCGCGCCTCATCCGGATCGATGACGCTCTCGATCTCGATGTATTGGTCGTTCCCGAGGGGCACCACTCGCTGCGCTACACCCCCGCCGCGAAAATACCCGCCCTCATAACTTTCGAGGCCACATTCGTCACGAAGTTGGTACGCGGTCTCGTAAAGGTTGGTCGAGCACAGCGCCACGTGATCGATCTTCAGCATCGCGGTTCACTCCGAGAATTCGAGGCGGTGTGGGATCGACGAACTGAGTCTTTTGACTTGTCCGAGGCTAAGTCCCGACCAGCAAGAATGCATCGGGGTTAATACGGAGTCACGAGAAGACCCTTTCGGCACCTTGCCTCGCAGGCTCACCAAGGACATGTCGCGGGCCTCCCTCTCCTAGACCGGTGCGGAGCCTCGCGGTTACAGTCCCTTCCGACCTCCTCCGCTGGCAGCGCGATGGAGTGATCCAGTCTCCACGATGGGTTCGTGCACGCGGCCATCTTGGTATACAGCTCTGATCCGGTCGGGCCGAATAGGAAAGTCCAGGGCATTTCCTTCGACGACGGTGATGTCAGCCCGCTTTCCAGGCTCAAGAGTGCCTGCTTCCGAATCGATCCGGAGAAGGCGCGACGCTGAACTCGTGGCCGACAGTAGAGCCGCGCTCGGAGACATCCCGCAGGCAACCAGCAAGCTCAATTCGGTGAGGTTCGCGCCATGTTGGGAGACCCCGGCATCCGAGCCCATCGCGATCCGAACGCCGGCGGCGATAGCGCGCCTGGCGCTGTCGAAATGGGCCACGGCAACCTCCTCGACCGCGCTCCGTGTCTTTGCCGGCATGGGGAGGTCGGCCGCGAGCAGCGACCGCATGTGGTGTGAAGCTGACAGAGTGGGTACCAGCCAGGTGCCGGCGCTGAGCATCATTTCGATGGCCTCATCATCGAGGTAAGACCCATGCTCGACCGAGCGAAACCCAGCCTTGACAGCAGACTTGATGCCAGCCGCAGAATGTGCGTGAGCCATTACCGGAACGTCGGCGCGCTCCGCTTCGCGGCTCAAACATTCAAGTTCGTCCTCATCCAGGTGCGACTGGTGCGGTCGACTCGTCGGCGAGAGTACGCCCCCTGAAGTCGCTACCTTGAGCGTGTCAGCTCCGGCGCGAATCAATTCTCTCGCCACTCGCCTCATGTCATCTGGCCCATTGACTACGGAGGCAGGGGCGTTCACGTGCTTCAAGAAAAGCGCGGCCACCGTCGCGCCGCTCAGGTGCCATTCATCTGCGTGGCCCCCAATCTGGCTGATCATTCCGATGCTGACATGAAGCCGTGGCCCTCTTATCAGGCCGTCCCGTTGCGCCATCTTTAGTCCGACGTCTGCGCCGCCTCCGTCCCGAGCCGTTGTGATACCGGCTAAGAGAGTCTGCTCCATGATCCGAGCTGCCAATAGGAACCGATAGGAAAGAGGTTGATCGACAAGCATCGCCAGATCGACGCTGGGGATCGTGACATGGACATGGCAGTCGATCAGCCCCGGCACGAGGGTCATCCCAGCGCAGTCGACATACGAGTCGCCCTCCAGACCGCTGCCGACAGCGACGATACGGTCACTCTCCAGAGCCAGTTCGCCAGCGTATAGGCGCCCGTCCAGGCCATCAAAGATGGAGCCGCCGCCCAATACCGTCCGCGTCAAAGAGAGCGGCCTCTCTTCGCGACAGCAGATCGACGGTTGGGTCGGGCTTGATCCGAGAGAACAAGGTCGCGCTGCCAAACGCAATACTCAAACTTGGTTCTGAAGCCCAAAGCCCTGTACAGCTCATATGCCTTGTTGGCGTTGGAAGCGTCCACATAGAGTGAGGCACTACGCGCTCCCCGCATAGCAAGGCGCTGAAGTGCAATTGTGATCAAATTGCGGGCAAGACCCCGTCGACGATGATTCGGAACGGTCCCCACGCTATCGATCATTGCCACGGGAGCTGTTCTGTCCGAACCGGGCGGAGTGATGATTGAAGCAAGCACAAAACAGCCGGGCTCCCCGGATCGATCCACAAGCATGAAATACAACGATGGATCAAAGCCCGAAGCGCGCTGGCGCCGGCGCCAGGACCTCAAATCGGGTCCACTGCCAACCCATTCAGCTGCGAAAGCCTTGCGAACAGCGGCCGCCCAAATAGTGTCTTCGGGCAAGGGGTCGGCCAGGGTCACCAGGCGGTAGCTGTCCGGCATCGCTCCAGCGGGCACATTCTTCAGGTCTGACCGATCCATTCTCCACATGCGTCTGGCCGGCGCGAACCCGAAGCCCGCAAGCGCGAATCGGCGACCCCCCTTTAGCCAGATGCGAGCGAATCGGACTCTACGGCTTCGAGCCTCGGCTACCGCCCAAGCGACAAGACTGGCGATCGCAGCTCGATCTGCGATGACGATTTCTATGTCGGCGATTCGACCATAGAACGGAGCGCCGACACGAACGGCAGCTCCGCCCACCACCCGGCGCAGATCATCGGTTTGGCTCTCCGCGACTGCAGCAACTCGCGGAAGACGTGTCCACTTCGCCGTTAAAGGCTCACGTCGGCCGGCAAGGATCTCCTTCATAGCCATTTCTTGAAGGACGGGAAGGTCGCGACTCATGGCTTTTCTAAGCCGGAACATTTCGTCAGGCTTGCTTCCGGCACGACCAGCAAGTCGCATTAGCAACGATTGCACGCGGCTGCTGACGAGACTCCGACTCATCGTTCAGATTGAGATCGATCTTTAGACGTGAATAGCTTCGGCCACGCTGGGTTCTCGTGACCGAATTGCGTTGGCTCAGCTTCGTCTGCGCACGCTTCTCTGGCACTCAGAAGCCATGTGGATCAGTCTCCACGCAACGCCTAGCTGGTGAAGCCAACACGATCGAACCGCAACTCTAGGGTTGGATTGCTGGTGGAGCCGGCAACGTTGCCACGCATGAAGTAGGAGAAGACTCTGTAGTGGATGAACATGCCAGGCAAATCGTCGAAGACGACCTGCCTGACCTGAGTGTAGAGGCTACGGCGCTTGCCTGGATCCGTCTCAGCCGCAGCGCCTTGAATCAACGGCTCGAGGGTTGGGTTGTAGTAGCCCGTTGAGTTGTCTCCTCCGTTCTTTACCCAGAAAAGGCTGTAGAAGCCATCGGGGTCGATGGTTCGTTCATTGAAGAGGATGCTTATCTCGTAGTCGTTGTGGATCAGCTTCGAGAACCACACTGCGGTGTCGAAAGCATCAACTTCGACGTTTATCCCCAGTGGCTTCAACTGTTGGGCCAGGACCTCGCCGACCTTGGCCGGCTGTGGACTCTGGGTGTAGGCAAGAAATCTAAGTGTGAGACCTTGGGACGCGCCCGATTGCTGGAACTTCTGGCGAGCCAGATCGAGGTTTGGGCCAGCAGTGAAGGGGTCATTGTGGCTGTACCAGGTTGATCCGGTTGGTACCTCCTCTGAACCCACCTCGCCGGCCTTGAAGTAGACGATGTCGCGAATCTGCTTACGGTCGATCGCCAAGGCCACTGCCTCGCGTAGGAGCTTGTTGTTCATCGGCGGCTTGGCTGTGTTGAAGAGGAAGAACTCCGGATAGCCGGCGGTCGTCGAGACTACCGATCGCAGGCTCGAGTCCGCTTGAAGGGCGGTGAAGTCCTGGTCCGGAACTCCATCCAGCCAGTCCAGCTCGCCCGCTCGCAGTGCCGCCACCCGCGCCTCGTCGACGGCGCGACCGGTGTAGATCGTGACCTGATCCAGAAAGGGACGACCCGGCTGGAAATACTGGCCAAACTTCTTCAGCGTGATGTGATCCCCTTGCACCCAGTCGACGAATTGGAATGGCCCGGTCCCGACTGGGTTCTGGGCGGAATTTGAGGACTCGACCGCCCGCTGATTCATGATCTGACCGTCAGCGGCGAGATTGGTCAGGAAGGGCCCGTAGGGACTCGACAGGTGGAAAATCACCTGCGTCGGGGATGCAACCTCAACTCCGCTTAGCGGCGTGAAGAACGTGGCATAGGTCGAAGCCGTCTTCGGATCGAGCATGCGCTCGAACGTGTACTTGACGTCGTTTGCCGTGAATTTGTCCCCATTGTGAAAGTGGACTCCTTCGCGCAGATCAAAGACCCACGTGCGATCATCCCTCTGGGTCCACTTGGTTGCCAGCATCCCCACGATCGAGCCGTCCGTGTCAATGTCTATCAGCTTGCTGAAGAGGTTGTCATACACCTGGGCGGAGGCGTAAAGCTTGGATGTCTGGGGGTCGAGGGAGTCGGGCTGGCCAGCAATCGCCGCGCGCAGTTTGCCGCCCGGCTTGATGATAGTTCCTGTGGGAGAGTTCGACGACGGCGCACACGCGGCCAGAATGGATTCAAGTGACACTGCGCCGAGCCCAGCCACCGCGCCCCATTTCATGAAGGAGCGGCGCGACACGCTCGGTCGACTCCAGAGTGACTTTGGTGGGAGCGACTCGAATGATTCGGCCACTTACGATCTCCTCCTAACACCCGACAAATGCGCGGGTGGGCTTTCTAACCGATGGTTTTAGGGATCGTAGACGTGGGCAGGTCTTTAGTCACCGGGGGAAATACGTAAAGGACTTTGAAGCCGGGGTACGGATCGCGGAATCGCAATCTGGCTGTCTAGTCAAGTTTGACTTGCGACCAACCCAACTCTCAGGCGTGAGGCGTGTACGTCGTTTGAGGCGGTACTACGCCCTCGCCAATTGAGGTGAATCAGCAAGATGGCACGCGGCCAAATGGAAGCCGTTGTGACGGGTAAGGGCAGGGACGTCAATGCTGCATCGCTCGATTGCAATCGGACAACGAGTGTGAAAGCGGCAGCCGGGTGGCGGTGCGATGGCACTGGGAATCTCACCGACTAGGACCTGCAATCGCCTTTGTTCGACCCGTTCGATTGCTGGCATAGCACGCAACAAAGCTTTGGTGTACGGATGTCTCGGTTGGCCGAAGACAGTCGAGGTGGGGCCAGATTCCACAATCTGGCCGAGATACATGACTGAAACACGATCGCTAATGTGCTGAACCACTCCCAGATCGTGTGTGATTAAGAGGATTGAAAGGCGCAGGTCGGACTGCAGTTCGAAGAGTAGATTGAGGACCTGAGCTTGGATTGACAAGTCGAGCGCAGTCACTGGCTCGTCCGCGATCAGTAGCGAGGGTTCTGAAGCGAGGGCAGCGGCAATCGCCACTCGCTGGCACTGGCCACCTGAAAGTTGGTGGGGGTAGGCGTCGAGGAGTCGGCGAGGTAGGGCGACTCGCTCCATCAACTCGATGACGCGCAGGTTACGCTGTCGATCAGATCCTAGTCGGTTGATATCCAATGCTTCGCGGATAGTGCCGCCGACCGTCCAGCGCGGATCTAACGAGCTCTGGGGGTCTTGAAAGATCGGCTGGACTTGTCGGCTGAAGCCACTCTTGATACGGCTAGCACGGTCGCCAATCTGCGCGCCGCGAAAGAGAACCGTTCCAGACGTTGGGTCAGTAAGGCCCAAGATGCATCGCGCGAGCGTGCTCTTGCCTGACCCCGACTCACCAACCAGCGCGACGACCTCACCCTCTCGAACTTCCAGGTCAACGGAATCTAGAGCCCGAACGCGCTTGGTGGTCCGCACCGGGCCTTCGACGGGGAAGTGCTTGACCAAGGCGCGGGCCTCGATGAGTGGATGGTCGGATCCGACCTCTGCTCGGTTACCCGACGGTGAGTTCGACGAAGGTTGGTCGCTTTCGTCTCCGGCCAAGTCGCCCACCTCGGACGGCTTCGCCAGCCGGATAGGGCCAGCCTGGTGTAGCCAACAGGCAGCCAACTGGCCGTTAGCGGCGGTTAGTTCTAGGCGGGGATGTCGTGAACACGCTTCGAAGGCGTATGCACACCTCGGTTCAAAGCGACATCCAGCTGGTGGATCTCGAAGGTCAGGCACCTCTCCCGAAATTGCACGCAGCGTGCCCGGTGACCGTGTCGTACTGGGTATGGCAGCGATGAGCGCTGCGGTGTACGGGTGCTGCGGCGCGAGGAACAGCTGCCGTGCAGGCCCGGTTTCAACCAATTCTCCTGCATACATCACGCCTACGCGGTCGCAGACTTGAGCCACCACGCCCAGGTTGTGCGTCACGAACAGGATCGCCGAGCCGGTGGCATCGCGCAGGCGCAGGAGTAACTCGAGGATTTGAGCTTGAATCGTCGTGTCGAGCGCGGTTGTCGGCTCGTCGGCGATAACGACTTTGGGATCGTTGGATAAAGCGGCCGCAATCACTACCCGCTGCCTCATTCCGCCGCTTAGTCGGTGGGGTGGATCGCCGTATCGGCGTGCGGCGTCCGGAATTCCAACTAGGTCCATGAGTTTGAGCGCGGAAAGCTTCGCGGCGGTGCGCCCAACATCCCTGTGGACCCGAATAGCTTCGGCGATCTGGCCGCCAACGCCGAACGAAGGATCGAGTGCGGTTAGAGGATCTTGGAAGATCATCGCGATCCCCTCGCCGCGGAGCCTTCTCAACTCGTCCGACGTCATTGTTAGGACGTTTGCTCCCTTGAAGCGAACCTCCCCCGCAACTTCAGTGCCAGGGGGCAGCAGGCCTAGAGTGCTGAGAGAAAGAGTTGTCTTGCCGCACCCTGACTCACCGACGAGCCCAAAGATCTCCCCGGGGTACAGATCGAAAGAGACATTTGTCACAGCAGACACCAGCCCGATCCTGTCGCGGTACTTGACGGTCACGCTTCGGAATTGCAGGGTTGGCAGAGTCATCGCGTGACGTGCCGGGGATCGAACCGACGACGTAAACCATCGCCGACCAGGTTGAAGGCAAGTACGGTGATTGCAATGGCGACACCGGGCGATATTTCAAGCCACGGCGCTAACGCGAGGTAGTCCTGGCCCTCGGCCAACATGTTGCCCAAGGATGGGGTCGGCGGTCGAGAGCCGAGTCCGAGATAGGAAAGACCTGCTTCAATCTGAAGAGCGATTCCAGCCAGCACAGCCGCCTGCACCAGAGGTGGCCCCACAGAGTTGGGCAACACGTGGGTGAAGATCAATCGTATGTGCGAGGCTCCGCGCGACCGCGAAGCATCGACATACGGCTGATTGCGAACGCCTAAAGCTGTGCTACGCGTGACGCGCGCGAAGAGCGGGGAGTAGATCACAGCGATAGCAAGGAGGGTCGGGAAAGTTCCAGGACCGACGATGGCGATCAGAGAGAGCGCCAGGAGCATGGTTGGAAAGGCAAGCAATAAATCGAAGGCTCGCATCAAGGCTGTGTCGACCCAGCCCGCGAAGTAGCCCGCAACAAGGCCAATTAGACCGCCTGCGCAAAATGCAAGTACGACCGAACCAATCGAGACGAGAAGAGATACCCGGTATGCGAGCAACAGCCTGCTCAAAACGTCCCGTCCCAGATCATCGGTTCCCAGAAGGTAGGCTGCGCTCGGCCCAGTCAGAACCTTGTTCCCGACGATGGCTTCGGGATCGTGCGGTCCGATCAGCGGCGCCAACAGCGCTACGAGACCCAGCATCACGACAAGAACGCCACCCACCTTCGAAGCCGGCGTCGGAAGCA
>Ga0209648_10002271_pt1 | contig 15880 bp, 13 predicted proteins | sample GraSoi2013_115cm_FD_185830 | JGI IMG/M metagenome (GOLD analysis project Ga0209648, IMG submission 185830) | Grasslands soil microbial communities from the Angelo Coastal Reserve, California, USA - Sample 9_17_2013_115cm (SPAdes) (version 2) | ecosystem: Environmental > Terrestrial > Soil >...
CCTGCTACATCAAACTGGCTAACACCTGGATCATTCTCAATTCCGGTGGTGGCCCGACTCGCGACAAGGCAGAGGTCCTTCTCGAAAGCCCTTCGGATCTCAACAGAGTGAATAGCTTCCTCAACCTGCGTGTCGCCGACATCTGGGCCTGCTACAAACAATGGCGCGACAAAGGAGCGTTCTTTCTCACCGAGCCGCTAGACAATCATGGCTGGGAGTGGCGTTGCTACATGCGTGATCCCGACGGCTACCTGATCGAGGTCGGCCAATATACTCAAATGGCCCTCGACCGTTTCAAAAGCTATGCCAGTTGAATTGCCACGCAGCTTCACTACGCATCCCCAAACCGACGCTTCCACTGTAAGGCAAATGTCACTTCACTTGCGTTTGAGACGACCGAGCAGGGGGCCTACGCTTTCGGGTGAAGGAGGGTCTGGCGGCCTGGCTTGAAGCACGGCAGGACCCGCTTAGACTCTGGGAATCGGAGGAAGTTGCAGACTTCCCACCCATCTTCTAGTACGAGTTCTGTACGTACTTCTGAAGCAGCAAAAGGTTCGTAAGTCACTGCCGGCGAAAGGAAACAACGAGCTCCGGGCTACGGAGACCACGAACCGGGTACCACTACCTCAGGCCTTTGCGCCAACGGCAAGGTGGCATGCCGCCTTTTGATTCTGGGGCAACTCACTCAGCGATCCTACACCGCGCCGCGAAACTGCAGTTGAGTCACCGATATCTAAGTCGTTAACAATCAAAATCAAGGCGGTACCCAAAATGAAGCTTCTAAGTAATAAGATTGCAATGGGTTTTTTCTGCCTGTTTCTCTCGGCAGTGATGATCGCCCAAGTTAAGACCGAAACAACTACATCCAAGGGCCAACCAACCGTGCAGACCAAGGTGGAACGCGGTGAGGTCGTCTATGTCTCCGGCAACGACTTGGTAGTGAAGATGGAGGATGGCCAGATACGGAACTTTTCCGATATTCCGGAGAGCGCCAGGGTCACGGTTGGTGGGCAGCAGCTCTCAGTCCACGACCTCAAGCCGGGCATGAAGCTGGAGCGCACTATCACCACCACCACCACACCACAAACAGTAAGTACGGTGCAGACGGTCACGGGAAGGGTGTGGCAGGTGAGGCCTCCCCTTTGGGTGACCCTGAGTCTGGAAGACGGAACCCACCAGCAATTCAAAATTCCTGAAGGTCAGAAGTTCATGGTTGACGGCAGGGAGACGGATGCCTTTGGTCTGAGGAAAGGAATGGAGGTCTCCGCCACCAAGATTGTCACGGTGCCTGAGAACGTGGTCGCTCAGAAGAGGACGGTTACCGGCGAAATGCCAGCGCCACCGCCAACCGCGGCAATCCAAGGCCCCTTGCTGATCGTGATAGAAACTAAGCCTGCGGAAGTTGCACAAGCGGAGCCTACAGAGGTCCAGCCACAGCCTAAGAAACTGCCCCAGACTGCAAGTGAGCTGCCGGTGATAGGACTTATCGGCACGTTGGTCCTTTTATCTGGGGTTGTACTGTTCTTATTTTGCAAGAGGGAATCGGCCCTGCCGGAGTAACTGAACGTTTCTTTCGCCGGGGGTTAATCTATCGGGATGGAGCCTAGGGGATTGCGCACAGCAGCGTGGCCCCACCGTTTTCTCCGTCACCATCAGACCACGACCCTGGCGTCGAGGTCCTTGATTGCCCTTTCGCTGAGGGCCTTGGCGCGGGAGTCCGCAGTGCGGCCCAACTCTTGCACCCCGCACGCTCGCAGCTTGTTAACACCCGCCGTCTTAGTCATGCCCTTCACCGGGGCGATAAGTTATTGAAGAATTGGAGCGGGAGACCGGGATCGAATCGGCGACATTCACCTTGGGAAATTTACTTTCATCCTATCTTATTGATTGCACCGTGACGTTCCCCCGGGGAAGTCCTTGAACAAGGAGAGACCATGAAACACCTCACGATCCTTTCGCTCACGGTCGCACTCACCGTAATCGGCTGCACGGCAAACGATAAGACCGCGGCTGGATTGGAAGGAAGTTTGAACGCTCCCCGGCCTTCCGCGGTTTCGTCCGATGGCCGCACCCAGGCTTCGGCGCCGGCCGATCCGGGCGCCAACGGCGGCTCCAACCTTCCCGCCAGCGCTCCCTATCAGGGCTCGGCTGTGTCGCAAAATCTGAATCCGGCGCCTTTCCTGGCAGCCAGTCAAACGCAAGGGAGTACGTCGAGCGGCTCAGTGACTCAAACCTCACCCGGCTCAAAGACGAAGCGTGTTGCCAAAAGGAAGAAATGAGGGGTAATCAAGGAGGTTGGCGATGAAGGCTGCAACCGTATTCGCATTTCGGGTCCTTGTCCTCACCCTGGTTCTGATCATTGTTTTAATGATTGCCAGTAACGTGGCTGGCATGGCACAGGCGCCATTACCTTCGGCCCAAGCGGCGTCCACTCCAGCGGCTCAGGCGCAACAGGCGGCTTCGTTGCTCAGACCACTCCTGGCCTATACGTTTCTAGTTTCGCTGGTGACTGCCTGGATCATCCAGAGCTCGCGCTGGCGCGGATTGAAGTTGATTGCGGCGCTGGTCTTCACGTTCTACGGCCTGATGACCTTCATCAGCCAGATCGAATGCATCGCTTACTTGCGTGCGAAAATGCCGCCCGGGCTGATTAAGAACCTCTTTGTTATGGGAGGGGTAGTCGTGGTCCTGTTTGTTCCACTGGCAGTGCTGATCATGGGGAAAATACGCGGGCCCGAGCAGCCGCAGGCCGAGCGCGTTCTCACCCTGAAGAGCCAGGCTGTCCGTTTTGGTATTCTCGCCATCGTGTACATGGTGCTCTATTACCTGTTCGGATCTTACGTGGCTTGGCAGAATCCCGAAGCGCGCCTGTACTACTCCGGAGCAACGGAGCTAAAGAGCATGTACCAGATGATGCGCTCTACCGTGACGGGAACGCCGTGGATGCTGCCGTTTCAGTTCGGACGGGGACTCCTATGGGCGCTGTTCGCGTATCCCGTGGTCAGGATGTTGGACACCAGGAGAATTGAAACCGCGGGCATCATCGCGGCGCTATTCGGAGTATGGAGCTTCGTGCTGCTCATGCCCAACCCGCTGATGCCCGCGTCCGTAGCGCACAGCCACTTCTGGGAGACGCTGGGGTCCGACCTTCTCTTGGGCGCAATCGTCGGATGGGTGCTGGCCGCAGACGCGAGGCCCACTGCGCGGGGCCAAACGCAGGCCACATCGGCGGGCAGCAGTTAAGACGGCGGGCGAGGTAGGGCGTCTTCGCCCGCCGGATGGGTCGAGAAACTAAGCGGCTTTTCCTGTCGCGATCCGGTGGAGTGACGGTTGCTAGGATGGTTGCACCGTGAAGCCCAAAAGCAAAAGGCCGGGCGAAAAACCCATCGTGCAGACCGTGAAGATCAACCAGGCCTTGTTTGAGCGTCTCAAGTTGTTTGGCGCTGAAACACTCCGGAGCAACCAAGACATCTTGCACTCGGCGCTGGTTGAATACCTCAACACGACGAGGCCCTAGCCGTTCGTACGAGTTCGCCTAGAACTGACCGCGGCACTCAAGACGCACATTTTTCAGGGATGCGCGACCTCTTATAATCCTGCGAGCCCTTGACGAAAGGACCTAAAAGGACTAAAAAGGACAATATACAGTCCTTCTTGAGCGGGATCTCCCGCGCGGCGCGGTCTGCCAGTGTAGAGAGTGGTAGTTCGAGCAGCCCCTGCCTGTATGGAGTGTTCAAAATGGTATTCAATCTTGACCAGTGCCCTTTGTGCGGAACGGAACTTTCGAGAATCAAGTTCAAAGAAATCCAAACGAGGCTCCAGGAAGAAGAGCGGAAGAATGCCGCTCAATTGGCCCAAGCAGAAACAGCTACTCGCCAACGTCTCGAACAGCAATACAACGTCGACCTCGAAAAGCAAAAGCAGGCAGCCGAAAGAAAGGTAAGAACGGAAGCTGAAATCGAGATTAAGAAAGTAGCCGCTGAGCGTGACTTAGCTGCAGGCAAGCTCAAGCAGGCTGAGGCCCGTGAAGTCGAAACCCGAAAGCAGGCGCAGCAAGAACTCGCGAAAGCAAAACTGGCCGCAGAGAAGAAGGCAAAGGAGGAAGCGCAGCAGAAGATCAAGGAAGCTAACGCGCAGCGCGATCAACTGGCCAACAAAGTCAAAGAGATCGAGGAGCGTGAGGCTGCTCTGCGCCAAAAGGTCGCTGAAGATGCTGATACACAACGGGTGAAAGAACTCGCGCTTCAGCGTCAAGCTCTTGAGAAGGACAAGACAGTCGCCCTTCTGAAACAGCAATCCGATTTCAACCGAGAACGAGAGTCCCTTCAGAAGAAGATGCAGTTGATGGACAAGCAACTCCAGAAGAAGACTGCTAACGAACTGGGAGATGGAGCGGAGATCGACGTATACGAGACGCTGCGGGAATCATTCACTGATGACAAGATCACGCGGATTAGGAAGGGGCAGCCCGGTGGCGACATCTTGCAGGAGGTGCTCTACAAGGGCGAGTCCTGCGGAAAAATCATCTTTGATTCGAAGAACAGGCAGAGCTGGCAAAATGCCTTTGTAACCAAACTTCGTCAAGACCAAGTCGAAGCTGGCGCTGAGCATGCCATTCTGACTACTACCGTCTTCCCGGCGGGGAAGAAGGAAATGTGTATTGAGTCGGGTGTGATCGTGATGGCCCCAGGCCGTGTCGCCTATGTTGTGCAGATTCTTCGTCAGGCAATGCTCACGATGCATGTAAAAGGCTTGAGTATTAAAGAACGGACCACAAAAATGAGTAGGCTCTACGAGTTGATCACTTCCGAGGCTTACTCTGGGAAGTTCGCTGAGGCAAATAAACTCACCCAAGACATTCTCGATCTGGACGTTCAGGAGCAGACGGCACACGGTAACGTCTGGAAAAAGCGCGGCGCACTCTTGAAGCGGATTCACAATGTCCTGCGAGAGGCTGAAACCGATGTCGCCGCGATAATTGAAGGTCGAGATGAGCAAGAAGGTCCACAGCATTCCGGAGTGTCGGTGGTGACTCAGGAGCTTCCTGCGATCAGGCAAGCATAAGGACGGTCATATATGCAACAAGAACTAGCGATTCATTGGCAGGAGCGTCGCCTTGGCCGCACGCTCCTACGCACATATCGAGACACCGTTGATCTTTACGACGTGTTTCCGAACGAAAAGCAGCCTCGGATGGGTCCGAAAGAAGACCCCGAATTACAGCGGCAGATCGAAGCAAACGAAGGCATTTTCGAACCTTTGCTGCTGGAACCGCACCCCGATAATCGAAACAAATTCCGCATTGTTGATGGGGATCGACGCTGGACCAATTCGAAGATTCTAGTCGAGGTCCAGAAAAAGGAACAGTATAGGCTTCTGCCAGCGGAGGTCACGGACCGCACGTTAACCGATGAGGAGCGGCTCCGAGCCTGGATTTACATCCACCGGCAACGACGCGAATGGGACACCAAAGAAAAAGAGATGGTGGCTTACAGCCTCGTCAACATGGTCGGCCGTGCCAGCGCTGCAAACATCCTGGGCATCACCGTCAGAGAACTTGACAAATTGGTCGAAATCTATGACCTCTCGGAGAAACTGACCAACCTCGCAGAGCCAGGTGCTTCGATTACTTGGGCACGAGAAATCAAGAACCTGAATCGAAAACTCCTCGCTCCGACGGTGCTGGACACAATCATCAGGAAAATCAACGAGCAGGAGATCACAAATTCCAAGGACATTCGAAAACTCCGCCAGGTACTGAAAGACCCAGTAGCGAGGGACAATTTCCGGTCCCCCGACGGCAGCCTCGACAGTGCCCTGAAGACCTTGGGTCCGCCGCCCTCGAAGAAGTCGCAGGGCCTTCTTGGAGACATCGAACAGCTCTCAGAATCGCTTCAGCGTTACCCGTGGACCACTCTTGCGGCCATGAAGGGAGACCAGCAAGTCATTGGGAAGCTGGAAGAGACAGAAAAACTGATCAAGGACTTGAAGAAGGCTCTTTTGAGATGATCTGAGCCAAAGGCAACTGAGTGATTCAGGGACATCGAGAATCCGACTCCGCCCGGTCGGTCTCTGTCAGGATCGGGTCACGACCTATTACGTCTGAGAGCAGGTTTACTCTTTGCCCGTGGTCGTCGCCGGGCCAGCAAATCGCTCAAGTCTAGCCAAGGTGTCAAGCGTAAGTTATTGAAAAATTGGAGCGGGAGACCGAGATCGAACCGGCGACATTCAGCTTGGAAATGTCATAATGGTTCGGGGCACGATGTAAAAGCAACAACTTACGGGAAGACATAATCACTTTTGTTCTCTGCACTCTGGAAAAGATCGCGTGAAAAAGTTTTTACAATCCGTACAGCTGCCGAAACCACTTAACAAAGCTTGCGGCACTAGGAGAATGCGGGTCAAGAATTTTTCGAGTCAACGCTCTCCCCGGCGACTGGCCTGGAGGGTCCTGCCATGCAAGCCAAGTGTAAAGATTTGCCTTTGAAGTATGGGAATCTCGACATGGACAGCCAGCCTCCCTTGCTTCTTTTACGGATTCCACGGCCAATTTCCATGCGGGTTCTGAAGCATCAGAACCAAATACCTCAGAAACATTTCGAGATCCCCTTCGGCAGCATTATCTGGCATAATCCAGACGCCGAATCGTTTTTGATCAGCAGCATTCTCGATAACCAATCCATCTTTAGGCAAGGCATTCGGAAATCCTGGGAAGAACGGGCCACAAAGATTGAACACACGCTGATAGCGTCCGGCAGGCTTAGTGTCAGCATCAAACAAAATACCCAGAGTTTTGATGAGGCGACTTTTCAATTCTGCACTGAGATAGCCATCCTTGAGGATTTCATCAGCTGAATTGCCAATCTCGATCCAGACGGGGGCCTTATCTTTGTCATCATCCCAAGCAACATGTGCACCCATCAATGCCGCGACGGATTGCAAATCGTCGTGACCTTCGACAATTAAGCGGTTGGGATTCGATCTGCCTGCCAATATTTACCGCACCTCAATCTGCTTCTCGGCCGCCACTGCAATTTCGGTCGCTGTGTAAGGTACAGCTTTCGATCGGCCCCTTTCAATACGCTGAAGAGTAACATTGGCAGCCACTTGGGGATCCGCGTAGCAGAGTTCAGCTAAGCTCTTGATGCAGTCAGAACTGTGAGTAGTGGCGAAGATTTGTACGTTGAGTTCGCTGGCAGCTCCAAAAATTAATCTCCACATGTTCTCGAGTACGCTATAGTGCAAGCCAGTATCGATTTCATCCACCAGCAGCACGCCATCTTTGCAGTGTGCAATCGCGATGGCCATTGCCATCATGCGCCACATTCCATCTCCCATGCTGCCGATCGGCAGCGGGTGCTCACGGTTCCTTAGCTTAACAATGAATCCCCCTCGCGTCCTGTGGAATTGCGTACTCGCCTGATTCGCGATCCTTTCTATATCGGGCTCCAAAAACTTCAACGCTGATAGAACCCGGGCCTCGTTGGGAGTGAGTGCAACCTTGTCCCACAAGGATACGAGTTCGTCGCCTTCTAACGATTCGGCAGTGATGAATTGAGCGGGCACTTCATCTTCTTCCGACGTCCGCCTCCGAACTCTGCGCGTGATTTCAAACGCGTCGGAATACAATCCGAGAGAGCGGCTCGTCGGAAGTTCGCCCATTGGTGGCGAAGGTTGACCTTTTATAATCAACCCAAGTCGAGAGGACACAGGCAACTGCTCGCGTGCAACTCCCGGAGCATGCTCCGCCTTCAATTCGGACACTTTAAATGAGACGTGGCGCTCGGACCCTTCATTGCTGGCTGACAAAAAAAACTGCGATCCTAGATGTGCGTCATGTCCGTAAAAGAGATGCGATACGTCCATCTCCGGGGCGCGGTTTGGCAAGCGGTCAGATCCACGCTCTCCGCGACGCCATAGAACGTGCCACAGCGACCACGGATCGCCACGTGAGATCAGGATGTAGATGGCCTCAAGAACCGACGTTTTTCCGCTGTTGTTCGTGCCAACCAAGAGATTGATGCGCTCCAGGCCGCTCATCTCAAAGTTTTCGACACCACGATATCCGCGTATTTGGAGGGAAGAAATCATTGCGACCGTATGATACACCACGTGATGGGAATCGGGTTCCGGCATGCGGCTCAAAAAAGCCCGCTGGCGCTGGGTCGGCGTTGAATCACCATCGGCTCAGTCGTGGACGAGGTGAAGGCGCACCCCAACCTGCTTGGGTGCTCATTGTTCACCCGCCAGTCTGTACCCTACTTCTAAGTGATTGAGTTTATGGAGCGGGAGACCGGGATCGAATCGGCGACATTCAGCTTGGGAAATTTACTTTCATTCTATCTTATTGATTGCACCGGGACGTTCCCCGAATAAAGACGGCATATAAAGGTTGGGATTCTTTAGTTCTGCTTTGCTCCTTTGCCGAGTGCGACAAATGTGGCTATAGCGGCATCCGTCAGTTTCGGCTGATCATCCAGAATCAGCGCCCGAGCGTTTGGAATCGTCAGCAAATGTATCCGCGGAATCTTGGAAAACGCATCCCACGAATCCTGAAAACTGGTTTTGTACCAGCTATTTGCAGGGTCGGCCAGAACACTTTCATTGAAGCCTGGCCTGAGCGCCAGCAGTGGGACATTGAGGTTAGCAAGCTCACGGCTGTGATCTGAAGCCATGAACTCGGAAAGGTAACGGATCTTCACCGGCAGCGGAGCGGCTTCGACTTGCTGCCGTACCTGCTCTGCTCGATCAAGATCGTTCGCAAACATCTCGGCTGGGTAGTTATTGCTTTCCCAGGTTTCAGGCGTGACATACTTGAACCACTTCTGCGCCCAACCCTCATTCACATATTCAACGCGCTCGTCAGGAGCCGCCGGCGTTTTCCCACTCGGGTCCTTAGGCGATGGAAAGAACTGTACAGGCACAACGGCGATGTCAATTACTCCACCGAGTACCCTAGGGTGCCGGATCGCGAGTTCATGGGCGACCAAAGACCCAGGGAAGCCGTGCGCGACGATTACAGGCTTGTTGAGTTTTTCTCTACTGATAAGGTCAAGCACGTCGCGCTCCAGCCGCCGCGTCCAGGTGAGTTCGCCATAGCTGGTCGTTTCAGGGGGTAGAGGGCGCGCAGAAGTTTGATTCAGACCAGGCGGGGTAACCAGATAAAACTTATATTGGGATTGGTTTCGCGCGATGAATCCATCAAAGGCCGCGTTACCGGAATAGACACCCGGAATCAGAATCAGTGTCTCGCGACCGCGTCCCTTCGTGATGATCAACGGTGGCCGACTGTCTGCCAAGGTCTTGTAACGTGAAGGGAATCGGAAATTGTTGCGGCTCACATCTATTTCGCGAAGTCCCCGTGCTGGCCGAGGCGCAGAAAGATCAAGAGGGACAGATCGCGTGTTAGGAATGTCATCATTCCACTCCTGATTGGAACCGACAGCCGCAATCAAATTCATCTTCATCTTGTCAGTCAGATCTGTCCGCTTCATGCCGACCAGGATGGAATCCCCTTCCACACGAATTTGCAGGTTATTCTGCAGCAGGTTGTTAAACTTCTTGGCTTTTGCTCCGGCTGCATCTCCCACACCGATGGTGCCTTGATACCCGCCGTTACTTCGCTTCACCCAGGCAGTTATCAGCTTGTCGAATTTGAAATCCTTGTTTGTACCCCACCAGTTCATCTTGGCCGCATCATCGGCCCCAGTATCGACCACAATGTTCACGCCAAAGGCGTCTTTGTTGGGCGTGTCATAAAGGCTCACGCGGAACCACAACAAGTCCTGCTGTTTGTCATAGCGGTAGGAAAGCTGCGCGGCGTCGGCCAACGATGAGTCGTGGCCATCACCTTTGGGGTCAAAAGCGAGAACAGTCCACACCTGTGCTGTCACGCCAAGAGGCACGACAATCACAAACGCCAGGAACAACCCGACGACTATATACCTTCCCCACATGTTCCGGCCTCCTCTCGTACTCGTTCGACCATAGGACCGGCAGCATCCTCGGGGCCAGACGCTTTCGGTGAACCGGCAAATTCTCTCGGTGAATGGTGAGCTGAAAGGGAAGAAGTTGAGATAATCTGAGCGAAATGATCCACCAGCTAATCAGGCGCTGCGCCGTCGTTTTAGCCGCATGGTTGCCCTTCTTCGCGCTCTGGGTCTTATTTGCGATGTCGTACACGCACGATCGATTTTCTGCGGTTCTTGTCGCAAGCCTGATCTCGATGGGGAGCGCGGGGCTGCTTGGAATCGCTGTCTGGCACCTTTGCCAGCGTTGGCCGTGGCCTCTTGGGTTCACCTTGAACTTTTATTTGCTTCAAATCTTTTTTGCATTGCTGTACGCGCTCGCTTGGACTACTGCAGTCTACGGGCTTGAGTGCTTGCGCCGTGGAAACGCTTTGCAAGGTTTCTGGTCATGGCCAGTTGTTTGCCGGCAGCTTTTGATCGGAATCTGGTTTTACGCGATATTTGCCGGCGTTTCCTATGCCGTGCAGACGCGGAACCGTTTGCACGAAAAAGAGACGCTGGCTGCGCGTGCCGAGGCACTGGCCGCCGCTGCGCGTCTGGATGCGATCCGCGCCCGTTTGAATCCACATTTCCTGTTCAATGCTCTACACACGCTGGCAGCTCTGGTGAAGTTCCGTCCAACCCTGGCGGAAAGCGCTATCGAGCGCCTCGGGGACATGCTGCGTTACGCCTTGAAAGAAGATGGCCGCGAGCTGGTTGAATTCTCTGAGGAATACGAGTTCACACGCCAGTACATTGCCTTCGAACAACTTCGCTATGAGGACCGGCTCAAAGTCGATCTGCAAATTGACCCGGAGTCTTTCAACTTCGATGTACTGCCGTTTTCGATACAAACATTGGCCGAGAACGCCGTGCGCCACGCCATCTCCATCCGCCCGGAAGGCGGCTCCATCTGGATCAAGTGTTCCTGCCGGGATGGCAGACTGAGCCTAAGTGTTCGAGACGACGGCCCTGGAGGCCGCGCTGATCGTGGCCAGTCACATCAATTCGGCTTGCGTTCCCTGCAGGAACGTCTTCGGGCAGCTTACGGACCTTCGGCCGATCTGCATGTCGACAGCGGCTCAGATGGTTTCGAAGCAAGTTTTGAAGTTCCATCTTCGGAGTCGCTCTCGGTCGATCGAAAATCTGGTGGGCGACAAGTATGAAGGATTCAGTTCTCATCGCTGACGATGAACCCCTGGCCCGCCGCACACTTCGCGAGCATCTGGTCAACCTCGGCTGGACCGGGCCGATACATGAGGCACCCGACGGCGAAACTGCGATTGCGCTAGCCAACCGCCGGCGACATGACCTGGTGTTTTTGGATATCGTAATGCCGGGTGCGACAGGATTAGAGGTTCTCGCCCAGCTTGATTATGAGCCAAAGGTGATCTTCACCACTGCTCATGACCAATATGCCGTCACCGCGTTCGAACTTGGCGCTCTCGATTATCTGCTGAAGCCATTTGGGCGGGACCGGTTGGAACGTGTCTTGCGCCGGGCACTGGCGGCACTCAACCGGTCCGCAGCTCCGTTACTGTCGCGCGCCAAGGAATCGCTTGAACAGATACGCCCGCTCTCAAGAATCTTCGTCCGCGACGGTAACCGCATCGTCCCCATCCCACTGGCAAGCCTGGAGCGCGCGCAAGGCGCTGATGACTACGTGACCATTTGCGCTGGTACGAAAGAGTATCTCGTCAGTCTGCGGTTGTCTGATCTCGAAGCGAGGCTGAGGGGAGCACATTTCTTGAGAATCCACCGTTCCCATCTCATCAACCTCGGATACGTGACATCCATTGAGCCGTACGATGCTTCCCGCGTCCAGGTTGTCATGAAGGGTGGCGCGCGAATCGTCGCCAGCCGAGCAGGTTCGAAACAGCTACGTGATCTAGCTCTCTAGCGAGGCCGCAGTCTGTCCCGTTAAATCCTGGTTCGTCGGCAATCCGGAGAGCGCCGGGATAAACCGGCATGTTGTAGGGGATGAAAGAGCCAGCGCTGAGTATGTGCTGAGCTACAAAAGCGGTCAAGCGGATGAGCGCTTCAAAATCTGGAGCGGGAGACCGGGATCGAACCGGCGACATTCAGCTTGGGAAATTTACTTTCACCCTCTCTTATTGAATGCACAAGGGACGCTCCCCGCATAAGCACGGTATATAAAGGGCTGACGGTCGGCTTTCTCGTGCTGAGTGCACTGGTGAGTAACATTTTGGCTTTCTCCCTCCCCGCCAGTTGCAGAGTTATATCCAACACTGCGGGGGCCGGCGTCACCTGGAAGAGTTGTCAGGAAGGAGGGGGGGTGCTCCAAACACGCAAAACTGATGGTAGGAAGAGGGAGCGGGGAACACTCTACGCGTGTTGCGCGAGCGGCAACCTGAATAATCCGCCATCAGACCCCGGTTTCCTCACAGCCACTTAATTCATCGACGGTAGCTGGTGTAATCGCCTGATTTCGACAGTTACTTGCGGTGGTCACGAGGCTTCCACGAATTCCCTAACCGTGAGCACGGCTGCGCGGGAAGGGAAGAATCTGTTGATGAGGCAATCATGGAGATTAGAGTCGAGGTCGGCACAGCAGTCCTTGATGACAGCGAGGCGGAAATCGTCGTCGGAAGCCTCGAGAAGAGTGGAAAGCACGACGCCGCTGGTGGCGATGCCAAAGAGGACGAGCGTGTCAATGTCGTTGGCGCGGAGGATCATGGCGAGGTCGGTGCCGGCGAAGGCACTGACGCGATGCTTGGTGACGATAATTTCGCCTTCTTTCGGGGCGATTGCAGGGGGGATCGCTCCGAGCGGTCCCTGAAACAATTTCTGATGTTGGGCTGACGACTTAATAGCGCCGGAGAGAAGGTTTCGAGAACTGACCTCTGGGAGTCCGGGACGAAAGCCGACTTGGACATGGATAACGGTCATGCGGGTGGAACGTGCATGATTGAGTGCGCTTGAGGCGCGGTTCAGAAAGGCGTCCTTGTCGTCTTTGACATAGAGGGAGACGATGCCGGTTTGGCAATCCATGCTCAGGATGGCGGTGTGAGCCGGATAGATCGGGAATCTAGTCGACACGTGACGCTCCTTTCCCCCAGAAGGGTTCCAGGCTGGGATTTCATCATAATCCAGAGCCGAATGATTCGGAGGGCCTCAGGATTTGTCTTAGCAAGCCAAAGCAGCGCGGAGCTTGGTTTGGCTCGCGTCCGATACGTGGCGCAAAATCGCCATTTCACTCACAACCGGGCCAGTGACTCGCGGTTGAAGCACGTCAGGACCGCTTAGACTCTGGGAATCGGACGGAAGATGGAGCGGGAGACCGGGATCGAACCGGCGACATTCAGCTTGGGAAGCTGACGTTCTACCACTGAACTACTCCCGCCACCTAAGACAGCCCCAATTCTAGCAGGGCCGGGGACCGCTCGCCACAGCACGCTTCATCCGGTTGTCGGTCAGTTTGGCGGTCTGTGTGACCGAATCACATGTGGCGCAGGCGCCCCCGCCTGCGTTCTTAAAATCCGGCACAGCCGGGGCGGCTGTACTACACAACGTCGGGCTTGAATTCCGTGTGGTACATTCAATTGGAGCTTGAAGTTTCTCGAAGCCCAACTATGGAAGAGCGTGCGACTCCGCGCTGGCTTGATGTTCTCTGGCTGATCTTCCTGGGCGGACTTGCGTTACTGCCTCCTGTCCGCGAACCCCACAAACAGTGGATTCTGCTGGGTATCGGCGTCTTTCAGTTGCTGGAGACCCGCTTCATTCGGGCGGTCGGGAAACGGGGCGGCATCTATGCGGTGGCGGTAAAGATTGTGTTGGCCACGGTGCTCATCAACCACACGCAAGACGTGCCCATCAGCAGCAGCTATTGGCCCATCTTTTGGCTTCCGGTCATGACCGCCGCAACGTATTTTTCTCCCGTGGGCACGCTGCTTTGGACGGGAATCGCTTCGGCAGCCTACGTCTCCAATCTAATCCCCGTCGCAATTTCGAAAGAATATGAGATCACCTGGCAAAACGGATGGAGCGTGATCGTGCTGCGCATCCTGTTCTTCTTTCTCGTCGCCATGACGGTGAATCGCTTTGTGATGGAGTATCGTTTGCATGTGCAACGGTACCAGGATCTTTCCGAAAGCTTGAGCGAAGCCAATCGAAACCTGAAGCAAGCGCAGGCCGAGGCGCGACGCGCGGAACGGCTGGCGGCGCTGGGCCAACTTTCCGCTGGTTTGGCGCACGAAGTTCGCAATCCGCTAGGCGTGATCAAAGGCTCGGCGGAAATTCTGAACCAGAAGCTTGCCGGTTCCGATCCGCTCTCCCAGGAGCTCGCGGGATATATTTACACTGAGGTCAACCGTTTGAGCGCGCTGGTTAGCCGGTTTCTCGATTTTGCCCGGCCATCGCGGCTCGACCTCCATCCCGAGGATCTGCCCGCGGTGGTGGACAGATCGTTGAAAGCGGTTGAGCAGCAAGGAGCTACGGCTCGCGTACAGGTGCATCGCGACTACGCGCCGGGGCTGCCGCCCGTCCTGATCGATCGCGAACTTTGTGAGCAGGCTTTCAACAATCTGCTGTTGAACGCTTGCGAAGCCATGGGAGAATCGGGCGGCGAGCTGACCGTCACGATTCAGCCCGATCACGATGGCAAAGCCGTGATTGCTGAGATCCAGGACAGCGGGCCCGGCGTTCCGCCGGAGATGAAGGAGCAGATCTTCAATCCTTTTGTGACCACCAAGAAGACCGGCGTGGGACTGGGGCTGGCCATCGTTTCCAAGATTATCGACGCGCATGGCGGCGCCCTCAAGCTCACCCAGGCAGTCGGGCAGGGCGCATGTTTTCAGGTGACGCTGCCGGCGGAGAGGGATTTGGTAATTGGGTAATTTGGTAATTTGGTAATTGAGCAAAACGGGATTTGGTAATTGAGTAACGCCACTGGCTCCTAGCTTCTAGCCGCTAGCCGCTAGAGGCTAGCAGCTAGGAGCTTACCAATTACCCAATTACCCAATTACCAAATTACCCAATTACCAAATCAGCCATGGCTTCCATTCTGATCGTCGAAGACGAGCCCAAGATGCGCCGGCTGCTGGAGATCAGCCTCGGCGAAGACGGCCACAATGTGCGCAGCGTGGGGGACGCTGAATCCGCGCTCAAAGGCCTGGCCCGCGAGCCGGCCGACCTGATTGTCACCGATCTCAAGCTGCCGGGCATGAACGGCCTCGATTTCCTGCAGGAAGCCAAGCGCATCAACGCCTCCACGCCCATGATCGTGATGACGGCCTACGGATCGGTCGAAACCGCGGTCGAGGCCATGAAAGCTGGAGCCAGCGATTACGTGCTCAAGCCGTTCACCATGGCGGAGATGAAGCTGGTCATCGGCAAAGAGCTCGACGTCCAGCGAGTCCGCGACGAAAACCGTTCGCTCAAAGAAGCGTTGGGCAAGCGCTATCATTTTCAGAACATCATCGCCCGCAGCGCGAAGATGCAGGACGTTCTTGCGCTAGTGGAGCGCGTGGCGGGCACGCATTCCACGGTGCTGATCGGCGGGGAAAGCGGCGTGGGCAAAGACCTGATTGCGCGAGCTATTCATCAAAATTCGCGCCGCGCCTCGGGGCCTTTCATCAAGATCAACAGCACCGCCATCCCCGACAATCTTTTTGAAAGCGAGCTGTTCGGTTTCGAGAAGGGCGCTTTCACCGGCGCCTTGGCGGCCAAGCCGGGCAAGTTCGAACTCGCCGACAAAGGCACGCTCTTCCTCGACGAGATCGGCGATGTGCCCGCGCCCATACAGGTCAAGCTCCTGCGCGTGCTCCAGGAACGAGAGTTCGAGCGCCTGGGCGGAACGCGTACACTCAAGGTTGACGTCCGCCTCATCGCGGCCACCAACCGCGATCTCCGCG
>Ga0209648_10002272_pt1 | contig 15879 bp, 14 predicted proteins | sample GraSoi2013_115cm_FD_185830 | JGI IMG/M metagenome (GOLD analysis project Ga0209648, IMG submission 185830) | Grasslands soil microbial communities from the Angelo Coastal Reserve, California, USA - Sample 9_17_2013_115cm (SPAdes) (version 2) | ecosystem: Environmental > Terrestrial > Soil >...
TGTGACCCCGCCGTGGCTGTCTCGTGGCACAACACCGCTGGAGTCAGACTCTCGACAAAACCATCAAGGAACAGCGCGAGCTTGCGGGCTGCACCTTTGCTTTGCCATCCAAACCGCACCAGGTCAGGAATCTTCGCGGGACGACCAATGAGCCGCCTCAACAAAGAAACAACCTTTACATGCCCATCGGGGGAGACGGTTTCCGTAAAGTCGATGGGCAAGTCTTCATCACTTGCGTCACTGATGGCCCTGATGGTCGCGACGGGCAAGCTCTCATCGCGAAAAATCCCCATCACATGAATGGATTCCATGTCAACGACATCGCCAAAAATTGCCAGGCGGTTCTTTTCCTCAACAGTTTCAATGATGTGATCCGCAGTAAGCAGAGTCTCAACTAGTGTTGCTCCTCGTCGTGCTGCAAACTCAAAAAGGGCCGGCGTAGTTGAGACGCCGCCGGCATCCCGCAAACTGCCAACTCTTCTCGGAACTACGACGTCCCCCACAGTCAACTCGGCTTTCAGTGACCCCGCCAGGCCTGACGAAATAACTACATCTAGGCCAGCATCACGAAAGCAGCACGCAGTCTGAAAATCAAAGAGCTTAATGCCGATACCGGTGAAAAGTACCCACACCGTGCTTCCGCTGATGGTGGCTTCGAAAACTTCCACCCCACCCGAGTAGTGTTTTTCGTTGATCCGAACTTTTCGGAACGCGCGAATCGCTCGCCAGGGGGCGAATTCGGCTTCGACGGCGAATGTGACGAGGATACGCATCCAGTTATATTAAGATGCCGCCTTGAAGGTCGGCGCTACAAAACAAAGGCACCGGTCTAAAGACCGGCCACCACAAAACCGGGTCGTGTTAAGCGTGGCCACCACAGAACGTTACGCAGGAGCGCGGGCCATGCGCTTAGCGCGGCTTTTCGCGATGTAACCGTTCGCTTCATACCAGCGCACGGCGCGCTCCAGCGCCGCCGCTACCGGGCCTGCTTGAAATCCCAATTCACGCTGGGCGCGCGCGCAATCCACAAACATCATGTGCCGGGCAATTTTCACGCCTTCGACGGGAATGCTGGGCTCGCGCCCGACCAGCCGCGAAAACGCCGTATTGGCATAGGCTACACCCAGCGCGAGTGCATGAGGAATCTTCCAATTCGGTGCGCGCAGACCCGTTATCTTCGCGAGTACGTCCAGCATTTCCTTGAGCGTCAGATTCTCTCCGCCCAGCAGGTAGCGCTCGCCGATTTTCCCCTTTTCGGCGGCGAGCAGGTGTCCTGCCGCGCACTCTTCCACGCCAACAAAATTCAAGCCGGTCTCCACGTAACCGGGCATCTTGCCATTCAAAAAATCCAGAATGATTTTTCCCGTTGGCGTCGGCTTCCAGTCCCACGGGCCTACCGGCGTCGTCGGCATGGCTACGATGACCGGCACTCCGCCTTTCGCGGCGTTGAGCACTTCCCTTTCGGCCATCCACTTCGAGCGCTTGTAGTGACCTACCATTTCCGCCAGCTTGGCGTCGGTGAATTCGTTGGGAAGCTGTGGGCGATCGACGGCGATGGTCGCCACGGTGCTGGTGTAAACCACCTGCTCGACGCCCGCGCGCCTGGCCGCCTCCAGAAGATTTCTTGTTCCACCGACGTTCGAATCGTAAATCTCCCGAGAGCGCCGGGCCCACAAGCGGTAATCCGCGGCGACGTGGAAAACGCGCTTCACGCCTTTCATCGCGCGGTCGAGGGAGCCGGGGTCGCGCAAATCTCCGGTCACATATTCGAGCGGCAAGTCCGCAATCGCGCGATTGGTGCTCGACGCGCGAAGGAGCACGCGCACTTCCTTACCGCGCGCCACCAGCTGCCGCGTCACGTGGCTGCCCAGAAAGCCCGCCGCGCCTGTGACCAACGTGGTCATGCGACTTTGATGCCTTCCTCATCCGCGTTTGCTTCGTCTTCGAGATGCGTCGCTGAAGCGCCGGCCGCTGGTACAATTCGCGCCTCACCGCGGAGCACCGGCTCAACGAGCCGTGAAAAGAATTCCCACCAAATACTGCCGATGCCCTTGCGGGCTTCGGCAGTTTTCTGCAACAAAGATTGAACGGACGGAAGCGCGTGCGTCGATTCGCCGCGTGCGGCCGAAATCACGCATCCATCCACATCCAGCGAATGCGCCAGGTGGAACCACTCGGAGGCATCACTCGTTTCGCTTTCCGGAGTGAGGCGCGCGAGAACGCAGATCGAAAAGCCCGAGAGCCTCGCGGCACGGATGCCTTCCACGGCCAGTTCCGAGGCGCCCGGCCGCAAGCCGCTGGACGTGCGACGCGGCACGCCAGACTCCAGACGAACGGTTAGAAAGAGCCTCGACACGGGCTGAAACTCATGAATCCGGCGGCGGAGAAGAGTTCCATCGGTTTCGAGAAAAACAAAATGACCGCTGTGCGTGATCGCTCGAACCAAGTGGGCAATGCCAGGATGATGCAGCGGTTCGCTTCCCCCGATCCAAACAACAGGTGCAGGGCTGCCAATGATAGCGCGGATCTTTTCGTGCGAAACCGGATGGCTGGAATCGGGATGCAACATTTCGGCAGCATCCACGAATTGGATGGGGCGGATGCCTTGCGCGAGACGCAGCTTCTGCGCGAGCCAGGCCATGACCAGGTGTGAAGTAAGGCGCAGGGGAAACCGCATCATGCGCTTTAAAACCCGCTGCGCAGCCGGAATTCGCTGGGCCGGAACTTCAGCGCCACATACTCTTCAGCACTGCGCGACTTGTTCGAATAGCGCGCCAGCGCATAGACCGGAAAGGAATTCCGATAAAGGTGGTATTTCAGGTAAAACACGCCCGGGAAACCGGTGCCGGTGAAATCCGGTTCGCTCCACGAGCCATCTTCTTCCTGCTTGTGCACGAGGTAAGAAACTGCTTGGACGATGGCGGGGTCGCGGAGATCCGCTCCGGCGAGCAGTCCGATCAGACCCCAAGCAGTCTGCGAGGGCGTGCTTGGGCCCTGCCCTTTCGTTTCCGGCATCTCATAACTCCGCAGCGACTCTCCGAAGCTGCCGTCGCCGTTCTGCACCGTGCGAAGCCAAATCACGGCGCGCTGGCAGTACTCGCGCGCGGTCAGCGAAACCGTTTCCAGCGCGCGCAGAACGCCGCTGGTTCCGTAAACGTAATTGACGCCCCAGCGGCCGAACCAGGAACCGTCGTCACACTGATCCTTCAGCAAAAACTTCACGGCGCGCTGAATCGCCGCATGCTCCGCGGGCCAGCCAAACCGGCCGAGGCATTCGACCACGCGCGCGGTCACGTCGGCAGTGGAGGGATCTATCATGGCGTTGTGATCCGCGAAAGGAATGTTGCACAGAAACCTTCGATCGTTGTCGCGGTCGAACGCGCCCCAGCCACCGTCGCGGTTCTGCATGCTGAGCAGCCACTGAATGCCGCTGCGAATCGCGCCTTCCATGCGCCGGGGATCGGGATACTTCACGCGCTGGAGCGCCATCAGCACAAACGCGGTGTCGTCGACGTCAGGATAAAAATCGTTGCGAAATTCGAACGCCCAGCCGCCGGGTTCGGCGTCTTTGTTTTTCACTTGCCAATCGCCCGGCCCGAGCACTTGCTTCGAAAGCATCCAGTCCGCGGCCTTCACCAGCGCGGGATGATCCGCCGGCAAGCCGGCTTCTTCCAAAGCGACCATGGCAATGCAGGTATCCCAGACCGGCGAAACGCATGGTTGCATGCGAATGGTGTCGCCCTCTTCAATTTCGAAGCGCGAAAACTCCTTGATTTCCCGCCAGGTCAGCGGGTCGTCCGGACCGTGTCCCAGCGCCATCAGCGCGAAAATCGAATTCATCATCGCCGGGTAGATCGCGGCTAATCCATCGGTCCGTTCGATGTGATTCAGCATCCAGGATTTTGCTTCGCGGAGTGCGCGCTGGCGCAGCGGCTTCCAGGGCAATTTCTCGTAAAGCTTCAATCCGCGATCCAGCGCCAGAAAAACATTTTTCCAGGAGATGAGCTGCTTGCTCCAGTCGAACGCTGCGGTTTTTCGCGCGGGGTCCTTGAACAATTCATCGACTCGCGCGCGCTCCGGCAAGCGCCAATCGGGCCGCACGGTGGACAGGATGGCCATCGGGATCACGATGCCGCGCGTCCAGGAAGACATCTCGTAGATGCTCATGAAAGACCAACTTGGCAGGAGCATGAATTCCGGCGGAATTGCGGGCACGAGTTCCCATCCCACCGCGCCCACCAAAGCGAGATAAAAACGTACGTAGGAATTCGAGTGCTCGAGGCCGCCGAGACGGTGCACCGTTGCCCGAGCTTGCTCCATGTGCGGCGAATCGGTTGCGTCACCCGCAAGCTTGAGCGCGAAATAGGCTTTGCAGGTGGCATTCAGTTCGGAAGGCCCGCCGGGATAGATACTCCAGCCGCCATCAGCCAATTGGCGATGACGAACGTAATTAGCGAGCTTAGCGATGCGCTCCGGCTCGGCCTTCCCCAAAACGTGCAGAAAGTAGATGTAATCGGATTCGAGAGTGGTATCGGCTTCGAGCTCGCCTTGCCAGTAGCCTTGCGCGGCCTGCAGAGAAAGAAGGTGAGTTGCGCCGCGCTCGATGGTCTGTTGCAGACGCTCCACCCAGTCCTGTTCCTGCAAAGGCACAAGCGCGGGCGCGACGGGAATCTCTTCTCCCATTCGGACAAATGAGGCCATCGGTGCTCCCCCAGAGCAAACTTCCAGCTGGCATGTCCAGCAGGCCGATACAACGAACAGTAAAATCAGTTGAACTGCCGGGTTGCGTAACACTTCCCCACAAACGCAACGCAGCAGTTCATGTTCGGGTTACACAGATACTATTAAATTATCGCCGCCTTCGCGGTGAGGGTCAACGGCTAAGATGCGCTACTCGCAACCCCGCGCCGTCAAATCGAAACACCGGCGGGCCCCTCCAGCATCCGCCGGACTAGCACGTGCAGCGGCTCGGGCAAGGGCTCGCCCTCGCCTTGCGCTACGGACGGTATTTCGCGAAACAACCGCGAGGGAAGCCTCATCCACGCCGGCCCGATCGATGTGAGAGAATCCGACGCGCCGCGAAGCACAAGAGCATCCGCGCGGTCCAGCGCTGCGCGAGCCGAATCCTTGAAATCCTCCTTGGACGGATCCACTACGGAGAAATAGAGGCTGGGCTTCAGAAACTGCAGCAAAGAATTGCTCTCCACGATGAGGGGCGGCAAATCGCCAATGGCATCCGCAAGCGTTTCCTGCAAGGCGGACCTGAGCAACGGCAAGCCTTCCGCAAGAAATCCTTGTTTGGTCCTGAGCCAGAACGATCTCCGCGCTCCGGCCACCAGGAAACGGGCGCTGTCCGTTCCGGTATCCGACTCCGTCTCCCAGTCGATGGCGCAGACATGCTCATCGGGGGCGCAATCGCAATTCGCGCCATTCTGAGCGCAGACGCCGTGGCCATACTGGGTGATCTTTCCCGCGATCCAGTTCGCGGCGCGAAACGCAGAGATGACGTCGCACACCAGTTGCGTCTTGCCGATGCTGCGTGTGTGACCGCCGACAACGATCAAGCGCCAGCGCACTGGCAGATTTTTGTCATTTCGTGGCAAGCTTGGCCTCTAAGTCTTTGATGCGCGCTGCCAGTTCCGGCAGCCTGGCGTACCAAACATATATCTCCTTGAATTTACCAATCTCGCGCGCGGGTGTCCCCCAAACGGTCTGCCCACCACGAATGGTTTTGCCTGTTGGAATGCCCGCTTGCGCCCCGGCGATGGCTCCATCTTCTAATCGGCAGTGATCCGCGATGCCCACTTGCCCGCCCACAACAACGTGATTCCCGAGCACACTCGAACCGGAGATGCCCGTCTGCGCAGCGATCACCGTGTGTGCCCCGATTTGGCAATTGTGGGCCACGTGCACGAGATTATCCAGCTTCACGCCTTCCGCGATGCGGGTGTCGTCGAGCGAACCGCGATCTATTGTTGTGTTCGCTCCGATTTCCACGTCGTCGGCAATCTCCACGATCCCCGCCTGCGGGAATTTCCAGTGCTTCCCCTCACCAAACGCATAGCCGAAACCGTCCGCTCCAATCACCGCCCCAGAGTGAATCTCCACGCGGTGGCCCAAGCGTACGCCGGCGTACAGCGTGACCCGCGGGTGAATTCGGCAATTCTCACCGATCCAACAGCCCGCCCCGATCACCGAATGCGCACCGATCTGCGTGCCAGCGCCGACATGCGTATCTTCTCCAATCACAGCGTACGGCCCGATACACACACCTGTCGAGACGCGCGCGAGCGGCGCGACGATGGCCGTCGGATGAATCCCCGAGGCAATCGGCGTTCGCCCCAGCAGCAGTTCCGCTGACCGCGCGAACGCCATTTTGGGTAGCGCGCTCCGCAACACTGTTTTCCCCGGTAACGTGATTCCCTCCGCCGCAATAACACAGAGCGCAGCCGAGACCACCGCGCGCTTCGCTTGCTTTGCGGATTCCACGTAGATCAAATCCCGCGTCCCTGCGCGCTCCGGCGCGGCAACCCCGGCAAGTTCGACCGCGCCGTCGCCTTCCAGCCTCGCTCCAACTGCCTCCGCCAAATCCTTCGCCGTTCGTTTCATCATCAACCCTCACGAAAAATCGTATACCGGTGGCTCGCCCTTTGGCCGGGTATTCCACCGCCCGTGAACCCAGACCCATTGCTCGGGATACTTCCGGATAATCTCTTCAATCACTTTCGTAAATCTTTGCATGTTCTCTAAGACATCCCGCTCCGTATCGCCCGTTCGAACCAACTCCACGGGCGGCTCGAAGCGCACCCGGTATTTTCCGCTGGTCTCATCCCAAATGGCATACCCCGGCACGACCGCCGCTCCGGTATGCAGCGCCACGCGGGCGATGCCGGTAGTCGTGCTGGCCTTCTTTCCAAAAAAATCCACGAACACCGCTTCTTCCGGCATGGTGTTCTGGTCCGCCAGAATCCCGATTGTTCCCGCCTCTTTCAATACTTTCAGCATCACGCGCGCCGATTCATTTTTGAATATCGGGCGGTTCCCTGGCAAACACCGGTAACCATTCACGAGTGCATCGATCCTGGGGTTGTCGATTCGTCGCGCCATGTAGTGCAGAGGGAATCCGTAAAGCGCGTGCGCAAAGGAGGACAACTCCCACGCGCCGATGTGCCCCGTCAGATAGAGAACGCCTTTCCCGCGCCGCTGTCCCTCCAGAAAATTTTCGTGGCCATCCAGCACGACAAATTGCTCGATATTCTCTTTCGAATATTTCGGAAACCGGGCAAACTCCGCCGCCATCCAACCGAGATTCCGCAGCATGCCGCGCACGACCGTCTCGCGCTGCACGTCGGTCCATTCCGGGAACGCGATACGAAGATTTATCTCAGCGGTCCGCCTCAATTTCGGCAAAAGGGCATAGAAAATCCGCACCATTCCGGCGGCAAGGCTCCGAGCGAGCGGCCGAGGCAAAACACCCAGCCCCTTCAAAATAAGCCACACGGCCGCGTATTCGATCCATTCCTTCATTGCCTGCTCAAGTTCGCGCGAGTTTCCCGCCGGGCGACAGTATGCAAGAGGTCCGTCGGTGGAAGATAGTGCTTCGATGTTAGACTCAGCTTTCCGTGGCCGAAGCAATCGCTCACAACTCTGAGAACCCGCGCATCAGCACCGCCGCAAAAGCCGGTTGGGCGATTCTCATTGCAGCGACGCTCTATGTCTGCTACTTCAGCCATCTCGGCGCCATCGGCTTCGTCGGACCGGACGAGCCGCGTTACGCCTGGATCGCGCGCGACATGGCCGAGACCGGCGACTGGGTTACGCCGCGCCTCTACGGGAAGCCCTGGTTTGAGAAGCCTCCGCTTTTCTACTGGGGCGCCGCGCTGTGTTTCAAGCTGTTCGGCGTGAGCGAAGCCGCCGCCCGGCTGCCGAGCGCGATCTCTGCGCTACTCGCGACGCTTGCACTTGCCTGGCTCGCACTGCGTCTCTACGGCGAGGAAACCGCTCGCTGGCTACTTCTCCTGCTTCCAACCACCGTCGGAATGATCGGTTTCTCTCACGCCGCCGCCACGGACATGCCCTTCAGCGGCATGCTCACGGTTGCGATGGTCTGCGCCGCCGTCATCCTCGACCTCACGCGCAACGAGAACACGCCGGTTCTCCCGCGCACTCCCTGGCTAGCCCTGCTCCTCCTCGGTTTCTTCCTCGGGCTCGCCGTCCTCGCCAAAGGCCCCGCCGCAATTATTCTCTCCGGCGGCGGCAGTTTTTTCTGGGCGCTCTTCACCAAGCGCTGGCGCGAGGCCTTTCGCCTCTTTCATCCCGCCGCTCTCCTGTCTTTCTGCATCACTGCTCTTCCCTGGTACATCCTCTGCGCTCGCCGCAATCCCGATTTCTTCCGCACCTTCATCATCGAACACAATTTCAAGCGCTACCTCACCCCCGAATTCCAGCACATCCAGCCTTTTTGGTTCTACGGCGGCATTCTGCTCATCGCGTTTCTACCGTGGGCCGCCATTTTGGTGTGGACCTCGGTCGCTGGCGTCCTTCGCCTGGTGAGGCGGCGCAAATGCGGGAGCGGAATGGTTTTTCTTCTCTGTTGGGCAAGCTTCTGTATCGTTTTTTTTTCCCTGTCGCAATCCAAGCTGCCGGGCTACATCCTGCCGGCAGTTCCTGCCCTTGGGCTGATTTTGGCGCGAGCATGTAACTCCCTGGCTTCGGAGAATGCAAAATCATTCGGTATAGCTCTCTGGGGCTTTTCGCTGCTGGTCTTCTACTTTACATTGGCTGACCGTTTTCGCTTTCAAGTGTCGCGTGGCCATGATTCATTGGAGTTCGCAATAGTTTTGACATTGCTTGCCGTGGCTTTCCCTGGCGTCATCCTTGGCATAGGTTTCGTGTTTTCCCAGAAGGGACTAGTCCGAAACGCTGCCCTTCTTCTTAGCCTGTTGCCTGTACTCCTACCCCTATCGGGAGCGCATCGCTTAGCATCTGATCTCGGAATCGTTGACAAATCGCCGCGCGAGTTCGCCTCGCAACTAATTGCCCAACATGTTCCCATCGATCGCTTAACCACCTACAATTTAGGACCTAACTGGCGGTATGGTCTGAATTTTTATTTGGATAAAGAGTTGCCAGTTTGGAGCCAGGATCCTGCGATGGATACATACGTTCTATCAGGAATTCATCTTTGCACTAGTTCACAAACGACGGAATTTGCCTGTTCTGATGTCGCGATAGAGTCGTTCGCGGACGGATTGTTTGTATCGCACATCACCCCGAAGACGTCAGCGTACAGCCTTCGCCGTAGCGGGCAGTCTCACTAAAAAGAACGACACCACGCGGTTTTCATACGTCCGTTTCTCGTCGTCGCCCAGGCTCACAAAGTTTCCATGCGGAATGATGGCCTGCTCACGCGGCTCCGGCGCTTTCAGGAATATCCCCCGCGTGGTTTCGGCGAACTCCGGATCATCCAGCGCCTGAATATAAAGCGTCGGGACGCCTGCCAGCGTAATCAATTTCCTGGAAAGCGGCGGGTCGTCGCGGTGTGCGTAGGTCAAGTATTTGAAGCTGAATTCCGCCGCGCGCACCATCAACGGAAAACGTGCCAGGCCGTTGCGCTCCACGCCAACCTTCACCATCTGGTTCGGTTCGTCATACACGGAGTCCAGCACCAGGGCGCGAATTCGCTTGTCGTTTTCCGCCTCGCGCAGCGCCGCATAAGCTCCGAGGTTATAGCCCCACAGCCCGAACCGCGTGGGGTCCAAATCAGGACGCGCGGCCAGGACATCGACGGCCGCGCGCACTTCCTGCTCTTCCCGGTAGCCCAGCGTGCTGATCCCCCCGTTCGTTCCATGCGCGGCAAAATCAAAGACGAAAACGTTGTACTGATGATCCTGCAGCGCGGATTCCAGCGTCAACAGCTCGCCGCGGCTGGACTCGTATCCATGGCAGAGAATAATCGTCGGCGCGCCTCGGAACCCGGGGAAAAACCATCCCTCACGCTTTCCAATCCCTCCCGGCACCTGGAAATCCAAGATCTCGGGCCGCCCGGGGAAACTCGCCATATTGATTTCGGTGCTGGCGCGCTGCGGTTTCACAATGCGATAGACGAGAAATCCCGCGATGGCGGTCGTGGCCAGCACGGCAAAAAACGCCAGGGCCAACAGGGCCATCAGCAACTTGGTCGACCAACGTGTCGGATAGCGGAGCTCGTGAAGGATCGGCATTCGTCGTCTGCGCAACTGGGCTGGCGGCCAGCGCCGCGTCTCTCGGCCTCACAATACAAATGCAATGAGTGGCATCCTAGCACATCTTTCCACTGCTTCTTGGGCCCGCCTGTTTCCTTGTGTCTCCTCCTTTACCTGCTTCCCTACCTTCACTTCCCAGACTTCCTTTATGATGGAACCGTGCGGCAGGGGCCGCGCGGCTTTTCCTTCATCCATGAATATCGTCGATTTGCGACAGACCACCATCCGGCAGATTGAGCCGCTCCTCGAGGAAGAAGCGCGTCACTGGCGCGACGAATTGCATTGGGATTACCGCGGCGCGCTCGAGCTCATCAAACGGTTCCTGGACGCGCACGCCCTGGCCGGCTGCGTGGCGTTCGAAAACGGCGTTGCCGCCGGGTATTCCTTTTATGTCCTCGAAGAGCAGAAAGGACTGATCGGCGGCCTGTATGTCTCCTCCAAATTTCCGCAGGATTCCATCAGCCAGCGGCTCCTCGAGGAAACGCTCTTCTCCATGCGCGGCATCCCGCATCTCGCGCGGATCGAAGCGCAGTTGATGCCCTTCAGCGGCCCGGTGGACACGCCCCTGCTCGGCCAGGGATTTCATCTGTACACGCGCCAGTTCATGCTGCTGGACCTGCAGAAGCTGGGCGAAACGAAATCCGGCATCTCGGCGGGCCTGCGGCTCAACCGCTGGAATGACCGCTATTTCGAGCCTTGCGCCAAGCTGATCTATCTGGCTTACGCGAATCACGTGGATGGAGAAATCAATGACCAGTATCGCAGCCGCACCGGCGCGCTGAAATTTCTCAAGAACATCATCCTGCTTCCCGGTTGCGGCCAGTTCGTGCCAGGCGCATCCTTCGTTCTTCACGAGCCCGGCAGCGAGGAGCTCATCGCCGCCGTTCTGACGAGCGAAGTTTCCCCCGGCGTCGGACACACCACGCAAATCTGCGTCCTGCCCGGCTACCAGGGCCACGGCCTCGGCCGCATGCTCATGCAAACATCAGCCGAGGCCCTGCACTCCATGAAATTCAGGGAATTAACGCTCACCGTAACCGCGGACAACCACACCGCCGTCCACCTCTACGAAAGACTCGGCTTTCACACCATCAAATCCTTCACCGCCGGAGTCTGGCCCCGCTGACCAGTCTCAGCGAGTGACTCGCCCCTATCTGCATGGCTCCAAAAAGTCAGGCCTGCCGAGCGGCGCTGGCGTCCGGGTCTGAAAACCCTTCTGCTGCTTGATCCAAGGTGGGAAACGTCTCGATCAGGAGGTCCACCCTTGTCAATTTCAGACAATTGTGAATCATCGGTTGTGCCGCGGCTATCCGAAGGCCGCCTCCAGCACTTTTTAACTTCATCAAGCACCTTACGATCGCGCCAATCGCTGCGCTGTCGGCATGCGTCACGCCCCCCATGTCAAAAATCACCCGCGTCTCGCGTGCCGCGATCATCCCATCCACTTCTCGCTCCAGTCGCCCGCATTCCGGCCCGGCGTGAATGCTGCCTGTCATCTCCAGCGCGGTTACACCCGCTTGCAAAGATCTTTTTGTGAAGTGCAGGATCACGGCGTGGCGCGCTCCTCGCCCTCATACGGAAATTCCCGGATCAACCGCACGCAATCCCCCAGCGCCGAAAACAGCGAACTTCCCCACCCACACGGCACAAAGGAAGCCGTCTTTTGGTTCAGAGCTTTGTCCGCCTCCGCATAAAACCGCATTCGTTGCCCGGGAGGCGGAACCGCAAATTCCTTCACGGTGATCGCTATCGTCACTTTACCCCCAGCGTGCTGCTTCACAATCGAAAAGTGATGCAGCTGCATGAGCTGCTCCGCGGAATCTGTCTGTATGTATTCCCAATCGGCCATCCGCCCGTCCCTCAGTGCCCCCGCTGGGTTCCGCCGCGGATACTAGGCCACGGACGGACCCAAGTCAACGGCCAGACAGGTGAAAGAGAGGCATCCCATGTGACTGTCTCACGTGGGGCAAGAGGGATTGCACTTGGGTTTTGCTGCCGTGGGATACGACTGAAATACGGCGCGGTATGCGTGAACTTGCGGTTGCGCTGGAGGGGAGTCAAAAGCCTTTCATTGCTGAGGGCGCCGAGACCCGGAGGTCATCTGCATTTCAGCCTATTGAATGCTCTTTTTTCTCGCGGCCTCGAATTCGTCCCCGGGCACCCAGCTCGCCAGCGTCGGCAGCCATGCCGCTCGGGTGCAAAGTATAAACGCGAACCTGGCGATCACCGCGTCGCCGGTAAAATCCATGTCCGGGCTGTACTTGTCACTCGGCTGGTGATAACGGTGCTCGGTGTAATCTTTGGCTTGCTCCTCGCCCCACTCGGCCGGATGGCCAAGGTACTTGATGCCTTCATTGATCGAAAACGCCGGCACGCCCACGCGCGCCAGGCTGAAATGATCCGAGCGGTAATAATGTCCGGCCTCCGGGCGTGGGTCGGGCCGAATCGCCAGGCGAAAATCACGCGCCGTCGCTTGGACTACCGGATAGAGCGTCGTCCGCTCCGCACCGCTCACTTCCACTTCTTCTGGCGTCCCCCACGGCGGCACATCGTCAAAATTCAAATCCACCATGATCTTCCCCGGTGGCACCGGCGAATGTTTTCCCAAATACTCGGACCCGAGCAGCCCCTGCTCCTCCGCAGTGACCGACGCGAACAAAATCGTTCGCGGCTCCGCCACCGGCATCGCGGCCCACACGCGGGCCAGTTCCAGCAGAATTCCGCAACCCGTCGCATTATCGTTCGCGCCGTTGTAGATCTTGTCCCCCGGCAGGCTGGGGTCGATTCCCAGATGGTCGTAGTGCGCCGTGTACAGCACCGCCTCTTTCCCGAGCAAGGAATCCGTACCCGGCAGCATCGCCAAAACATTTCTTGATGCGAACGGTCGCAACTGGCTCGCCACGTGAGCCTTCAATCGGATGGGCAGTTGCAGCGGTTTAAAGTCTTTGCGCTGCGCCTGCTGGAACATCTTGTCGAGGTCCAGACCGGCCACGCCCACAATCTTTTTTGCCAGGTCCAGCTGAATCCACGAGGCAGCTTGCAGCTTCGGCGTGGCGTCCTTCTTCAGGTAGGAACGCTCGGTTCCCCACGAATTGCGCACCACTTCCCAGCCGTAACTCGCGAGGTCCGTGCGGTGAATGATCAGCGTCGCCAGTGCCCCGCGCCGCGCCGTCTCCTCGAACTTGTAGGTCCACCGGCCGTAGTAGGTCAGCGCTTTGCCCTTGAAAAAATCGGGATCATCCGAGGTGGGTTCGTTCACGAAGAGCAGCGCCACCTTACCGTGGAGGTCGACGCTCTTGTAATCGTCCCAGTCATACTCCGGAGCTTTGATTCCGTAGCCCACAAACACGATGGGCGCATCGATGTCCGATATTTCTGCTTGGCTCTCGTTGCTGGTTACAAAATCGGTCAGATTTTTCGCCTCGAATGATTTGCCGCTCGCCTCCACGAATTTGAAGGTTGTGTCCGGGAGCGTCTTCACGCCCACTAAGGGCACTTCCTGGAAAAAACTGCCGTTGTCCCCCGCCGGCTTCAGCCCGTACGACGCAAACTGTTTCCCGATGTAATTCGCCGCCATGTCGCCGCCGCGCTGCCCCGTTCCCCGCCCTTCCAACTCATCGCTGGAAAGATATTTCACATGCGCGCGAATCTTTTCCTTGTCGATCTGTGGCAATGGGGCATCGGCAGCAGGCTCCCTCTTCACCTGCGCGTTCGCGTGATTCGCTCCTGCGAAGACGCACAAGGATCCGAGCAAGGTACACGAAATGATTACCGCGCATTTCTTCATGGAAACTCCTCGGTAACGGAAGAATCTATTTCTTGACGCGATCCTTCAATAAATTCTTCAGCTCGCTCATGAATTCCTGCACATCCTTGAAGTCCATGTATACCGATGCAAATCGCACGTAGGCGACCTTATCCAGTTTCTTCAGCCGGTGCATGATCATCTCGCCGATCTCGGTGGTGGTCAGCTCGCGTTCCGTGGATTCCTGCACTACGCCTTCGATTTCGTCCACGATCGCTTCCAGTTTCGGGGTGGCCACCGGGCGCTTTTCGCAGGCCTTCAAAAGCCCCTGCAAAATCTTTTGCCGCTCGAAGCGCTCGCGCCGCCCGTCCTTCTTGATGACCATGTAAGGAATTTCGTCGATGCGTTCGTAGGTGGTGAAGCGGCGGCCACACTTCAGGCACTCGCGCCGGCGCCGAATGGTATCGCCGCCGCGGCCCTCCCGCGAATCGATCACCTTGTCGTCAATCTGCGCGCAAAAAGGACACTTCACCGGGCTGATTCTCCTTGCTGGGCAGGACTTTCGCCCGCGGCTTCTTTTTCGCGCTCCGCCATCGCTCGCAATTTCCCTAATGATAATCCTTCATGCGCCAGGAGCGGCGCACCGACCAGACTGCAGGCGGCGAAAGTTACAAGGTAGAGAATGATGGCAGCCGCAGTCGCGGGTTCCTTTTCTACTCCAACGATTGTCGTGTACGCTAGGATTGACGCCAATTGCGAACCGCCGCCGACAGCAGGCAATTGGATGATCGAACCGACTAGGGTGAAGGCCATCACGAGCATGGCCTCACCCAGGGTGATGGTTCCCAATCTTCCGCTAAAACTGCGTGACACCCAAAAGTACACAAGCAGCACCAGGAACCAATGCATACCCGAATACGCCACAGCCTGCGCAAGTTGCCTCCAGGTCCGGAGAATCTGTACACCCCGAGCGAAGCCCATGAGAATTCCAGCTATCTTTGCCCGCCATCCGCGTCCCTTCAGCCATCCTTGAAGGCTCCGCTCCAGCAACGCGGTTCCATGCAGCCGCGCGTACACCAAGAATCCGATTCCCCCGATCACTCCCAAAAAGAGCAATGACGCTGTCGTTCGGGTGGCCTCCAAAACATAGGGATTTGAATTGAACAGCAACAACGCGATTGCCGCTATCACTGCCGTACTCGCGATATCGAACACGCGCTCCAGCGCGTAGATGCCGAACATGTCCGCCACGGGCAGATTCTCTTTTCGCGCGAGCAGAACGGGACGGACGAGCTCCCCCACGCGACTTAGTAAGAACAAGGCGGAGAAACCAGCGAGCGTCATTTTGTAAATCTGCCAGAAACTCGAAGGCCCAAGGTTAGCTTGAAACACCCTCCAGCGCAGAGCTCGCAGCGCGTAGCAAGCGTAGATAGCAATCAGGGACAGCAAGAGCAAAAGCGGGTTCGCGCCGCGCATTGCGCTCAGCAGCTTTCCCCAGCTGAAATTCTCGCGGTGAATGAAACCGCTCGACAGGTACACAACAAAGCCCAATAGCAAGAGCCCGATCAGGAAGACAAGGAGTTTCCTCGACGATGTTTGCATGCGCTGGCCAGCCTAGCGGGAGCAGGCACTTGCGTCAAGCCAGGCGTTTCAAAAATGTCGTAGCTCTTTGAAAACCGCGAGCGGCAAAACGGCAAAAGCCACCGGCCATTCGCCTCGAATCGCGGCGTGCGTCTAACGCGAAATTTTGCAGTACTCAAGGGAGCGCTGCAAGTAGAGCATCGACGGAAGCATTGTCGCCAAACGTCTCGCTGATATGCGCGAAGCGGTCGGTATTGCCAGGTCCGAAGATAAAGCTCCCTCCAAGCTGAAACGGATTCCGCCCCGTTT
>Ga0209648_10002273_pt1 | contig 15875 bp, 15 predicted proteins | sample GraSoi2013_115cm_FD_185830 | JGI IMG/M metagenome (GOLD analysis project Ga0209648, IMG submission 185830) | Grasslands soil microbial communities from the Angelo Coastal Reserve, California, USA - Sample 9_17_2013_115cm (SPAdes) (version 2) | ecosystem: Environmental > Terrestrial > Soil >...
GGCCGCCGGCAACCGGCACATCGCGGAGGAAGCAATGCGCTTGATCGACGTCGATTACGAAGCGCTCCCCTTCGTCCTCGACCCGGAAGAAGCGCTCAAGCCCGGCGCCGTCGAAATTCAGCCCGGCGGAAACCTCTCGCCCAACGGCAAGGGCGAGCACCAACCGGACGTCTATCGTCGCGGGAGCGTGGACCAGGGACTGCACGCCGCGGACCGCGTGTTCGAAGATCGCTACACCTCCGTTCACCTGAATAACGCTCAGCTTGAACCGCGGGTCAGTGTCGCGCAGTGGGACGGAGACAAGCTCACGGTCTATGCCTCCACCCAGGGCATATCGAACTGCCGCATGGACATCGCCAAAGATCTGCAGCTCCCGTTCGAGCAAGTGCGCGTGGTCTGCCAGTTCATGGGCGGCGGCTTCGGGAACAAGAACCAGTGCCACGATTTTGATCTGATGGCGGCAGTGCTGGCAAAGAGCGCGGGTGCGCCCGTCAAACTGGAGTTCACGCGCAAGGAGGATTACGTCGCGGTCCACGGACGCTGGCCCACCACCCAATACTACAAGGCCGGCGTCAAACGCGATGGCACTCTAACCGCCATTCAACTCCGCGGCTACAGCGGTATGGGGCCCTATCGCAAAGGCGTAGGCGGCATCGCGGGCGTCGAACTGTATCGGTGCCCCAATGTGGAGACGATGATCTACCCGGTCTACACCAATATGGCGGTCTCGGCGAACTACCGCGGGCCTGCGTATCCGCAGGGCGTTTTCGGCATCGAGTCGCTGATGGACCACATCGCCTTCGAGCTGAAGATCGATCCGGTGGAATTTCGCTTGAAGAACCTAACGCGCAACTACCACGACGAGCTGCCCTACACCAGCAACGGGCTGGAAGACTGCATTCGCCGCGGCGCGGACGCGATCGAGTGGAAGAAGCACTGGCATGCGCCGGGCGCCGGCGCTGGGCCCATCAAGCGGGGCATCGGGTTGGCGATGGGCTCCTTCAGCTCGGGTGTCGGCCGCAGCAGCGCCGTGATCCGGCTCGATTCACGCGGTGTGTACCATCTGCACGTCGGCGTCACCGATTGCGGGACTGGCGCCAAGACCACCATGGCGATGATCGCGGCGGAGGAACTAGGCGTGCCGCACGAGAAAATCGACGTGGTATGGGGTGACACGGATCGATGTCCCTACTCGGTCGGTGAGTCGGGCAGCCGGACCACGAACTATACCGGATACGCCGTAATTTTGGCCGCACAGGATCTAAAGCGGCAGGTCGCGGAGAAAGGACTGCCGCAGAGGAGCAACGAGTTCCGGACCGCCAGTGCAAACCCGGAACCGGCGCTCAAGGATGCCGCCCGCTACAGTTTTGCGGCTCATTTCGTGGAATTGGAAGTAGATACAGAACTAGGCCACGTCCGGGTGCTCAAGTACGTTGCCGTCCATGACAGCGGCCGTATCGTGAATCCGCTGACGGCCACCAGCCAGGTGAAGGGCGGGGCCACGCAGGGTATCGGCATGGCGTTGCACGAGGAATTGTTGTACGACCGTGCCTCCGGCGTGCCCCTTAATGCCGGCTATTATGGCGCGCGCGTGATGACGCATCGTGACGCCCCGGAGATCGATGTGCTCTTCGTCGAGACCGAAGACGCGTATGGTCCATTCGGCGCCAAAACGCTGGGTGAGCCGCCCATTATCCCCTCGGTTGCGGCCATCGCCAACGCCATCTTCAACGCTATCGGCCGCCGCATCAAGGAACTGCCGATCACGCGTGACAAGATTCTAGGGGTGCTGGCATGAAAGCCTTCGCCAACGCGAATCCACGAGACCTTGGCGAGGCCGTCGCGCTGTTGAACCAGGCGCGCCAACAGGGGCGCAACGCATCCATCGTGGGCGGTGGGAGCGATCTGCTGGGAATGCTGAAGGAACATCTGATCTCGCCGGACATACTGCTGAACCTGAAAGCGATCAAAGGACTCGACCAGATGGTGGAACAGGCCGGTGAGATGAAGATCGGCGGTCTCAACACGCTCGATGCGCTGAGCCGGGATCCGCTTATCCGCAAACAGTTCACCGTGCTGGCGGAGGCGGCCGAGAGTGTTGGGACGCCGCAGATCCGGAACGTCGGGACGCTGGCCGGCAACGTTTGCCAGCGGCCCTGGTGCTGGTACCTCCGCAATGGCTTTCCGTGTCTCAAGAACGGAGGCGGCATCTGCTACTCCGCTGCGGGCGAGAACCAATTCCACGCCATCTTCGGAGGCGGCCCAAGCTACATCGTTCATCCGTCCGACACTGCGCCCGCGCTGGTGGCGCTCGACGCGAGATTTCGAATAGTAGGGCCGGCGGGCGAGCGAGTGGTGCCGGCCGCCGAATTTTTCACCTTGCCTCGCGTGGATTACAAGCGCGAAAACGTGCTGGCTCCCGATGAGCTATTGGTCGCGGTTCATTTGCCCTCCGCCGGCGCCCGCGCGCGGAGCACCTATCACAAGGTGTTCGATCGCGAGGCCTGGACCCACGCAGTTGTAAGCGCGGCTGTCGTACTGGAAATGGACCAACAGGTTTGCCGCCGCGCCAGCATAGTGCTGGGTGGTGTCGCGCCGATCCCCTGGCGGCTGTCATCGGTTGAAGCGATGCTGATTGGCCAGCGCATTACGCCCGCTCTGGCAGCGAAGGCCGGCCAGGCGGCGGTTGAAGGCGCACGCCCTCTCGCCAAGAACGGCTACAAGGTTCCCTTAACAAAAACCGTCGTCAAGCGAACCCTGCTGTCACTCGCTGCGAGCGCATAGGCTCGCCCCGATCCAGACCGTTTTCGTATTCACGAATTCTAGAATTCCATGCGGCCCCAGTTCGCGGCCATAGCCGGAGCGCTTGATGCCTCCGAAGGGCAGCCGCGCATCCGAGACCACTATGCCATTGATGAACACCAGCCCTGCCTCCAGTTCATCCGCGAAGCGCTCCTGCTCGGCTTGATCGTTGGTCCAGGCAGATGCGCCCAGGCCGAACGGACTGTCGTTGGCTAATGCGATGGCGGCGTCGAGATCCGGAACTCGGAAGAGCATGGCTACCGGCCCAAAAAGTTCCTCGTGGAAAATGGGCGAGCCGGGTGTCACGCCCGCTAAGACCGAGGGCTCGTAGAAGTTGCCCGGCTTGTCCAGGCGCTTTCCGCCGGTTAGCACTCGCGCACCGGCGGACACGGCGCGATTCACCTGGTCCTCGAGATCTCGGAGAATTCCCGGCGTCGCTAAAGGACCTACCTGCGTGGACGGATCACTCGGATCGCCCACTCGCAACCCCCGCATGCCCTCGACAAAGCGTTCCTCGAACTGCTGGTAGACGCTTTCGTGCACAATGAAGCGCTTGGCCGCGATACAGGATTGTCCGTTGTTGATTGTCCGGGCGCGGACCGCATTGGACACGGCTTCTTTGACCGGTACGCTGGGCGTCACGATGAAGGGATCACTGCCGCCGAGTTCAAGGACCGCTTTCTTGATCTGCCGGCCCGCTGCCGCCGCTACCTGACTGCCAGCGGGTTCGCTGCCGGTAAGCGTAACCGCGGCGATCCTGGGATCCTCGATGACCTGCTGTACTTGGTCCGATCCGATCAGGAGCGACTGGAACGCGCCTTCCGGAAAGCCGGCACGCCGCAGAATATCTTCGATGGCTAAAGCGCACTGGGGGACGTTTGAGGCGTGCTTCAGAAGTCCTACGTTGCCGGACATGAGTGCAGGCGCCGCAAACCGGAATACTTGCCAGAACGGAAAATTCCATGGCATGATCGCGAGGATTACTCCGAGCGGCTGGTGCGCCACGTAGCTCCGCTCGGCATTGGTCGCGATCTCCTGCCTCGCGAGAATCCGCTCGGCGTTCTCGACATAGTAAGAGCAGGCGGTCGCACACTTAGCAGCTTCGTCGGCGGCCGCCTGCAGCGGCTTTCCCATTTCGGCCGTCATGATCGCCGCAAAGCGATCCTTTTCGGCTTCAAGAATTCCGGCGGCTCGCGTCATCCAGCCTCGGCGATCGGCAAAACTTGTCCGCCGGTACGATTTGTAAGTTCGAGCGGCCAAGGCGATCTTAGCTGTGAGTTGCTCCGGCGCCAGCGCATCGAAACTGCGCAGTGTTTCTCCCGTTGCGGGATTGATGGAAGCAATTGGCATAAGGCTACTATCAGATTAACCCGAACATCCTCGATACTCATACGGTCAAAATATTTGAACGGATTGAGAGCGCGCCGGTTATGATGGACATTCGGCATGAAGAATACGCATTAGGCGCGGCTGTTGGCATACGTTACGGGAATGGTGAACCAACGACTGCTTCTTCAGAGTGAATACTTGATCACAGTTATGCCGGAATTCGCACTGACGATGCCGCGACATGAGATATACCGGTATTATGTAGTCGATTTTGTAGCTGGCAGGAGCCTTCAGATTCAATAGGCTTCTACAAGCTTCACCAGGTTTACCGAACCTGCTTGAAACAGAAGCAATTGAAAACCGGCAGATTTCGCCGTATTTCGGAATCTGCCTTGGGCGCAGGGGTCAGCACGTCGATGGACCAATAGTCGAACCGAGGTCCACCCCCTCGATCGGCTGATGGGCGATCAGCCGCCAAACTCTACTAACTTCAACAAGACTCAGGCGTACGATTGTGGAATGTGCCAATTGTGCGCCAAAATTCGGGCGAGGTGTGGCGCTATGGCAGGCAAGGCCGGACAGATCATTCCGAGAGGCGACCGCACTTGGCTGGTGCGCGTCTTCATGGGGCGGGATTCGGAATCGGGGAAGCGCAAATAGGTCAACAAGACGATCCATGGCACGCTGCGGGATGCGCAAGCGTACCTCAGCCGAAGCCAGCGGGATCGCGACCCCGGTGTCTTCATCGAACCATCCCGGATGAGCCTCGATGGTTATCTCGACAAGTGGCTGGAGACGGCGGCGAAACCGAAGCTCCGAGCGAAGACCCATCGCGACTATGCGGCGCTGCTCAGGCGGTACGTGCGGCCGGCTCTGGGCAGCCGCCCAGCTTCGAAGATCGAACCTCTGGAAATCCAGGGCCTGTATGCGGACATGCAGGAGCGCGGCCTATCGGCCCGAACGGTCCGGTTTACGCATGCGGTCCTCCGATCCGCTCAACAGCAGGCGGTGAAGTGGAAATTGATTCCGCAGAATCCTGCCTTGAGCGTGGACCTCCCAAAGCAAGCGAAGGGAGAAATTCAAGTTCTGAATCCTCAGCAGGCGAGGGATTTCTTGAAAGAAGCCGCACAAGATCCTTATCACGTGTTGTTCGCAGTCGCCCTCACCACCGGCATGCGACCTAGCGAATATCTCGCGCACAAATGGCCCGACGTAAGTTTCAGCAAGGGTACGGTCAGCATTGCAAGAACGCTCGAACCCGCATGCCCCGGTTCGACGTGCGGACGGTTCAGCCCTGGATGGGACACACGTCGATCGAGGCAACAATGCGTTATCTAGTTCCTCCTTATTGCTTCCCTCATCGACAACCCACGACTCATCGCGCTATTGAGTTTGCAGAACGGAGTCCAGCCCCGCTATGTCACCCCGCTCCAACGCAGCTTCGACAATCAGGCTCACGCGATCGCGTCCAATTGTCGCCACTGCCACAACCCGGCCGTCCTTGCGGTAAATTGTGCACGCATCTCGTGCTGCCAGATCGCCCCGGATCTCAAAACCGTCCCAAGCGGAAGCATGTCCGACATACGAAATCGCGACGTCATAATGTTGGCTCCAAAAAAACGGCACGTCCTGAAAACCATGGCCGATGCCCAGCATCGCGCGCGCAACAGCTTGCCCCTGACGCTCGGCCAGAACCCAGTGCTCGATCCTCACCCGTTCGCCGGAAACTGGGTCCGGGTATCGAGCGATGTCACCGGCTGCATAGATATCCCGTGCACTAGCCCGCAAGGTTTCGTCCACGACGACACCGTTATCAACTGTGAGGCCGCAACCTTCCGCCAATGTTGTTCGTGGCGCCACGCCTACCCCCAAAACTACCAGTTCGGCCTCGACCGATTGTCCATTGCTAAGATCCACCCGATCCTCTCGAATCGTCCGCGGCGTCGTGCCTAATAGAAAACGAACGCCGTTTCGCTCGTGGAGATCTTGAATCCATCGACCAAGTTCCGCGCCCAACACTTTCGCCAAAGGGATGGTGTCCTGACCGACGACCGTGACTTCGAGACCTCGATGGCGAAGCGAAGCGGCCACTTCAAGGCCAATGAAGCTGGATCCAATCACGACGCACCGCTTGGAGCGTTGCGCCTGAGCGATAATCGCCTTGCTATCAGCCAAGGTTCGTAAACGCCGAACGTGCGGCAGTCCCGTGCCTTGGATGGAAAGCAACCGAGGCTCGGCTCCGGTTGCCAGCAAGAGAGCGTCGTACCGGAGTACGCGTCCACTCCGGAGAGTCGTTTCATGGGCATCCGGATCGATCCGAGAAGCGGGATCCCCGGTGATCATCTCGACGTGAATGGATTGATAATACTCGCGGGAGCGGAGCGGAATCCAATCTTCGGGAGCCGTACCGGCAAGGTAATCCTTTGAGAGATTCGGGCGATCCACCGGGCCGGGCTCCTCATCGGTTACTAAGGTCACCGGTCCGCCGTAGCCTTTATTGCGCAACATATCTGCGCAAGCCGCGCCGGCTGCGCCGCCGCCGATAATCACCACAGATTCCGGGTTCCGAGGACAAGGCACTTTAAAGTCAGCGTCACGCTTCCGATCGACTCTGACTTTTTCGCCCTCGCGTTGAACAGTGAAGCACGCAATAGGATTGAGCGCGGGAGCGCCTTCGGCTTCACCACTTCGCAGGCTGAATCGCGCATGGTGCCATGGGCAGCGGATGGTCTCGCCAACAACTAGACCTTCAGCCAACGGACCGCCATAGTGGGTACAGGTAGCGCCAGTGGCAAATATGTTCTCGCCTTGACGCACGAGGATGACGGCCTCGCCATCCACGTGGCCAAGAAAAGGCGAATGTTCCGCAAGACTTTCAAGAGCCACGCCAGATCTGAGATCCGGTCCGTCTAGTTTTGGCGCTGTATCATCTGCCATTCATGACCTCCTTCCGATCGACCACGCGGTGTTTCGCAGCAAACGCCTGATGCCCTCTACTACCGCTCCATATACAAGATGAGCGCCAAACTCGACGGCTTCGCGCCGGGGCGTCGACCTAATCACTGGCTCGGACAGACCAAGCGCCGGTACAGTAATCACATGCGCACCCAGCCAGACCGCCACTCCGAATGGCATGCCCCATCCGATTCGCAAGACAGGCAGGACCTCGACTGCGGCTCCATAAAGCGTCGCAATGGAAGCGCCGAAGCCATAATGCACAGCAGGTCCCGCAATCTTCTTCTGTTGCGGCGTTAATTCATGATGGAATATCCTTTGCGAGATTGCGGACGCGGTTTTCACCGTCGAATCTTCCTGTTTATCTTCGCCCGACGGCGATTCCACATTTTGGAAAAACGAGTGAAACTGGCTCATCGCAAAGCACGCGATGAGTCCTCCTACCCCTCCTGTGAGGAGGCCCCTGCGGGGATTCGGTTTTGGATCGATTCGCATATTCGACTCGCAGCCGCCATTTCCGGCGCAACCTTAGCGACTTCAGACAAGAATAATCCTGCGACGCGATGCACGTCGAATCGCTCGACGTCCTGGCAGCTCGCCGACGCCAGCGACGTGCAAAGGTATGGGTTGCGATAGAGGCGATCGATACCGTCGGCCAGTGCCTCAGGATTTTCAGGTTCCACCAGAATTCCGTTACGCACCACTTCCGGCACGGCCGCGGTCCGGACAGCCACAATGGGTTTGCCGGCTGCCATTGCTTCCAAAAAGACGATTCCAAAGCCTTCTTGCAGACTAGGCAAGCAAAATACATGCGCGCGCTTATATTCTTCGGCTAATCTCAAGAGCGGAAGATCGCCGAGCCAGTGCACGAGGCCATCGAGTTGCAATTCAGCGCAGATCCGCCGCAGTCGCCTGTACTGCGGCCCGTTGCCCACAATTCGAATCTTGAACTGCGGAATCGTATGACGCAACTGCGAGGCTGCGTAGAGCAAAGTGTCAAGACGCTTTCGGGGGTAGAAGCGGCATACGCACAGTACGGTGAAGTTGTCCAGGTTGTGCGGAGCAGGGATTGAATTGAATAACTCGCGCCAGGCCTTGAGATCGATTAGCTCCGGTACAACGGTAACCCCTCTTATTCCATACAACTCTTCGATACGCGCCGCACAATAGCGGCTTACGGTGATAACGAGATCGGCGCGACGGGCGTTCTTCGCCTCCAACCGGGAATGAAACGCCATACTAGCCCTCGTGATGCCGGTTTCAAAACGGACTGCGTCGCCGATGACGCCTTTAATGCAGGCAATATAAGGCGCCGAATTTCGCCTTCCAGCTATGGCGTAGCCGTCGGCGTCGATGCCAATTGTTGCGTCGGCCGTCAAGTTGTGCCAGCGCAGTGCTTCGTTGAACAGAACGCGGGTTGCCGTGAAGAATGGAAGATGGATTTGCGGCCTGACTATTTCTACGCCGATTCCCACTCCGCGGAGTCCATCAACCAAGGTCCGGGTCCCTACATAACATCCGCTTCCTTGCTGAACATTCTGTGGGATCGCGGTGATGAATTGAAGACGGGTCACGAAATTAACCTGCGACGGGGCGGCGATTCGGCGGGTTTCGTGTTGGTGCCCCGAGCTGTTCTTGGCGAACGATTTTACCGTTCCCGGAGCTGGCCATTAAGCGAGGGAGACGGCAAGAACCTCGCACGCACAAGCCAATCACCGCCCTCGTACCAGTGTCAAAGTATGGACCTCGCTTCCCTGTCGCCGTCCTCCTTCGGGCCGCGATTCGGAAGGCAAACAGCAAAACCCTCCCTCGATCCATGTCACCCTGAACTTGAGCATGCAAGCGCACGACCATTACCATTTGGCGGATCCGCTTGAAGGCGCGGACGCCATTTTGGCTTGCAAAATCAGACAGATGCAGACTGCGGCATTCATGCGTTGCTGCCTCACAGTATCCGGCACTTTTTGCGACAATGAGCATCCGGTTGCTGTCGCAGCCCGGAAAAATTAGCTTCGAGATTTAAAAGCAGCTAAGCTTTCGACTCACGTCGAGATGGCCGACCATTTTGTAGACGACCAGGTTGCTCAGGCGCGAAAACTCGGCGGCAACCAAGCCAGGAGTGTCGCGGACATCCTGGAAAAATGGGATCGCCAACAGTTAACGCTGCTGTCGAAGAAGCAAATGCGGCCGGTGTGGCGTGAGCGAAAGGAGATCGAGGCGAATCTCGAGAGCCGCAAGCTGTTCTAGACGGGAATTCAGAAGCCCGATTCCGGCGCGGCGTGCGACCAAGGTTGATCCGCTCGTTGCATTGAGACAGGAATAGTTTTCAAAGAGTGAAACGCCAGGAGTGTTAACGGGCATTGAACTAAGCCGCTTCGCGGCAGTTGTGCCAGCTTTGGCATTGGTGATCGTGACCTAACTCGCACTCAATGCCGAGCTGCAGGACGTCGGTCCGAGCGGAGGCGGTGGGTCGCGCTTCCGACAGACGGAAATTCGTGGTGATGTCAATAACGAAAGGAGATTTCGTTGTGACCTCATTACGAAAGCGGATGCTGGAGGATCTCCAGATTCGCAACTACGCAGCCAGCACTGTCAGGGCCTACATTCTGCGCGTCGCCGAATTCGCCAAACATTTCGGTAAGTCGCCAGATCAACTCGGGGCAGAGCAAATTCGTGAATATCAACTTTTTCTGATTAAACAGAAGCAGGTATCGCAGTCGGCCTACATCCAGACCGTTTGTGGGCTCCGGTTCCTGTATACCCACACGCTGAACCGTCAAGTCGGCATCGAACACATTCCGCTACCGAGATATGAAAAGAAGCTCCCCATTATCTTGAGCCGAGAAGAAGTCAAAGCGCTGCTAGAGGCGCCGAAGAACCTTGGCCACCGAGCGATTCTAGCCACCATGTATGCATCTGGCCCGCGCGTATCAGAGGTAGCGAAGCTCAAGATGTGTGACATCGATAGCAGTCGGAACGCGATCTGGATTCGTGGAGGCAAAGGGCGGAAGGATCGGCAAACCCTCCTCCCATCGAAGCTGTTAGAACTGCTTCGTTTCTACTGGCGGTGGAAGCAACCCACAGAGTGGCTATTCCCCGGCGGAACACCCGGCCAGCCTATCTCCTGCAACGCCATCTTCCTGGCTTGCAAGAAGGCCGCGCGAGCTGCGGGCATTTCGAGGCCGCTTCATCCGCACTCGCTGAGGCATGCCTTTGCCACTCACCTATTGGAAGCGGGTGTGGATCTCCGCAAAATTCAAATCCTGCTGGGTCATGCGAATTTGGAGACGACCGCCCGCTACCTGCATGTCGCCGACACGGCAGTACGTTCCACCACTAGCCCGCTGGAATTGCTCGACCCACTCGACATTATCAAGGCCGCCAGCACATTTTCACCGGAGCGATGAGTGAGCACCGGCTCGAAGTGGCCGATGTTTTCCGCACACACGAAGCCGACTTTCTGACGCGGTGGGGGCACGTGCTCTCGCGCCAGCAGACAAAGGCTTTGGAGAATATTCGCGATTGCCGAACAGCGGTCCTGGGCGGACATGTGGAGCAGTACGATTGCGGGCATCGCGTCATCTCGTACAACTCGTGTCTTATGGGGAGTCTTTTCTAATGGGGAGATGGAACGACAAAAGGGCATACTGCACGCGGCCGGACGCCCTTTCGACTCTCCATTATGGCTTGCCTTTCAGCAGCGCGAGTAGTTTGTCGGGAGGCCGGAACCTGCCTTTGCGCAAGCTTGGCGGTACGACCGCTTCGATGGCCTCCAGCTTTTCTGTGGGATCGGCTCGAACGTAAACTTCCGTGGTGGTCAGGTTGCTGTGCCCCAACCACAGAGAGACTTTTCGGATGTCCTGCGTCGCTTGCAGCACCACCATAGCGCAGGTGTGTCGAAGCACATGGGGCGACACTTGTTTGCCGTGCAGCGTCGAACATTTTCGATCCGCTGTTTCGGTGTGACACCGCAGAATGTATGCGACTCCCCATCGGCTGAAGGGTTCACCGCGAGCGTTCACAAAGAGCTCAGGCGAAGCGACCGGCCCACGGATGGCCAACCAGGCGCGGAGTGCCGCGGCCGTCGTCTTCCAAAGGGGCAACGCGCGTTCGCGACGGCCCTTGCCACGCACTCGGATGCTCGCCGACTGGGGCGCAACATCATCCATGCGCAGGCCGGTCAGCTCCGAAACGCGGAGCCCGGCGCACACCGCAAGATGTAACATCGCCCGATCTCGGACTCCCTTTCGCGTGGATGGATCAGGAGCATCGAGCAAGGCCTGCATTTCCTCTTGGACCAAATAAGGCACCAGACGGGTATCGGCTTTCTTGAAGGGAATCGCCAGAACGCGACGCACTTGCCCAACTGCGGCTGGCTCACGGTGCTCCAGAAACCGGAAGAACGAACGGATAGCAGCCAAGCGCACGTTTCGCGTTTCCGCCGAATTGCCGCGAGTGGCCTCCAGATGTTCGAGGAATGTGCAGACCAGTGCTGCGTCCAACTGCTCCAGCATCAGAGCAGAAGGCGTCACCTTGAGCTTCTTCGAGGCGAACTCGAACAGGCACTGGAAGCTGTAGGCATACGAATCGCAAGTGTGTGGGCTGGCACCACGGTGGCGGACAAGATGCTCGCGGAGGAATGCTTCCATGTGCGGGGCGAGCGAGGTCATTGTCGCCCTCCCTGCGCGAAGTTCTCCGCGACGACGGCGATGTCGAGCAGTAGTTCGGGTGTGGTCTCCAGATACCAGTAGGTAGCGTTGATGTTGACGTGGCCGAGGTAAGTAGCCAGGGCCAGCATGTGCTGCCCGATTCGTTGGCGGCCAGTTGGAGAAGACTCCAGTGCCCGGACTGCCAGCGTGTGACGCAGCTCATGAATCCGTGGCCATCGGCCGCCTGAGGGCTTGATCCCAGCCGATTTCAGCAAGGCCCGAAACACGCTGTGAACTTTCCAGTACACGAGCGGTTGCCCTTCATACGACACGAAGACGTGGTCGCCACCGCGCTTCGCCTCCTGCCGGTGGATCAAATAGTGTCCCAGTCCGGTCACGGCGGTTGCGTGCAACGGCACCAACCGAGTTTTTTGAAACTTGGTTCTGCGGATTAGCAATCCGTTGGGGGTGATGTCGGTGACCAGTAGATGTAACGCCTCCGAAATCCTTAGTCCCGTAGCCGCCAACAGGCTGATCAACGCCGCATACGTCCTGGGCAGCAACGAGTCGGGCGAACAAAGCCTCGTGGCGGCCAGAACAAGCCCGTCGATCTCGTCGCGCGAATAAATGTGCGGGACACGGCGAGTCTTCCGATAGCCAAAGTGATTCGCCGGTGGCAGTTCGTGCCGGAGGTCTTCCACCCGAAGGTATTGAGCGAAACGACAGATGGTCTGGTGGCGCGTGTGCCGTTGCGCAACCGATTTCGCTTGGCTGGCCCAATCGATGGCTGTTGCAGTGCGGATTTGCGTTTCCTTTCGATCAGTCGCGAAGTCCGCGAAGCTTCGCAGGAGATATTCTGTGTTGCTGAGAGTAAACCCGACGGCACGCCGCACGGCAAGATAGGTTTCGACAAATGCCATCATCCCTTCACCTCCGGCCACGGCTGAGCGATCTGCTGGAGCAGCGCGACATCCGCCTTGGCGTAGTAGGCGGTCATATCAATGCTGCGGTGACGGAGGACGAGGCCTGCTTGATCTAAGGGCACGCCATTCCGCAACATCTCCGTGGCCGCTGTGTGGCGCAGCAGATGCGCACCCTTGGCAGGAGAATCGATGTTGGCGCGTTTGAGAGCGTGCTTCACCACGGAGGAGACCCCATCTCCGGAGGCAAAGCGCCTGCATGGAGCGTTGCTCCGAATGAAGACGTGATCGGTATCAATGTTGCCGGGCCGGCGTTCCAGATAGCGGAGCAATGCGTCGCCGACATCCTGCGGGAGTGGCAGTCGCACTTGATATCGCCCTTTCCCGGTTACCTGCAACGTGCCGTTGTTCCAGTCGATGTCTGTGAGACGGAGACGCGCCACATCTCCGGAGCGCAATCCTAATCGCACCAACATGAGTAAGATCGCCCGATCGCGAAGCCGTCTGGGATCTGTGCCGCTGCACGCGGCGATCAGACGCTCTACTTCTTCCGCCGACAAACAATGGGGCAACCTCGCTAGCCGCCAGTGGGCGACCGCGGGTATCGCGAGGGCGAGATCGTCGCGGAATTCTCCACAGAAGTTGAGGAACCGTAGAAACGCGCGGAGGGAAGTGATCAGCGCCTGTGTTGTCGGTGTCCCACACTGGCTGGCTCGTTGCAGAAGAAAATCTCGAACAGCCTGTGCATTCCACTTACTGACATCTTCGCCGAGCGCGCGGAGTAGATCGGTAGCACCGCGAGCGTAGTGCCGCAGAGTCGGTTCCTTCACGCCACGATGGGTTCGGAACCACTCGCAAAATGCGATCACGAGAGGCGGGTGGGGGACAAGGCTCGGAACCGATTCGGACGGGCAAACCCCTCGTCCAACGAGATGATGATGAAAGAGCTTCACTCCGAACTGGGCGTGATAGCTGATCTTTCCGCGCTTGAAATGCGGGCATCGGCAACGGCGAAGGTGACTGCGAAAGCATTCAAGCGTGGTGAGATCGATGTCCTTCAGCACACTCCTTCTCCGCTGAACGAAGCAGCCGAGGTGAGACGCGGCTCGGATGTATCGAAGGGCACTTGACGGTGCGTATCCCTCGCGTTCCAGGTCATCTGCGAACGCGTCGATGTGTGGTCCACTGATTCCACCGCGCAACCGTCGTAGCGTCTTGGGCGCGGAGAAGTACGTTTCTAGCATGGGCTCTCCTTGTTGAGCATTGGCCATGGATGGCCGTATCAACGTAGCAGAAGCCCCTTTGAGATTATGGTGAGTCGCCGCCTGCCTAATCCGGTCGAAACGGCCAATCCGGCGTCGATTCCGGTGCTCCACTCCCCATTAGAAAAGACTCCCCATAAGGCAGGTAATGGGGATCTCTCCATTACGTGCCGAAATCGCCACTGCCCAAAGTGTCAGGCGACCGCTTGCGCCGAATGGCTGGCTGAACGGGAGACGGAGTTGTTACCCGTGGAGTATTTCCATGTAGTATTCACACTGCCGCAAGAGATCGCCCGCTTAGCACTTCAGAATCCGAGAGAAATCTACCGCCTCCTGTTCCGCGCCGTTTCCGAGACCCTGTTGACGATCGCGGCAGACCCCAAGCGTCTGGGCGCCAACATCGGCTTCCTAGCCGTGCTTCACACCTGGGGTCAGAATCTGCATCTTCACCCCCATGTGCATTGCGTAGTACCTGGTGGCGGAATTAGTCTAGACGGCTCGCGTTGGATCGCCTGTCGAAACTCGTTCCTCCTTCCCGTCAAAGTCCTCAGCCGATTCTTCCGAAAAAAGTTTTTGATGGAATTGAGAAAGGCGTTCCAAAAAGACAAGCTCCAGTTCCACGGCGAACTACAGTCGCTGACTAAACCGGCGGATTTCGAGGCGCTGCTTCACAAGGCTGGTCAGATGGAATGGGTGGTTTACGCCAAGCGACCGTTTGGTGGACCAGAACAGGTTCTCAAGTACTTGGCGCGTTACACGCACCGCGTGGCCATCTCCAACCGTCGTCTACTATCGCTGGAAAATCATCGCGTTGCCTTCGAATGGAAAGACTATGCTGACCGCCATCAGATCAAGACCATGACATTGGAGGCGGTCGAGTTCATTCGCCGTTTTCTGCTCCACGTGCTGCCCGCTGGCTTTGTCCGCATCCGGCACTTTGGCTTCCTAGCCAACCGCGTTCGAAAGGAAAAACTGGAATTGTGCCGCTCCTTGCTGTCCGCTCAGAAAACTGCCACCCAGGACAGCACCTTCTCTCCCAACAGCAGTGATTCGAAGATTGAACAACCGGAGTCCGGCTGCTGCCCGATCTGCAAGGTCGGTCGGTTGATCTTCGTCACAATCGTCGAGGCAGAAGCGCCTCTCCGTGCGACAGAGCTCCCTCTTCAAGACACCTCATGACCGCAGCATCCACAAACTCACTGGCAAACCCAGCCCGTCTAATGGCGGACCTAGGGGATCTCTGGCTTGAATCTCTGATTCGTCGCTTCAGAACCTCGATCCGCTCCATACAACAGAGCATTCACTTTCCCAAAATGCCGGTCCTACCCCATTCAGCGCCCTGTTCTGCCCGCGAGTCCACCCATTGGGTCCCGCCGCGAAATCCGAGGCGTGATTCAATCCCCATAAGCTCACAGATTCGCGGCCCGGCTCAGTTCAATGACTTCTATCGGTAGTACCCGCCGTGGGGCTGGCATCGCGTCGTAGTTTTTCACTCGGCGGGCACTACCGATAGAAGTCTCTTCATTATCTTGGAATTCGATTTTATGGTGTTGATAATGGAGCGCTTACGGAGTCTGCCTGGCTGCAGGTGGTAACTACAAGAGTATAGAGAAAGTCGGCGTGGTTCCGCCGAATAATAACCCCAGATCCGCAGCCCTGAATCGCAGACCCACATAAAACGATCCGAACAGCGCGTAAGCCGCGCTGGCTTCGTCGAAGCGCATTTCGTAGATCAGCTTCTTGAAGACCAGCGGATCGTCGGCGAACAGATCCACGCCCCACTCCCAATCGTCGAATCCGATCGAGCCGGAGATGATCTGCTTCACCGATCCTGCGTACTTGCGGCCAATCAGACCGTGCTCATGCATCAGCCGTTGGCGGTCGCGTATGGAAACTTCGTACCAGTTCTTAACCTCGCCGCGCCTCTTGTCCATCGGGTAAAAGCACAAATACCGGCG
>Ga0209648_10002274_pt1 | contig 15871 bp, 12 predicted proteins | sample GraSoi2013_115cm_FD_185830 | JGI IMG/M metagenome (GOLD analysis project Ga0209648, IMG submission 185830) | Grasslands soil microbial communities from the Angelo Coastal Reserve, California, USA - Sample 9_17_2013_115cm (SPAdes) (version 2) | ecosystem: Environmental > Terrestrial > Soil >...
CGTGCGCTTGTCGCGAACTTCCGGTCCTTGCGCTCCGATCCCAAACTCCAGGTGCTTTTCCTTGGCCTTGAGTGACCACGCCGCCAGCCGCGCCAACTCGTTGCGCAGCTTGACCGCCGCGCCGTGAATGGCGGAGAGGCCGGTCACCGCAAACTGGCTCGCGTACGTTCCCGTGTGGCCGGTGTAAGCATTTTGTTCGGTGTCGAAGCCCGGCTTGACCCTGACGAGATCCGGAGAAATCCCGAGAACGTCCGCGACAACTTGCGACGCGGTCGTTTCATGGCCCTGCCCCTGCGGCACCGATCCCATGCTCACAACAACTTCGCCATAAATATCGAGTTTGGCAATGGCAGCCTTGGATTGCCCCGAAAACGGAGCTAAGTTATTGATGATCCGCGCCTGACCAAAATTGTTCGTGCCGGAATCGAGTGTCGAGCCGACGCCAATACCGATCCAGCGGCCTTCCTTGCGCGCCGCGGCTTGCTTTTTCTTCCAATCGTCCCAGCCGATTAATTTCTTGCCCAGCGCGAGCATGCCGGCGTAATCGCCGGAGTCGTAGACGCAACCGTTCGGCGTCGTGTAGGGCATTTCGTCTTTGCGGATGTAATTGCGCACGCGCATTTCATCGCTAGGAATGCCGAGCGTATGGCCGCAGATGTCCAGCACGCGCTCCATGAACCAGAGCTGCTGCATGCGCGAGTAGCCGCGATTCGGGCCCACCGGACACTTGTTGGTCACCACCTGATTCATGTCGATGCGCACATTTTTGACGCGATACGCGCCCGGCAGCACCTGCGCCCAGATGACGCAGCCCAGCGGCTCATACCGCGGATAAGCGCCGCAATCATCAACGTGACGCGACTCGATGGCGGTGATGACGCCGTTCTTGTCCAGCGCCACGCGCGTATCGAAGAAGGTGCGCTCGTTGCCGTGCGCGCTGGCTTGCATGTGCTCGGTGCGCGTCTCCGCCCACTTCACCGGACGGCCGCCGGTCTTGCGCGAAGCCAGAGCGCAAACCGCCATATACGGGTAGTTGGTGATCTTGATGCCGAAGCCGCCCCCGATATCGAAACTCTTCATCAGGATTTGATCGATGCCTACACCCAGCGCAGGCGATAGAAATTGCGCGGCGAACGACGGAAAAGAATTATTGGACCAGTATTCGATGCGCTCCGAGCGCGAATCCCAGACCGCGATCACCGCATTGTTTTCCAGCGGCGTGCTGGAGAAGCGATGAAAGTGCAGCCTGCCGATGTGCACCACGTGAGCCGCTTGCTTAAATGCTTTCTCGACGTTGCCGTACTCAAACACGCCATGCCAGTTGCGGTTCGTGCCCATCTCGGGATGGACGAGGCTTTCATCTTTCAGCGCTTCTTCCGCACTCAGAACGGGCGGGAGCGGTTCGTATTCCACTTCCACCAAGTCGGCAGCGTCTTCCGCGATCAGGCGCGTTTCCGCTACGATCGCGGCAATCGGCTCGCCCTGATACACCACTTTGTCCACGGCCATGGGATAGTCCGCAATCTTCTGTCCCACGTCGGGGCCGATTTCGATGAACGGCTTCACCATTCCCTTCACTTCGGCGCCGGTCAATGTGCAAACGACGCCCGGCAGCGTCGCAGCTTTCGAGACATCGAGTCGGGTGATCTTGGCGTGGCCATACGACGAGCGCACAAAGCGAATGTGCAACATGCCCATCAACTTCTGATCGTCGACGAATATGCCCTTGCCGCGCACCAGGCGGTCTTCTTCCTTGCGGCGAATGGGCTGCCCGACCCATTTTGCGGAGCCGTTCTCGGCGGGGGCTTTCCGCTTCTTGCTTTTTGCGCGCAGCGTCGTTGCCATAATTAGCCTAGCGTCTATTCCAATGCCTTCCGCAAGCCGTCGATCAATCTCTGAAGATTTCTTTTCGCCAGCGGCTCAAGCAATCCGCCGGCAAGTGAGGCGATGCGCCCCACGACATTCGATTGCCCCAGCCAAACGACTTTCGTTCCTCCGTTGTTGGAGGCTTGCAGATCGAACCCGGCGCGCAAGCTCGCCGAACCACCGGGCACGTCGCCCCTTCCCTCATAAACCGCGCGAGTAGGGCTCGTCGCTTCGATCAATGACATCTTTACGGCTGCGGTGCCGCGAATGTGCGAGATGCCCACGCTGACCTTCACCAGAAAATTCTTGGCGTCGAGAATCTCCATGCTCTGATAATCCGGCAGCAACGGGCAGAAGCGATTCGGGTCCACGAGAAAGTCGTAGACCTCCTGCGGCGTTTTCTGGACCGAGAAGTCGCCATTGAACTTGATTTCCATGGGCTAGCGCTTTCCCATTTCGCCGGCGGCCATGCGAATGGCCTTCAAAATGTTTTGGTAGCCGGTGCAACGGCAAGTATTTCCTGCGATGGCTTTGCGGATCTGCTTCTCCGTTGGCTTGGCGTTTTCGTTGAGCAGGTGCAGCGTGGAAAGAAGCAGTCCTGGCGTGCAGTAACCGCATTGCAGCCCGTGGCATTCCGCAAACGCGTGCTGAACGGGATGAAGCGTTCCGTTGGTAGAGAGCCCTTCCACGGTGGTGATTTCGCCGCCATCCGCCATGGGCGCAAATAAAGTGCACGACTTTACGGTACGGCCGTTCAGCAGCACGGTGCACGCGCCACAGTAGGTCGTGTCGCAGCCGATGTGCGTTCCCGTCAGATTCAAATTCTCGCGCAGGAAATCAACGAGCAGGGTTCGCGGCTCGACCAGCGCTTCTCGCCGTTCGCCGTTCACGCGAACGCGAACATTTATTCTTTCAGCGCCCGACATATTCGTGCCCTGCTTCCACCTGTTCACCTCGGGCGCGCCGCACGGCAATTGCAATGGCGCGTTTCACCAATGCCTTCACCAAAGTCCGCTTGTAATCCGCTGACCCGCGCATGTCGCTCTGCGGTTCGGCAGCTTCGCGTGCAGCATCAGCGGCACGCTTGATGGATTGTTCGTCGATCCTCTTGTTCCGCAACTCAGTCTCGGCTTGCTTGGCGCGAATTGCGGTAAGGCCCACGCAACCCAACACGATGCGAATGTCCTTGCAGGTGTTTTTATCGTCGAGCGTGAGCTGAACGGCGGCGCTTGCCGTGGCATAAACAGGTGCGCTGCGCTTGAAAGCCAGGTAAGCTCCACCGGTATTCCTTGGCGGCTTTTTTACGACGACTTCCCGCACCAACTCTTCGCGCCCCAGCACCGTTGTGTACGCATCCTTGAAAAATTCCTCCAGCTTCACCGTTCGCTCGCCTTGCGGACCGGCACACACTACGGAAGTCTCCAGCGTCAACAGCGTGGCGCCCCAATCGCCGCTGGGATCGGCTTCGGCCAGCGAGCCGCCAATGGTTCCCTGATTGCGCACCTGCACATCGGCAATGCCCGCGGCGCAATCGTGAAGGATGGGAATTGCCGCAACGTGCTCGGAGGTTTCGATGTCGGTATGGCGCGCTAGTGCTCCAAACCGAAGCTCACCATTCTCGTTCTTGATTTCGCTTAGGCCCGGAATGAAATTGATATCGATCAGCGCACTCGGACGCGCCAGGCGCATTTTCATCAAGGGAATAAGGCTTTGCCCGCCGGCGATGACGCGCGATTCTTCTCCCAACTGCTGCAGAAGCTCTGTAGCCTCTCTGAGCGATTTTGCGCGATGGTAGGAGAAGGGATGTGCGTACACAGTTGGTCGGCTCGCCTCTTAGACTGGCTGGCCCGCGCTGCGAACGTAGGTCGTCGTATCTTCGCGCGCATTCTATTGCGATTGCCGCAGGGTAGCAAGGCGAAACGCACATCCGCACCGGGTCAGTTTCCGCTTTGCGCTGCCGGTTCAACGGGTCGATGCAACACCATCTGGTATAAAGCTGGTTTAAAGGTGGTGTTTATGACCCGAGGGAACTGCCGTTTCAACGCGCCGCGCTCAAGTTGTTCTACGATTATTCGCGGCAATTCTCGCCCATTGCGACACGTCCCGACCAAGGCGTAAATTTCTCCTCGCGCGTGTATTTTCAACGGCCTGCCTTTGATCTCAAGTGGTTGGTCGCTGGTGGGAGAACTTCTCATAATCCGTTGGTCGTAGGTTCGAGCCCTACCGGGCCCACCACAACTCACGGGTCAGCGGATTCCGTGCTGTGTGTTTTTTTACCGCGAGGTGAAGGCCGTGAAACGGCCCCTTACGTTGGCCCACTGAAGATCGGCAAAATTTGTGGTTCGCGGGAATTTGTTGCGAAACCAATCGAGCGCGCGTTGCGCCCAAACATAATGTGAGGAAAGAATTACAAGGCCCAGTAGAATTAGCATCATCCCGGGAAATGGCAATACCAACCCTGCGACTCCCAAACCAATTGCGAACCAACCCCCAACAACAAATCCGGCTTTTTTCATAGCGTTCGCTCGCGTACCCGCCTATCTTGTGAGCAATCGACCTGCCAAAGCTTGAGCAGCTTCGAGGCGTAACTTTCCATCCCGCAAACTCCCTCCCGCAAACTCCCTCGCGCAAACCTTTCCGCGTCCCTCCGATCTAATTGGCAGGAGGCTCACATGGCAGCCAGAAGATCCGGTTCGCGCGGCAGGTACAGCAGGGAAGCGGGTAAAACCGTCGCGAGCGCCATGCGCAGAAGAAAAAGCGGCACGCTCCGTTCCGGCAAAGGCGGCAAGGGCGGGCGCGTGAAAAGCCGCAAGCAAGCCATCGCTATCGGCCTGTCCGAAGCTCGCAAAAAAGGCGCCCGGGTACCCAGGAAGAAATCCAGCTAGGGAATTGAAACGACTCAGTGTCAATGTCGTGTCGACACGATGTCGGCGCTCGCTCATATCTTTCGCTCCCTTCTCCGCTCTTTGTCTTCCGTTAAGCGCGGTGTATAGTCTGCCCGCGACGGACGCATCTTCGAACCGTCGAGGAGGCCCAGCCCCATGCGACGCGCCGCTCTTTCCTTATCTCTCTACCTGACCGCCGCACCGCTCTTCGCCCAGCAATCCGCCGCACCCACCATCCGTTACCGTTCCGTGCCGGATTTCCTCAAGCTCCCCGCCGACCTTTATCTCGGCGAAGCTGTGGGAGTCGCCGTCAACTCCAAGGGCCACGTCTTCGTCTTCTCTCGCGGCAACACCGGTGGCCCCGCCTACGGAGCCGCCGCCGCCCAGCTCCTCGAATTTGGCCCTGACGGAAAATTCCTCCGCGAGATCGGCCACAATCTCTACGCTTGGTCTTTCGCTCACTCCGTTCGAATCGACCGTGAGGACAACATCTGGGTCGCCGACAAAGGCTCCGACATGGTCATCAAGTTCAATCCGCAAGGCCGCGTCGTAATGGTCTTTGGACGCAAACAAGAGGCCTCTGACGAAGGCACCGAGCCGCTGAAGCATCCCAAGCCGCCGCTTCCTCCCGTCGACGGCATGTTCCGCCAGGTCACTGACATGGCCTGGGACTCCGCGGGCAACACCTACATCAGCGACGGCTACATCAATACCCGCGTCGCGAAAGCCGACAAAAACGGCGTCTGGCTGAAATCTTGGGGCGAGCCTGGCGACCAGCCCGGCCAATTCAACACTCCCCACAACATCGGCGTCGACGCGCAAAACAATGTTTACGTCGCCGACCGCGGCAATCGCCGCATTCAAGTTTTTGACACAAATGGCAAATTTTTGCGCCAGATCACGATCGATGTGCCGACGGCGGCCGATGCCCGCCCGGCCATCGGCAATCGTCCCACGCAAAACACCGGCGCTATGTCCCCCGGTGCCCCCTGGACCATCTGCATCACCCCGCCGCCCAACCAAGTCCTCTTCACCTCGGACGCTTTTCCCGGCCGCATCTACAAACTTAGCCTCGACGGCAAAGTCCTCGGCATGTTCGGCCAAGCCGGCAAGCAGCCCGGCGAGTTCGGCTGGATCCACGAGATGGCCTGCCCCTCCGAAAACGAGCTGTACGTCGCCGAAATCCTGAACTGGCGCGTCCAAAAACTAATCCTCGAGCCCACCCGCTAATAAAAATTGCGTCTGCAGCGGTCGGTGATCCCGAGTTCCGAAGGTCGCTGCTTTCGATGTTTCCCAACAAGAAGACCTTTGCGCCTGGGCCAAAAAAGTGTAGTCTCTCGCCCTGTCTGACTTAGTTAACGAATAGTTCACGGGGAGACAAACATGACCGATCGTCGAACGTTCCTTCAAACCGCCGTCGCTGGCGCCGCCACTCTCGCGCTTCCTCGTTGGACGCGCGCGGCCGCCGCTTCGGATCTCGATCCGATCTTTGCGGAAATCGAAAAGCGTCACGACGAATCCCTGAAGCGCCTGCAAACCTGGATTCACCAGCCCTCCATCGCCGCAGAAAATCGCGGCATGACTGAAGGCTGCGAGCTCACCATGCAAATGCTGCGCGAAGCCGGTTTCACGCAAGTCGCCAAGGTGCCCACCGACGGCCAGCCCGGCATCTTCGCCACGCTCGACGCGGGCGCTCCCAAAACGCTCGGCCTCTATTTCATGTATGACGTCAAGCAAGTCGATCCCTCCGAATGGTCTTCGCCGCCGTGGGACGCCGCGCTCGTCGATAAGCCCGGTCTCGGCAAAGTCATCATCGGCCGCGGCGCCGTGAACCAAAAAGGCCCGGAAGCCACTTTCCTCGCCGCGCTTCACGCCATTCGCGAAGCCGGTCGCAAGCTCCCCGTCAATCTCGTCTTCGTAGCCGAAGGCGAAGAAGAAATCGGGTCGCCGCATTTCCATCAGGTAGTGCATCGCCCTGAAGTCCTCGCCGCCGTGAAGAAATGTAGCGGCATCTTCATGCCATCTTCTTCGCAGGGACTGGATGGCGAAGTCACCATCACCCTGGGCGCCAAAGGTGTCGTCGAACTCGAGCTCACCTCCAGCGGCGAGAAATGGGGTCGCGGCCCGCGCAAGGACGTCCACTCCAGCAACAAGGCGCGCCTTGACAGCCCCGCGTGGCATCTCGTCGAAGCTCTCGCTACGCTCGTTTCCCCCGATGGCAACGATCCCGCCATCGAGGGATTCGCCGCGAAGGCCCGTCCCGTATCCGACGCCGAAAAGAAAATGATCGCCGAAGCCGCCAACCGGCTCAGCGAAGCCAGCGCGAAAAAACTCCTCGGCGTGGATCGCTGGGTGCACGACGTGAGCTGGCACGAAGCTCTCGAGCTGCTAGTCTCGCGTCCCACGGTCAACATCGAAGGTCTCGTTGGCGGCTATACCGGTCCCGGCGGCAAAACCATTCTTCCTGGCCGCGCCGTCGCCAAACTAGACATGCGTCTCGTTCCCGACATGACCGCCGCCGAAGCGCTCGCCGCTCTGAAAGCCCATCTCGGAAAAAAGGGTTTTGCCGATATCGACGTGCGCATGAGCGGCGGCTACGATCCCACCAGCACGCCCGCCGACGCCGAACTGATTCGCGTATCCAACGCCGTCTATCGCCGCCACGGAATCGATCCCGTGCTCTTGCCGCGCAACGCCGGCTCTTGGCCCGGCTACGTCTTCACCGGCGATCCGCTGCGTCTGCCCGCCGGTCACTTCGGCCTGGGCCACGGCAGCGGCGCCCACGCCCCCGACGAATACTACGTAATCGAGTCCGCCAACCCCAAAGTGCAAGGCCTGGACGGCGCCACCCGCTCCTACGTCGAGTATCTCTACGAACTCGCTTCCACCAGCTGAACGAGCGGGGCCGCGGATTTGAGATCTGCGGCCCCAACCGTCTTTTAATTGGGTTGCCAGAAATTGATCAGGCAGTTGGCCGGCGGCAACGCTGTGGTGTCATACACCCAGTCATTCTGCCGCCCACATGCGCTGACTGTGGACGGCCGGCCCATCGGAGGGGTGCGGCCGCAGTGTGCGCCATACGTTGGGTTGCCCTGGTATCCGGCGGCGCTGGTTGTTGCGTTGAACCACGCGGACACCACTGGCGCGCCGAACCGTAACGACAAACCGTACGGCCCGGTCACATCGTCGTCGATCCACATGATCGTTCGGTAGCCCACCACTGTGTGCATACCCTGAAAGATGTTGAACCACGGCGTCCACCATGGCCGGTTATCCGTTGGACACGGCGCATCCGCCGCCGAGGGCACCACCTCGCACGAATGCAGAATCCAATAGTCAAGGTGCCCGCCATGCGCCGCCCCGTAACCCTCTGAAGCGGGAATCTTGGTGATGTCCACCAGATCGCAGCAATTGCTCAGCGTCGAAAACAGCCACCAGTCGCCGTGCACTTCGTTCTCCGCGAGATTGACGCTGTTGACGAACGCCGCTTCGTTGCTAGTGAACTCCCACGGCTCGGCCCAGAAGTACTGCGCGTCGGTGAACAGAAAACCGCCAAAGAACGACGTCAGGCCGCCCCACAACTCATTCGCATTCGCCACCCAGTTGGAGTTGTCGTTGCGCACCACGTAGCGGCCTACGGTTGGGTCGCCAGGCTTTTCCGGCACGGGCCTACCGGCCGTCGCAACCTTCGGAGGAACGCCCGGAAGCGCCGTCAGTGACGGGATAGGCTCCCGCGCTTTTCCGATCGGCACATATCCGATCACGAAGTCGTCGTCGACGTGGGCTTTGCTCTCGCGGCCCTCGCTGTCCCGCCTGTGAAGCCGCGCCGTGAACCGGTAGACCGGCTGCAGGTAGTCGCGATTCCCGTCGTAATACGCCACCTCGGTGTTCAGTACTTCCACCTCCGCCGTTTTTGCGAGCGGCCGCAGCTGGTCGAGAATGGCCTCAGCCACCTGTTCCCGTTTGCGCGTCTCGCGGACTTCGCCGCTGACCGCCCCGGTTTTCCAGTGGCGCACGAACCCTTCCACCGCTCCGTTATTTCCCACGGCGACCATCGCGCGCGACCCGGGGCCGTAGACGAAATAGTTGTTCACGCTTCGCCGCAGCGTCACGTACGTCAGATAGAGATCACGGCTAGAGGCTTTTGCTTCGCCTCCCTCTGCGCCCCGTTCCGCCGCTTCGCCATACAGCGCCCGCGGCTTCTCAAAACTGAACGCCGTGGCGTCCTTTTGCAGCAGGTCAGCACGCGAAAAAATTTCCTTCGCCACCTGCTGCGCACGCTCCAGTTGCTGGCTTTCTCGTTCCGCCGCGATTCCTTTCTGCGCCAGCGAAGGGAAAATCTCCGCGTCCCCGCTGCGTAGATCCACATACGCCGCCAGGTGTTCGCCGCTCAGCGCTCCCACAAATTCCTCCGGGAGCTTCCCTCCCTTGCCGGCAAGCTGCGGAATCTGAGCAAGTGGAACCAGTTTTTGCGCGTTGGGATCCGCCCGTCGGAGCACCTCCTGGACGAAGTCCATAGGCGGCTTCTGCGCGCTAAGACGCAGAACCGGCAGCGACGCCGGTGGCGCGGGAATCTGTTCCGCGGAGAGCCGGATATTTGTGCTCTGGCCGGTTTTTCCTTCCTCCTTTGCGGATTTTTCCTGGGGTGATGCCGGCGCGGATGCCAGTGCAAACAGCGCGAGCGCGAAGATGGCGGGGCCCGAACGACGTGGAGACAGAAGCGTCATGGCTACCTCCAATGCGGTATTTTTTTGTGGATGGAAAGGTATCCTGCTATGAGGCTTTGAGGGGAGGACCGGGACGCCTCACACAGAACCCATTACACCTGTATCTGTGTAGTGCGCCATCGCGCCATTTCGTTTCACGGAATCTTTTGCGTAGGATTTGCGGAGAGAAGCCCGGAGTGAACCGGTCTTACAGTATTGGGTCCGTTCCGGACGAAGAACTAACAACTGATGGCTGAAAGCTGACCGCTGATGGCTATCATGACGTGAGCGAAAATTCACAATACGACCAGTGCCCGCTAGTCGAAACGCCGAAGGTTGCTCACGAACAACTAAAAACTAACAACTAAGAACTGAAAGCTGACAGCTGATGGCTGTTAGCTCCCATCCTCACGCCAATCCCGCCTTAGTCAGCGGCAGCTCCCGAATGCGCTTCCCCGTCGCCGCAAAAATCGCATTGCACAGCGCCGGAGCAATCGCCGGCAATCCCGGCTCGCCAATCCCGCCCGGAGCCGCATCGCTGTCCACGATGTGCACGTGAGTTTCCCGCGGCGCCGAATTCATGCGCGCCACCGGAAACGTATCGAAGTTTGACTGCTCAATCGCCCCGTTCGCTGCCGTAATCTCTCCCCACAACGCGATGCTCGTCCCCATGACCGCCGCGCCCTCGAACTGGTTTCGCGCCATCTCCGGATTCACCACCGTGCCCGCATCCAGCGCCGAATCCACGCGCATAATCTGCACTTTCCCCGCGTCGTTGATGTGCACCTGCACCACCGATGCCGCGTACGTTAAAAAACTGCGGTGCATCGCGATGCCCATGCCAAATCCATTTCCGTTTTTCTTCTTTCCCCATCCCGCTTTTTCCGCCGCAAGCTGCACCACTCGCTTGAATCTTCCCGTATCGATCGGGTATTGCTCGTAGCTCCCGCCGTAATTCGTGTAATCCTTCGGCAACTCCGACTTCGGCACAATGCGGTCCGGCCCCAGCAAAGCCAGCGTATATTCCAGCGGATCCTTTCCCGCCGCATGCGCCAGTTCATCCGTAAACGACTGAATCGCGAACGCGTGATAAATATTTGCCACCGACCTCAGCCATCCGATGCGTACGTGCGCCGTCGCCGGCCCGTTTTCCGACCGGTGATTCGGTATCGCGTACGGCAGGTCCGTGAATCCCAGCCCCAACTCATCCGCCGCCGAGTACACGGCATTCGCGTCAAACGTCGACCCGATCGGCGGAAACACAGTGCGCTGCAGCCAGGCCGTCGGCTTACCATCCGCTCCCAGCGCCGCCTTCATGTACATCGCCGAAACCGAATGATAGGTGTCAAACCGAATGTCGTCTTCGCGCGTCCACACCACCTTCACTGGCTTCCCGGTCTTCTTCGCCAACACCGCCGCTTCCACCGCAAAGTCCGGAAACGATTTCCGCCCGAACGCTCCGCCGAGCAGCGTTACGTGCACCGTCACATCTTCCTTCTTCGCACCTACCGCCTCGGCAATCGCGTCGCGCGCGCCTTGCGGGCTCTGCGTCGGCGCCCAGGCTTCCACTTTTCCGTCGCGGTACACCGCCAGCGCCGCCGGCGGCTCCATCGAAGCGTGCGCGAGCAGCGGCGCATAATATTCCGCCTCGACAACCTTTCCGCCCTTCGCAAACGCCTCATCCACGTTCCCGACTTCCCGCACCGCCTTCCCCGGCTTCCGCGCCGTCTCCTCCAGTTCCTTGCGATAAGGCCCGGAGTTGAAAATTTTGTGCGCGCTCTCGTCCCACTCCACTTTCAGCTTCTTCCGGCCCTGCATCGCCGCCCACGTGCTGTCCGCCAGCACCGCCACGCCGCCAAGGGCCTGCATGTTCACCGGCGGTTTGAACGTAGGAATCGTCTCCGTCCCTCTCACGCCGCTGACCGCTAGCGCTTCCTTGTTGTCTATCGACTTCACCGTGCTGCCCATCACCGGCGGATGCATCACCGTCGCATACAGCATCCCGTCCATCCGCGCGTCCTGTCCGTAAATTCCTTTGCCTGTACACAAATCCTTCAGGTCGTAGCTCGACGCATCTTTGCCGATGTAGCGCCATTCGCTGCGCGGCTTCAGCTTCAACTCTTCTTTCTTCGGCACGTCCTGCTTGGCCGCCGCTTCCACCAGGGCGCCATATCCCAGCTTCTTTCCCGATTTCTTGTGCACCACCATATGCAATTCGGTCGAGCATTCCTCTGCCGGCACGTTCCACTGCTGCGCCGCGGCCCTCACCAGCATCAATCGCGCCGTCGCGCCTGCTTCCCGCAGCGGCACAAAAAAGCTCACCACCGAGTGCGAACCATCCGTATCCTGGTCGCCGTACTTCTCATCGCCAGTCGCTTGCACCACTTTCACGCGCGCCCAATCCGCATCCAACTCATCCGCCACAATTCGCGGCAGCGCTGTGCGCACACCGTTCCCCATCTCCGACCGGTGCGCCACAATGTACGCTGTCCCGTCCGTGTCGATCGCCACGTAAACGCTCGGGTGCAGCGGCGCCTTATTCATCGGCGCACTGGGATCGATCGCGCCCACATCGCCGCTCGCCAGCAAATCCATCGGCATCAGCCGCACGCCCAACACAAACGCGCCCGTGCCCACCACTCCCTTAAGGAATCCACGCCGGCTAACATTTTCAATGGAGATCATGCGCCCCTCCCGACTTCCAGGCTCCCGCGTTCGACCTTGCGTTCGGCCCTTCGCGTTCAACGTTCGACCCTTAGTTAGACCCTTACTTAAAATCGATACGCTACATCCTACCGCCATTTCTCACCGTTGCAAGCCCGGCAAGGGCGCGCACAAGGTATTGCGGTTTCTGGCTGACGTAGGCAAGCTGTCTCCCGGAACACCCGCCATGTCTGCCGAATTCATGCGTCGCGCGATCGCGCTCGCTCTGGAAAATGTGCGCACGGGCCGCGGCGGCCCCTTCGGCGCCGTCGTCGCAAAAGACGGCCGCATCATCGCGGAGGGCGCAAATTGCGTCACCGCCACCAACGACCCCACCGCGCACGCCGAAATCGTCGCCATACGCGAAGCATGCCGCGCCCTTAAAAAGTTTCAGCTGGACGGCTGTGAGCTCTACACCACTTGCGAGCCGTGTCCGATGTGTTTGGGCGCGATCTATTGGGCGCGGCCTGCGCGCGTGTTTTACGCCGGCGTAGCCGCCGATGCCGCAGGCGCGGGCTTCGATGACAAGTTCATTTATGAGGAGCTGCAGCGGCCGCTGGAGTCGCGCCGCATTCCGATGATTCAGCTCTTGCGCGACGAATCGCTCGCGGTCTTCTCTGCGTGGAAGCAGCAGCCCAGCAAAACTCCCTACTAATCTTCGTTCTCGTTACTGCGGCAGCCGCTGAGTCATCTGCTGCCGCTCGCGGCGAAGCGCCCCCAAATCAACGGTTCGGCCAAGTGCCCAGGGCGCGGCGCAAATCCACTAACTGCCCCAGGTGATACGCGTTGTGGTCCGCCAGCACCAGCGCTTGGCGCAAAATCGTTTGCCCGTCGCCGTGTGGAATTTTCGCGAAGAGATCCGTGCGCGGATTCTTCACCATCTCGGTCATTTCGGCTAAATCGCGCTGAAACGACTGCACGCTCTTGTCCCACTCGGCCTCGCTCGGCGGTCCGGGTGTCTTCGGCCAGTAGCCCTCCGGGAATCCCGGCGACACATGCTTGGGGTTGCGGCTGAACTCCAAAATGTCCCATTGCGCGATGCGCGAGTGCTCCAGCAGTTGCCATCCGGTGTGTGCGAGTCCCGGCGCGAACGTCCCGCGCTTGTTCGGCGGAAATTCTTCCAGCGCATCCATAAACTGGACATGCGCCGAGCCGCCCTTAAGCAAATCGATCAAATGCTTGCGCAGCGCCCCATCGTTGCTCGCTCCCGCGCCTTTCCCAATCGAGCCCTTCTTTGCCTTGGCGCCTGCGCTCTTTACTGCCTTCTTTTTCTTCAAGCCGTTTTCTCCGAGACAATCACTCGCTGCGGCATATCCGGCACGGGATGCAACGTCGAATTTGCAAATCCCGCGTTGCGAAACATTTTCTCATATTCCGAAAACGTGTACGCGTCGCCCGCATCCGTATTCGCCAGCATGATCAGGCTGAAAGCTGCCGCGGTCGGCGGCGTCACGCGATCCTCGTTGGGCACAAATTCCAGAGTGATTGCTTTGCCGCCCGGTTTCAGCGCGGCGTGAACGCGCCGCATCAACTTCTCGCAGGTGGGCCTATCGAAGTGATGGAAGATATTCGTCAACAATACGGAGTCGTATCCGCTGCCCAGCTCCACCTCGAACGCGCTTCCGGCCCGCACGCTAAAGCGAGCGGCCACGCCAAGTTTCCGCGCGTTCTCTTGCGCCACCGTTAGCACGCTCGGCCAATCCAGCGCCACAATTTCGGCCTTCGGATTTTTCGTCGCTATAGTGATTCCGTACATTCCATGGCCGGCGGCGATGTCCAACACCTTGCACGGTTGGCCCTCTTCGGCGCGAAGGAGCGCGGCAATAAATTGCGATGAGGGCACCGCCAGCGGCGCCATCGACCGCGCAAAGGTCACCCAGAACTCATCGTTCGGCTTGGTATTGTCTCCGCCTTCGGACCACACCGAGCCGCCCCTGCGCACCGCCTCCGTCAGCGCATCGAAACGGGCGCGCGTCTGCTTGCTGCCCAAAAATCCGGCCATCGACGCCACGCATGCCGGCGATTTGCGGTCCAGGAAAAACGCCGATTCCTGCGTCAACGCATACCTCCCCTGGTCCTTGGTCAAAAATCCGTGGACAGTCATAAAGTCGCAAAGAACGCGCGCGCCTTTTTCCGCCGCTCCGGTTTTTGCCGCAATCGCCGCGGCAGTATTGGCGCCCGCTCCAATCGCGCTGAAGATATCGAGTTCAATCGCCGTGAGCAACGCCGCGGTCTGCTCGTGTGCATTCAGCGCGTTGAAAATCCGTTCCGGTGTTAGGTGGGCTCCCGTTGCAGGTGTGGCCATCGAGTACCTCCGTTGTTCCTGAGTGCGCCTATTCTACTCCGAAATTGATTGCTCCCATCGCCAACCTGCTGCCATACTTCCTCACCCCCGCAATCAATAGCATGGGCTTCTGCCTGTGCCCCGAAGAGGCTCGCAACCCATGAAGCGCGAGTATCATCGCTGGCATTCGCCACGCCTCGGCATCGAACTGGGCGTCGTCGTCTACGGCCATTGGGGACCGCCGCTGCTCGGCTTTCCCACCTCCGCCGGCGACGAGTGGGAGCTCGAAGGCCAGGGCATGATCGGCGCGCTCGCCGACTTCATCGAAGCCGGCAAAGTAAAATTTTTCAGCGTCAATTCCATCAACGGCCTTTCTTTCTACGATAAATCCGCGCATCCGTGTCACCGCAGCTATGTGCAATCCGTCTTCGACTCCTACCTCCGCGAAGAAGTCGTGCCCTTCATCTGGAGCAATTGCCAATCGCAAATCGCCATCTCCGCCATGGGCATGTCGTTCGGCGCGTATCACGCAGCCAACTCGCTCTTCAAGCATCCCGACGTCATCAAGCGCTGCTTCGCGATGTCCGGCGTCTACGACCTGAAAAATTTCATGGACGGCATGTACGACGATAATTTTTACTTCAACAATCCCGTCGACTACCTCGCGAACCTCAGCGATCCGTGGGTGTTCGAACAGCTCGGCTCCTGCGACATTCATATCGCCACCGGCACCGGCCAGTGGGAAAACTCCGGCCCGTCGTACCGCCTCTCCGAAATTCTCGCCGGCAAAGGCATTCGCCATTCGCTCGACAACTGGGGCCCCGAAGGCGGCCACGACTGGCCATATTGGAAGCACATGATGCGCGAATACATCGCGCGTTTGTTCTGATCGCGCCGAGAGCGTAAAATGCAATTGCCCACGAATCTAGCCCTCAATCGAGCCCTCAATGGAGGACGATGCAGCACCAGCGGTGGAGTAACGCTGTGAGCCCAGAGCACATCCAATTGGAAAAACGGGGAAAAGTTGTGCAAAAAAGCCAGTGGAAACTGGCTTGAGATTGAAGGAGGAAAAAGAAAGTCATGGAGGAATCGCAAGAAGTGAATCAGCACAATCATGAAGGGGAACCGGCGCCAACGGGAATAAACCGCGCGATATTAATTGTAGCCGCGGTGCTGCTGGCGGTTGCCGTAGTCGCTGTCGGTTACGGATACCGGCAGCAAGTCATGGTCGGCCATCTTACGGCGCAAGGGTCGGCGGCGAACGCCACGATCAACGACATGCAGGGACAGCTCACCACGCTCACGTCGAAACTGAATGACATGTCCGCCGCGCAGCAAGCTGCAGCGGAAGCCGCGGCGCAAAAGAAGGCGCCGGTGGGACACGCGGCTACAGCAGGCGCAAAATCGGCTACCGGCAAGAGCGGCGC
>Ga0209648_10002275_pt1 | contig 15870 bp, 15 predicted proteins | sample GraSoi2013_115cm_FD_185830 | JGI IMG/M metagenome (GOLD analysis project Ga0209648, IMG submission 185830) | Grasslands soil microbial communities from the Angelo Coastal Reserve, California, USA - Sample 9_17_2013_115cm (SPAdes) (version 2) | ecosystem: Environmental > Terrestrial > Soil >...
GTGGCCGAGCTAGTGGTCCGCGCCTTTCTGCATTAGGCCGATCTTCTTCAGCCGCGGAAGAGCCTGGGTCTTCGTCACGTCGACGTCGACACGCGCCACCGCTACGGTGATGTTGTCCGGCGCGCCGAGCTCTCGGCACCTGTCGATGACGCGCTTGGCGCCTTTCTCCAGGTCCCCGTCCTTGAGCAGCAGCTTGCCCATCTCCTCGACGCTGACCCCCGCGGTTTCCACCCCGTCACTGCAAAGGACGATGGCGTCTCCTTCCTCGATCTTCATCTTGTCGCTGTAAGACTGGATCGATTCCCAAACACCGACCGCGCGTGTCAGCCGGTGCTTGAGCGGGTGTGTGGCCGCCTCCTCGGGCTTGATCACGCCGAGGCGAACCTGCTCGGCGGGCCATGAATGGTCTTGAGAGATCAGCCTGGCGCCCCCGTTTCGAAACAGGTAGGCCGGGCTGTCGCCGACATTGAGCACCCCGACCTCGTCACCCCTGATGGCTGCGACAACCATCGTGCTGCCCATGCCCGACCATTCCGGGTTGTCGCGAGCCGCTTCGAAGACGGCGGTGTTGGCCTGCTTGCACGCGCGCTTGAGGCGGTCGAGGTCCGGACCTTCGTCGCCATCCTCCGCGAGCACGCTCGTAAGGGTGGTCACGGCGATGCTGCTGGCCATCTGCCCAGCGGCATGACCGCCCATCCCATCACAGACGACGAGAAGCGTGTCGAGGCCGGCCTTGTTGCGCCAAACGACCACGGAGTCCTCGTTCTCCTCGCGCTCGAGACCGGGGTCGGTCGCCGAGGCGACCTTAAGACGCATCGGAGAGATTGTTATCCGCCGAGGACGGAGAAGTGAACCGCGTTCTGTCCGATGGTGATGCGGTCACCGTGGTTGAGCTCCTTCTCCTGGATCGGCTCGCCGTTGACGAGCGTGCCGTTGGTGCTCCCGAGGTCGACGATCCAGAACTGCTCGCCGCGCCGCTCGACGCGAGCGTGATGTCCGCTCGTGGCCGGGTCGCGAAGGATGAGGTCGTTGTCCGGCGAGCGCCCTAGGCGGAGCGCGGTTTCGCTCGCGCGGTGGGTGTGGCCTGCGTCAGGGCCTGCTTCGATCGTGAGCTCGGCCTGCGGGCCGGCGCCGCCCACCGCGCGCATGGGGCGGGTGGGGCCGCCCAGGACGGGTGTCTCGCTTGCGGGTGGCGGCGTTGTCGCGGGAGGAGGCTGCCATGCGGGCATGAGCGTGGTCGCGTCGTGCGCAGCGACGGCGGCCGCGGCCGCGCCTGGCGCAAGGATCGTCTCAGCCACATCCGGAACCGGAGCCGGCCGAGCCGGCGGTGGCGGCGTTGTCGCGGGAGGAGGCTGCCACGCGGGCATGAGCGTGGTCGCGTCGTGCGCAGCGACGGCGGCCGCGGCCGCGCCTGGCGCAAGGATCGTCTCAGCCACATCCGGAACCGGAGCCGGCCGAGCCGGCGGTGGCGGCGGTGGTGGTGGTGGCATTGCGGCCGCGGGCGGTTCCCACGGTGGAGGGACTGGAGGGGGCGCCGCCAGTGGTGGCGGTGGCGGAGCCACCGTTTCCGGCACGCGTGGGGCGACCACAGGCGGCTCGGGGAACGTCGGCAAAGCGGGAGACTCGGCCGGTGGCGACCACGACGGCGCTGCAGCCTGTGGTGGGGGCGCGAATTGTGGTGGGGGCGCGAATTGTGGTGGCGGCGGCGGGGGCGGGGGCGGCGGAGCCGATGGCACCGAGGGCGCGGACCAAGACGGCGCCGCGGGCGCCGCCGGCTCTTCAGTCCTCGGCATGTCCCACGACGGAGTGGCGCCGGGCGGGGCACTGGGCACTTGCTGGCCGGGCGCTTCCCACGACGGCGCGGGCGCACCCCATCCTGCCGATTGGGGGCCGCCCGGCGTGGCCGGCGCAGGAGGATCCCACGATGCAACCCCTGGCTCATTGCCCCAAGACGGCGCGACCGGCGCGGGTGGCGCTGCCGGCTTCGGCGCATCCCATGACGGTGGCGGAGGTGGCGCTGACACGCCAGGACCGGGCGCGGGTGAGCCCCATGTGGGGGCCGGCGGTGCGGCCGGCGCGGCGGGACCAGGTGCGCCCCAGGATGGCGCGGGTGCCTGCGGCGGTGGCGGGGCTGGCGGAGCCGCACCCCAGGTCGGAGCCGCTGGAGCGGTGGGTGCGGCGGGCGGAGCCGATGATGCCGGTGCGCCCCAGGTCGGTCCGGGTGCCCCTGCGCTGGGTGCCATCCCTGGTGCCGGTGGCGGCGGCGGAGGCGGAGGCGGAGGCGGCGGGGCCGCGGCAGCTGGCGGTGGTGCGGCGGGCGCGCCCCAGGCCGGCGCCGGCCCGGCGGGAGTCGCCCAGCCCGCTGCGTTGCCCTTCGCCGCGGGCTGGTCCCAGCTTGGCGCCGGAGATGCGACCACTGTTGGAGCAACGGCAGCCCCAGGCGTCGCCGAAGCGGGCGGAGCCCACGTCGATACGGCTCCTCGAGTGCCGGCGGCCGCCGGTGCCGGGGTGGCCGGGCGAACCGGAGGACCCGACTTCTTCCGCTTCCCGTGGCGGCGGCGCGCCCTCAGGTAGAGGACGCCCGCGATGAGCGCCGCCACCGCAAGAACGAGATCCGCATAGACGGTTTCAGTTGGCATACGGTGGGGGGCCTCCTTGGTCCCGAGTCCGTTTATGGATCAATTGCGAAAACACCTACGTGCGGACCCGCACTCTATTCGCGTGTCGACGCGTCAGTGCTGAAGTATGCCACCCGTACTCGCAACTCGGCGCCGCTTTAAACAGTGCCGCTGACGACCACGCGTCCAGATGCGACTCCGGGAACCGTGACGTCAGCGTCGAGCGAGTGGCGACCGGCGCCCAAAGGCTCCCCGGTGACGACGTGGACGCGCAGCCGCCTTCCGACCGGCAAGTCGAGGTGACGCGGAAACGGTGCGCGACCGGCGTGCGTCTCCACCTGGATGTCGTGACGAGCCAGTGGCACTCCATCGAGACGCAGCCCGCTGATGCTCGCGACGACCGCCGGCCGCGTCCGGTTCTCGAGAACGAAACTCATGCCGTCCTTTTCAGCGTGCAAGCTCGCCAGGTCCACAAGTCCCTCCGCCAGGTAGCGAGGGAGCTCGGGCCTGGGCCGTGCTGAGGGCAGCGCCGAGGTCACGGTGAAACGAAGTTCTGCGCGATCGATCACTCGTCCCGACACGCTGAGAGAGGCATCGAGCCGGTAGTCGCCCTCGACCTCGAGCGTAACGCTCAACGTGGTCGCGTTGACTGCAGGCTCGAAGGCAGTCGGCACTTCGACGTCGGCCGCGCCGGAGAATTTTCTCTGGATCGCGTCCGCGATGCGGCTCACTCCCCGGCGCCCAACCCGTCGCTCACGCATCAGCGTCCAGCGCACGACACCGGTTCCCGCCACATCCGGGTCGTCGTTGACGATGACGAGCCGTGCGCTGAAGGGGATGGTGGGGCGTTGGATGATTCCGACTGGACGATCCGCATCGAATGCGAGGGGTTCGACGATCAACCGCGTCGGAGCGAATGCCTGCGCGAGAGCGTCTAGTGCCGGCTTCGGATTCCGCGCGCTGTCCATGAGACCGAAGCCAATGCCAGAAAATGGATCGACGAGGTGGAAAGCGAACGCGCCCCAGCACGATTCGAACTTTCGCGTTCGAAAATGCTCGGCTGCCATGCGCACGACAAAGCTCTGGAACGCTTGGGACTCATCGATGAATGATTCGAGGCTCGTGAACGCAGAGGGCAGACCGACCCCCCGCTCCGCCCAGTTGACGGGTTGGAATCCCGCGTAGCGCCAGGCGGCGTCGTCGTCCGCGACGGGCCACGTGGCGCCTATCGACTCCCACACCGGTGAGTCCGCGGCCGGCAGCGATTGCGCGCCGAATGCGCTAACCATCACCGGCTCGGCCTCGCTGACGCTTTTCCACGAACCAGTCGCCCATCCAAGAAGATCGTGCTGGTCGACCTCACCAGAAGCTGCAAGCGCCGGACGCGTGGTGTCGAGGTGCTCGAACGCGACGCGCAGCTCCTGGTCGATGGAGTGGTTCTGCCGGACGGCATTGACGTCGCCGAGGTCGGAGTTGCCAGGGAGCCACGGCGGATCGTCGTGCGCCACCCACATCGCGACGGAGGGGCGGTTGCGCAGCAGCTCGACCATCTCCACTTGCTGCTCGCGCGCCGCGGATTCGAAAAAGCGGGTGTCGTCGCCGCGCGCGTGATACGCATAGGCGCCGTACAGCGGGAGCTCTTGCACCAGTAGCATGCCGGCTGCATCCGCAAGCCGGTAAAACTCGGCAGGCAGGACGTTGGCGACGATGCGAAGCGCATCGAGGTTGGTTTTCTTGGCGATGCGAAGGTCAGCATCGAATCGCTCCGGGGTCAGCTCGTCGAGGCGATATGAAGGCGCGTAACAGGCGCCGCGCAAGAACATCGGCCGGCCGTTGACCGCGAGGCTCCAGCGACGGGGACCGATGTCCCATTTCAGCTCTCTGAACCCGAATGTGTCTTCGACGCGCGTCGACTCGACGCCGCCGACAGCGCGCGCCACCATCTCGGCGCGGTACATCGGCTGGGCGCCAAAACGCCACGGCTCCCAACGCTTTGCGGCAGGAAGGGCGAGCTGCATCGACACTGTCTGCTCGCCCCCGCCGGCAAGGCGAACGTCGCGATGAATGCGCAGCGGCGCGGACTGCTCCTCGCCGGTTGCTGAAGAGACGGCGACTTCGATTTGCCCCTCCATCTGGCGGCCGTCGAGATTGCGAAGCCGTGCCTCTACCTCGAGGCGGCCGTCGCCCGCCTCGAAGCTGGGCTTCAGGCGCATCCAGTCGATCGCGATCGGACCGATGTACTCGAGCCCAACCGGGCGCCAGATGCCGACCGGCACCTCCCAGCGATATGGCTCGGGCAAGCTCGAGTACGCGGATGCCGGATAAGGCCTCAGCTCGCCGTCATTGAAGGCACCCATGATGTGCCGCTTTTTTTCGGGCTGCGTCTCGACGGGCGATTCACAGCAGACCACGAGCAGGTTCTCGGTCTTGAGATACGGAGTGAGATCGAATCCGAATGGCGCGAAGTACCCGTAGTGCGAGCCGAGAAGCTTTCCGTTGAGCCAGGCGTGCGTGGCGAGAAAGGCCCCACCGATGCGGAGCAGCACGCGTCCCGAATGGTCGGGACGCTGGAACTCGGTGCGATACCACACCGCCTGGCTGCCCTCGTGAGCGGCCAGTTGGCGCGGCACCTCGATCGGCTTCCAGTCGACGCCGCGTCCGATGGTCAGCCGTTCGGCCTCGCCCTCGCCGAGCGACATCCACACCGCCTCCCAGCCGCTGAGCTCGCGGATGCCTCCTGGCCGCTGCGACAGCGGGAGGAAGAGGCAGTCGCTCAATTCACTCTCGGGGGGTTGTGTACGAACGCGCCGTCGGCGGTCGAGCAGAAGGTGACTTCACGCTTCATCGCTTCGGCGAATGGCGCCTCGCGACCGCGCTCGATCAGGGCCAGGATGCTGCCGCCGAAACCCGCGCCCATGATGCGCGCGCCCAGGCAGCCTTCGACACCCCAGGCCCGCTCAACCAGGGCGTCGACGTTAGGGGTCGACACCTCGAAATCGTCGCGCAGGCTTTGATGGGACTCCTTGAGCAGAACTCCCAATCGCTCGAAGCGGTGTTCTTTGAGCGCGGCGACGAATGCATGCACACGAGCAATCTCCGAATCGACGTGACGCATGCGCTTGGGGTCGCGTGCCTCCGCCTCACGGCGGCGCTCGTTATATGGAGTCTCGGCGAGGTTGCGATGCTCGCCCGAGTCGATGACCGCGATGACGAGCTCCTCGGGAAATGGCACCGTCTGATATTCAAGGGTCGAGCAGTCGAGCAGCAAGGCGTGGCCTCGCCGTCCGAGCGCGGATGCGAATTGATCCATCACACCGACGTGCACGCCTGTTGCCCGCTGCTCGGCGCGCTGGCACGCGAGCGCGGCCTCGACTCCGCCGAGCTTGGGGCGGAGGCCCGCGGCGATGGCTACGAGCAGCGCGGCCGAGGAGCTGAGGCCGGAGCCGGGCGGGACATCGGACTCCACCACGACCGCCTGCGGCGGGGCATCGAGCTCGATGCCGACCGCGCGCAGGTACTTGAGACCGCCGCCCACGTCGCTTTCGATCGTCCAGTCCCGTGCACTGCGCCCGCTGACGCGAGTGTGGCGATCGACCGCCGCGGGCAGCACGACACCGCCCAGGTAGTCGACATGCTCCCCGATGAGGTTGACCCGTCCGGGTGCGCGGCCATGCCACGCTCTGGGGCGCTCCCGCTTAAGCTCCACGGAGCTCCGCGGCCTTGTCCTCTGCCCTTGCATCGACGATGAATGCGCCGGCTCCGAGCTCCGATCCAGCCAGGTATTTGAGCTTGTCCCGAGTGCGATTCGGTGGGTAGAACTCGACGTGGAAGTGATGGTGGTTCAGGACCCGGCCAGCAGGCGTCTGGTGCATCGCCATCACGTAAGGAAGCGGACGGTCGAAGAGCCGGTCGTACTTCTGTAGGAGGCCTTTCAGGATTCGCGCGAACGATTCATCGTCATCGCTGTCCAGATCGAGCAGTCCGGCGCGATGCCGCATCGGCGCGAGGTGAACCTCGTACGGCCAGCGCGCGAACGGCGGTACGAATGCGATCCAGTTCTCGTCGCGGAGGATGGTGCGTTCGCCGCCCAGCTCGCCCTCGAGCACATCGCAGTACAGGCACCGCCCGGTTTCGCGCATGTGCTTGGCCTCGGATCGCAGCTCCCTTTGCAGGACGGGAGGAATGAACGGATACGCATAGATCTGGCCGTGCGGGTGGCTCAACGTGACGCCGATCTCCTCGCCTCGGTTCTCAAAGATGTAGACATAACGTACGTTGGGCAGGCGGCGCAGCTCGCTGGTGCGGTCCCGCCACACCTCGATGAGGTCGCGTATATGTTCGACGCTTTGCTCACCCAGCGACGAGTCGTGATCCGGTGTGTAGCAGACGACTTCGCACCGTCCCTGCTCGCCGGTGAAAGACGGGAAGCGATTCTCAAATACGGCGATGTAGTAGTCGGGCTCGGGGATCTCGGTTTCCGGCTGCCCCGGCCGCGTTGGACACAACGGGCAGTGGTCAGGCGGCGGGTGATATGTGCGGTCCTGCCGCCAAGGGGCGACGGTGACCCACTCCTCCAGTAACGGATGCCAGCGGAGCTCGCTCATGCTTTTTCGTAATAGATCAAATATCGGCCGTCAGGTTTGGGCAAGACGCGCTTCTTCAGCCGCTTCCGTCTCTTGCTCGCGGTGCGAGGTTTTTCAGGAGCGCTCAAGACCTGGCGCGCCGGACTACTCAAGTGCACGCCTCACACGAGGCGCCGCACACGGCGGCATGTTTGCGCGGCATCGAGCGAGAAGTCTAGGGCCGACCTTACGGCTGGTACACTGACCCAGAAGTTCAACGCCCGTGGGGCAAAGGAGGTGAGGCGGAAGCTTGGATAAACCGAATCGTGGTGCCAACCGCCTCGTTTGCCAGCCGGGAGCTCGGGAGGAAGTGAGCCTCTAGGGCCCCCTTTTCCGAACCCGACTCCTGGAGTCGGAGGCGGAAGCACTGCGAACGTCGACATCGAGAGCCGAGCCTCGCTCGGCTCTCGACTTTTGTGGCGGATGAGGGGCTGTGTCCCGGCTCTCGCATCCCCCAAAGCTACGATTTCCGTGTGAGCCAGGACTTCGCGGATCGGATGAAAGAGTTTCCCGAAGGTTGGCTCCACGCGATGGGCATCACTGTCACCCTCGCGACCCAGGACGAGGTGCGCTGCGAGCTGACCATCGGACCCGAGCACCTGCAGGGCTACGGAATCGTCCATGGCGGCGTTCACTGCGGAATCATCGAATCGCTTGCATCAATAGGCGCCGCGCTTTATGCGTTGCCTCGCGGGCAGTCCGTGGTCGGTCTCGAGAACAGCACGAGCTTCGTGCGGGCGGTGCGTACCGGCGCAAAGCTCCACTCGGTCGCGACGCCGATCACGCGCGGCCGGCGCACGCAGGTGTGGGAGGCACGCGTGCTCGACGAGGAGGAGAAGGTGGTGGCGACCGGTCGCGTTCGCCTGCTCTGCATCGAGGCCGAACAGCAGCTGGCCGGCGAAACGGTCACGACCCCGCTGCACCGGCAGTAGCGGCCGTTAGCTGCCCGTGAGGTAACCGAAGATGATCTGGTCGATCAACTGCTCGATGGGGGCCAGGTCGTCCGTGTAGACCTGACCGTGGTACGGCGAAAGCCTGAGCTTGCCATTCTGCAATGCGCTGGCGGCCGCATCCCGCGTCAGCGGCCCTGACTCCAACTGCAGGTTGTGCGCGACATCGTCCACGTTGATCGGCAGCGTCGATGCGTACACGACCGTGTTCGTGTAATTGGGATCGTCGAGCAGCATCACGCTCGGAAAGACCGACGCCATCGTGCTCGCGAGCGCATCGACCAATCGATAGTCGGTTGCGGTTCGCCCGACGTTGACGGCCACAACCCCTCCCGGCTCGAGGTGCGCCTTCACCTGCTTAAAGAACTCCTTGGTCGTGAGGTGAAACGGAATGTACGGCTGCCGGTACGCGTCCAGGACGACGACGTCATAACGACCCGCTTGAGTGTCGAGCCAGTACCGCGCATCGGCGACGACCTCGTGCGCGTGTGCCTCCTCGAGGTGGAAGTAGCGGTGGCCGGCCGCGAGGATGTCGGGGTCGATCTCGACGCCCGTGATGTCGACCTGGTCGCCAAACGCAATTCGATACTGCCGCGCTGCCGTCCCGGCGGCGAGGCCCAGGAAGGCCGCTGACCGCGGCGTTGCCGCCGTCGCCTGTGCGGGCCGGAACGCATCCGCGAGCAGCAGGTAGTCCCAGTAACCGTGCGTCAGGTTGGTCTGGCTGTCGTAGACGGAATGAATCGCCTGCCCCTCATTGAGGATGAGCTCCGTCGTCGTCGCGACCTGGACCACCTGGATGTAGTTGTAAGCGGACTCCTTTTCGTAGAGCAGCGTTCCGACCTCAGGCGGCTTGACTCCACCTGGCAGGAAGATCCACGCGAGAAGAACCGCGATCACGAAAGCGGCATAGATACGCCGCCTCGGCCAAAGTGCAACCGCGGAAATGCCGACGAGCGCGAGCCCAAACGCCTCGATTGTTGGGCGCGTGCCGAAGGTGGGGATGAACCAGAACACCGGCAGGAAGGTGCCCAGGATGCTGCCCACCGTAGACAGCGCATACACGCGACCCGCGGTGTTGCCACCGGTCGCCACGTCTTTGAGCAGAAGCCGGATCGCGAAGGGGCTCACACAGCCGAGCAACGTGACCGGTACCGCGAACAGCAGGACGACGGCGAGAAGCGTGCCCGCGACCAAACCCACGCTGAGCGCCCGGAAGCCCTGCTGTGACAAAAGCAGGATGGGGTAGCTCACGAGCGGGATCACGCCGATCCACAAGCCCGCCCACGCAGTGATCTGATAGAGGATGTCTTCGCGCGGATAGCGGTCCGCGAGCCGGCCGCCGATCACATACCCTGCCGAAAGGTAGACGAGGATCAGGCCGATGAGCACGCCCCACACGTAGAGGCTGGTCCCGAAGTACGGCGCGAGCAGGCGAGAGGCTCCGAACTCGATGCCGAGCGACGCCATGCCTGACACGAACACGAGCGGCAGCAGCAAGCGTCGTGACAGGCCATTGCTCAAAGCGGCGTGCTAGAGGTTAGCTAAGCGGCTGCTCTGACGCCCATTTGCGCGTGCGCTCGTCCATCGGCACGGGAAGCTGCACATTGACCTCTGCGTAGAGATCCCCCGCCTGACCGCCCTTCGGGTCGGGGAGCCCAAGCCCGCGCAGCCTGATCTTCTTTCGGTTCTGCGTCTCGGGTGGAACCTTGAACTGCACCGTGCCGCCCTTTAGCGTCGGCGCCGACACCTCACCGCCCTGGAGCGCGACCTTGAGCGGCACCGGCACCGACACCCGCACGTCCTTGCCCTCACGTGTGAAGACCGGGTCGGGCGCAACCTGAACGGTCGCGCGCAGACCAGGAACGCGGAGCACGGTTCCTTCCTTGACCCCCGCCGGCACCTTGACCTCGACCCGGCGGCCCCCTGGAAGCTCGACCGTACGGCTCGTGCCGCGGTACACCTCGCCCAGGCTCACCGTGATCGGCGCCTCGACGTCCAGAGGGGCCGGTCGGGTGCGTGTCCGGGCAGAGTTGCCGAAGATCGAGCTGAAGATGTCCCCAAACCCGCCGCCCTCGCCGAAGAGGTCTTCCATCTCGTCAGGAGAAACCGTTCGGTACTGGACATCGGGCCCGCCAGCCTGCGGCCTGAAGCCACCCCCGGGGCCCCTGCGCCCACCGTCCGGCTGGACTCCGGCCTGCGCGGCGGATCTCCAGTCGGCGCCGAACTCGTCGTAGAGCTTGCGGTTCTTGGCGTCGGAGAGCACGTCGTGCGCCTCCGAGATCTCCTTGAACCTCGCCTCCGCCTGTTTGTCGCCGGCGTTCAGGTCGGGGTGGTGCTTGCGTGCGAGCTTGCGGAAGGCAGACGTGATCTCCTTCTGCGTTGCCGTCCGCGGCACGCCGAGCACGTCGTAGTAGTCCCTCGTCTTCGCCATGTGGCTACTTTTGTACCCGCTTCAGCAGGGCTATCAATCCCGGCCGCGGCCCGTACCCGAGGCGCTCGTTGATGTGCAGCATGGGGGCGTTCTCGGAGTCGTTGTCGGTGTAGACGTACGGCACGCCCAGCGCGACCGCCTGCGCCAGCGACTGCAGCTTGACGGCGCGCGCGATGCCGCGGCCGCGATGTTCGGGGTGGCAGCAGGTGTAGCCGGTCCACACCTGCCCGCGGACGGGCGGAAAGCGTAAGTACGACATCGCCACCGGGTTGCCGTCGCGAACGGCGATCCACCATTTGTCGTGCGGCCGGTCTGGCGACCTCAGCCGGTCCATGAAGTTCTCGAACGTCTCCGGGAGGATCGGGAAGGTAGTCGGGATGTCCTTTCTGGTCAAGCTGTCGAGTGAGTGCAGGGCCTCGAACTTCATCGGGGCCTCCCAGCGGGCCACGGTGGTGAGCTCGTAACCTGCACCCTCGGCCTGCGCGCGTTCTTGCTCGGCGTCGCCGACCAGGCTGGCCCCGTGCAGACCAAGGTCGAGCTCCCATACCTTCTCGAGGCGGTCTCGTGCATACCCAACGCGACCGAGAGCCTCGAGCATCTCAGGCTCGTCTTCCGCCGCGTAGGCCTCGAGCATTTGCGAACCGCCGGCCGTCGCTTGCTCGGTCGCCCAACGCCACAGGTCCGTGAGCAGGTCGACCTCCAGCCTGGATCGATCGAGGGCCACGACAACTTCGCAGTGGCGCTGCGGGTCCTGCTCCGGCGGTCCGTGCATCCAGTGGACGAATGCGATTGCCTTGCCTGACATCTCCGCGATGAAGCCAACATACGTCCAGTCTTTGCGCGGGTGCGCCCAGCGGTAGCGCGTAAGCACCGGGTCCACCGCGAACGCCGGGTAGGCGGCGGTCATCAGGTCGGCCGCCAGCTCGGCGTCGTCGAGGCTGGCGGGCCGGAACGTGGGCTCGGTCACAAACCAGACACTACAGAGTGATCACGCTTGGGACGATCGCGGTCGGGCTCACTTCGAGGATTCCGACCGAAGGCTGCGGGTGGTCGCGTATGTGGCGGGCGACCTGCAGCCAGGACCACTCGAACCAGCCAGGGTTCTGCGTGAGCCTCAGCGCGGCGGTCGTCGGGTTCCATTGATGCACGCCACCGGGATTGAACATGAGCGTCCCGTCGATAGTCTCGATGAGGGATCTGTGCGTGTGCCCGAACACGATTGCGTCCGCGTTCGCGAACCGCGCGCGCAACGCCCGCGCAAGACGGGAGTGCGGGTGGTATGCGCCCAGGCTCAAGGTCCACAGCAAGGTCTGCGGCTCCTCGACCCAGCGGCTGCGGTTCCCATGGACGATCACGATGCGTTTGCCTTCGACGGTGACCTCCTTGCTCAGCGGCCAGCCGGTGCTGTCCAGATCGTGGTCGCCGCGAACGACTTCGACCTGAGCGAGAGCCGAAAGGGAGGCGATGGTTCCGGGGCCGTTGACGTCGCCTGGATGGATGATCAGATCCACGCCGCGGAGGACTTCGAACACGCGATCCGGTAAGCGATCCATGAACTCGGGGCAATGGGTGTCGGCGACGACCCCGATGCGAACAGTCACGCCGCGGCTCGGGTCGCGGGCCGCAGCGTCAGCAGCACGACCAAGGGAGCGAGGCTGAGAACGGCCGCGATTCCGAAAACGGCCGATTGTCCGACGCCGAATGCCAGCGCTCCCAGCGGCGGCCCGAGCACACCGCCGAGATAGAACGGAAACAGGATCTGGCCGAGGACGGCTCCACGGCGCTTGGGGCTGACGGTCGCCGCCATCACTGCCATGCTCGCAGTCAGGATCGCGGCCGCGAAGATGCCGTTGGCCACCAGCGCCAGCGCGAACATGGGGAGTGAATGGCTGAAGGCGGCTGCTGTCAGGGCCGCTGCCGCGCCGATTGACGTGGCGTTGAGTAACGCGCGGTGCCCAAAGCGCTGAAGGGCCAGACCCCAGAGCGGCGAGGCGATGGCCTGGCCAAGACCAACCGAGGACAGCACCACCCCGACCGCGGTGACGGCGTTGGCCGGCGCCAGCCTGGCGATGTAGATGGGCACGTAGGGCAGGACCGTCCACAGGCCGACCTGCGTGATCGCCGTGGCCAGAAAAAGCCGCCACACCAACGGCTTGCTCAGGATTTCGTCGAGCGCGCCGCGCAGGAGACTGAGCACGCGAATGTCGGCCGGCCGCTCGTGCTCCTGGTCGCGCATGACCACGCTCAGAAGAATCGTGATCACGACTGACAGCGCGGCATCGACCAGCAGCATGCCCCGCACATCGATCACGTGCACCAGCCCGGCGCCCAGGATCGGACCCAGCGCCCGCCCCGCGGGCGAGCCGGCGCCGACGATACCGATGGCGAGGGCGAGCCTCTGCTTCGGGGTCGTCGATGCCTGCACGGCAAGCATCACTCCGGTGTTGCCGAGGATGAAGCCATTCAGCGATCGGAACACGAGGGCGACGACCGGCGAGGTCGCCAGCGCCCACCCCGCGAACACGAGCGCCTCGATGGCGGCGCTGCGGACGATGACGAGCTTGCGGCTGTACCGGTCGGCCAGCACTCCCCAGAAGGGCGCCAGCGGCAAGGCCAGGATCCATCCGAGGCTCGACATCGCCGCGATCCAGCTCGGCACCTGCGCGGCCGGCACGTGCAGCTCGCGAAGGTAAAGCGGTGTGTAGGCCGTCAACTGGGTCCAGGACATGCTTTCCACGCACGTGGTCGCCGCGAACAGGACCGCGATCGCGGCCCATCCAGCCACGGTTCCGCGTCGTGAGGTGGTCCGCATCGCGGGATTCAGCTTAATTCCAAGCTCAAGCTGCCAGTTTTAGATTGATACTTGACAAATTAGCAAGTCCGGGTTTCTAATTTGAGCCATGAAAGACCTGCAGCGCGAAATCGTCAATCAGGTTGCCTCGGGGACGATCTCCCCGGAAGAAGGCGCCGCCCGCCTCGAAGGGCTCGAGGCCGGCCCCTCCCCGGTCACTACTCCCACCCCGTCAGCCGGCCCGAAGCAAGTGAAAGTCGTGTCCCGTCTCGGCAACACCGAGGTGATAGGCGACCCAAGCGTCAGCTATGCCGTTGCGGACGGCCCGCATCGCATCCGTCAGGACGGCAACACGATGCTGATCGAGCAGTCCGGATTCGGCGACGATAGCTTCGAGTTCATTCGTCGCGCGGGTCGTGCCAACGCGTTCGGCGAAACGCTGAGGATCCGGATGAATCCCACGGTGCCGCTGGTGGCCCGCGTGCAGGCCGGAAACGTCCGGATCGACGGCATCCACAGTGCTCTCACCGCGGAGGTTCAGGCAGGTAATTGCAGGGTCAACGACTTCCGCGGGCCGATTCGGCTGGGCGTCGTCGCCGGCAACGTGGAGGCTTCAGGCCAGCTCGACTCGGGCGCGAGCTCCATCCGCTGCAACATGGGAGAGGTCAAAGTGAGCCTCGCCCGCAGGTCCAGCGTGAGCATCACCGCGCGAACCACGATGGGCGATGTCGCCATTGAAGGCGAGGGGATCACCCACTCTGGCAGCAACCAGGCCGTGCTCGGGGACGGCGCCGGCACGCTCAACATCGACTGCACTCTCGGCAGCGTCCGCGTGGCGGTCGAATAGCGTGGTACGCACACCGTCGCGCAGGCCGCCGCTCAACTGCCCCGTCTGCAACGAACGACTTGCGCTGACACGTCTCACCTGCCCGGCTTGCGACACCGAGCTGTCCGGCGGTTTCTCGACATGCGAGTTCTGTGTGCTGACCAACGACGACCGCGAGGTGCTTCGGGTCTTTTTGTCATCGCGAGGAAACATGAAAGAGCTCGAACGCCATCTCGGAGTCAGCTACCCGACCGCCCGCGCTCGGTTTGACGCCCTGCTCGGCAAGATCGGCATCGACCGTCCGGCCGCCGCACCAGCGCCGACGCGCGTGGAGCTGATGGAACAGGTTGCACGCGGAGAGATCGACATCGAAGAGGCGTTGAAGCGTCTCGAAAGCAACTGAAGGGGGAGTCACGATGAACCCGATGGACCCGTCCAACTACATGCCCGAGGATTCCGCCCGTCACATCGCGGAGCAGCGACAGCGCATGCGCGAGGCCGACCACGTCGTGCGGTATGCGCACTCGAAGACGGGAATGCTCGCGCGTTTCCTGCAGCGGCTCGCCGACGGGATCGATCCGACCGGCGAGGCGCGGCGCGCGGCCCCGCCTCGCTGAAGCTTTAGGCTCCTAGCCTCTCCGGAGTCCAGCGGCTGCTGCGCCGGCGTTGGCGGCCTGGGTTGAGTCAGCCCCGGCGTCGAGGGCCTTCACTGCACCGGTCGCAAACAGGTGGGCGCGAGCGGTGTCCAGCTTCATGTCGATGTTTGCGAGCGAGTACCAGGCGCAGTAGGCCTGGCGGCCTGCGTCGACCGCCGCCGGCGGGCTCGCCATGGCAGCGGTCGCCCACTTCACCGCGGTAGCGATGTCGTGTCCGGTTGACAGAGCGCGAAATGCGCCCTGCGCGGCGGAGTGGCATGCAGGCGCCTTGGCGCCGCCTCGCTTTGCCCACGCGAACCATTCCGCGTAGGCCTTGTCGTCGTTGGTCGGAATCTGGCGCGTGATGTTCACATCGACGTGCTTCTGTGGGATCACCGCCCAGGAGGCGTGGGCTGGGTCTGCTGCAGCACCAGCCGCCGGCGCGGGCGGAGCGGCCGGTGGTGGAGGCGGAGGCGGTGGAGGAGGTGGTGCTGCGGCCGCGGGAGCGGGCGCCGGCGGTGGCGCCTGGACTGGCTGAGATGCAGCCGGCTGCGCGGCCGCCGGGCCTGGTGCCGGAGGGGTCGAACCGAGGTGGATCTGCGGGGCCCACGCTGGGACCGGCACTGCTCCTGGCCAATCGGTATCGAACGGTGAGGGGGCGACCGTCGATGTAACCGGCTGAACCGGCGGAGCCGGCGGGGCAGGAGGAGTGGCTTGCACCGGCGGCATGGGTGGGGGCGCCGGCGGGGGAGGCGGCGCGGGCGCGGGGGGCGCGGCGGCGATAGGCGGAGCAGGTGGGTCTGGCGGCATCGCCGGCATCGGCGGTGGAGCCGCCGGAGCCGGAGCCGGCGGGGGGATCGGAGGAGCAGTGACCGGCGGCGGGGTGCTCGAGATGACGGGTGGCGCCGGCTCCTTGATAGCGGGCGAGGTGTCTGCCTGAACAGTGTCGGACGGCGACCAGACGGGCATCGCCTTCTCGGTCGGCGGGTCTGCCGGC
>Ga0209648_10002276_pt1 | contig 15870 bp, 15 predicted proteins | sample GraSoi2013_115cm_FD_185830 | JGI IMG/M metagenome (GOLD analysis project Ga0209648, IMG submission 185830) | Grasslands soil microbial communities from the Angelo Coastal Reserve, California, USA - Sample 9_17_2013_115cm (SPAdes) (version 2) | ecosystem: Environmental > Terrestrial > Soil >...
GTTTATGATCAAGCCAGCCAGCAAGCCACCGAGAAACACGCGTGCTAAGTTGATTTTTCCCATCGGAATCCTCCGCGAGCAATCGCCAGAATGTCGTAAATCGAAAGGGGCCGAAGGAACCGTAGCACGGAGCCTACGAGTGCGCATGGCACGAGTCAAGAGGAAAGGGTCGCCGCTACAAAGTCAAAGAAAAAGCACCCGTCAGTCCGACGGGAGTCGGACCGCAAGCGAAGGTCCGGCCACTACCAGAGTTCTTCGTGGGCCGCCTCTACGCCCGCTGCTTTGGTCTCTGCTTTGGTTCTTGGCTTGCGCTCGAGGCGGGCGAGGGAGTCTTCGAGCATTTTGGCGATGCGGCGGTCGCGGGATTCGGGAGTGCGGCAATAGAAGATCCCAAACAATTGGTAGCGGCGCTGCAGCGGAGTCATGGACTGCCAACCTTGATAGGCGCGGGGATCGCGGGCGAAGGCGAGTTTGAGGATGGGTGGCAGGTCCAGTTCGGCTTCCATGGTGGAGAGCAGCTGTTCGGCGGCTCGCTCGGCGCGGCGGAGGCGGGATGCGGGGTTCTTTACGTTGGTGATCTCATAACAGAGCCAACTGCGGATGGAAAAGGAGAGCTGGTCGAACCAGCGGCGGAAGGAACGGTCTTCGTTAAGGATGCGCTGGAGTTCGGGAGGGACGGTGGCGACGCGTTTTGCGGGGTCGGGTACGAGGCGGAAGTGCGCGGTGTCGCCGACTGTAGCGTTGGCGCCGGTCTGCATGCTCCTTTTGATGAGCATGCAGTGATAGCCCTTGCTGGTGGGGAAGACGGAAGCGCTGAAAGCGAACCCGTTGATTTCGCCTTTGACGCGGACATTGGCGCGGGTTCCCCAGACTTTAGAGACGTCGAACGGGATGCGGATAAGGACCAAGTTGAATCTCGAGGGGATGCGCTCGAGGGTGGCTTTGAAGGATTTGGCGACAAGTTTGGGCTTCGGCTTCATGGCGCATTCCGGGGGAGAGGATAATATCGAGGAAAAGGGAAATTGAAAATTAGAAATTCACGGGCGCAAAAACAGAGTCTACGACAGAGGTCGCACGCACAACAACAGGGTGGCGGCAAGTCACAGACGCAAAACCAGTGTGTGCGGCAGTAGGAATCCAGGTCGGACGCTTACGCCCCGGCGCCTTTGGAGAAGCTGGAGACGGCTTCGGCCTCGGTGTTGTAGACGTCGAAGACGGTCAGCAACTTGGTGATTTGGAGCACTTCCTGAAATTTACTGCCGAGATGGCAGAGGCGCAGGGAGCCGGCCTGGGACTTGACACTGTGATGGGCAGCGACGAGCGTACCCAGCCCGGCGCTGTCAATAAAAGTGACATTGTCCATGTTGAGGACAATTTTCTTTTTTCCTTCGGCCACCAAGCTTTTTACTTTTTCACGCAGGGCGTTGCTTTCCTCGCCGAGCACAATGCGGCCGTCCAGCGCCACGACGGACACGCCATCCACTTCGCGATTGGTCATCTTCAAAGCCACGTTAGTTTCCTCCTCGTCGGAAAGCGGTTCCGGCGGCAACCCGAGCCGGAGCCGTTAAGCTTATCAAATATATGGCTGATCCCTGAGCGATGAATCGTAATCGAAGACCGGGCAGGGGTCAAATGGCCGGGCGGCTAATAATAGTCCGCGCAGGACATGTAATAGCCGCACACCGAACAGATCAACTTGCAACGCCGCGACTCCAACCGCTGCGAGCAGACGGGGCAATACCGCGAAGGATCTTCGGTCCCCACAACGGGACTGTGAGCACGCTGCAAAGACACAGTGGATTGAACTGCGGCCTGTGGCGGCTCGGCCTGGACCCGGGCTAGCGCCCCCTTCGCGGTGTGTTCCACGGCGGGATGGTTATAGCACAATGGGAAGGAATAGAGGAGAGGGAATGGGGTGTTTGAGGCGAGACAAGGGAAGATTTTAAGGAACTGAACGAATTGGATTGAAACCTATAGGGAGCCGGGCGCATCCTTTTAAGTGGACAAGGTAGTTGGGGCCAAGGCTCAGCAGGCCGGGCCGTTAGGTGGGAACCATGGTCCGCCAGATAATCCTCGCAAGTTTTGTGGTTTTTCTTCCTGCAGGCGCGCAAGCGCAAGGGCGCGGAATGATGCCGCCAGTTTCCCATGCTGTCGGGGTTGCACCGAGGGTAGTGGTGCAGGCTCCGCGCTTGGGGACCGCGCACGCTATGCCTGCGCCGCGAATTGTAGTGAGGGGCGGAGGGGTGCGGCCGAAAACGGGGACGGCGGCCATACGAGGGACGCGGAGGCCGTTAAGCGAGCGAAGGCGTTTCGAGGACGAGGACAGTAATTTTAGATCGGATTGCAGCTCGGCGCCGGGATTGGGGTTCGATGCGGTGCACCAGGCGGCGGTATGCGGAGGCGCGGGGAACTCGCGGCGTCGTGAGCTCCAGAGTCCACTGTTCTTTCCGTTTTTTGATGGCGGATTTTTCGTGCCGGGAACCAGCGCGCCTGTAGAAGAAAATTCGACGACCGAAGCTTCTCAACAAGAGGCCGCGGAGGCTGAAAGCCGCGAAAGAAGCCGCCGGTACAGAGCCTCCTTGCAAGCGGAGGCACCGGCACCGACGCCGGCAGTGGATACGACCAAGGCAGCGCCGCCCGAGAATGATGAATTTGTATTTGTGCGGCGGGATGGAACGGTATTTTTCGCTGTCGCCTATTCCTGGGAAAACGGCACGCTGCGCTACGTTACCGGCGAGGGTTTGCGCCGCACGGTTAAACAGGATGCGCTCGATATGGGCGCGACGCAGCAGTTCAACGAACAACGCGGATTGAATTTTCGACTGCCGGCGTAAGGGCTACTTTTTCGCTGGTTCCGGCATGACGTAGCCGGATTGCGCCGGCAAGCCGGCGCGCTCCAACTGCACAGTGGCGTGATCAATCGCAAATTCCTTCGCGGCTACTTGCTTAATGGAAGAGAGCAAGCGTTCGCACTCGTCGAGGTGCATATCGGGGATGCGCGCGTGAAGGCTAAGGGCTTTGTGGCCGCCGCCGAGAGACCAGAGATGCACATCGTGGACTTCTTGCACGCCTTCAATCTTCAAGATAGCCCGGGCTACGTCTTCCACGCGCAAATCAAGCGGGCGGCCTTCCAGCAGAAGGTGCGAGGACTCGCGCAGGATTGCGATGCTGGACCACAGCACGAGCAAGCCGATGGCGAGGCCGAGAAGCGGATCAATCCAGCGAGCGCCGGTTGAATGAATGATGATCGCGCCGGCGATGATGGCGATATTGGAAAGCGCATCGCCAAAATTGTGAACGAGAATACTGCGTAGGTTGAGGTCGCCGCGCGCGCGGACAAGAGCCAGGGTGATGCCGCCATTTACGGCGAGCGCGCCTACAGAAGTCCAAATCATCCAGCTTTCGACGACTTCCACGGGGGAGCGGAAGCGTTCGACAGCTTCATAACCAAGCCAGAGCGACAGCAGGACGAGGACGAAAGCGTTGGTGTAGGCAGCGAGCGTGCCGGCGCGATGATAGCCGTAGGTTTTTTCGCTGTCGGCGGGGCGCTGGGCCCAGCGCATGGCGAGATAGGAAATGCCGAGCGCGGGGACATCGGAAAGATTGTGAACGGCGTCGTTTAAAAGGGCAACGCTGCGGCCAAGAATGCCGCCAAGAATTTCCGCTACCACCAAACCCAGAGTGGCGACCATAGCCCAGCCCAGCACCGAGGGGCTCAGCGTGGGGTGACAGTGGTCCGCATGACTGAGGCCAGCGTCGCCGCGGTCATTGAAATGCGAATGACCGGCGTGATCGCGCTCATGGGAATGGGCGGCCATCCGCCATATTCTACGCGCTCGATGGCGAAGGCGCAGCCCTTCCAGTGCTTATTACGCACTATGACACTTCGCTTCCGTGAATAGATTGACGCTCCGTGCCTCGACTGCGACCATGAAACAGGATTCCCGTTACCCGCGTGTTGGCGCGTAACGAGCCTTTACACAGGGGTTTTGCGCGTAGAGCAATGACGGTTCCCATCGCTAAATTGAGTTTCTGGGGCGTGCGCGGGTCAACGCCGACAGTGGACCCGGCGACATGGCGCTATGGCGGGAACACACCTTGCCTCGAGCTGATCGCCCCGGACGGCACGCAAATCATTCTGGATTGCGGCACAGGGCTGCGCATGCTAGGGAGCAGGTGGGCCGCGCCGAACGGCGGTAAAGCTCCCGGGACGCACATTTTGGTCACTCATTATCATTGGGACCACATTCAGGGGATTCCATTTTTTTCGCCGCTGTATGTGGAAAACAACGAATTTCATTTCTACAGCTTCCGGTCAAAATTTCTGGGACGCGACAGCCTGAAACAGGTCTTCGAAGCGCAAATGGCTCTGCCGTATTTTCCAGTGGACATGTCGGCGATGTGCGCCAGGCGAAAGTTCAAGGAAGTGGACGGCGGGGATTCTTTTACGGTTGGCGAAAACAAAATCACGGCGCGCTGGCTGAATCACCCACAGGGCTGCCTGGGCTTTCGAATCGAGACGCCGGCGGGCACGGTGGCTTATGCCACGGACAACGAGCCGGGCGACGCGAAAATGGATGAGAGCCTGCGGGAACTGGCTGCTGGCGCGGACCTACTCATTAACGACGCGCAATTTACACCCGAGCAACTGGAGACGACGAGAAAGGGCTGGGGACACTCCTCCTGGCTCGAAGGCGTGAAGGCAGCGCGGCATGCCGGGGCGAAGACTTTGGTGCTGTTTCACCACGATCCCGATTCGACGGACCGCATGGTGGATTCGATCCTGCGGCAAGCGCGGGAAGAGTTCGATTCGGTGTTTGCAGCGAGCGAAGGGATGGTGATCACAATCGGCGCGCCGGGGGACCCGGTCCAGGCTCACATGCCCGGGACGCGGACGGCGTTGCGGCGCGAAGCGCAATTCCACGCGAAAGTCTGCGGGGTAACCGAAGGCGGGAAGGATTTTGAGGAAGAGACTGTCGTCCGGGATATTTCGCTGCAGGGCGCACTGATTTCGTTGAAGCATTTGCCGCGGCTGCAATCGGAGTTGCAAGTCACAATGGAAGCGCCGGGTGGGAATGGTGTGCAATCGATGAACTTGCGAGGTTACGTCGTGAGGATCGACGAGGGACCGGAAAAAGGGCATGTCGCCGTGGGCGTTGTTTTCACCGACTGAATCCGAGTCCCAATTCAATTGAGTTTCTCTTAGGGGCGTCCACGGCGATGGGCGCCCCTACTGTTTTCTTGGCTTGAGCGTGGTGCTCCTGTAGGCTCAGAGAATGCCCATGGCTGAGAAGAAAGCGAACTTCGTTCCCGTCAGCGCGCTGGATAAGCGGGCGCCCTCGAAGCGCGATTTGTTAAGCGGACTGGTGCGGCAGGCGCCGTTTGTGGCAAAGAATTTTCAGCTCTATTTTCGCAACGCGTGGCGGCGAAATGTTTTGCGGACGAAAGTGGTGGCGCCTTATGCGGTTACATTTTACGTCACTCACAAATGCAATCTGGCGTGCAGTTACTGCACGCAAAAGGAGCCGGACGTTTTTAGCGACGAACTGCCAACGAGAGAGACGATTCACCTGCTAAAGCGCATCCGCAGAGAGACGGATTCCATCGTGATTACGGGAGGCGAACCAACGCTACGGGCGGACATCGAGGAGCTCGTCGAGGCGGCGCGGTTCGAGTGCAAATACCGTTCGCTGCTGCTGATTACCAACGGCACGTTGCTCGACCGGAAGCCGCGGATTCTGCGGGCAGTGACCGGCCTGGTGGTGAGCCTGGATGCGCTGGCGGTCGATCCGACGAACCCGCTCTCGAAACCGGCGGCGCTGCCGAAGGTGCTCGAAAATCTGGAGTTCGCGAAGGAACAACTGGGCAGCCCGAGGCGCATCACCATCAGCACGGTGATCGAACAATGGAACGTCGGCGAAGTCGAACGATTGCTGGACTGGTGCGGGGAGCAAGGGTTTGTTTTTGCGGCACAATCCGCGCAGATGGAGAAAATGCCAAACCTGGCGCTGCTGCAAAACCCGAAGTATCAAGCGCTGGTGGATAAAATCATCGACCGGCGGCGCCGAGGCGTTCAGCCGATCAACGGCACGCCGCGGACGATTGAGACGCTGCTGCGTTTCCGTGATTTTCAGTGTTATCCGACGATGTTTCCCCGGGTGTATCCGAACGGCGACGTTTTTTATCCCTGCGAGCCGCTGCGCAAGGTTGCCGGCAATTTGGTGCGGGATGGCTCGCTGAAGAAGATCTTCGCCCGTGGGAAGAAAATTTATGGAGACATTCCGCCGTGCCAGGGGATCTGCTACCTCTTCGGAAATGTGCTGTCGCACTATTACGTGAATGACTTTTGGGGGCTGGCAGCAGATTTTATTCGTTAAGCGTTAGAGAAGAGGGAAATGTTCCGAAGCCTTGAACCTTCCTTGAGAATCTTCAACTGAGGTCGGCGATTTTTTTGTCGAGGTGGGCGAGGGCGGCTTCGAGGGACTTGCGATGGTTGGGATGGGTGGCGGTGGCGAGATCGTTGGCGATGCGGGTGCGTGACAGTTGAAGATCCTTGCGCTCTTGTTCGCGCTGGAGCTGTTCCGGAGTTTTGGGTCCCGAACTCGGTTTCTGCTTCGGTGCTTCCGTCGCTTCGACCTGCGATTCGACGTCCTTGCTTTCCCAGCCTCGCGCCATAAATATAGTGTGACACAAAATTGTGCAAATCGCGGGCGAATCAATACGGAAAGACGGCGAGAAGAATATCAGGCGCCGGCGGCGCGGCGCTGGGGAAGAACAGGGAGAGCAGGGCGCATAACGCTGCGGATGGTGGTTTCGGCGACGCGCGCTAGATGCTCGGCGAAAACACCGTCGTAGGCAAATGCCGCTGTCTTATCGGCCCAGTTAATGCGCAAGAACCAGCGGCCATGGGATCCCTCGGCCTGCGCCGATGTGATTTCGCTGACCGGGATCTCCAGAAACGATTGAAGCTGCGAGTCGCGCACAGAGATGCGCTCGGCACCGACGAAAAGTTGTGCAGCAAAGGACGATGCGTCTCCTAATTTGAGCCGTCCGCCATTGACAACAACAAGCGCGCCCAGTACGCGGGTTTTGTCGCCGGCATCGGCAGCGGGCTTTGCGCATGGCAGAAGAATGGCGCTGATGAACATGGTCAAGCCGACGACGGCTGGAGCGTAGCTGCTCCAGGAGCCGAGCGGAACGATTACCAGCGCCGCTCCGGCAACTCCCAAGAAAATGCGGAAGAGCATCCAAGAGCGCGGGTTGCGGCGCGCGTGCAGGATTTTTGGAATGAGCAGCACCAGGGCGAACAGAGTTCCAACGGCAATATGACGAAGGCGTTTGCCGAAACTCTCTTGCTGGGAAAGCGCGGGATTGGATCCCAGGCGATCGGCCATGATTCCTCCGAAGAAAATATTCCAACGCACCAACCGTGCCGCTATTATGAACCAACTTTGGCCATCGTGTTAGGAGACGCGTTAGGGCAACGCGACTTTGTGCACGTAACTCAGGGCACGTAACCGGGGCCGCGGAGGACTTTACCTGGTAACGCGCCAGTTATGTTGCCATGGTCGATGACCGGCACCCCGTTGACGAGCACGTATTCCATACCTTCAGACAATTGGTTGGGATTCTCAAAGGTGGCGACGTCGTGAATTTTCGCGGGATCGAAGATGACTATGTCAGCGCACATGCCTCCCTTCAAGACTCCACGGTCCGTCAAGCGCATGCGCTGCGCCGGGAGCGCTGAAAATTTTCGGACGGCATCTTCGAGGGTGAGCTTGTGATCTTCGCGCACGTATTTGCGAAGGATCCGAGGGAAAGTGCCGTAGGCGCGCGGATGAGGATGTTCTTGTCCGAGGAGGCCTTCAGGGGAAGTGCCGGAGGAGTCGTTGTCGATGGAAACCCAGGGCTGCTGGAGAGCCAGGGAAACATCAGGCTCGGACATGCCGAACACGGCGACGAAAGTGAGCGCATGGTCTTCGATCAGGAGATCGAAGAGAGCGTCCATCGGGTCCTTATTCCATAATTTTGCGATTTCGGCGAGAGTCTTGCCTTGCAACGGAAGCAATTGCGGATTGTGGACGACGCCAACGAGGACTGCTTCAGGGCCAGGAATTTCCTGCCATTCGTTATCCCACTGGTCTGAAGCAGTGAGCATGTCTTTTCGGATGCGGTCACGCATCGTAGGATCTCTCAACCGCTCGATGAGCTTGGCATTGCCGCCGTCATGCGCCCAGGCAGGAATGAAAGCAGAAAAGTCGTTGAACCATGCGGTATAAGCGTAGGTGTTGGCGCTAACATCGATTCCTTGCGCTCTTGCCGCGTTGATTTTTGCGACGACTTCGGGCATGCGCCCCCAGCTGGGCTTGCCGCCGGTCTTCAGATGCCAGATTTCGACGGGGATGTGTGCTTCGCGGCCGATCCGCAGCGCCTCGTCGATGGCCGATAAGATGCCAGTGCCTTCGTTGCGCATGTGCGTGGCGTAGATGCCGCCGAACTTGGAGGCTTCCGCGGCGAGGGCGATCAACTCTTCGGTCTTGGCGTAGGGAGCGGGAGCGTATTCGAGAGCAGTGGAGACCCCGACGGTGCCGTCGCGCATGGCCTGGCTGACCAAGTCTTTCATTTGCTCCAGCTGGGCGAGCGTGGGCTGCACGTCATTATCGCCGAGCACGATGCGGCGGACGCGCGTTGCGCCGACGTAGCTGGCAATATTGATGCCGATGCGCTGCTTTTCGAGGCGAGAAAAGTATTCGCGAAACGTACGCCAGTCGACTTGAATGTGATAGTGATCGTATTGCTCCTGGTCGGCGCGGAGAATGGCGTCGTTCAGCGGGGCAATCGATTCGCCCTCGCCGGTGATTTCCGTGGTGATGCCTTGATAGATTTTCGAGGGCAGGCGGGGATCGACGAGGATGGTGTACTCCGACTGTCCGAGCATGTCGATGAAACCGGGAGCAACGATTTTGCCGCGGGCGTCGATGGTACGAGCGCGCGACGCGGCGCTGAGATTGCCGATGGCCGCGATCTTGCCGGCGCGAATTCCGATGTCACTGGAATACCAGGGCGAGCCCGTGCCGTCGATGATGCGGCCGTTGGTGATGACAATATCGAAAGATTGTGCGGGCACGCGAGCCTCGATGGGTGCGAGGCCGAAGAGTAGAATCAGGGACAAAAACATAGACTTCCATTGCTGAAGCTTACCGTTGGTCATTCGCTGATCCTCGCTTCGTCCACGACACAATTTATTTCGAGGCCCGGGCTGGCTGGGCATTTTACTCTGGAACTGCTTGCAAGGCTTTCACTGCTGAGTCTCTCGCGCCGGGCCTTCCAGCTAGGAGGAGTTCGGCCCACTCCACGCCAGCTTTCGAGAGGCGGACGGCTTCACTAGTGGTCGATTCGGGGCCGCCGGAATCGGCGTTGCCGAAAAAAATCCGGTCCATGGGGTGAGAAGCGGCCAGGCGAGTCTTGGTGTAATGGCCGGGCACGGCCATGAACATGGGATGGCCGCGGCGGTAGATGCGCACTTCCACGGGGTCGACGTTGAATTCGGGCATCAGCTTTTGGAAATCGGCGAGGACGCGAGCGGCGAGGGACTTGCAGTCGCTCTCGTCGAGCAGGGTGAAACGCTGGAGTTCGCGGAGCGGCGTGTAGAACGACAGGATGTTGTACTTCTGTTTGTAGACGGGATTCTTCTGGATGGTCCAGTCGGCGACGATGAAATCAGTGAAGGAGTTTCCGGGGCACCAGGTGTCGTAGCCGCGGTTGTAGATCGGCTTGTCAAAGATGATGTTGACGACAGGGTATGGCGCGTAGCGATAGCGGCGCATAGCGGATTTCTGTTCGGACGGGAGGCCCATGACGATGCGCGAGGTGATGTGCTTCGGCGTGCAGATCAGAACCGCCTTGGCGAAAACCGTGATGAGTTTTCCCTCGTGGAGGTAAGTGACGCGGACGGCGTCTTTGTCCTGGACGACGGCAACGACGGCGGCATTCTCGAGCATGCGCTCCTTAAATTTCGGTTGGAGGACTTCGACGAGCTTGTGAGTGATGCACCCGAGTCCGCCGGGCAGGATCACCCGCTTGGCGTCGCCCCCACTGATGAGATCCTGCACGTTGGCCAGTCCGACAAGAGCGGAACTTTCTTCCGTGACCGCGCCCCAGTTCGAGGGGCCGAAGGCGTCCCACCATTGTTGAACTTCGGGGGCGTATGCGGCGGTGAAATTGGAGAAGAGCTGCGAGTCAAGCTCAGCCATTTTCTCGCGGACCTTAATTTTCATCATGTCGTCGCGGAATTTTTTGAAGCTTTCGCGCACTTCTTTCGGATAGGGAAGCAGCTCGAGGCCGGTCTTCCAGGTGTCGGGAACGTACGTCTTGTTCACGATCGTGGGGTCGGGCATGTTGACGAGGGGCAATTTCAGGCCGATTTCGGAAGCGAGTTGATCTCCTTCGTCGCCACGAATGGCGTAGGCTGAGCCGGTGCCATAAATCTCGCCTTCGAATTCTTCCTGAAGGGCGTTGCCGCCGAACTGAGGCTCTTTTTCGAGGAGCAGCCAATCCTTGGTGCCGAGGAAATGGGCAGCAGAAAGACCTGCAATGCCTCCGCCGACGATGACGATGCCGGCCTTGCGCGTCGCGTCGGGGCGATCGAATTGATTGCCGTCGCGAAGCTGGTGGCAGATTTCGAAATGTTCCCCGTGAACGAGCGGCGCGGCCGCTGATTTCGATTCCCGCGCGGAGACAAGCGCCTCGTCAATGGGACAGCCGGCAGCGACGGAACCAGCGACAACGAACTTGATGAACTCGCGGCGTGACGGCGCCATACAGCCTCCTAGGGTCTTTCGAGAAGTTCCTGAGCTTCGGCGCCGAGGCCGCGCGAGCGCACGCGATACCAGATAAGGATGAGCCCGACGGAGACGGCAAAGATCAGAGTGGAGACAGCATTAATTTCCGGGGTAATGCCGCGGCGGAGGCGGCCCCAGATTTCGAGTGGCAAAGTATTGTCCCGGCCGATGAGGAAGAAAGTGACGGCGATTTCGTCCATGGAGAGCGTGAAGATAAGCAGGCCGGAGGCAATGAGGGACAGTCTCAGATTCGGCAGAGTGATGCGCCAGAAGGTTTGCCACGGTGTCGCGCCAAGGTCGAGTGAAGCTTCTTCCAGCGCGCGGTCCATTTTTTGCAGGCCCGCAAAGAGTTCGGTGGTGGCAACGGAAATGAGCGCGGTGGCATGGCCGAGAAAAACGGTGAGCAGGCTGAGCTGGGCTCCGGCAAAAACGGCGAACATAAGCAAGGAGAGCCCCGTGATAATGCCGGGAAGAATCAATGGCAAGAGGACGAGCCGGCGGAAGAGCGCTTTGCCAGGGAAGCTGGCGCGATCGAGGGCCAGCGCCGCCAGTAGCCCTAGGATCAGGGCCAGCGCAACACTGCCGGCGGCGACGATCACGCTGTTCTCGACGGCGTCCCAGATGGAGGCGTCGGCGAAGAGCTGGCGGTACCAATCGAGCGTGAAATGGCGGGGCGGAAAGCCGCCGACACCGTCACGATTGAAGGAGTAAAGAATGAGAACGACAACGGGTAAGTAAATAAAGATGAAAACGAGCGCGGCATAGATGCTAAGCGGCAAAGCGCTGCGGGTTTGCGCCTTGCCGCTCATTTGAAGGACCACCGTTTTTCCAGGCGCTCGGTGAGTAACAGCAGGGAAATGATAACGAGCAGAATGCAAACGGAAATCGCCGCGCCGAGAGGCCAATCGAGGGCCGCGCCAAAGAGGCTCTGTACAACATTGGCGATCATCGTGCCGGAAGGGCCGCCGACGAGCAGCGGCGCTAGAAAATCGCCAAGAGAGAGAACGAAAGCAAAAGTTGCCCCGGCGAGCAGGCCGGGAATCGAAAGAGGAAGGATGACGCGCAGAAATGTTTGAGCAGAACCTGCACCGAGGTCATGCGAGGCTTCGACGAGCGGGCGAGGGATGTGCTCGAGGGCCGCGTAGATGGGCAGAAAAACGAAAGGCGTGTAGATGTGCGTCAGCATGAGGACGACGGCGAAAGGGCTGTAGAGAAGGAACGCCAAAGGCTCGTGGGTGAGATGCAGGTACTGCAAGAAGCCATTGAGGACGCCTTCGCTGCCAAGAATGGTTTTCCACGCGTAACCCCGCACCAGATAGCTCACCCACAACGGCACGATGACGAGCTGGTAGAGCAATTCTTTGCGCGCGCCCGCGTGAAACGAGAGGTAGTAGGCTAGCGGGTAACCAAGCAATAGTGAACACAGCGTCACCGAGGCGGCGATGCGCATGGTGCGCAGGAGGACTTCGGCGTAGACGGGCTTGGAAAAGAGAGTGGCGTAATTTTGCAGGTTCCACTGATGGACCACAACTCCGTCTTGGACAGCCCAGAAGCTGTGCGCAAACATCAACGCGTAGGGAAGCAGGAGGAATAAACTGACCCAAAGGAGAGGCGGGATAGAAACGAGCGTCTTGTACGTGCGCGAGTACATAGGCCCGGATAAAAGCGATTACTCCTGGACGCGGATGGCGTCCGCGGCCGAAAAAACAAAGTTGTGTTCACCGGAGAGCGGCCCTCGTGCTGAAATGCGCACGCGCAAGAGCTGGCCGCCGCAATTGACTTCGAGCAATTCGCTCGCGCCGCTGAAGAACTGTTGTTGCACCGCAGCGCGGAACCGCGCAGTTCCCGACGCAGCCACATTATCGGACGCGAAACGAATAGCCTCCGGGCGCAACGAGAAAATGGCGGGACCACTTGGCCCTTGCGCGGGCCATTGCAGCGCGCCGCATCTGGCCGTGCCATTCACAATTTCGCCCCGTAGTAAGTTGGTCTGGCCGATGAATTGCGCGGTGTATGCCGTGGCAGGGTGCGCGTAAATCTCGCGGGGAGAGGCGACTTGCTCCAGCGAGCCGTCGCGCAGCAGCGCAATGCGGTCGGAGAGCGCCATGGCTTCTTCCTGGTCATGGGTGACAAACAGAAAAGTGATGCCGAGCTCGCGCTGGAGGGACTTCAATTCGCTTTGCATCTGTTTGCGCAGATTGGCATCCAGCGCGGAAAGCGGCTCGTCGAGCAGAAGAAGCAGGGGGCGATTGATGAGCGCGCGCGCAAGGGCCACGCGTTGCTGCTGGCCGCCGCTCAATTTGGAGGGGCGGGACTCTGCGAATTCCTGCATCTTCACCATTCGAAGCGCTTCCTCGACGCGGCCGCCGATTTCTGCTGCGGAAGTTTTCTTGACGCGCAACCCGTATGCGACATTCTCGCGCACACTCAGATGCGGAAAAAGCGCGTAATGTTGGAACACGGTGTTCACGCGGCGCTTGTAGGGCGGAAGCGTGTCCAACCGCTCGCCGCTCATCCAGATTTCGCCTGCAGTGGGTTGTTCGAATCCCGCGACCAGTCTAAGCAGCGTGGTCTTGCCGGAACCGCTTTCGCCAAGCAATGTAAGCAATTCCCCCGAAGCTATATTCAGAGATATGTCTTTCAGCACATCACGCGCGCCGAAGCTCTTGGCCAGCCCGCGCACTTCAAGCAACACTTCACCCGCGGCAGGCGCCGTCTCCGCCGAACTAGCAGCAGAAGGATTCACTGTGCAGCCTTCACCTCGTTCCAGATTTCGTTGTACTTCGCGCGGCGGGGAACATCCTGCCAGAAATAGATTCGCTGCATGTAGGCCTCAGGGTTATCGAGGTGCAGACCTTTGATTTCATCGGCAGACAAAAACCGGGAGGCTCCAGGGTTCGCGGGAGTGTAGTGCGTCCGATCGGTGACCAACTTCTGCGTTTTCGCTTCGATCATGTACCCGAGAAAAGCGTGCGCCAATTCCTTGTGGCTGCTGGCAGAGGTAATCATCAGGTGGTCGATCCATCCAGTGGTATTTTCCTTCGGAATAGTCTCGCCGATGGGGAAATTCAGCTTGCGAAGGTCATTGGTATTCAGCGGCCAACCCATCGCCAGAATCACTTCGTGGTTCTGGAAGAGGTTGGTTAGTTCTCCACCGGTCGCCCACATCTTCCGGATGTTGGGCTTGAGTTCGATCAGTTTTTTCTTGACGGCGGCGAGCTGGTCGTCCGTCAGATTATAAAGTCGCGAGGGCTCCGGCTTGTCGAAGCCGAGGATCTGAGCGGCGAGGTAGACGGTGGAGAGATCATCCCACACGGAAATCTTTCCTTTGTATTTCGGGTCCCAAAAAATAGTCCAGGAATCCGGAGGTTGCGGGAAAACGGTGGTGTCGTAAAGGAGCGGGTTCGGTCCCCACATGAATGGGACGCCGTAGACTTGGCCGTTCGCTTTGACGAGAGGGAGGTCTCGAAGTTTAGAAGAGAGTTGAGTGTAGGATGGCAATTTCGAAAGATCGAGGGGCGCAGCAAGGCCGGTGCGCGCGATGAAGGCGGCGACATCGCTGGAAGGAGAAATCACGTCGTAATTCGATGCGCTGCCGCCGCGCAGTTTCGCCACCAGTTCATCGCTGGAGCCCATGTAGGATGCGCTGACCTTGCAGTGATGGCTTTCTTCGAATGCCCTGACGAAAGCGGGATCGGCGTAACCTTCCCAAACCAGCAGGTTCAGCGATTCCTCTTTTTTTCTGCAAGCGCCGCACGCCAAGGAAAGCGTCAAAATACCCAGAAGAATCGCGCGAGCTCTCATCGCTCCTCCCAGTTTGTCCGCACCCAATTTTGCCCGCCCTCCGGCTTGCGAATCAAAATGTTGGCGGCGTATTGATCCAGAGCAGCCAGGTTTCCGTCCGTCCCGGATTTTTCCATCGGTGCGGAGTCGAGCTCTCAAAATAGAGGCTGTCGCCGCGTTTTAGGACATAATGTTCCCGCGAGTCGAGCCAAATCTCAAAATTTCCACGCAGGACATGCAGGAATTCCTCGCCTTCATGCGAGTAGGATTCACCGCTGCCCCCTCCGGGTTTGATGCGGAAAAGATGCGGCTCCATCACCGTGTTTCCCCACGCGAGCAGCTCCATGCGCACTTCCGGGGTGGTCTCCAGGATTTTTCGCTGATTGGGGCGTACCAGCCGCGGATTATCGCCGGCGGTTTCAAAGAGCGATAGAATGTTCGTCCGGTAGAAGCGGGCGATGCGGCGCAGCGTGGCAATCGAGGAGCGCATCTGGCCGCGCTCGAGGGCGCTGAGAAAGCCAACCGAAACCCCGGTGGCGCGAGCCACTTGCGCAAGGGAAAGTCCGCGACGGGTCCGCAAGCGGCGGAACCGCTGCCCGGGGAGGAGCGAACTTTTCGCTGGAGCAGAAACAACTCCCTGGCGCTTGAGCACGTGGACGATGGCGGCGGGATTGAGTCCGCGTGCCCGGCGAAGGAAAATTGCGCGTTGCAGCAGACGCACGTCGGATTCGGTAAAGAGGCGGTAGCGGCTCCGCGTGCGTTGCGGCGAAACGAGGCCCAGGGCTTCCCAGGAGCGCAACGCGGACGAGGAAATGCCCACGCGGCGCGCTACTTCGCTGATGCGCAGTGTGCGCGCGGGCTGGCGCGACGCCGATGCGTTGGATAAATTCTTTCTGCTTGACACGAGTCCCGGCTTTCTCTAAGTTTACAGGATTATAGTAAGGTTTCAGGGGCACAGCAACTACGAAGAATTGGTCTTCAAAATTTCTTCGCGGCAAGGGGTGAGATCATGAAGGTTTGTGCACCATTCCGGCAACTGCGTTCGCAGTGCTGCCGCAGCATCTTATTCGCAACAGTTCTGACGATGGCATTCTGCCTCGCGGCGCCATTTGCGGGCGGACAGAGCACCGGCGGCCGCATCCGCGGCACTGTGATGGATCCCAGTGGTGGCGCGGTGGCAACCGCGACAATCACGCTCATCAATGAGGCGACGCACGCCACGCGAGCAGTGCAGTCCGGCGCGAAT
>Ga0209648_10002277_pt1 | contig 15869 bp, 13 predicted proteins | sample GraSoi2013_115cm_FD_185830 | JGI IMG/M metagenome (GOLD analysis project Ga0209648, IMG submission 185830) | Grasslands soil microbial communities from the Angelo Coastal Reserve, California, USA - Sample 9_17_2013_115cm (SPAdes) (version 2) | ecosystem: Environmental > Terrestrial > Soil >...
CGGCCGGATAGATGTTCACGCCGCCCGAGATGATCATGTCGATGCGGCGGTCGCAGATGTAGTAGTAGCCCTCGGCGTCGCGGTACGCGACGTCTCCTACAGAGAAGAATCCGTCGTGCAGGCTCTTTCCGGTGGCGTCAGGACGGTTGTAGTACTCGGCCAACCAGGTGTTGCGGACCATGAACTCCCCGGGCTCGCCATCGCGAACCTCCGCCCCGTCCGGCCCGACGAGCCTGATTTCCTGGCCTGGCACCGCGCTTCCGCAGGAGCCCGGCTTACGCATCTGGTCCTCGGGCCGCAGCACGGTGTTGATGCCGGTCTCGGTGGCGCCGTAAAACTCCCACACGACCTTGCCGAACACTGCTTCGGCCCGCACCTTCAGCTCGTACGGACAGGGGGCTGCACCGAGGATCAACGCGCGCAGTGACGAAACGTCCCGAGGCCGCTCCAGCTGCGCGTCGACGAGGCGCTGCAAGAGTGTCGGCGCCATGAAGGTGGTGGACACGCGTTGACGTTGTATGAGATCGAGCGCGTCATCAGCCGCGAACTTCGGCTGGACGACCACAGTCGCTCCCAGCAGCTGGTGAAGCGTCGAGAAGAACGCCACGGCGCTGTGGTAGCCGGGGCCGCACATCAAATGCACGTCGGTCTGGCTCAGCTCGAAGATCGAGATCACCTGCAGAACGTTGGCGAGGTTCACTCCATTCGGACGCCACGCTCCTTTAGGGTGGCCGGTCGTACCGGACGTGTAGATCATCGAAGCGAGCAGACCATCGCCCACTGCATCCAGGGGAGGCGCGTCGGCCGCGCCGTCCATCAACGCGCGATAGGAGAGCCAGCCCTCGGGTGTGCGGTCGCCGATCGCGATGAAGCGACGATCGCCGCCCTTTACCTCGGGCTGTGCCGCAGCCACCGCGTCGACGTGGTCGGGACCGGCCACGACCACCCTGGCCCCCGAGTCGTTGAGCAGGTAGGCGATCTCGGGTCCTCGCAACCGGTAGTTGACCGGCACGACGACCGTGCCCGACCGCCGAACTCCGTTCGCGATCTCGAACCCGGCTATGGAGTTGAACGACATGAGTGCGACACGGTCACCGGCTTCGCACCCGAGGCTTTTAAAAACGTTGGCGGCTCGATTGGCGCGCCGATTCAGCGTTGCGAAGTCGAGCGTCTGGCCGCCAAGGATGACGGCGGGTTTGCTTGGAAGCGACTCGGCGTGGTTCGCGAGAAAGTCGAAATCCGCCACCCCTCCCATGCTAGAGGCGCGGCCGAAAAGGCCGTCGACGGATCTTTGGCGCCCATGCGGAATCTCTCGTCCAGGTTTTCGGCCGCGCCTCCAGGGATTCCCCTTACGGCGAAGCGGTCGCCTTGGCGCTTGGCGAGGACGAGGGCTTCGGCGTCGGTGCGTTGCACAGGGCGTTGCTCGCGAGGCCGAACGTCGAGGCCGCCGGCGCCACGCTGCCGGTGATGACGACTCGATAACGGAAGCAGCCGCCGAGCAGCTGCCAGCTGGTCGAGGGAGCCCAGTGATGGAACACCACGCCGGCCGTGAGCGGTGGATATTGGGACAGCACGGCCGGAGTCGCGTCGGCAATCGACGCGATCGGCGACGTGCTCGTCGAGTCGAACTGCCAGAGATAGATCTTCGTTTGAGGACGGGCGGCCGGAGTGTCTGCAGCCGCCGGCAGCATTGTTGAGGTGAGGAGCGCATCGACGATCGCCTGCGGTCCTGGACTGGGCTTGAGCATCGCCGCGGTCTTCGCGGGCATTGCGGCGGACCAGTCCACGCCGATGACGTTGCCGCCGGTCAGGTACTTCTTCGCGGCTGGAGTGCCGTCGGCGCCCGACGCGGAGTAGAGCTCGAGCTCTCCATTCACCGCCAGCGCGATCTGTTTGGCGTCTGGGCCCCAGGCAAGATCGTCGACATGAGGCAGGCCCGAGTTGATGCGCCGTGGCGCGGCGTTAGACGCCGATGGTGACGGCGACGGGTGAGGCGACGCGGTGGCCGCGGCCGGGGCCGAAGAGCTCGCACTGGGCGTCGCCAGCGGGATGCCGGAGCTGATCGGTTCGATCAAGGCGCCGTGGTCCGGTAGCGAGACCGCCACGAGCGTGCCGTCCGGCGAGATGGCGATCGGCCCGTCATCGGGACCGAGCTTCAACGGGAACGGGTTGAGCACGCCGGCGTCTGCATTGAGCCAGTACCAGGTCCCGGTCCCGAACTCGCGAACGGCCAGCAGTCCCGATACGCCCGGTGCGGCGCCCTCGGTGAAAAAGGCGGCTTGTGCGGGGGGCTTGGCCAGCACTTTGAGCGCGCTGAACGGCTGGGTCAGGTCGAGCGCGTCGACTTCGTAGCTTGCGCAGCAGCCGACCGACAGGGCGACGTAGTGCGCGTTGGCGACCAGCCCGATGGGCCCCTCGCTTTGAGAGTCCTGAGAGGCCGCGACCGGCTCGATCGTTCCAGTGAACGGGTCGACGCGGAACAGCCAGTCGTAAGGCACGACACCTGGCGTGGTGCGCCGTTCGGCGGGCCGATCGTCGTGGATTGTGAAGTAGACCACCGGGTACGCAACACCGGGGGCCGATCCCCAGACCGGGCCGGCGACTCGAAAGGCGGCGCCGGCGGGCATCGGTGCCACGATGGTGGACTTGCCGGTTGCAGGGTCCAACACGCCGACCCCCTGGTCGGCCACGTAGGCGATCAATCCCTGTGTGAGGGCCCCCGTGAGCGGGGACGGCGAGTGCACGGCAATCGGTCCGCCTCCGCCACCGCAGGATGCGACAGCGACTGCGACCGCGCACCCGATCACCAGGTTCCGGAGAAGAGCCTTGCGCACGTAAGCTGCCGATGTTATCGGGTGCACCTATGTCGTTACGGGGCCGCGGGCTGCTTCGTTACGTCTTTGAGATGAGAATCCCGTTTTTGGTCCTTGCGGCGGCCGTTCTCATTTCCGCTTGCGGCAGCGTCGGCGCCGGTTCGAGCCCCAGCCCGAGTCCGAGCGCCAGCTCAAACCCCATGAGCTTCGACGTCACCGTGACCGAGACGACCAAGGCCGCCTCGATTCGCGTGGGCCAGAAGCTCGAGGTCGTACTTCATGCGGGTAACGGGATGAACAACTGGACGCAACCGCGCTCCAGAGACGAGTCGATCCTGGCCCCGATCGTCAACCCCGCGGCGACCGCGGTGCGCGGCGTCACGCTGGCCGCGTTCCAGGCCAGGTCTCAAGGCCAGGTGCACGTGACCGCCTACGGAACCCCGAACTGCCCGTCGGGCCAGGCGTGCCCGATGTACGTGATGCTCTTTTCGGTGAGGGTGACCGTGACGGCCTAGAGGCGCGGCCGAAAACCTTCGGCGAGAGATTCGGCGATCCAGGTGGCCCAGATCCGGGTGAAGCTCCGAGCAGCGGAGCGAGTGCATCGCGCATGCGTGAGCGAGCAGCGCAGGAGCTGAACCCGGAGATGGGCCGCATGGGCGCCGAAGATCCGTCGACGCGTTTTCGGCCGCGCCTCAGGCGCTCAGGCGCGCAGCGCCGCGGCGATCGTCTCCAGCTCTGCCCGTCCCGGTGGATGGCTGTAGGTATCCGGAAAAGTCAGCCCGAAACCATCCTTCGCGTAGCGAGGGATCACGTGGACGTGGAAGTGTGGGACGTCTTGAAACGCGGTCTCCCCGTCGGCCACGAAGAGGTTCACGCCGGTAGCACCGAGCTTGGCGCGTGCGATCGCCGCAAGTTGGCGCGCCACCCGAAAGGTCCGCATCGCCACGGTCTCGTTGAGGTCTGCCATCAGCACCGCATGCTCGCGCGGCACGACGAGCATGTGACCGTGGGTGATGGGCTGAACATCCATGAACGCGACCACGGTGTCGTCCTGGTACGTGAAGCTCGCCGGCTCGTTGCCGCGCAGGATCTCGCAGAAAACGCACTGATCGCTCATCTAGGCAGCGCGAAGCTTAAGCGAGGGTGAAGCTATTCGGACTCGGGTGACGACTCGACCGGAGCGGGGATCGAGACGGGCGATCCGTTGGCAGCCGGCGACTCGTCCGCCTCCACCGGCTCGAGAGCAGGCTCGGATCCGTTCCCGGCCAAGGCGCTCTCACCGTTGAGCGCACCTTCGCCCGGGCGCTGTCCGCGGCGGCGCCGGCGCGTCCGGCGGTCGCCTCGATGAGGGCGGGACAGGCGCTGCACCTGGGAGCGGATACCCACTCGCTGACAGGCCGTGACCACGGCTCCGACGCCTGCCACCAGGCCCTCCTCCTTGCAGTGCTCGAAAAGCGGCCCGAAGAGCTCGGGAGCGCCTCCGATCACGGTCTTGGAGTCGCCGACGATGACGAGCAGCTTCTTCGCTCGGGAGATGGCCACGTTGACCCGGTTAGGGTCGTTGAGGAACCCGATCGCCGCGCGGTCGTTCGAGCGGACCAGGGACAGGATTACGGCGTCCGACTCGCGGCCTTCGAACGCATCGACCGACTCGATGTCGTCGGGCGGGACGATTCCTTTGAGCGCCGAGGACAGCCGGTTGACCTGCGATGCGTACATGGCGATCACGGCCAGCTTCGCCTTGCGGACCCGGCGCCGGATGATCGAGGTGATGTCCTTGCACAGCGCCACCTCGAACTCGTTGGCGACCGATCGCTGGGCGTCCCGGTACTCGTCCTGCGCCCCCGTGTCGACCCAGACCAGCTCGCGGTCGAACGGCCACGGCAGCGGCATGCGGGGATGCGGGGCTTCGTGGATGAGCTTGCCCTCGTAGAAGAGGTCTGACACCACGCGGCCGATCGGCTCGCGCATCCGGTACTGGCGGGGCAGCATGATCTTGGAGCTGGCCGGGACCTTGTCCCAGATCCAGCCGTAAAAACTGTCGTCGCGGACAAGCTCGTCCAGCGGCTGCTCGACCTTGAAGGTGGAGGCGGCTTCCTCCATGACCGGCGGCAGCTGCTTGAGGTCGCCGATCATGACCCAGCGCTTGGCCAGGGGCATCAGAGCGAGCGCCTCGTTGGCACGCACTTTGTTCGCCTCGTCGAGGATCAGCCAGTCGAAGACCTTGAAGCGCAGGCGGGAGTCGATCGCGAGCCTGTTGCACGTGCCGGCGACCAGGTTGTACGGCTCGAGATCATCGCTTTCGACGAGCGTCGGGCGAAGCCGGCGGGGCACCTTGCCCGGTTCCGCGATGCGCGCCTGCCGCACATGTGAGAAGCCCAGGAGCCGCTCCTGTCCTGTATCGACCGCGTCGTTGGAGTGCGAGGACATGAGGATCGAAGCGTTGGGGTTGCGGCCGAGGATGCGCCGGATCGACTCCACGATGGCCGTCGTCTTGCCGGTTCCGGGCGGGCCCTGGATCAGGTACATCTGGCCCGGCCGCATGCCCATGACGCGGGCGACGGCCTCGGCCTGCTCCTCGTTCGGGTCCGGCAGGTGGTGCGCCTTCTTGCCGTCCAGCGGGACGCGCGGAGGGCTGCCGAGCCAGCCGGTGTCTCCCAGCTCCGCGGCCATGGCCCCGGTGCGCGGGCTTCCGATCTGAAGCTGGCGGATGACCGAACGCTGCGCCTCGAACATCTCGACGCTGGCGGTCGGGAGCACGATGCCTTCGTCCGGCAGCGGGTCGTAGCGGCGGAAGCTCACCCAGAGGTTCGAGCCCTGGATGCGGTCCAGCGACATTCCCCGGTACTCGGGGAAGCCTGCCGACCGCACTGTCAGCGAGTCGATGCCGCGGTAGATCCGACCTTCCGCGTCGTCGACCAGGTGGAGCACCGCGCGCACGTACTCGCCGCCGCGCATGTCCTCCCCGCACTCGGGGCAGTGGATGCCGTTCGAGGTCGGGACCTCGGCCTCGCACTTGGGGCATTCCATCCACTGCTCGGTCGCCTCATAGCGGCGGACGGCCGCTTCGGCGAGCTTCTCCCGGTAGTCGCGGAGGTGCTCTATGAAGCGCATCGTGGAGTCGAGGATCGGCAGGGTCTTGGCCTGCTCCCTCAGCTGGATGGCCGTGAACCCCTCGAGGTCCCCGTCCCACTCCTTGACCACGTGCAGCTCCTGGTAGCGAAGACGCAGGCGGTTCTTCTCCATCTCGTACTCGCCGTCCAGGTCCTGCCAGTCGGTGATCTCGAGGGCGAGACCCATGGGGGTCCGGCCGAGCTTGCCGGTGAGTAAGGTGGTGCTCACCTGGCCCGTGAACTCGAGCGGCTTCTCGGGCTTGACGATGGTGTAGATGCCGTCGATGATCCGCTGGTCCTCGAGCACCTGACGCAACAGCTCGGCGCCCCCGGCGGCTTCCATGGCCAGGACTTTGGCTGCGGCAGGGGTGCCGGGGCGCACGCGTATGCCGAGCCGGCCTGCCTGGATTTCCTCGCCGGGAATGTCTGGATTCCAGAGCGGTAGAACGTCCCCGGGATTGGGCGTGCTCACGTCAGGCAGACCTGAGTGTCGATACGCGGGTGAAGCGTGAAATTGGGATCAAGTGAGTTCAAAAAGGGGTCCCCAGGCGGGACCAAGCACCCCAATGGGCAGGGACTACGTTACCACATGCCTGCTCTGTAGCAAGATTGCTAACGTCGATGTGGAAGAACCGCCTGAAGCCCTATGACCTCCTGAGCAAGGAGGAGGAGCAGGCGATCCACGCGCAGGCGATGACCATCCTCGAGGAGATCGGCGTCGACTTCCTGCACGAACGGGCGCGCGACATCTTCGGCAAGGCGGGCATGCGCATCGAGGAGAACAGGGTCCGGTTCGAGCGCGCGTTCGTCCTGGAGCAGGTCGCCAAGGCGCCGGAGACATTCCCCTTGCAGGCGCGCAACAACTCGCGCTCGGTCGTGCTCGGAGGGGACAACGTGGTGACCGCCCCGGTCTATGGCCCGCCCTTCATCACCGACCTGGAGCGCGGGCGCCGCGGAGCCACGATCGAGGACTTCAACAACTTCGACAAGATGGCCCAGGCCATCGACCAGATCCACTGCGCCGGCGGCACGACGGTCGAGCCTGAGGACCTCCCTCTCGGGACGCGCCACCTGGACATGGTCTATTCCCACATGCGCTGGACCGACAAACCTTTCATGGGCAGCGTCATCTCGGCAGAGAACGCGCGCGACACCATCGAAATGGCGTCGATCGTGTTCGGCGGGCGAGACAAGATCGAGCAGACTCCCGCGATCATCAGCCTGATCAACGTCAACAGCCCGCTGCGTTACGACGACCGTATGCTGGGCGCTCTCCTCGAGTATTCGGACGCGGGGCAACCGGTGATCGTCACACCGTTCTTGATGGCGGGAGCGATGTCGCCGATGGCACTGGCCGCCTCGGTCGCGCAGCAGACGGCCGAAGCGCTGGCGGGCATCGCGCTCGTGCAGCTCATCCGCCCCGGCACGCCTAGCGTCTACGGCTCGTTCCTGACCAACACGGACATGCAGTCGGGCAGCCCCGCATTCGGCACGCCCGAGTCGGCGATGGGAATCCTCGCGAGCGCCCAGATGGCGCGCCACTACAAGCTGCCCTTCCGGGGTGGCGGCGCGATGACGTCATCCAAGGCGCCCGACGCCCAGGCGGCCTACGAATCGATGATGTGCATGTGGCCGACGATCCTCGGCCGCGTGAACTTCGTGCTGCACGCGGCGGGCTGGCTGGAGAGCGCCCTGCTCGCGTCGTACGAGAAATTCATCATCGACGTCGAGGCGCTGCGGATGTTCGAGTGGATCCTGTCCCATGGCATGCCGGTCGATGAGGAGAACATGGCGATGGATGCGATGCGCGAGGTCGGGCCCGGCGGGCATTTCCTCGGCGCCGAGCACACGCTGCGCAACTACCGTACCGGCTTCTACCGCCCCTGGATCTCCTCGACCGAGAACTTCGATCGCTGGAATCGCTTCGGCGCGCGGACGGCCGACGTGGTGGCCGCGGAAAAGTGGAAGCAGGTGCTCGCGGAGTATCCGGACCCCGGTATCGATCCCGGCGTCGACGAACAGCTGAAGGAGTTCATGGAAAAGCGCAGGCGGGAGATCGGCGCTGACTGATTCATCGGATCAGAACCTAGCCCGCCTGAACTACCTGCTGGAAAAGATCGCATCCAAGGAACCTGCTCCTGCGAGCGGCTCGGCGTGTGCCGCCGTCGTAGCGTCCGCTGCAGCTTTGGTCGAGAAGTCAGCGAGGCTGTCGCAAAAGCAGTGGGTTGGCGCGGCCGGAGCGCTCGCAAGCGCTCATGCGCTGCGGCTGGAAGGATTCGGGCTCATCGAAGAGGACGCTCAGGCGTACCTGGCGTTCGTCGACGCGGTGCGTTCGCAACATGACGTTGCAGCGGCCCACGCTCTCACCGTCGACGTTCCGCTGCGGATGATCCGGGCTGCGGCGGAGGTTGCGGAGCTGGCGGTCCAGCTCGCCAATCACGGCAATCCCAACCTGCGCGCCGACGCCGTCGTGGGGGCGACCCTTGCGGCGGCGGCGGCGGAATCCGGGCTGATCCTCATCGAGGTCAATCTCGGCGACGCGGCCGGCGACGCGCGGTTTGCGGTGGCCACAAAGCTGGCGCGGAAGGCGAGCGGGCTGGCGCTGTCGCTCAGGCCTCGGGATTCATGAGGCTGGATCGAGGATGCGCGGCTGTCAGCTCTGCGACCAATGCGTCGATCACCTCTTCGGGCGCGCCCGACCGCTCTTCGACCGGTCCCCTGCGCCAGCCCTCGAGGTAGGCGTCCATCTCGGTCGAGCCGTCCTTCATCGCATAGGCATCGATCGCGGCCTGGAAGTAGTCGGGCAGCATGCGTTTAGCTTTGACCTCGCCTTCCCAGGCCATGACCTGCGAGGGAATGTGCTTCCAGAAGAGCACCTGGTACTGGGCCATCGGATATCTACCTCCCCACTCGCTGGGGAGGTGGTGCGAAGCGCCGGTGGGGGGTTGGAGCTTCCACAAGCTCGGCAAGCCTGTCTTCGAGCTCGCCCAACCCAACGTCGACGATCTGGAGTGGGAGATCGAGGTACTCCGCAATTCTCGCCGCCTTCTCGGCGAGGCGGGGATTGGGCACCTGCCTGAGGAACATCAGCGCTTCGTAGTTGCCGAAGACCATCGTCTTCAGCTCCGGGTCGCGGTCGAGGCCGAGCCCTCGCACCACAGCGCGGTCGAAATTGCGCACGAGCCAGTCGGTCAGGAAGAAGGTGCCGGGCTTTTCTTCCGACACCCGGCGGAATCGCTCCTCGCCCGCGAACATCTCGTAGCAGTGCGGGCCGCGCAGTCGCGAGGCCCCGACCTCTTCGAGCAGCGGTTCCAACTTTCCAGTCGTGCCGCAGTCGCCGTACACCACAACCAGCTTTTCGTAGCGCGGCCGCAGGTCGTGGAGCTTCACTCGCAATTCGTCGACGATGCGTGACGGGTACAGGTGGAGCAGGGCGGAGATCCCGTAGATGTCCACGTCCCAGCCGCGGCGATCCACGATGTCCTTGATCTCCCTGCCGAGCGCGCCACACATCACGAGCGCCGTGCGGTTCATCCGACCAGCTCCAGGTGCGGGAAGCCAAGCACCGACACGAACGCGTCGTTGAAGTCCGTCCGCCCTGACAGCTCGACGTACTCGATCCGAGAAGGCAGCTCGAAGGCGACCTGGCGCTCGCGATAGGAGAGCAGCGCGATCTTCGCTCCCTCGCCGGCCGAGTTGCCCACTGCGATGATCCGGTCGACGTCCACGGGAGGCACGAGCCCGATGATCTTGGCGCTCTCCGGGTTCAAGTACGAGCCGAACGAACCGCCCAGCAGCACCTCGTCGAGATCCTTGGTCTCGATGCCGAGGATGTCCATGAGCACCTTGATCCCCGTGGCGATCGATCCCTTCGCGAACTGCAGCTCGCGGATGTCCTTCTGCGTGAGGTAGACACCGTCGGCGAGCAGGAACGCGCGTACGCCGTCCACGTCGATCAGCCGGTCTCGCAGCGGGTGACTGGGCACGTCTTCGGCCGTCTTCATTCGTCCCGAATGGTCGAGGAGGCCGGCGAGCAGGAGCTGCGCAACCGCGTCGACCAGGCCGGACCCGCAGATACCTTCGGGCCGCACATCGCCGCCGATGACCTGGAGCTCGACCATTTCTCCGAGCTGCACGCCTTCGATCGCTCCATCTGTCGCGCGCATGCCGCAGCGGATCTGGCTGCCTTCGAACGCGGGCCCGGCCGGCGCCGCGGTCGCGAGCGCGCGCTGGCCGTTGCCCAGAACGATCTCGCCGTTTGTACCCACGTCCACGAAGACGCGCATCTTGTCCTCGCGCACGATCCCCGTGGCGAGCACGCCCGCGACGATGTCGGCTCCGACGTAGGCGCCCAGCGCGGGAAGGGTCTGGATGTAGCCCCGCGGGTGAATGTCGAGACCGACTTCGCTCGCGACGACGCTGAGCGGCTCCATGAACGCGGGCGTGAACGGCATGACTGCGAGTGGGGTCGGGTCGATTCCAAAGAGCAGGTGTAGCATGGTCGCGTTTCCGACGGCGACCGCCTCATAAGTCCGTTCAGGCGAAACGCCCGTCTCCGCGTACAGCGCCGAAAGGATGCCGTTCATCGTGGAGACGACCGCCGCCTGCAGCTCGCGAATCGAGTCCGGTCCGTTCATCCCATGGCTGATACGGGAGATGACGTCGGCGCCGAACGGAGCCTGGCCGTTCAGCGTCGAAAGCACGGAGGCCGCCATTCCGGTGCGGAGGTTCATCAGTGTCCCAACGAGCGTCGTGGTTCCGACGTCGAAGGCAACGCCGAAGCAGTCGCCCGTCGTGTCGCCGGCCTCGATCGCCACCAGGTTCTCGCCCGCCAGCACCGCGGTGATGTGAAAACCGGCTTCGCGCAGCACGTGCGGCAGCGTTCGCAGCACAGGCACGCCGGCCACCATGTCGTGCCCTTCCTCGGTCAGCGCTTCTTTCAGACGCAGCACATCGCTGCGTTGGTCCTCGAGCGACGGTTCGGCCAGCTCGAGGTAGATCTTGCGCACGTTGGGATCGAGGATGACCAGCCGGCCGAGCCCCATGGTCGCGGCCTTCGGAACACGAAGGAGCTGCGGCACCTCGCACACGATGTCGTCGTAGATGCGCGCCTGGCACGACAGCCGCCAGCCATCCTCAATTTCGGAGGGACGGAGCAGTCGATGGTCGGCTGTTTCGGCGTCGGTGCGACCCTCGATTACGCGGACCTTGCACTTGCCGCACGTCCCGCGGCCGCCGCAGGTCGAATCGATGGGCAGCCCAATCCAGTGGGCGGCGCTGAAAAGGGTGGTGCCGGGCGGGACTCGCGTCGTGCGGTCGAACGGCAGGTACTTGACTTCGAGCTTGCGCTGGATCACTCTGCCGCGGACTTGGCGGCCGCCACCTCCGCGCGATAGCTGGCGATCCAGCGCATCGCGTACTCGTCATGGCCGAGCAGCAGGTCTCCCGCCAGCACCGCGCGCCGGACCTCCGGGACAAGCGGGTTGGTGATCGCGCAGGTTAGGCCGGCGTTCATCGCGAGCGGCAGGAACGCCGCGTTCACGGTGGCCCGGTCCGGCAGCCCGAAGGAAACGTTGGACGCGCCGCAGATCATGTTGTTGCCGAGCGTGTCGCGGATCAATCGCATCGTCTCGAGCGTGATCACGCCGCACGTCGGGTCCGCGGCGACGGTCATTGCGATGGGGTCGATGATCACGTCGGCTTGCGGGATGCCGTAGTCCCCTGCGCGCTCGATGATCCGGCGCGCGAGCGCGAGGCGTTCCTCGGGGACCATCGAGATCCCGGTCTCATCGTTGGCCATGCCGATCACAGCCGCCCCGTGCTTTTTGACCAGCGGAAGGATGCGTTCCATGCGCTCCTCTTCGGCGGTGACCGAGTTGACGAGCGCCTTGCCCTCGTACGCCGACAGGCCGGCCTCGAGGGCTTCGATGATCGACGAGTCGATGCAGATCGGCCTGTCGCAGACCTCCATCACCGCCTTTATAGCGGCGACGAGGAGCTCGGCCTCGTCGAGGGCAGGGATGCCGGCGTTGACGTCCAGCATGTGGGCGCCCGCCGCTGCCTGTGCCATCGCGTCGGAGCGGACGCGATCCATCTTCCCGTCCTTCATCTCGGCGGCCAGGACCTTGCGTCCGGTCGGGTTGATGCGCTCGCCGATGATCACGAAGGGGCGATCTCCGGAGACCACGACCTCGCGTCCGCGCGAGCTGAGCCGGGTTTCCACTCCTAACCTTTCTTCAGCGTCTCGTCGATCAGCTTGACGGCCTGCTCGAGCGCCTGTGCGCCCTGCGAGCTCTGGCTTCTGTCGCCTACCAGCTCCTTGGCCATCCGCGTCGCCATCGAGGCGTCCGGCGCGTAGCTGTCCGCGCCCACGTGCCTGGCGTATTCCTGGGTCACGGGCGCTCCGCCGACTGCGATGTGCACCTTGTCTCTCAGCCCCGCCTTGGTGAGGGCGTCGATGTTGACCTTGAACATGGGCATGGTCGTGGTCAAAAAGGCCGAGAAGCCGACCACGTCGGGCTTGTGCTCTTCGACCGCCGCGACGAACTTCTCGGGAGGGGTGTTGACGCCGAGGTCGAAGACTTCGAACCCGGCGCCTTCGAGCATGATCACGCAGAGGTTCTTGCCGATGTCGTGGATGTCGCCCTTCACGGTGCCGATCACGTAGCGCCCGACCGGCTGGGCACCGGTTTCCGCGATCAGCGGCCGGAGGATCACCAGCGCGCCCTGCATGGCTCGGGCGGCGATCAGCATCTCCGGCACGAAGAAGTCGCCTTTCTCGAAACGCCTCCCGACCTCTTCGAGGGACGGTATGAGGGCCTTGAAGAGGATGTCCATCGGGTCCATGCCGAGCGCGAGGCCTTCCTCGGTGAGGGCTTTCACCTCGGGGGCATGTCCGTTGAGCGTGTGCTCGAACAGTCCCGCCCGTATCTCTTCTTCTCGGCTCATGACGCTCCTTTTCTGTTGCGCATTGCTCAACAGATGCTCAGAGCCCAACAGTTTACCCAGCCCTCGGGAGGTCGGCAAGCGTAATGTTGCGCTGTGAGCAACGAAATCGCCCGTGAAGCGGGAGTCCGATCGGTGGAGCGGGCGATCACGATCCTGGACGTGCTCGCGGCGGGCGGGTGGCGCAGCGGCGCCGAGATCGCGCGCGAGCTGGACGTCCACCGGTCGACCGCGCTGCGACTGCTGGGGACCCTGGAGCGCCACGCGCTCGTCGAGCGCGACCCGAGGAGCGCCAAATACCGCCTGGGCCGGCGCCTGGCCCAGCTCGCGAGCGTCGTCACCGGCGAGTCGGACCTCCGTTCCCTGGCCCGGCCCGTCTGCGAGGCCCTCGCCGGCGCCCTGGGCGAGACCGTCACCCTGGACGTGCTGGTCGGGGACGAGATCGTCCCGATCGAGCAGGCGACCGCCTCCACCTCGGTCGTCGGCGTCAACTGGCTGGGGCGGCGGACGCCGGTCCATTGCACGGCCAGCGGGAAGGTGATACTCGCGTACGGCCCTCAGGCGGTCAGGGAGCGCTCGCTCGGCGGCGGGCTGGAACGCTCGACCCCCCACACGATCACGGGGCGAGCCGAGCTCGAAGCGCAGCTGGGTGACGCGCTCAAGGATGGGTTCGCCCGCACCTACGAGGAGCTCGAAGTGGGGCTCGACGCCATCGCGGCGCCGGTTTTCGCTTCGAGCGGCGAGGTCGTGGCGGCGCTCGATGTATCGGGGCCCTCTCACCGCCTCCGGGCCGAAGGCCGCCCCGAATTGGTGCGGCTCACGCTGGACGCCGCGGCAGACCTTTCCCGCCGCCTGGGATTCCGGGGTAGCAGAACCGCGTTAACGGCGGGCTAACCGATCTAAACGGAGCCAGCATTCTCCGTCCTTGCAACGCAGGCAGGGGGGGAGCAATATTTCCCCTGCATATCGGTCCGCCTGCGCCTGGGGGTCAGGCCCATGTTCTCAAAAGGGGAAGGAAGCATGAAGTGGAGTAGTCCTGTACGCCAACTCGGCCTTGCCGTGGTGGCGTTCTTGCTGGTGGCCGCGTGTGGAAGCTCCCCGAGCGGAACCGCGAGCTGCAACGCCAAGACGGCGACGTCCGCCACCGATTGCGGCGGCATGGACGGCCTCGTCGCCGCGGCCAAGGCCGAAGGCGCGCTCAACGTGATCGCCCTGCCGCCCGACTGGGCGAACTACGGCGCGGTCATCTCCGGCTTCACCGCCAAGTACGGGATCCCCATCAACTCGGCCAACCCGAACGGCAGCAGCCAGCAGGAAGTCGACGCTTTCGACGGCACCCCGAACGCACCTGACGTGGTCGACGTCGGCCAGGCCGTGGCGCTCGCCAACACGGCGAAGTTCGCACCTTACAAGGTGGCGACCTGGAACGACATCCCGGCAGGAGCCAAGGAGCCGACCGGCTTGTGGTTCAACGATTACGGCGGCTACATGGGCATCGGGTACGACTCGACCAAAGTGCCTGGCGGCACGATCAGCTCGGTCGCAGACCTGCTCGGCTCCGGATTCAGAGGCAAGGTCGCACTGGCCGGTGACCCGACCAAGTCCAACCAGGGCCTCAACGGGGTGATCATGGCGGGGGTCGCCAACGGCGGCTCGCTCGACGACGTCAGCAAGGGCGTCGACTTCTTCAAGCAGCTGAAGCACGCGGGCAACTACGTGCCCGTCGTCGGCACCGCGGCCACGGTGAAGGCGGGCCAGACGCCCGTCCTGTTTGAGTGGGACTACCTCTCGACCTCACACGGCAAGGACGTCTCGACCTGGAAGATCTTCGTGCCCTCCAACGCCATCATCGGCGGGTACTACAGCCAGGCGATCAACAAGGCGGCGCCGCACCCGGCCGCCGCGCGGCTCTGGATGGAGTACCTCTACTCCGACGCGGGCCAGAACCTCTGGCTGAAAGGCGGAGCCCGACCCGTCCGCATGGCGGCGATGACCACCTCGGGCACCATCGACGCGGCGGCGGCGGCAGCGCTTCCGCAAGTGCCTGGGACTCCGCAGGTCCCAACCGGTGACCAGACTTCGAAGGCGAGCGCTTACCTCGTCGCCAACTGGTCGCAGGCCGTTTCTTGACGGCTGCCGGAATTCAATAGAGTGGCTTTAACCACCGCCGCTCGCCCCTCGGGCGGGCGGCGGTTTTCTCTCTCGTGGGTCGGCGCGCTGCCGTTCTTCGCCTACGTCGGCCTGTTCCTTCTGCTGCCGACCGGCATCATCGTGGCGGGGTCCTTTTTCACCAAAGAGGGGTCGTTCACCTTCGCCAACTTTGCCGACATCGACAAGCCGTACATCATCAAGGCCTTCACCAACAGCCTCATCGTTTCGTCGGTCAGCGCTTTCGTTGGGGCGGTCGTCGGCGCCGTGCTCGCCTACGCCGTCGTCACGGGTAATCCCAACGGGACCTTGCGCCGGCTCGTCACGTCGGCCGCGGGCGTGCTCGCCCAATTCGGGGGCGTTGCGCTGGCAATCGCGCTGATCGCAACGCTCGGCAGCGAGGGCTTTGTGACAAAGATCCTCCTCGCCCGCGGACTCGACATCTTCGCCCACGGGATCTGGCTGTATGACCCTAGCGGGATCAGCCTGGTCTACCTCTACTTCCAGATTCCGCTCATGGTGCTGGTGTTTCTGCCGGCTCTCGATGGCCTGCGTCCACAATGGCGAGAGGCGACCGAGAGTCTCGGGGGAAACACGTGGCATTACTGGCGTTACGTCGCGGGCCCTCTTCTCGCGCCATCTTTCCTGGGCTGCACACTGCTGCTCTTTGCCAACGCCTTCTCCGCGTACGCCACGGCGGCCGCGCTGCTCACCCAGGGAGGTGTCTACATCACCCTGGAGATCCAGAACCTGCTCACCAGCGAGACCGAGCAGACACAGCCGGGCCTTGCACAAGCCCTGGCCCTGACGATGATCGTGATGGTCGTGATCGTGACGTCGTTGTACACGG